>Ga0222712_10001039_pt1 | contig 35666 bp, 23 predicted proteins | sample C33_657DmetaG_FD_165043 | JGI IMG/M metagenome (GOLD analysis project Ga0222712, IMG submission 165043) | Estuarine water microbial communities from San Francisco Bay, California, United States - C33_657D | ecosystem: Environmental > Aquatic > Marine > Unclassified | place: USA: California...
AAACGAACGCCAATGACATCACGATCGCCCAGCGTTTGTTGACGGATGCCAATTCCTTGGGTGGTGGCCTCACCAAGGATGGGTTTGGGACTTTGACTCTGACCGGCAACAACACCTTCACGGGCCGCGTGAACGTCAATGGCGGCGTCTTGGCAATCAATGGAGACACCGCATTGGGCGCGGTTCCTGCGGCCATCACCGCCGATCAGATCGTCTTGGCCGGCGGCACTCTGCGGGCAACCACGGATACCGTGCTTTCGGCCAATCGCGGGATTACCCTGGCCGTCAATGCCGTCGGCATGCTGTCGACGGCCACGGGCAGCACCTTCGCGATCAACGGTAAGATCACCAATGGCGCCGGGAGCGGCACCGTGAACTTGTCGCTGGGCTCCGCCAACAGCGGGACGATTGTCCTGAATGGAGCGAATGATTACACGGGGACCACCGACTTGTTCGGTGGGACAACCGTCATGGGGACCGTGGCCGCGCTGGGGACCTCTTCGGTCAATGTATGGACCGGCGCCAACCTGGACCTTAACCACTTGAACCCAACGGGTCTGCCGATCACCCTGGCGGGGGGTGGTTTGCTGAAGACCACCACGTATACGGGGGCGGTGACTTTCCTGGCGACTTCCCTGGACGCTGCCGCGTTGAGCTTGGCCGGTCCCGCGACGAAGGTTCGGATCCTGGCCGGTCAGACGGTCGACCTCACCGGTGAAGCGCGCCCGGTCGAATTTACGGGTGGCACCCTCAATGGCTTGGCGGCTTTCGTCGGCAATCTCATCGTCAAGACGACGCTCGATGCCGCGGCGGGGAGCATCTCCGGTGGCGCGGTCACGCTTGAAGGCGGTACGATCAACCTTCAGGGGCTCGTCTCGACCAAGGCGCTGAACTACGCGTCGGGCCAATTGCTCAACGCCGCCAACTACACGGGCACCGTCGATCTCCTCGGCACGGTCACCCTCACGCCGGGCACGCTCGGCAACGGCGTGCTGCAAGTCGGTACGGGCGATGCGGTGATCCTGACCGACGATGGCCTGAGCAATGCCCTCGTGGTCTCGGGTGGCTCGTTGGACTTCAACGGTAAGTCGGCGACTTCCACCGTTTCTTATGTCAACGGCACGATGCTCAACGCCGCCAGCCTCACTGGTGATGTGACCTTGGCCTACGTCGGCACGAAGGCCTTCGCTGCCGGCAGCCTCGGCGCCGGTCGCGTGATCGTTCCGACGGGGGCGACGCTCGACTTCGGTGCGGGCTTCAACAACGCGGTCCGCAATACCGGTGGTGCCGTGAACAATGGCGCCAATTATTCGGGTACGATGACCTATGCGGGCGGTCAGTCGGTGGCGGTCTCCACCGATCAGGTGGCCAAGCTCTTTTACGAGACGGGTACGACCGCCAAGGGTTCGGGTACGCTCACCAGCCTCGGCTTCGGCGCGGGTGCGGCCTATACGTCGACGATGAAGGATGCGGGCGGCGTCGCGGGCGTGGGTTATGACTCCGTGGTGGTCTCCGGGGTGCTCAACCTCGCAAGCTTGTCTGCAGCCAATCGTCTGACGGTTAACTTGGTTTCGCTCGATGGCGGCAATGTCGCGGGCGGCAACCTGGCCAACCAGACGTTTGCCTGGAACAGCCCGAAGCATTTCACGCTCTTCAAGTACGGCACGCTGACCTTGGGCAACGGGGTCACGAATGTCGCCGACCTCTTCACGGTCAACTACGCGAACTTCAAGGATGCGTACGGCGTCTCGGCCGAAGCCGACTGGTTCACGGTCTCCAACGACAGCGCCAATGGCGCGATCGTCCTCACCGCGATTCCCGAGCCGTCCACCTACGGGCTGGGCCTTGCCGGCCTCGCCTTGGCCTTCGCCGCCATCCGTCGCCGCCAGCGTAAGATTGGCGCTGCCAAGTAAGCGGTTGGCTAGTTCATGCCAAAGCCCCGGGCCTTCCCGGGGCTTTTTGTGGGTTAGGGTCAGCCGCCTCTGCCTTTGGTAGGGTCAGCACTGCGTGCTGACCTGGCTGCCTCGAACCGAAAGAAAAGGCAGGCTAGGTTGGCACGCAGTGCCAACCCCGACCCGACGCAGGGGGAACGAAAGCGGGTAGGGGCGTGGTTTCGCCGCGCCCTCCGGGAGGGGAGGATACGATAAATCGTGCCCCTACCGCCATTCCGGTCCCTGGTCCCCCCATTTCAATCATCCTTCCAGCCCGCCAATCCCCTCGGCACCGCCGTAAGCGGTCCCGCCGCATTTCCTTATCGTCCTTCCCCCCCATATTCTCCCAAAGTGGGGCTGACTTCATGAAACGCCTTTTTGTCGAAAAGAAGCCCGCCTTCCGCTCCGAAGCCGAAGGGCTTCTCCGTGACCTCCGGGACTCCCTCCGCCTTGCCGGCCTGCAGGGTCTCCGCATCCTCCAGCGTTACGATGTCGAAGGGGCTTCCGACGAAGCCATCCGCCAGGCGATCCCGACGGTCTTCGCCGAACCGCCGGTGGATGACGTGCATCTGGAGTCTTTTCCCTTGGCTGCTGGCGAGGTCGCTTTCGCCGTGGAATTCCTGCCGGGTCAATTCGACCAGCGCGCCGACTCCGCCGCGCAGTGCCTCCAGATCGTCGGGGGAGGGGAGCGTCCCGTCGTCGGTGCCGCCCGCACGTACGTCGTCAGCGGCGCCTCGGCCGAAGACCTGAAGCGCATCAAGGCTTACCTCATCAACCCGGTCGACTCCCGTGAGGCCGACCTGGCCAAGCCCAGTTCGCTCCGTCGCGCGGCTCCGGTGCCGGCGGCCGTGGCCGCGCTCAAGGGCTTCCTCACGCATACGCCCGACGAACTCGTCGCCCTGCGCAAGTCGCTTGGTTTGGCGATGTCCGACGCCGACCTGGTCTTCTGCCAAAAGCATTTCCGCGACGAAGCCCGCCGCGAGCCGACGCTCACGGAGATCAAGCTCCTCGATACTTATTGGTCCGACCATTGCCGTCACACGACGTTCTTGGCCGAACTGAAGACCGTCGAGTTCGCGCCATCGCCTCTCCTCGCTCCGTTCAAGGCCGCTTGGGACCGCTATCAGCAGGTGCGCCTCGGCCTCAACCGCCAAGGCAAGCCGGTCTGCCTCATGGATATCGCGACCATCGCCGGCCGCGAGCTCAAGCGCACGGGCCACCTCGACGACATGGAAGATTCCGAGGAAGTGAACGCCGCTTCGATCGTCGTGCCGGTCGAGATCGACGGCAAGGTCGAGGAGTGGCTGGTGATGTTCAAGAACGAGACGCATAATCACCCGACGGAGATTGAGCCTTTCGGGGGTGCCGCCACCTGCTTGGGTGGCGCGATCCGCGACCCGCTTTCCGGCCGCTCCTACGTGTATCAGGCGATGCGCGTGACGGGCGCCGCCAACCCGCTGACGCCATACGAACAGACCCTGCCCGGGAAACTACCGCAGCGTAAGATCACCACCGGCGCCGCCGCTGGTTACTCCGCTTACGGCAATCAGATCGGCCTCGCGACCGGTTTGGTGTCCGAACACTACCACCCCGGCTACGTCGCCAAGCGCATGGAAATCGGCGCCGTCGTCGCGGCCGGCCCCCGCGCCTGCGTGCGCCGGGAAGCGCCTACGCCCGGTGATGTCATCGTCCTCGTCGGTGGCCGTACCGGCCGCGATGGCGTCGGTGGCGCGACGGGTTCGTCCAAGGAGCACACCGAAACCGCGCTCCAGAATTCCGCCGAGGTGCAGAAGGGCGACGCCCCGACCGAACGTAAATTGCAGCGGCTCTTCCGCGATGCCGCGGTCAGCCAGCTCATCAAGCGCTGCAACGACTTCGGTGCCGGCGGCGTGTCCGTCGCCATCGGTGAACTCGCGCCTTCGCTGCACGTCCACCTCGACCGCGTACCGCTGAAGTACGATGGCCTCGATGGTTCCGAAATCGCGTTGTCGGAATCGCAGGAACGCATGGCCGTCGTGCTCGAGCCCAAGGACGTCGCCGCCTTCCTCGCCGCCGCCCGTCGCGAGAACCTCGAAGCCGTCCACGTCGCCGACGTCACCAACTCCGGTCGCCTGATCATGGAGTGGCGCGGCCAGCGGGTCGTCGACATCGCCCGTGACTTCCTCGACACCAACGGCGTGACCCAGACGGCGACGGCTTCGGTCGCCGCGCCGGACGCCGCCAAGCACCCCTTCCAGACGCCCGCTGGGGCCGTTTCCGGGGCTGACCTTCAGAAGGCCCTATCCGACCTCCCTAATGCCGCCCAAAGGGGCATGGTGGAGCGTTTTGACGCGTCCATCGGGGCTAATACGGTCCTGCACCCCTTCGGCGGGGCGACCCAGTCCACCCCCCAGGAAGCCATGGCGGCGAAGCTGCCGGTCCTCGGCGGCGAAACCGATGTCTGCACCATCATGGCGTACGGGTTCAACCCCGAGGTCGCCCAGTGGTCTCCGGGCCACGGCGCGGTCTGCGCCGTCGTGGAGTCATTGGCCCGACTCACCGCCGCCGGCGGCAATCCCGCCCGCGCTCGCCTGACGCTCCAAGAATATTTCGAGAAGCTCGGTGGCCAGCCGACGCGCTGGGGTAAGCCGCTCGTCGCGCTCCTCGGGGCGCTCGAGGCGCAGCTCGAGTTCGGCACCGCCGCCATCGGCGGTAAGGACTCGATGTCGGGTTCGTTCAAGGAACTCGATGTGCCCCCGACGCTCGTCTCGTTCGCCATCGTACCCGGCAAGGCGAGCCAAGTCGTGTCCGCGGAATTCAAGCGCGCCGGTTCGACGGTCGTCGTCGTCGATGTGCCCCGCACGTCTGCGTTGCTGCCCGACCTCAAGGTCGCCCGTGAACGCTTCGCCGCGGTCCATGCTTTGATGCAGTCTGGCAAGGTCCTTGCCGCCACGGCCGTCCGCCAAGGCGGGGTGGGGCATGCGCTCGCTCGCATGACGTTCGGCAACCGTCTCGGGGTGAGCCTCGCCGCCGCTCCGGCCGCCGATTTCTTGATTCCCGCCTACGGGTCGCTCGTGCTGGAAGTCGCCTCCGTCGCTGACCTCGGCGCCTTGCCGCACCGCGTCTTGGGTCAGACCACCGTCGCCGCGGTCATCGCTTGGCCCGGCACCAGCCTTTCCGTCGACGCCTTGCTGACCGCGCACGAGGCCGTGCTGGAGTCCGTCTTCCCGACCAAGGCCAGCGAGCCCCAGGGCACGCCGGCGCCCGTTACCTTCACGGTGCGGGCGGGCCTCAAGCCCAAGCTCCGCGTGGCCAAGCCACGGGTGATCATCCCGGTCTTCCCGGGCAGCAATTGCGAATACGACACCGCCCGGGCCTTCCGTCTCGCGGGTGCCGAACCCGAGATCCTCGTCCTGCGCAACCTCGACGCCGCTGGCCTGGCCGAATCCCTCAAGGCTTTCGCTGAAGCGATTTCCCGTTCGCAGATCCTCATGATCCCCGGCGGCTTCTCCGCGGGCGACGAACCCGATGGCTCGGGTAAGTTCATCGCCGCCGTCATGAAGTCCCCGGTCGTGCGTGACGCGACCATGGAGCTCCTGAGATCCCGCGACGGCCTCGTCCTCGGTATCTGCAATGGTTTCCAGGCGCTCATCAAGACCGGCCTGGTGCCCTTCGGCGAGATCCGCGATGTCGACGCCTCCGCCCCGACGCTCTTCCACAACCGCATCGCCCGCCACATCTCGCGTTACGCCCATACCCGCATCGCCTCGGTGAAGTCGCCGTGGTTGTCGCGCATGGAAGTCGGCCAAGTGCACACGATTCCGCTCTCGCACGGTGAAGGCCGCTTCACCGCGCCCGCCGCGGTCATCGCCGACCTCGTGAAGAACGGCCAAGTCGCCTTCCAATATTGCGATGCCGCCGGCCAGCCCTCCAACGCCATCGAGTTCAACCCGAACGGTTCGCTCGAAGCCATCGAAGGCATCACCAGCCCGTGCGGACGCGTCCTCGGTAAGATGGGCCACTCCGAGCGCACCGGGGCCAACGTCGCCAAGAACATCCCCGGCAATAAGCACCAACCGCTCTTCCAGGGCGGCGTGGATTACTTCGCGTAAGTTAGGCGAGCCTGGCCATGCGGAACGACGTGCGGCAAAACGCCGGATGGGCTCAGGAGAATAGGCATGAGTTCCACGCCGTTAGCGAGGGGGCTTTGTTTGAGGATGCGCGTGGCTTGAAGGTCTTTCGGAAGGCGGAGAGGTTCCGTGAGCATGTCGTCGGCACGCACCGCGCCCGGCCGTTCGAGGTGCTGGATATCCACGAATTACTGTCGTTTGATGGTGCTAGCGGGCACATCTGGAAGACCGTCGTCCTGGTCCCCGTCGAGGGACTTGAACTGCCCGATTTCGACCTATGGCCACGCCGCGAGACGCGCGGGATGGGTTTGCTGGGCATGAAGGGTTTGGACCTTAACCTTGCACCGGGTGCGTCCGCGTACGAACACGCCTTGGTCGACGCGTTCAATCGCAACTACAGCCTTTTTGCGGGCGGGGCCTTCGATGCCGTGGGCGCAGCCATCAAGCCGGCTGACTACCAGGTTTCCTCTCCGGCCGACCTGGCCCCGGTCTGCAAGCCTAGCGTCCTCAAGCTCCTTTCCACCCCCGTCACCGGTATAATCGAAGTGCGGCAAGGCTTCTTGGCGATCCAGGCTCCCGAAATCCCGACCATCACCGGCTCCCTCCGCGATGTAATTTTGGAGGGGGCTAAGCGCGAACGTCTCCTCGACGTGGCCAATGACCTGCTCGATGCGTTGGCGAAGGCTCAGCATGAGCCGGCCCTGCGGTCGTTGCAGCTGGCCAATACTTTCAACCCTCGTCAGGTCTTGGGCAGCGTCATCGGTGGACTGGTCGGGTTTGGGTTGGGTGGTTTCCTCGGCATCCTCTCGCTGTTCTTGTTCGATGCGGCCATTTACCTCATTCCCTTGCTTGCGTTCGTACTTTGCGCCCTGGGCGGTTTTGTCGGTAAGCGGCTAACGCGCTGACTTCACCCTGCGTCCGCTGCCTCCAAGGCTAGGTCGGCACGCAGTGCCGACCCTACCCGATACTGTAAGGTGCCCCAACCCCCAACCCCCAACCCCCAACCCCCTCTACGCGGGCCGCATTCCCTTCAGGGCCGCCAACGCGCGGTCGCGGCCTTCGGTGAGGCCAACCAGCGGGACGGGGTAATCTTTTCCGAGTTTGACGCCGGCTTCGGCAAGCACGTGCATCGGGGCCTCCCAAGGCTTGTGGATCCATTCGTCGGGAAGTTTGGCGAGTTCGGGGACCCAGCGCCGCACGTAGTCGCCATCGGGGTCGAACTTCTCACCCTGCAGGACGGGGTTGAAGACGCGGAAGTAGGGGGCGGCATCGGCACCGCAGCCACCGGCCCATTGCCAGCCCATGGTGTTCGCGCCGAGGTCGGCATCGACGAGGGTATCCCAATACCACTTGGCCCCGGCCTGCCAGGGCTGCAGGAGGTGCTTCACGAGCACCGAAGCCGCAATCATGCGTACGCGGTTGTGCTGCCAACCGGTCGCCCAGAGCTGGCGCATGCCGGCATCGACGATCGGGTAGCCGGTGCGCCCGAGCTGCCAAGCGCGCAGGTGCTTCTTGTTCGGCGCCCACGGGAATTTTTCGAACTCCCGGCGGAGCGGACGGTCCGGGGTCTCGGGGAAGTGATGGATGAGGTGTTGGGAGAACTCGCGCCAACCGACTTCAGCGACGTACTTATCGCCGCCCTTGACCCCGAGGTGTCCGGCCGTGCGCACGGCATCGACGATTTCGAGGGGCGAAATCTGACCGAAGTGCAGGTAAGGGGAAAGGCGCGACGTGCCGTCGAGCTTGGGGATGTCGCGATTGGTCGGGTAGTCCCTGACCGGCGCCGCCACGAAGTCCCGCAGACGCTTTTCCGCGCCTTTACGCGTCGGGTCCCACGCCGCGGGAAACCCTCCGTCCCACTTGATCTTCGGTAGCAGGTCGAGCGCGTCGACCGCGACGGACTTCAGCGCCTTATCGGACGGCGCGAGTTTCTTCGGGGCCTTGAGAGGCTCGCCGAATTTCAGGTTGGCGAGGCAGTTCTTCCAGAAAGGCGTGAAGACCTGGAAGGGGTTCCCGGCCAGCGTCTTCACGAGGTGAGGTTCGTGGAGAAGGTTGCCGTTAAAGGATTCCGCCTGGAGTCCGCCATTGCGCAGCGAGGTTTTGACCTGGGTATCGCGTTCGATGATCAGCGTTTCATGACGTCGGTTCCAGGTCACGAGTCCGGCGCCTGTTTCGGCGACGAGTTTCTTGAGTTCCGTGAGGCTGTGACCCTTGCGGATGATCAGCGGGCTGCCGACCTTGGCCAACTGTTCCGCCAAATCTGTCAGCGCGAAGTGCAGCCACCAATTCGAAGCACCACCAGGCTGCCAAGAGCCTTCTGCCTCCGGGTCATGGATGAAGACCGGAATCACCGGGCCACCGTGCTTCACGGCCGCCTGTAGGGCCGGGTTATCGGCGAGCCGGAGGTCCAAGCGGAACCAGACGAGGGCGGGGGTGGGCATGGGGCGATTAAGAGGGGAATGGGGGTCAGGTCAAATGGGGCGATGAGGTAGGGACAGCACCACGTGCTGTCCTCGGTCTGGTATGAAAAGGCCGCCATGGGGCGGCCTCTAGGACAGCACGTGGTGCTGTCCCTACCCTAGCCCCATCCGCTATGCCCCATCCCCTAATCGCAACCCCTCTCGCTTGGTAAGCGTGTGCTTACCAAGCGTAGCTCTGCTTCTTCTTCACGCGGCGCGCGAAGGTGACGAGGAGCTCGACGGATTGCTCGACGACGGCGAGGTCGACGACTTCGCCGGGCGTGTGCATGTAGCGGAGGGGAATCGAGAGCAGGCCGCAGGCGACGCCGGCGTTGGCCATCTGCATGGCGCGGGCGTCGGTCCCCGTGGGGCGGGGTTCGGCTTGGACCTGGTAAGGGATGCCGGCTTCTTCCGCCGCCTCGACCATGTGGTCAAAGACGATCGGGTTGATGTTCGGACCGCGGCCGATGATCGGGCCGCCGGAAAGGCTGAAGCGACCGAACTTTCGGTTATCGGCATCCGGGTGGTCCGTCGCATGGCCCACGTCGACGGCGATGCCGACGTCGGGGTTGACGGATTGGGCGGCGACCTGCGCGCCGCGCACGCCGATTTCTTCCTGCGTGGTGGCGACGGATGCGACCGTCGCGGCGAGGGACTTGTCCTTGGCCAGACGGCGGAAGGCTTCCATGCAGACATAGGCGCCGGCCTTGTCGTCGAAGGCGCGGGCCACGCCGATGCTGCCGCGCAGCATCTCGGGGCCGTCGGCGTAGACGGCGGGGTCGCCGATGCGTACGATGGTGAGGGCGTCGGCGCGGTTGTTCACGCCGATGTCGATCCACATGTCATGACGCTCGGGGACGCGCTTGCGGTCCTCCGGCGAGAGCAGGTGGACGGCGCGCTTGCCGGTGATGCCGAGCACAGGACCGTTGCGGGTCAGGATGTGCAGGCGACGGCCGGAAGGGATGATCTGGTCGTGGCCACCGAGGAATTCGAAGTAGAGGTAGCCCTTGTCGTCGACGTGCGACACGATGAGGCCGATTTCGTCGATGTGGCCGGCGAACATCAGGGTGGGGCCACCGTTGCCCTTGAGGGTCGCGATACGGTTACCGATGGAATCCTTGGTGTAAGTATCGGCCGACTTTTCGACGTATTCATCGATGACCGCTTGGGCGGTGAATTCATGGCCCGTCGGGGACTTCGCGATGAGGAGGTCCTTCAGGAAAGGCGGGTAGTCGGTGATGGCGCGGGATTTCTTGGACATGTCGCAAGGTAAAGCCACCCCCCGCCAAAACACAAGCGGAGGTCGTGGCCTTTTTCGGTCAAATCAACGGATCCGGCTTACTTGCCTGCTTGCGTGAAGGGCGGCCGCTCGAATTTGACCGGCTCGGGGCCGACCCGCGGGTCGGCGGCTTCCTTGAGCGTGGCGAGCAGTTGCGCGCCGAGCTTGCGGAGAGGCTCGGCATAAGCCGGGTCGGCGGCGACGTTCTTGATTTGGTAAGGGTCCTTGGCGAGGTCGTAAAGCTCTTCGCTTGGTCGCTTCCCGAAGGCTAAGTCATAGACCCACTTGTATTGCGGGTCGTCGAAATGATGGATGACCCAGGCCTTGGTCGGGCTGGCATCCATGTCGGCGAACGCCGTATAGGTTGCCTGTTCGAGTTTCTCGAAGGTGGGCAGGTCGGCCCGCGTGGTGAATTTCGGGGTACCCAGCGGCCAGCGCTCGGGGGCGAAATTACGGATGTAGAGGAACTCCTTCGTGCGCAGGGCACGGTGTGGGTAAGGTAAGTTGTCCTCGCGGGCCCCGGCCACGTGGCGTTCGCGTCCGGTGAGCACCCAAGTGCGTGTTGGATCGACCTGACCGCTGGCCCCGGCGCGAAGCACCGGCAGCAGGCTCTTCCCCGTCATCACGTCCGGCCGAGCCACGCGTCCGAAGTCGAGAAACGTCGGCGCCAGATCCATCAGGTTGACGAAGTCGTCGACGACCCGTCGGCCCGGGATCGTGGGGCCGCGGACGATGAGGCCCACGTTGGTGCCATGGTCGACGAGGTTGCATTTGCCCATGGGAACTCCGGGCATGCCGTGGTCGCCGCTGATGACGAAGAGCGTGTTGTCCAGCTCGCCGCGGCGTTCCAGTTCGGCGATGAGCACGCCGATGCCCGCGTCCCAGGCTTGGCATTCGCCCAGGTAGTCGGCGATGTCGTCGCGGACCTCAGGGACGTCGGGTAAGAAGGGGGGCAGCTTGCCCTTGAGATCGTCGGGCCGGATACCCCAGAGGTTCACGCCGCTATGTTTTTCGTACGTGCGGTGGGTGAGCGTCGGTCCGAACCAGTAACAGAACGGCTGCCCATCCTTGCGATCGGCGAGGAAGGCCTGGAAGTTACCTCGGACCTCGCCGAGGAGTTCGGCCTTGGCGTCGGCGAAACTGACGCCGGCCTTCACGCGCTCGGTGGCGTTCTCGGAGAAGTTGTTGTACCGTCGACCGGCTTTTTCATAGGCATGCTTTTGTCCGCCGTAAGGTGCGTCGGCCGGCGTACCTGGGCTCCAGACTTTATGGCTCTTGCCGATGTGGTAGCCCGAATCGCGCAGGAGGAGCGGGAACGTCGGGATCGAGCTGTCCCACTTCGCGCCATTGAGGATCGCGCCGAGGTGGGTACGGAAGAAGTACTGACCGGAAAGCAGCGAGCTGCGGCAGGGCGTGCAGCTGGGGGAGGTGACGAAGGCGTTGCGGAAGAGCACGCCTTCGCGGGCGATGCGGTCGATGTTCGGCGTGCGCACGAGGTCGTTGATGCTGGGGCGACCGTCCAGCTGCGCGTAGGCGCCGGCGTAGCGGCCCCAGTCGTCGGCGAAGCAGAAGACGATATTGGGGCGTTTCACCTCGGCGGCGAAAGCGGCGCAGGTGGTGGCCAGCAGCGTAATGGTGGCTCGGAGTAGGTTCATCGGATTGGTTCCTTTTCGAAGTCGGTCGGCGTGACCCAGTTGGCGTTGATCTTTTCGCCGCGGAGGTAACGTTCGTAGAAGCCGCGCCGTTGGACGTCGGCCGACGGGTGGGCTTCGTATTCGGCGCCGCGCCCGACTGCTCGGAGGTCACCGAGGGCCTTGAGTTCCGCCCACATCTGCGTACGGAGTTTTTCGGCGGGGCTCGCGTTGTCGGTCCCGTGGAGATTGCGCAGGCAGTCCGGGTCGGCCTTCAGGTCATAGAGTTCCTGGGCGGGGCGCTTGCCGAAGCATAGGTTCCAGAACGGGTCGCTGCCCTTATCCCGGCGGGCCTGGAGGATGTAGGACTTCGTGGGGCTGGCGTCCGTGTCGAGGTAACCCGTCTCTGGGTTGGCGCACGGCCAGCGGGAAGGCTCCGCATTCTCGAGGAAGAGGAAGCCGTCCTTGATGATGCCACGGACGGGATAGCCCTCGTCGTTGGGTCGTCCGAAGTCATTGCGTTCGCGGCCGATCAGCACGTGGTCGCGGCTCTTGGCGAGGTCGGGGCGATTGGCGAAGGCATCGAAGAGGCTCCGGCCAGGCGTCGGGACGAGCGTCGTCTTCGACCAGTCTAGACCGGCGGCTTGGAGGAAGGTCGGTGCCAGGTCGACGAAGCTCACGTAAGCCTCCACCTTGCGTCCGGGCTCGCTGATGCCGCGCGGCCAGCGGATCGCCAGCGGGAGGTGGTTCGCGTTTTCGTAGGTATGGCCTTTGACGCGTGGGAAGGGCATGCCGTTGTCGCTCGTGACGATGACCAAGGTGTTGTCGAGCTCACCACGTCGTTCGAGTTCGGCCAGCATCCGGCCCAAGTGGCGGTCGGCGTGTTCAACCTCCAGGGCGTAGTCGAGGAGGTCGTTGCGCACGGTCTCGTTGTCCGGCCAGTACCCCGGCACGCGGTCGATGTCCGTGGTTTTCTTGCCCCCGAGCCGCGCGCCGGTGCCGGCTTCATATTCCCGGTGTGGTTCAATCGGGCCGGCCCAGAAGAACCACGGCTGGTCGGCGCGGGTGTCTTGGAGGAAGGCGGTGAAGTTTCCGGCGTAGTCATTGTTCGTCATGCCCGTCGTGGCGGGCTGGGCCTTCGCTTGGGTGTAGACCTTGCCGGCATACGGACGGCGTTTGCCTTGGGCATCGAGCATGCTGCCCGGGCCCCATACTTTGCCGGTCGACGCGTAGAAGTAACCACCGCTCGTGAGGGCCTCCGGGAAGATGCCGTACTCCGGTGGGAAGATGCACTGATGATTGGCGGCGGCGCCGAGTTGCCAAGGGTAGCGGCCGGTCATGATCGTTGAGCGCGAAGGGGCGCACTTCGCGGTTGGCGTGAAGGCGTTCGTGAAGAGCAGGCCTTCGCGGGCCACGCGATCGAAGTGGGGAGTCTTGACCCAAGAGCAACCATAGGCTCCGGCGTGACCGTTACCCCAATCGTCCATGATGAAGAAAAGGATGTTGGGCCGCTTGGCTTCCGTGGCAGCCAAGGCGGCGCACGCGGTCAAGAGCCATGCCAGCAGGGGTTGCATGGCGTGAGGTTGGGCCAATCCCGACCTATCGCAAGGCTGACCGCAGGCCTCCGGGCCTACTCGAGGCCGACCTTGACCATCACCGGGAAGTGGTCGCTGGGGAACTGACCCTTGAGCTCAAACGTGATGACTTCGGCCGCCTTGGCTTTCCAGCCCCCGCGTCCGAGCAGCCAATCGATATGGACGCCGTCGCGGCTGGCTTTCCGATAACCATGGAAGGTGCTGAGCTCTTCGCCCTTGCGGTCGGGTGCGGCGCGGAAGAGGTCCCCGAGGAAACCGTCGCCGGTCAAGGTCGTGTACGCGGCGCTCGCCTTGGCCACCGCGTTGAAGTCTCCGACGAGTAGGATGGGGTCGGCCGGTTTGAAGTCGGCCAGGCGCGTGCGGATGAGTTTGGCCGATTGGGCGCGGGCTTCTTCGGACATGTGGTCGAAGTGCGTGTTCACGAAGACGAAGGCCTTGCCGGTGGCCTTGTCGCGGAAGCGCGCCCACGTGACCATGCGGGGCAGGGAACTGTTCCAAGACTTCGAGCCGACCACTTCGGGGGTTTCGGATAGCCAGAAGTCACGGGTCTCCAGCAGCTCGAAGCGCTCGCGTCGGTAGAAGATGGCCATGTATTCGCCCTTCTCGCCACCCTCGCGACCTTGGCCAAGCATCGCATAAGCCGGCAGGTCGGCACGCATGTCGGCCAGCTGCGCGGTCAGTCCTTCTTGGGTGCCGATCAGGTCGGGGGCGGTCTGCTCGAGGCAGGCCTTCGTGACCGGTCGGCGCACCGACCACGCATGTGGCATCGACGTGCTCGCATAGCGCAGGTTGAAGGTCATCACCTTCAGTTCCGATGCGGTCGGAGCGACTGGCGCCTCGGCGGCGAGGAGTCCGGGGAGCAGCAAGAACAGGGCAAGCAGACGCATGCGGCCAGCGTGAGCGGACGTCGGTCGCCTGCAAGGGCACAAAAAAGCGGGCCCGCAGGCCCGCTTCGGTGGTCGACTCGTCCGGGGTTTACTTGGACAGGTCGCGGAGCTTCACGTTCTTGAACCAGACCTCATCGCCGTGCTCCTGGAGCAGGATGTGGCCCGATTCCCATTCGCCGAAGTTGGCGCCGAACTTGGGGTCGGCGTACTTCGACTTGGCGCGGAGGTCGCGGAACTCCTGGGAGCCGCGGTCATAGGCGACCACGAGACGACCGTTGAGCCAGTGTTCGACCTTCGTGCCCTTGGTGATGACGTAGGCGTTGTTCCACTGGCCGATGGCGTTGGGCCGCTTGTTCTTGGCCGTGATCAGGTCGTAGAGCGAGGAAACCGTGCGGTTGCCGTCGCGGCCGAGCTTGGCGTCGGCGTGGACGTCGTCGTCGAGCATCTGGAACTCCAGGCCGAACGCCGAACCAGCACCTTGGTTGAGCGAGGGCTGCGCGAAGTACTTCAGGCCGCTATTGGCGCCGGTCGTCAGCTTGAAGTCGACCGAGACCTCGAACTGCTTGTAAGCCCCGAGGGTGACGATGTCGCCGGCGGCGGCGGATTCCTTGCCGTCGCCCTTGGCGGTGCGGAGGGTGCCGTCGACGACGGACCAGCCGGCCTTCGGGAAGTCCGGGCCCTTGGCGGAGCGCCAGCCCTTGGTGCTGGTGCCGTCGAAGAGCAGCGCCCAGCCGTCGGCCTTTTCGGATTCGGTCAAGGTATTGTCGGGGATTTCGGTCAGCGTGATGTTCTTCCACTGCACCGTGGTGCCGGCCTTGTCCTTGGCGCCGCCGATGCCGTGCACCTGGAAGGCGATGAAGCCGGCGAGGTCGCCGTCGTCGCGCGCATCGACGCGGGCGACGCCATTGAGCCAGGTGCGGATGCGGTTGCCGTTGGCTTCCACCTTCACGTGGTTCCATTCACCGACCTTGGTGACTTCGCGGCCCTGCTTGGAGAAGGCGAGGGCATCGCCGCCGCCGAAGCCCGGGACGATCCAACCCCGACGGCCTTCTTCGTAGAGGCCGGCGGACCACATGCGCGCCTGGGTGTCGGGCTTGCGCACGTTCTTCGGGTCGGTGTCGATTTCGGCCTGGTAGCCGTGCACGCGGCCGGCGGGCACCTTGATGGTCTTGCCGGCGGCATCGACGATCGAGGTTTCCTTGTCGTAGGCGTGGCTGCGGAACTGCACGCCGGAGTTCAGGCGCGGGTCATTGAGGAAATCGTACTCGAGCACGAAGTTCGCGTAGTCCTTCGTCGTGGCGAGGAAGGTGTTGGGGGTGTTCAACGTCGAGGTGCCGACGAGGACGCCATCCTTGACGGCGTAGGTGGCTTCGCCGCCTTTCTTGGCGAAACCGGAGAGGTCCTTGCCGTTGAAGATCGGCTCGGCGGCCACGGCTACCAGCGGCAGCAGGGCGAGGGTGAGGAGGGTCTTGTGCATGGTGGTTTGGTTATAAAAGAGTGAGGCGGAGCGGCCTTGCGACCGCTCCGCCTCAAGGTTCGGAGCTTAGAACTTGGTCGGGATCTTGAAGCCCGCGCGGCCTTCGCGCTTCGCGACGAGGTCGCGGTTGGCGGCTTCGGCGTTGGCGCCGGTGAAGAGCTCGGTCTTGGTGTCCTGGGTGAGCGGCACGCCGAGGACGGCCTTGGTCTCATCGAGGTTGACGCCGTTGACGCCGAGGTGGTCCTTCATGCGGCCATAGGCTTCGGCCAGGCCGGCGTTGGCCTTGACGGCTTCGGCGATCTCGCCGGAGCTCTTCTTCGCGCCGAGGCGGAAGGAGATGTTGGCGGAGTGCACGAGGGCGGTGGAGAGGTGGCATTCGCGGACCGGGGCATGGATGCCTTCCGCGGAGCCCTTGCGGATGCAGGCGACCCAGTTGGCGTGGTGGCCGGAAGCGCCGCCGGTGAGGTCGACCTGTTCCACGGCCTTGCCGTAGGACTTGATCGGCTCGCCCTTGGTGTCGTAGGCCTGCGCGGAGTTGTAGTCGGGCACCACGATGGTGCCGTTCTCGCACTCGACGACGATGCCGATGTCCGGAGCCTTCTTGAACTTGCCGAACTTGTTCATCGGGCCGTTCATCTTGCCGTCGGCGGTCAGGCCGTAGACTTCGGTGATGAGGGGGGCCGCGGCGTAGTTGTGGATCGAGATGAAGGTGTTCGGGGTCTCGGCGCAGTCGACGTAGCCGAAGCGGCCACCGACGGAGACGACTTCCGGGGCGACTTCGTGGGTGCCGAGGAACCAGCGCGCGATGTCGATCTCATGGATGGCCTGGTTGCAGAGGTCGCCACCGCCGTAGTTCCAGAACCAGTGCCAATCGTAGTGGACGGCGCCGGCGCTGGTGGTTTCGGCGTTCTTGTCGCTCTGGTTGCCGCGGATGGACTCCTGGATGTCGGCCGGGCCGTTCCAGAGATCGTAGTCGATGGTCGAAGGGATTTCGTTCTTCTTGGCCGGGCCGATGGACTTGCGGCGCTTGTAGCAGATCGCGCGGGCGACCTTCACCTTGCCGTACTTGCCGGCGTGGACGTCCTTGACGGCGGCGATGATGCCGGCGCCCGAGCGGCTTTGCGTGCCGGCTTGGACGATGAGCTTGTTGAAGTGCTCCGAAGCGGCGACGAGCTGCTGGCCTTCGAAGATATTGTGCGACAGGGGCTTCTCGATGTAGAGGTGCTTGCCGGCCTGGAGGGACCAGATGCCCTGGATGGAGTGCTGGTGGTTCGGTGAAGCGATGGAGACGGCGTCGATATCCTTGTCTTCAAGCATCTTCCGGATGTCGGCGTAGCCCTTGGCGCCCGGGATGGCCTTGAGGCCCTTGGCGACGACCGTGGAGTCGACGTCGCAGAGGGCGACGATGCGGACGCCCTTGATCTTCTGGAGCTCCTTGATGTGCTCCATGCCGCGGCTGCGGAAGCCGACGACGGCGACGCGGAGGTCACCGTTGGCGCCGGTGGATTGCGCGAAGCTGCGGGCGCTGAGGCCAGCCACCGCGGTAGCGATGGCCGTGTTCTTGATGAACGTACGACGATTGAGTTGGGACATAAGAGAGGCTTGGGGTGTTATCCGAGCATAAGGACTTTTCCCGGCAGTCGAGCCACTTCCTGAGACAAGCGGAACCGCTTCCGGGGTGGGTGGGGAAGTTTTTGCCGTCCCGCGGTGCGAATAGGCTGCGAATAGCAGGTGCCCAGCCCGGAAAAGCCCGTGTTTTGGTTACGCTAACCGCTGATGACGAGGGACTTATATTGTTTATAAGTCAGGCCACCCCGTTTCGGGGCTACTTCACCGTCCGGAGGTATTCGCGGATGGCCTCGAATTGCTCGGCGCCCTTGCCGTCCAGGGGGTCGGTGAGTTGGGTCATGCCCTCGGGGTCGGCGTACTTCGGCATCTTGGTTTGCGGGTCGATGCGGGTAGGCGCCATCACCCAGCGGGCAAAGTAACCTTTACGGAGACGCTCGTTGGATTGCACGAAGTTGATCGCCGGGGCTTCGAAGACCGCCGTGGCGGCTTGGTCGCCGAGGCCATGGCATTGGATGCAGTTGAAGCCGCCGCTGTTGCCGAGCAGGGTTTCGCCGAACTTCACCTTGGTTTCGTTCGGGGCGGCTTCCGCGGGTTCCTGTTGCGGCAGGCCGTGTTGATGGGCGAAGCCCAAGGCCAGTCCGTCCGCGCGATGCGCGAAGCCGGGCATGCGCCCGATCAGCCATGGCCGCGGCTTCTCCTCGACCTTGCCGGCCAGGAACTTCACGAGCCAATCGTTGCGCAGTTTCTCGCCGGTCCAAGTGAGCGCGGGCACGGGAGCGTCGGGTACGGGTTCGCCCTCGACGTGGTCCTTGGCGGGCAGGGCGGCCCGGAGTTTGCGGGATTCGTTATCCGCCTTCGCCCAAGTGCTGCCCGCGCTGTCGCGGTCGTGGCAGGCCACGCAGTTGAGGTCCTTGATTTGCCGGGCGGCAAACTCCGCCGGTACATCTTGGTGCAGCGAAGCGAGGTCCGTGCGCAGGAAGGCGCTGAGGGCGGCCCGTTGCGGAGCGGTGAGGGCGTAGTCCGGAGCCGTACCGCGGTTTGCGGGAGTGCTGGCGAGGCAGCCCTTGTCGGCGGCCTTCTGGACGATGGCCAAGGCGGGCTGCGTGGTGGCGGGCATGCCGGCGTGGCAATTCAGGCAGCCCGCGCTGAGGAGCAGTTGGCCCCCTCGGGCGGCGTCGCCTTGGAGGGACTTCCGCTTGATCATGCGGCCATTGAGCAGGAGGTAGCTGGCGAGCTGCGTGCTTTCCTCGTCGTTGAGACGGAAGTGCGGCATGCGCGTGGCGGCGTAGTTCGCGCTGGGGTCCTTGAGGAAGGCGGCGAGGGCTTCGATGCGGAGTTGGTATTTGTCGCTCAGGTGGGCGAGCGGGATCCGTCCGTGGCTCGGACTGCCGTCGACTTCGGCATCGGGACGCTGGTGGCAACCGATGCAACCGAGGTTCGCGAAGAGGGCGCCGCCGGCGAGGCTGTCTTCGGCCTTGGGTTTCGCTCCCGGCTTGGGCGCTTCGCCTTGGGTGAGGGCGGCCGCGATGTCGGCGGCTTTCTGGGCCGCGTCGGGTCCCGTGAGGACCTTGGGCATGTGGGTGCCTGGGCGGATGGAGTGCGGGTCGGCGATCCATTCCGTGAGGAAGTCGGGATTATACTTCGTGCTGAAGCCGCTGAGCAAGGGGGCGAGCTGGCCGAGTTCCGGCATGCCTTGGCCCTTGGCGGGTATTTTGGCGGCATCGGCATGGCAAGCGGCGCAATTCAGCTGCGCGAAGAGTAGCCGCCCATCCCGCAACTGCTGGCCGGCCTGCACGGCGGGGTTGGGCGTATGCGCGAAGGCCATCGGCGGCACGGGCTCGAGCGGAAACTCCTTCGATTGCCAGAAGAAGCGGACGAAGCTGTCGCCCTGTGCGGCGCTCGTGAACTCGGCCGAGATCTGGTTGGCGCCCTGGTTGATCTGGATGGTCTTGGGGCCGCTGCCATCCCAGGCGACTTGGCCATTGATCGTGCACTTGAAGTTGCCCGAAGTCTCCGCGCTGAACGTGAAGCTACCGCGGATGGATGATTCGATCTGGCCTTCCCACTTGGCGGTGAAGGGGCCGGCCTTGAGGAACGGCGTCACGGGCTGGCCGGCGGGGACATACAGCGCCAGCATGCGTTCGACGCGTCCGTCGGTTTGGTTGCCGGCGGTGAAGGTCGTGTTCAGGCCGGGCTCGCCGGCGACGAGGGTCGCCGCGAGGGCGAGCAGCGCCAGGCAGGGCAGGGTGAGGAAGCGGAGGAAGCGCATGGCAACGGGACTGTCGCCCATTGCGTCACGTCGCCCGACCATGGCAAGCGTCCAGCAACAAAAAGGCCCGGTGTGAGCCGGGCCTTCGTTGGGGATCTGGGGGTGATTACTTAGCGAAACTGCGGTAGTCTTCGCCCTGCTTCTCCGGTACCACGTTGATGGTGTTGCAGACTTCATCGGGTACGCGCGTGCCGTCGACCGCCTTGAGGTTCATCTTGATGCGCATCTGCTCGACGGGCTGGAGGCCGGGGACTTCGAGGAAGATCGACTTGCCGTCGGCGGAGACGGTCACCGACTTGATGGCCACCGGGTCGGTGCCCTTGGTGCCGGGCTTGCTGACCTTATAGTCGTCCGAGCCGTAGGCGCCCGAGTATAGGTAGTTGTACTGTTCGATGGAGTAGTTCTGCACGTCGCCGGCGGTCTTCTTGTCCAGCGCGCCGGAGAAGCCGATGGTGATGCCCTGGGTGGTGATGTGGAGCGACTCCTGCATCGTCACGGATTTGCCGGTGTAGCGGACGCGGTGGATGGCGCCATCCTTGACCCCGTTGGTCTGCCAGCCCTTGAGGCCGGAGGTGTAGAGCTGTCCATCCACCGGGCTGAAGCGACCGCGCATCTGGCCGGTGGTGAACTTCAGGGGGAACTTGACCACGCCGCCCTGCGGCACGTCGCCCACGCGTTCCTGGAGGACGCCGAAGAGCGAAGACTTGCCGTAGGACAGGTAGAGCATGCGGCCTTCGAAGGGACCCCACTTCTTGCTGGTGACCCAGGTCTGGCCGCCGTTGGAGTTGTCCACGTCGAACGGGATCCAGCAGAGGTGCGTGCCGTATTTCGTCGGCGCGGGCTGGCGGTGCGAGAGGTCGGGGACTTCGATGAAATCACCGGGCTTCGAGAAGTGGATGTAGTCGGCGGGCACCCAGGTGCCTTGGTTGTCGCCGTTGGAGATCTCGCCGTTGGGGCCGACGCCCATGCCGTTCGGGGCGCGGATGCCGGTGGCGTAGACCTCGAACTTTTGACCGTCCGGGGAAACCTTGAAGATGCAACCATGGTGGTCGCTGAGCGGGCCCCAGCCACGGCCACCCGGGTTCACGGGGCCGCCCTTCAGGAAGTAGAAGTTGCCCTGGGAGTCCGTTTGCAGGTCGAAGGTGAACTCGTGGAAGTTCGAGGTGACCTGGACGTCGTTGTTGAAGTTCTCGTAGAAGTCGGCTTCGCCGTCGCCGTTGCGGTCATGCAGGCGGGTGATCTGGTCGCGGCCGAGCACGTAGATCTGGTCGTTCACGATGGCCAAGCCGAGGCCGTGGAAGATGCCCGTCGCGTAGCGGCGCCAGGTGATCTGGCTCAGCTTCTCGTCCGCCATCTTGCCGATCCAGACGTCGCCGCTCCAGGTGGTGAAGGCGATGCGGCCGTCCTTGAAGAAGGCGTGGCCACCGACCCGGATCCAAGACTTGTACGGATTGTCCTCGGGCGCGGTGACGTTGTCGACGAGGTAAGGGGCGTTGAGGATTTCGGCCAGCTTGTCCTCCAAGGCCGCCTTCTTGTTGGCGTCGGTGGCCTTCGCGAGCTGCTCCTTGACGGTCGCGGCCTGCTTGGCTTGGTCGACTTCGCCGAGGACGCCGGCGGTGACGACTTCCTGCTTCCAGTGGGCTTCGCCGCCCTGCGTGAAGGCGCGGAGGTCCGTGGGCTTGGTGTCGGCGGCGGCGGCCTTGGTCAGGGCGCCGACGTCCTTGCCGCCGTGGGCGAAGGAGATCTTGAAGCTGGTGCCGGCGGCGACCTTGCCGAGTTTAAGGACGAGGACGTTGCCGTCCGTGGTCAGGGTGCCGTTGACGCCGTGCACGGCGACTTCGGTCGGGAGTTCGTCGCCCGCTTTGCCCTTGGAGAGCGTGAGCGAAGCGGTGAGGCCGTTGGCCTTCATGCTGCCGCCGTAGGGGAGGTCGGCCAGGCGGACGGATTCGTTCAGCTCACCCGAGACGACGGTGAAGTTGCGGCTGATGACTTTGGCGCCGCCGACGGTGGCGAGTTCGGCGCTTTCGAGGAGGCTGGCGCCGCCGACGGTGTAGGCGAAAGTGACGCGGTCACCGGCGAGGTGGAGGCCGAGGTACTTGGAATGTTCGCGCGGGAGGGGGCCCAGCGGGATCGGCGACATCACGTTCGCAGGGCCGACCGGGAGCTTGCGGGGGTCGGCAAAACTGCCGTTCTGGCTCCAGCCTGGACCGGGGTTGGTCTCGGCGAAGAGGTCGGCACCTTCAGCGGGAGCCGGGTTGGGGCCGTGGGCGCCGTCGAAGACCACGCCTTTGCGCTTGAACCAGCCACCGGACCAAAGTCCGGCGCCGCGCAGGGTTTCGGTGTCGAAGGCGTAGCCGGCGTCCTCCTTGCCGAGGTTCACGAGGATCGCCTTGTTGGCCGCGCAGCCCTTCTTCTCGAAGGGGTTCTTGCCTTGGGTGTTGTCGATGGAAGCTGTGAAGAAACGACCGTAGTCCATCTCCATGTATTTGCCGGTTGGCTTAGCCGCCGCTTTCTTCGGGGCATCGGCCTTCTTGGGGGCGTCCGCGGCCGGGGCCGTGAGGGCCGAGAGCGCAAGTGCGGTCAAGACCACGAGGGTACGTGTTTGGATGAACATAGAGGGATAGGGCGGGGTGCCTAGGGGTCTAAAAGGATTGAACCCGACCCTTGGGGGTGTCGATTGGATTTTATGAGTCCAAATGAGGGAAAAGGTTCCCGGATGATTAGGGGGTCGGGGATAGGGGATAGGGGATGGGGGATAGGGGGTAGGGACTGAAAAGATGCAGTGCAAAAGTGCACAGGTGGCTAAATCGGGGCGAGGTAGGGACAGCACCACGTGCTGTCTTAGTTGCCGTAAGTTAGGGGCGCGACTGCGTCGCATCCGACCCCCTTTATCGGTACTCTGTACTCCGAACGCTCGTCCACCTTTGCACTTTTGCACAGGCCACCGGCCGATTGTCACCTTTGCACCTTACCCAACCCCCAACCCCCAACCCCCAACCCCCAACCCCTACTTCCTCCCGTACTTCCAACACCCCGGCAGGTGATCCTGATAGACCCCGATGGCTTGGAGGGTGGCGTGCATAATCGAGGGGCCGACGAATTTCATGCCGCGCTTGCGAAGTTCCTTTGAGAGGTATTCGGCTAACGGCGAAGTCGTGGCCATTTGATCCCGCTTGGCGGGGAAAGCCTTCGCCTGTGCCCAGAGCCAAGCGTCGTAACTGGCATGCTCGGCTTGGATTGCCAAGAAGGCGCGTGCGTTGCCGACGGCGGACTCGAGTTTGCCGCGATGGCGGACCAGCCCGGTGTTCTGCATGAGGGCGTCGATTTTCTTCGCATCGAAGCGCGCGACTTTCTTGGGGTCGAACCGTGCAAAGGCTTTGCGGTAGTGCTCGCGCTTACGCAGGACCGTCAGCCAAGAGAGGCCGGCTTGCGCACCTTCGAGGATGAGCTGTTCGAAGTGCAATCGATCATCGTGCACCGGCACGCCCCATTCTTCGTCATGGTAGGCGACGTACAACGGGTCATCGCCGCACCAAAAGCAACGCGCCTTGGGCTTCGCCACGGTCAACCTTTGGCGGATAGCCCGCGCAGCCAGGTGACCCAACCGGCCGGCAGCCCGCGGGCCAGGGCGCCCCGGACGATCTTTTCGTGGTAGAGCTTGGAGGGGAGGTGCGGGCCGGTGACGTCGATCACCTTGAAGGCATCGCATTCCAGGGGGCAGTCTTCGACGCCGGCTTCCCAGACGGTGACGGTGACGCGCTTGTAGGGGGCGCCTTCGGCTTCGATGAGGCGCTTCCAGTCATCCAGCGTGAGTTCGTAGACGGCACCCCAGACGCCCGGGGAATCCACATCTTCCAAGATGTCGGCCGAACCGCCACCCCAGGTGGTGCTCATATGGGTAAACGCGAGGCGATGCTTGGGCAGGAAGGCCTTCCCGCGGTACTGCAGGCCCGGGCAGCGTCGTTCCATCTGAGCGGAGTCAAGGTTTGAGGCGTAGGCGAAATAGTACCGGCTCATTAGGAAGGAACGTCAACTTTGCCCTAAACCGCTCGGGAGGCAAGAGGGGACGGCGCACGCAACGCCAGCAGCCTACTTAGCGTGCAAAGGTGACAATCGGCCGGGGGCCTGTGCAAAAGTGCATAGGTGGCTGCATCTAGGTAGGGGCGCGACTGCATTGGGTAGGGTTGGCACTGCGTACCAACCTAGCCTGTCTTTCGATTCCCCTAGGTCAGCACACAGTGCTGACCCTACCTCGAGGCGTGGAAAGGACGTGCCATAGTCGCAACCCTACCTCTCGTCGAGCCAACCGGTCCGCTTTGTTCTCTAGAACTTCTTCGCCACGCCGAGGTAGACCGAACGGGGTTGGGCGCCGTAGCCGAGCGCCGCGGGCGGGGCGGTTTCGCCGCCGATGTTTTCGAGGCGGAGGGTCAGGTCCGTCGAGTCGTCCCAAGCGAAACGTGCCCAGCCGCGCCAGACCAACGCGTTGGGTAGGTCGACGCGCTGGAAGTTGTCCCAGTCGAAGTCCACGCGGCCATGCAGCAACGTGACGCCGGCGCCGAAGCTCCAGCGTTCCGTGGGCGTGAGCTCCACGCCGGCGGCGAGGGTGAAGGTGGGACGACGGAGCAGCGCTTCGCCGGCGGCGATGACGCCGAGGTAATCGGTCAAGGCCTTGGTCTGCAACGACGTCGCGGCCCCGAAGAGGCGGACGCCTTTGGCCGGTCGGGCTTCGACGCCGAGTTCGAGCCCGCGGGTGCGGGCCTTGGCGATGTTGAAGGTTTTGTAGTTATCGTTCGGGTCGTAGTCGATCAGGTCGGTCAGGTTGTTTTCGAACGCGACGAGGGTCCAGCTTGGGCCGCGTGGATCGGCGTTGTTGCAACGCAGGCCTGCCTCGAAGGCGCGGTTGGCTTCGGGGCGCAGGCGCAGGTTCTGCGACGTGCCGTAAGCAAGGTCGTTGGCCGAGGGGGCGCGGTAAGCGGTGGCGGCCTTGAGGTGCGCGGCGATTCCTTGGGCCAAGGCATGCGCCCACGTCAACTCACCCGTGGTCTTGCCCGCGAAGTCGCTGAAGTCATCGCGGCGCAGGCCAGCCTTGAAGCGGTCGGCGCTCGTGGGTTTCCAGTCGGCATGCGCCCACAGTCCGAACGATTCGATCGTGTTCACCCACGGGGTCGCATAGGCGAGCTGGTCGAAGGCGTTGCGTTCGTAGGTGACTCCAAGGCCGAAGGAAAGGTCCGCGCGGGCTTTCCAATCCGCATAGGCCGTGAGTTCGTCCGTGGCTAGGCGGTAGCTTTGCAGGTCGCCGCCGGTGAAGCTGCGGACATGCGTGCCACCATGCGACCAGAACGCGGTCGCCGTGGTGATCGGGTCGACATAACGCAGGCCCGGTGAGACCAGCCAGCCGCTGTCCTTCTGCCAATCGACGAGGCTGGGGGCGGTCTCGGAGCCCGGGAGTCCGCCCCGTCCGCGGTCCGCGGAACCGATGAGGTCGGCGGTGAGTTGCGGCGTGAGTTTCCAGGCCGACTTCACCAAGGCCGTGGAAGCATCGCGTCCGCCGTTCGCGCGCCAGCCGTCGTCATGCGAGGACGTGAAGGCAAGGGCGGTGCCCTGCGTCGCGGGTTGGCCGGCGCGGGCGTTGTTCGTCGCAAAGGCGTAGCCGAGCGAGGCACGGCCATAGGAGCCCGTTTCGGCTTCGAGCGTAGAACCGCAGCGATGGGTGAGCGGGTCCTGTAGGCGGAGGTCGATCACGCCACCCAAGGAGTTTGCGCCGTAGAGGGACGACGAAGCCCCGCGTTGAATTTCCACCGAGGACAATCCGAAGAGCCGGTAGCGTCCGAGTTCATAGCTGCCGGAAAAGCCGGCGGGCAGGCGGCGACCGTCGAGGAGCACCGCGGTATGGGCGGAGTTGGTGCCACGGATGAAGAGGGAGGATTGCGAGCCTTCACCGCCCTGCTCGGAGGCGAAGACGCCTGGGGTCGTGCCTAAGAGCGAGGTCAGCGAGCGGTAGCCGGACTCGCCTGCTTGGGTCGCGTCGATTTTGGAGACGGACGGTGACGCTTCGGTAACAGGGGCGGGTTGCCGAGTTTCGACCACGACGGTCTCCGGCAGCTGGACGGCTACTTGGGCCAGTAGCAGGGCAGGGAGGGCCAAAAGCATGACGCCATACATCCCACACGCTCCCTGCTAGGGCAAGTCCCTTCCATGTGCGAAAGGGCTGGAGAAAGCTTCGGGATGTGTCATACCTCATGGTTAGATGGGCTCCGAAACCGTGAACGAACCTGACCTTGGCGCTGTCCGCCAGTTCTCCATTTTCGTGGAAAACAAGGTCGGCCGTCTCCACGAACTCGTCGAATCGCTTGGCCAAGCCGACGTCCACATCATGGCGCTGTGCCTCGTGGATACCACCGACTCGACCATCATCCGCATCGTGGTCGACTACCCGGAGCGCGCCGAAGAAGTCCTCAATGCCCACCGGTTCGCGCACGATGCCGTCCCGGTGGTGGCGATCGAATTGCAGTCCGAGGCCCAACTCAAGGACGTCACGGGCATTTTGCTGAAGGCGGAGATCAACATCCATTACGTCTATCCCTTCCTGTTCCGTCCCAACGGCCGCTACGGTCTGGTCGTCCGCACCGAGGCCCAGGAACTCGCCGCCTCCGTCCTCCAGCAGCACGGCATCACGGTCCTCGGTCGGAACGACATCGCGAGGTAAGGGGCGGGGACTCTGAAGGTAGGGTCAGCACTGCATGCTGACCTAGGGGAATCGAAAAGCAGGCTAGGTTGGCACGCAGTACCAACCTAGCCCGATGAAGTGGGGCAGGGGCGTGGCTGCGTCGCGATCCGTCCCCCTCTTTATCTGTCCTCCGAACTCTACTAGGACAGCACGTGGTGCTGTCCCTACCTCCTACTTCGTCGGCAACTGGTCGACGTCGACGGAGGGCGGGGTCTTGCTTTCGGGAATCTGCAGGACGACGCCACGCTTGCCCTTGGGCTCGCCGTAGCCGCCGGTGCTGAGGACGACGCCGTTGCCTTCGACGTAGTGGTCGAAGTCGCTGCGGCCGAGTTCGGCGGTGGCGCTGGACTTGGCTTCGCGGAGCTGGACCCACTTGCCTTCAGTGTTGCGAATCCAGACGTTGGAATAGTGGCAGACGCGCTTCTGCTGGCCAGCGGAGCCAGCCCAGTCTTCCACGAACGAGTAGAGGCCATCGAGTTTGGCCTTGGTGTTCGGACGGCGGAAAGAGGTCAGGAACTTCCACTGGCCGCCATCGACGCGGACGTAGGTCGAGAAGATCGCACCCGTGCCGTCCGGCTTCACCCCGAGGAGGAACGCATAGGTTTCGTTGTCCTTCCAAGGGTATTCCCAGTGGCTGTGGCCACCCGAGCCTTCGTGGTCGAACGCGTAGGCCTTCACGTCATCGCCCTTGGCGAGCATGCGCACGATGGCGTTCTTCAGTTCTTCCGGGTCTTGGTTGGTGTTCTTGACGTTGTTCTTCACGTACCCGTTGTCCCAGAGGGAGTAGATGAACCAACGGTCGTCGGGGTTCGTGCCGAGCGCCCGGCGCTGGAAACCGAAGTAGCCTTGGCCAAAGCCGAGCACGCAATTGTAGGTCGCCGCCGGGCCAGGGGCCGATTTGGCTTCGGCATAGGCCCAGAGAGCCGTTTCGCCCTTGGGCACAGGGTAACCATAGTGCACCGACTGGGCGTTTCCGTTGGGGAGTGACCAGAGGTTGGCGTTCGTGCCTTTGCGGATGACCAGGCCGTTGACGGTCACCGGAGCATCGCCATCGGCCTTGCTCGCGATTGCAATCAGGTAGGTGCCGGCCTTCGGGAAGTTGAGCGAGAAGTCGGCAGACTGCGCGGTCTTGCCAGTGCCAGTCAGGGCTAGGTCGATGACCGTGGAACGCGTTCGCACTTCTTCAAGATTGTCGGTCGCAGTGAACTGCAGCGTGCGCTTGGCGCCCGTGGCCAAGGTGTAGCGGGCGGCGAAGGAGACTTCACCGGCTTTTTCGACCACGACCGGGACGAGGAGCTTGCCGTCGGCCTTGAAGGTGGCGGCACCCAGGCCACCGCGGTCGCCGATGGTGACGTCCTTGTTCTGGGCGTAGGCGGTCTTGAAGTTCACCGCCGGCGTCGCGCTGGCATTCGCGCCGAAACGGAAGCCGTGCACGACGACGTTGCCTTTGCGTTCGCTGGCTTCCAGCGAAAGGGCGGTCGGGATGTTTGCGACGACGCGAGCGGTGCCGAGTTCGACCCACTGAGGCTGACCGGTGCCTTGGACATCTCCGCCGATGGCCTTGTTGGCGAGGCGACCATTTAACTTCACTTTGCCGTCCTTGGGGAGGGTCACCTGTACCGCCACCGTGGTCTCGCCATCGGCGGCGAAGGTGAACGTGGCCGTCAGGCCTTTGTCGCCATTGAACTTGGCGACGCGCTTGCCGTCGACCTCTTCGAAGCGGGCGCCAAAACGGGTCGGGCCGGCAGACTCGAGGCCAACGTCATTGGCCGCCAAGGTTGCGACGAGGCAGGGCAGGGCGGCGAGAAGCTTGAGGAAGCGCATGGGGTAAGTCCTTAAGTTGGACGCTCCCCTCACCGCAGCCAACCCTCTTAATCGATAGATTTGGGGCGTTTGGCCCTACCATCCATCGGCCAACTTCGAGATCACCGTGTTTTCACCGACATGCTTGATGGGGCTGGCGGTGCTACCGAAGATTTTTCCGCCGCAGGCCTTCCGCCAGCGGTGGCAAAAGGAGAGGTCCTCCGAGAGTTCCCGGTCACCTAGGTCGATCTTGTTGAAGGGCATGATGAAGCCCGCGAGCTTGTCGGCGAAGGGGTAACGTTTGTACCGCTGGGTATCTACGATGTCGGGACAGCCTTGGATCATCTTCGCCACCGCGGCGCGGGAGATGAGCAGCACGCCCGCGCCCAAGCCGGATACTTCGACGAAGGGCTCCTTGCTCGGCGTGCCCACGGGGGTGCCGATGAAGTCGCAGGCTTGCGCATAGGCTTGTTCGAAGGGCTGGTTGCCCTTGGCGTGCAGCTTGCGGAGGTCGACCGTCCGGCGCGGATAGATCGCCCCAACGACATCCTGTTTCAGGGCCAGCATATCGAAGATGAGTTTGGCCTCGAAGCCCATGTCGCTGTCCAGGAACAGCAGGTGCGAACAGTCCGTGCGGTTGAAATAGAACCGGGAGATCAGGTAGTTGCGCGCGGTGACGACGTCGGCGTAGTCGATCGTGGAGAAGCAGAGGGCGACGCGGTGCTTCGGCGCCTCGCTAGTGAGGCCGAAGAGGCTTTCGACATACGCGCCCGCATAGCTCGAGCGGTAGGCGGGCGTCGCGATGCACACCTTGGTCAACGGGGCATTGTTCGTCAACAGGGTGCCGGTGAGGGTTTGGTTGGCCATGCGGATGGGTAGGTGTCCGGTCTTGGGTTGGCGAGACTCTTTGGGGCAGCATCGCGACCCACCTTTACCTCGGCTTGTTTCACCCGCCTTTTTACTCTTCACCGTCTTTTGAGCTCCGAAGGGATCGAGGACCGCACGTGGTGCGGTCCCTGCCTCCCTCTTCATCTTTCCTTAAGGCAAAAGTAACAGTAGCGGGCTTCACTCCACGTGGGTTTGCGGCCATTGTATCTTCACGGGTAGCGCACAGGGCTCCCGTCAAACCCCACCCCATACACGAATGATCAACACCCGTCTGATCGGAATGTGTGCCCTCGTCGCCGCGGCCTCCTTGGTCGTGGCCGACGATGCGCACCCCAACCCGGACCGTTCGGCGCAGCAGCCCGCGCTGCGCCCACGGCCCGTCCTGCGTCCGTCCATCCCGAAGGTGAATCCGGCCAAGCCGCTCCTCGGCGATCCGCTTGCGGGTCTGACGGTGGAGCAGCTGCAGCTCTTCGCCGAAGGTAAGGCCGACTTCGAAAAGACCGAAGACGTGGAAGGCGGCCTCGGGCCGATCTTCAATGAGAGTTCGTGCGTCGCTTGCCATGGCAGCGGCGCTATCGGCGGCGGAAGCGCCCGCAATGTCACGCGCTTCGGCCTGACCAAGCACGGTAAATTCGATGCGCTGGAGTCGCTTGGTGGTTCCTTGCTGCAGGATCAGGCGATCTTGCCGGCAGCCACGGAAATCGTGCCGCCGGAGGCCAATACCATCGTGCATCGCAATTCGACCCCGCTCTTCGGTTTGGGTTTGATTGATGCGATCCCGGATGAGGCCATCCTGCGCAATGTCCGCAAGCAGCCTGTGGATGGTGTGACGGGCAAGGCGGTCGTGACGACCGATATCGTCAGCGGCAAGTCCCGCGTGGGTCGCTTCGGTTGGAAGGCTCAGCAGACGAGCGTCTTGGCCTTCGCCGCCGATGCCTACGCCAATGAGATGGGCGTGACGAACCGTTACTTCCCCGCGGAGAACGCGCCGAATGGCGATGCGGCGAAGCTGGCGAAGTCCGACTTCATCCTCGATCCGGAAGACGCGCCGGCGACGGGTTTGGCGGACTTCGAGAAGGTCGCGAACTTCATGAAGTTTCTGGCCCCGCCTCCGGGGGTTAAACTGACGCCGACCGCCACCGCCGGCCAGCAGCTCTTCATGGTCGCCGGCTGCGCCGTCTGCCACGTCCCGAGCATGATGACCGCCCCGAGCAAAGACCCGGCCTTCGACCGCAAGGAAGTCCGTCTCTATTCGGATCTCCTCCTGCACGATATGGGTTCGCTCGGCGACGGCATCGTCCAGTCACCGGCCGATGCGCGGGAAATGCGGACCTCGCCGCTGTGGGGCCTGCGTTACAGCGCGCCCTACCTGCATGACGGTCGCGCCACCACGGTGGAAGCCGCCATCCTGGCGCACGACGGGGAAGCGAAGGTCTCGCGCGAGCGTTACCTCAAGCTCACCCCCGCCCAGAAGAAGCAGCTCTCCGAGTTCCTGCTCTCGATCTGAGGGCAGGGCAAGGTCGGGACTACATTACGATCTCACGCCAAACCAGGGCGGCCTCCGGGCCGCCCTTTTTGTTGGGGTAGGGATAGCACCACGTGCTGTCCTTAATGAGCGGCTTTTGCTGCGCGAAAGTCTGACGTCATCTATCTGCAGCAGTTTGGAGTGGGAATACCTATCCTGCCCGCGCTCCTGATTTACGGGGCAAGGTATTCACAATCGGTATGCGAAACCGAGGGAAACCTCTCATTCTGCCGAGTGTATCTCCTTGTCTTCTCCGTTATCTGTACTCCGTACTCCGCACTCTAGACTCCGTCCTCATTCCCTAGCATTTCCCCTCATCTCATTCCGCTTGTCACACCCGCCCCCCTGTTTACTTTTCCGTTAGGTGTGTAGGCGGCTAAGACCCGCCGAGATTCCTCTTAGGGGGGCGCGTCAGCGCCCCCTTCTTCTTTGAGGAGAATGGAAACGCCGCGTTCCTCGAAGAGCCCCTCGCATCGCTTGAGCATGTTCTTGGTTTCAGCTTGTCCGAAGTAGCCGTTCGGTTCGAGGGTTTGCTTGGTGAGATAGGCTAAAAGGTCGCAGAGCTGGAGCATGGGGCTTTGCCTTGAGTCGCGCCCGAATGGCTCGTCGATGAGCAGGTCGCTCAGTTCCATTTGGGTGCGGATATGGTTGAGCCATGCCGCCGAAGGCGCGGTGCGATGGTCGTCGCAGACGATGGCAAGTCCGTGGGCTGAGCAGAAGCGGTGTCCTTCGCTGGCCGTGATATGGTGTGACGTTGCCTTGAGAAGGGCGAGCCAGGCGGCCCGGGGGATGTCTTGCCTCAGCTCTCCTTTGATCGCGACGACCCGGAGCGGAGTCAGCCGTTTCTCCCTTCGGATCATCTCGACGGCATGCAAGGCTGCTTGGACGCGTTGGTATCTTTGGGCGCCATGAAGCGACTCGCTCCTCCCGAGCATTTCGCTGGCGTGGATTTCAGCCTGCACTGGGAAACCGTACTGCTTGGCGAGCCGCTGGCGCATCCTCGCGATCGTAGACTGGGCATCGTGCCAGTCGGCGTGGTGCACCAGCAGGCCGCTCAAGGTGAAAGTACGTGTCCGCGAACCGGCGCGGCCGGTGTCGCCGCTTTCGTCGACGTAGAGCAAATGCATGCCGGAAAAACACACCCGTCCGCCGGCCTAATCAAAACAGGGTATCTGATGGATTTGCTGAGGCATTTGTTGCCTTTGCAACCTTCCGAGGGCTTGGCTTGACCACCGCCCCACCTCTCCCCATTACTTCCATTCCCCTGAACTAACAGAGGACCTGGAGAGGTGGCTGAGTGGCCGAAAGCGCCCGTTTGCTAAATGGGTATACCCCAAAAGGGTATCGTGGGTTCGAATCCCATCCTCTCCGCCACTTTAGCCGCGAAACCCCAGTAAAATGGGGTTTCGTCTTTTGCAGGATTAGGCAGTTTCTGCAAAAGCAGTCCCCATCTTGTCCAATAATTGTCCAATGGCTTTCAGGAGATCGAAGTCCGAAACAAAGAGGGCGCTCCGCTTGCCATCCGCCACAGCCCTTGAGCTATTTTGTCCTCGTCTCAGCCGCGCTTGCGCAGGAGCAGTTCGGCGATGCCGCCCAACACGATGAGCAGGTCGACGGAGGCCCAGTTGTCGATCAGCTCGGAAGATCGGGGAAATCCCGCCAAGGGCCGGACGGTGTCAGACTGTTGCTGAAACACTCTGATACAAAAACCTGCCTTTTCTGTTAAGTTTAGTATCAGCCATTAGCGAGTAACGGCCTGACCCCGTGTTCGGCCCTGCGTTCTCAGTGCGCCGTTGCGTCGGCCTTGGAGGCGCCTTCCTTGTCGTAGATGGCGAGCCGGCTCACGATGGCCTGGCTCTCGGCGTTTAGGCCGAAGATCTCGGGCTCGATGCCTTCGCCCCGAAACTTGGCGACGACCTTGTCCAAGGCGCTGATCGAGGTGGTGTCCCAGAAATGCGCGTGGCTGACATCGATGATGACCTTGGCCACCTTCTCCCGGAAATCGAAGGAGCCGGTGAAGGCCGTCGTCGAGGCGAAGAAGAGCTGCCCGGAGACGAAGTAGGTGCGGGTCGACCGGTCATCCGATAGCTTGGGCGTCACTTTCATGAGCACGGAGATCTTGGCGGCGAAACAGAGCGCGCTCAGGAGCACGCCGACGCCCACGCCGAGGGCGAGGTTGTGGGTCAGGACGACCACGGCGACGGTCGCGAAGGTGACGAGCGTGGCCGATTTCGGGAAGACCGGGATGTTGCGGAGCGATGCCCAGCTGAAGGTGCCGATGGAGACCATGATCATCACTGCCACGAGGGCCGCCATGGGGATCTGTGAGACCCAGCGGCCGAGGAGGACGACCAGAATGAGGAGGAAAGTGCCCGCCCAGAAGGACGAGAGGCGACCACGGCCGCCGGAGCGGACGTTGATGACCGTCTGGCCGATCATCGCGCAACCGGCCATGCCGCCGAAGAGTCCGGCGACGAGGTTGGCGATCCCTTGGCCTTTGCACTCGGCGTTCTTGTCGCTCGGGGTGTCGGTGATGTCGTCGACGATGGTCGCCGTCATAAGCGACTCCAAGATGCCAACCAAGGCCAGCGGCAGAGCATAGGGCAGGATGATCCAGAGGGTCTGCAGGGTGAAGGGAACGTCCGGCCAGAGGAAGGAGGGCAGGGCCGAAGGCAGCTGGCCCATGTCGCCGACCGTGCGGAGGAGCTTGGCATCGCCCCAGCCGAGGCCCATCGAAAGACCCGTGAGCACGACGATGCACACGAGTGGTGAGGGAATGGCTTTGGTCAGCAAGGGCAGCCCGTAGATGATGCCCAGGCCGAGCGCCACGCAGCCATACATGAGCAGACCCTGGCCTTTGAATTCGGGCAGCTGGGCGAGGAAGATCAGGATGGCGAGGGCGTTGACGAAGCCGATCACCACCGAGCGCGCGACGAAGCGCATGAGGTCGCCCAGTCGAAGCCAGCCGGCGATGATCTGGAGCAAGCCGGTCAGCAACGTGGCCGCGAAGAGATACGGAAGCCCATGCTCCTTGACCAACGTCACCATCAGCAGCGCCATCGCGCCGGTCGCAGCGCTGATCATGCCGGAGCGGCCGCCCACGAAGGCAATTGTCACCGCGATGCAGAAAGAGGCGTAAAGGCCCACCTGAGGGTCGACGCCCGCGATGATGGAGAACGCAATGGCCTCGGGGATGAGTGCCAAGGCCACGACCGTCCCGGACAGCAGGTCAGGCCTGACGTTGCCAAGCCATTGTTGTTTGTAGGTTTGTTGCATGAGACGATGTTTAAAGCGTTGGTTGAGAGGGCTGAAAGGTCATTTGCTGGGGCCGCCTGCCGATATGGCAAGCGGATTGAGTCAGTACTCGAGGTCAGGCCGTACCCCAAATCAAGCGCGCTAAGGTTCACCTCTTTTACCTGTTATCAGGTGCGCTACTCGGAAGGTGCGGCCTGACCCCTGGGATAGTGCCGTTTTTGGTCCAGCTGAGTGCGATTCTGAGGGGCCATCATGACGCTCGTTGCTAACGGCATCCTGAGCGAGAAGACCGGCAAGGCTCGTAACCGTGTCTTCGTCTATCAGCGCTACATCGAAATCCTTAACGAGGGCTAAATCAGATGCACATAAGTAGAAAAATTCAGATCGAGTTTCGTGATGCGATGAAGGATCACTTGGTTAAGTCACAGATATCCAAAATTTTCGATAGCGCCGATGTGGTATGCGATCTCGGCTACGTGCCTCCGGCGAACATTAGCAATCAACCACGGGGTCAGGCCGTACCCATACGTAGGCGTAACTAGATTCGAGTATTTTAGGCGTTTTTAGTTACACCCTAAACCAGGGTACGGCCTGACCCCGTGTTCGGCCCCTGCTCGTCCGTGCCTCTCCTTGCCCGCCTGACACGCCGACTAGCTCAGCCTTCTGCCTCTTTCCGCCCCGACATTCTGATTGAAAAGCCGATATCTTCCCGAAAGCCTCGACAGAGGTGTTTCCTCCCGAATCAACGCGCCCCCTATGACCAATCACCTGCAAGCTAACTCCGATTGGGCGCGCGAAAACCGTTACGAGTTTCATGCCGACTCTGCCGGGCCGTTCGCCCAGGTCGCCCGCGGCATGGATGTGTTCAGGAGGGCGCAGGCCTATCGCGGTCATGTCGTTGGCCAACACCGCGGCCGCCCGTTCGAGGTCTTCGATTTCCAGAAGGAAGCAACCAGACCCGATTCTTGGTCGACCTGGCATACCGTCGTCCTGCTTCCGCTCGGCAACCTCTCCCTGCCTGCCTTCGCCCTCTGGCCGCGCCGCGAGACCGTCGGGATGAATTTCCTGGGGATCAAGGGCCTTGACCTCACGTTGCCACCCTCCGCCTCCCTCTTTGACCGCCAACTGGTCGACGACTTCAACCGGCATTACAGCCTCTTCGTCGGCGGGGCCTTCGGGTCCGTGCAGGCCGCCATCGAGGCCCCCGGTCAGACCGTGCCCGACCTCGCGGAGATGTCTGCCATCTGCAAGCCGGGTGTGCTTAGCTTCCTTTCCGCCGCCGTGGTCGGCGCGATCGAGGTGCGCGACGGTTACCTGGTGGTCTGCGCGCCCGAGACCCGCTTGGTGCGCCCTGCGAACGCCGATGTGATCCTGCAGGGCGCGGAACGCGAGCGACTGCTGGCCATTGCCAACGACTTGCTCGACGCCCTGGCCAACGCGGCGCGGGAAGCGCCCCTGCGCGACCTCGCGATCGGAAATTCCTGCAACCCGAAGCACGTTTTGGGCGTGATCCTCGGGGGCTGCGCGGGCTTTGCGCTCGGCGGCTTGCTCGGGGTCCTCTCGCTCTTCCTGCTTGAGGAAAAACGCCTCTACCTGATCCCGCTCCTCGCGATCGGCGGAGCGCTGCTCGGCAGCATGATCGGCAAGCGCCTGCGGCACTGAAGTCGGGTGCGCTCCGCGTGCGGGTAGGGGAATCAACCACGGAATCAACCACGGGGTCAGGCCGTACCCATACGTAGGCGTAACTAGATTCGAGTATTTTAGGCCTTTTTAGTTACACCCTAAACCAGGGTACGGCCTGACCCCGTGTTCGACCGTATATTTCCAAGGGGGAGTGGACATTCTTCCCTGAAGCGCTGGGCTGAGCTTTATGGAGGCTTACCGGCTTCAAGCATAATCAGAGAGGATGTGTTTTGGACCTATGCTCTATGGTGGTCCGTCTTGGTGGGCCGTCTAATGGGTCGGGCGTGGCCGGCCAAATTTCCAGGCCGGTAGTCGTGATCCTGTTTCTAGAAAACTCTTGCGCGCAAAAGTCGCGTTAGTACTTTAGCAGAGTTGGCAGTTGATTTGTCCGCAAACTGTCCGCAAAAAACCTCGGTCGTTGAAGTACAACTACTTAGAGACGCGGAAATATCGTTCGAATCCCATCCTCTCCGCCACTTTACAACAAATTGACTCCGAATAAGGCCCTAAAGGGGCCTTTTTCGTGTCCGGTGGATTCCCAGGATTACACTAATTCGTCCACAAACTGACTACAGTTTG
>Ga0222712_10001040_pt1 | contig 35660 bp, 30 predicted proteins | sample C33_657DmetaG_FD_165043 | JGI IMG/M metagenome (GOLD analysis project Ga0222712, IMG submission 165043) | Estuarine water microbial communities from San Francisco Bay, California, United States - C33_657D | ecosystem: Environmental > Aquatic > Marine > Unclassified | place: USA: California...
GCAAGAAGGCAGCAGCTAAGAAGGCAGCTCCAAAGCGTCGCAAGAAGGCAGCAGCTAAGAAGGCAGCTCCAAAGCGTCGCAAGAAGGCAGCAGCTAAGACGGCGGCTCCAAAGCGTCGCAAGAAGGCAGCAGCTAAGAAGGCAGCTCCAAAGCGTCGCAAGAAGGCAGCAGCTCCAGCAGTTGCTCCAAAGAAGCGCCGTCGCAAGAAGGCAGCAGCTAAGTAATTCATTACTTATAAAAAACCCCCGGCCGCAAGGTCGGGGGTTTTTTATTTAATTACCAGAGATTCAATCACCAAACATTTAATCCGAAACTATTTAATCCGAAACTATTTAATCCGAAACTATTTAATCTATGGGGTTTGTTCGCAGCCCATCTTCAACGCGAGAAAAAATCTCCACTAAAACTTTCTGATCCTCCTTACTTAAGAGATCAACAAATCGCCCGCGCACACTTTCCACATGATCCGGAGCTGCAGCGACAATGGCCTTCCACCCCTTCGGGGTCATCACCGCAAAGAAACCTCGCTTGTCTACAGGGCACGCCTCGCGTCGGACCCAGCCAGCTTTCTCCATCACCTTCATGCGGTGAGAAAGACGCGAGCGCGAGAGCATGGCAACTTCTGCCAATTCGCTCATGCGCATCCGGCGCTCAGGGGCATCGCTGAGTTGGGCCAAAATCTCATAATCAGGCATAGATAATTCATGGTCAGCCAAGTCGGCATCGAGGGCTTCAAGGAGGCGGCGACTGGCAACGATATATCTGCGCCAAGCAGCCATCTCCGTTGGGCTTAACCAACGAGGTGGGGTAGCGTTTTCTCGTGCCATAAGGCGATGATACGCCTACAGTTGAACTTTCAACTACTTAGAATTCAAGGAGCAAGTCCTCTATGTCAGATACATCCGAGCTTCGAAGCGGTATCGATACCTCATCGATCGACCCAACAGTGCGCCTTCAGGATGATCTCTTCCGCCACTTCAACGGTAAGTGGCTCAAAGAAACTGTCATCCCAGAAGATCGCGCGAGTGATGGTGCATTTATGGTTCTGCGCAATGAAGCAGAGGCACAGGTGCGCGCAATTATCGAGAGCGCATCCGGCAGTGCCGAGGCCCAGAAGATCACTGACTTATTCGCTTCTTTTATGAATGAGGCCCAGATCGAAAAGTTGGGCTCTAGTCCGATCACGGCAGACCTTGCCAAGGTTGATGCTATCGATTCACTCGATGACTTCATCTCGACCATGTCATGGCTTGAGGCCCGTGGTGCAAGTGGAATTACCGAAACTGCGATCTATCCAGACATGATGGATTCATCTGCCAATATTCTCTACATCCACCAAGGTGGACTTTCACTTCCCGATGAGAGTTACTACAAGGAAGAGCAGTACGAAAACATTCGCGTTGCATTTGTGGCGCACATGGAGAAGATGTTTGCCCTTCTAGGAATCGCAGATGGTGCGACCAAGGCGCGCGAAGTCTTTGACCTCGAGACCAAAATTGCCGCCCTTCATTGGGACCAAGTACGAAACCGTGATGCCAGCCTGACCTATAACAAGATGACGCAGGGAGATTTAGAAAAGCTCTCCCCTGCACTCAATTGGCCGCTCTGGATTAGCGCTGGTGAAGTCCCTGCCGTTGCCTTCGAAAACGTAGTCATTGGCCAGCCTTCATTTTTCGAAGGAATCTCACCACTTGTTGCAGCCTTTGCTAGCGATTCGGCAATGAAATCAGCCTGGAAGTCATGGCTCTCATGGCATGTGATTACAGGAAGTGCTTCTTATTTGACCTCAGAAATCGTCAATGAAAACTTCGCTTTTTACGGCACCACTTTGTCCGGCACTCCGCAATTGCGGGAGCGCTGGAAGCGTGGAGTAGGTCTGGTTGAAGGAAGCCTAGGCGAGGCAATCGGAAAGATCTACGTCCAACGCCACTTCCCACCTGCAGCAAAAGCCCGTATGGAAGTTCTGGTTGCAAACTTGATCGAGGCATATCGTCGCAGCATCAACGGTCTTGATTGGATGAGCGAGGAGACAAAGACCAAGGCGATTGCCAAGCTAGAAAAATTCCGCCCCAAGATTGGCTACCCAGATAAGTGGCGCGATTATTCAGCACTTGAAATCACAGCAGATGACCTCTTTGGAAATCTTGCTCGCGTCACTAAGTTCGAACGCGATTTCGCACTGGCCAAAATCGGTAAGCCAGTTGATCGCGATGAATGGCATATGACACCTCAGACAGTTAACGCCTATTACAACCCACTCGGAAACGAGATCGTATTTCCAGCCGCAATATTGCAGCCACCTTTCTTCGGTCTTGATGTCGATGATGCCGCCAACTACGGAGCCATCGGTGCGATCATTGGCCACGAAATTGGCCACGGCTTTGATGATCAAGGATCGAAATTTGACGGAGATGGAAACATGGTCGATTGGTGGGTCGATATCGATCGCACTGAATTCGAAAAGCGGGCCAATGTTTTGATCGCCCAGTACAACACATTGGTTCCAGAAGGCACTCCAGATATCACCGTTAACGGAGCCCTTACAGTGGGTGAAAATATTGGTGACCTCGGCGGGCTTTCCATTGCACTCAAGGCATATGAGATCGCACTCGATGGAAAAGACTCACCCATCATCGATGGCATGAATGGATACCAGCGACTATTTCTTTCCTGGGCACAGGCCTGGCGCGGCAAGGTTCGCCCAGAAGAGATGCGTCGTCGAGTGGCAACTGATCCGCACTCCCCTGCAGAATTTCGTTGCAACCAAATCGTTCGCAATATTCCTGCCTTCTATTCAACCTTCGGCATTACTCAAGATGATGCCCTCTGGTTAGATGAGGATCAACGCGTTGCCATCTGGTAACGGATTTACTTTTGCTATTTCACATGCGCCAGAAAAATCTCTGGCACGTGCAGGAACAATCTCGACCCCACATGGTGATATCGCAACCCCTGCCTTTATTCCGGTAGGTACAAAGGCGACGGTTAAAGCTGTCTTGCCGGAGACGATGAAAGAACTCGGTGCGCAAGCACTTCTATCGAATGCATATCACTTGTACCTACAGCCGGGTCCTGATGTCTTGGATGAGGCCGGCGGGCTAGCCCGCTTTATGAATTGGCCAGGGCCGACCTTCACCGATAGCGGCGGCTTTCAAGTTCTCTCATTGGGAGTTGGATTTAAGAAGGTGCTGGCGATGGATGCCCAGACCTTTAGATCTGACGAAGTAGTTGCTGGGAATAAAGAGCGGCTGGCCCATGTCGATGATGAGGGTGTGACCTTTAAATCCCATATCGATGGCAGCATGCACCGCTTTACCCCAGAAGTTTCGATGCAGGTCCAACATCAAATCGGTGCCGACATCATCTTCGCCTTCGATGAGTGCACGACGCTGCATAACACCCGCAAGTATCAAGAGAAGGCGTTAGAGCGCACACGTGCGTGGGGCGTGCGTTGCCTTGATGAGCACCAGAAATTGACGTTAGAACGCTCCCAGAAGCCTTATCAGGCCCTTTATGGGGTAATTCAAGGCGCACAGTACGAAGATCTGCGTAAGAAGGCTGCAACAGATATGGCGGCGCTACGATCAAGTGATCCAGATAATCCGATTGCCTTCGATGGCTTTGGTCTAGGTGGGGCGCTAGATAAAAAGACTTTGGGAACGATCCTCACCTGGATGAATGAGATCTTGCCAGCCGAAAAGCCACGCCACTTACTGGGAATCGGGGCTCCGGAAGACCTCTTCGTCGGTGTCGAAAATGGCATCGACACCTTCGATTGCGTCTTGGCATCTCGCATTGCACGTACTTCTGCGGTCTACACGATGGTCGGTCGCAACAATCTATCTAATGCCATCAACCGTCGCGCCTTTGAACCCATCGACGAAGAGTGCGATTGCTATACCTGCACCCATTACACCAAGGCGTACCTGCATCACGTCTTCCGTGGCAAAGAGATAATCGCTGCAACCCTTGCCACAATCCATAACGAGCGATTTATCGTGCGCCTAGTCGATCAGATGAGAGCTGCCCTTATTGAAGGAAATTACTTTGAGTTCAAGGCTGAATTTATGGGTCGCTACAAACACTTATCAGGTCAGGCACGAGATTAATCCTTAAGAAATTATCACCACTGGGATATTCTCGGACACATAGCCCTCATTTCATGCACTGACTGCGAAGCAAAGATTTCAGATAAGGCCGATAATTGCCCTCATTGTGGTTGTCCTGTTGTCGAGTCCCTACCTGTCACCGATTTCAAAGTTGAGTTATTGGTTGATGGCACCCTGAAATTTAATCGTGGCCATGCAGAGGCGGCTCAGTACTGCATCTCCAAGGGAAGCTCACCAAAAATTGGAGCTGGACTTGTCGATAGTAAGGTTGCAGGAGCTTCAACTGTGCAGTTCCAGGGAAGTGCCTTCAAATACAACTGGGCTTATGTCTGGATCACGATCATTGATAACAAGCCAGGACGAGAGTCAATTGGAACTGTGACTACTGATCAGAACTTGGCGGCAAATAAGATGCTGCGCGATGTCATGGCACCAATAGTTCCTTAGTAATTGAATCTACTTTTTTGGTTCAGCGCTCTTCACAATCATAGAAATTGAACCAATAAAGGTTGCCGCAGAACCTGCAGCCATTGCAAAATGTAACCACTCCCAACCGAACTCCGCCATTTTTACTGTGAAGAAAAAGTAAGCTGCGCTAATGATCGCTAAAAAGACTCCCCAGCCTTTCTTGCGCGAACGTGCCTCTTCAGGGGAATAGGTCACAACTTCGGGAATCCACTTCGATCGCTCTCCGCACGCACGGCAAAGGGCAACATCCTTTTCAACACTTCTTGCTCCGCCAACTGCAAAATCGTTATCTCCGATCTGCAAAGGATTAGCCACGCCAATCTGTCCGACCACACGAGGTGCAAAGTAGTGATCAGTTGAGTTGCAGCGAGGGCACTGCCAATATCCCGGAGTAACCGTTGGGCTCATATTTACCTACCTACCTAAACTCAAGCCTACAAAATAGTGCGCTACTTAGCAGCTATTCGAGCTTCGCGGCGAAGGCGCTGCTCAGCAGGATCTGGAACTGGTACAGCTGCAATTAAGCGACGTGTGTAATCACTCTTTGGATGCTGCAAGATCTGATCGCGATCGCCAACTTCAACAAGTTCACCGTTCTGCATTACAGCAATGCGGTGCGCCAAGATGTCAACCACAGCTAAATCGTGAGAGATGAAGAGGCAAGCAAAGTTGAGCTTGCCCTGTAGATCTTGCAGAAGATCAAGGAATCGCGCTTGTACAGATACATCTAGCGCCGATGTTGGTTCATCAGCAATCAAAAGATCTGGAGTCAACGCAAGTGCGCGGGCAATACCTACGCGCTGACGCTGTCCACCTGAGAGCTCATGTGGGTAGCGGTTGCGATAGCTACGTGGAAGTTCAACTTGGTCAAGCAAATCTTCAACGCGGTGTGCAAGGTCTGCACCCTTGGCTTCTCCTGCTAAGAACAACGGTTCGCCAATTGACTCACCGATTGGAAGGCGCGGGTTGAGAGATGATGCTGGATCTTGAAAGACGATGCCGGTGTGGCGACGGATTGCAGAGAGCTCTTTTGGTTTGGCGTGACTGATGTCTTTGCCAACGATCTCAAGCTTTCCTTCCTTAATTGGAATCAAGCCAATTGACGCGCGACCGATGGTTGTCTTACCTGATCCAGACTCTCCCACAAGGCCAAGAATTTCACCTGGGTAGATTTCAAGCGATACATTCTTTGCAGCAACGAATTCAGGAATGCGTCCGCGCTTTGGATAAGCAACAGTGACATTTTCAAGTTTAAGAACCGGCGCTGGCTTTGCACTCTCGTTGTAGGGCAGGGTACGACGAGCTGTCGAACCTAGCTTTGGAACCGCTGCAAGAAGTTGCTGTGTATATGGGTGCTGCGGACGATTAAAGATCTGATCGGCGCTTCCGTGTTCTACGGTGAGGCCATCTTTCATGACAAGAATCTCATCAGCCATATCTGCAACAACACCCATATCGTGGGTGATCAACAAGATGGCTGAGTTGAGCTTATCTTTGAGATTTCGCATTAAATCTAGAACTTCTGCTTGAACAGTTACATCGAGAGCTGTTGTTGGCTCATCTGCAACCAATAGCCCTGGATCACAAGCAAGTGCTTGAGCGATCATGGCGCGTTGGCGCTGACCACCTGAAAGTTGGTGTGGGTACTTATCAATTGAGGTTGCTGGATCTGGAATTTCAACCATGGTGATCAATTCGAGTGCACGAGCACGCGCCTCTTTTGGACCCATATCAAAGTGGGTACGAAGAGTTTCGATAATCTGGAAACCGATTGTGTAGACAGGGTTGAGCGCTGTCATAGGCTCTTGGAAAATATATGCAACTTCTTTTCCACGGAACTTACGAAGGGTTGAACCTTTCGCGCCCAGCATTTCCTGACCCTTAACTTTTACGCTACCGCTCATGCGGGCATTGCTTGCAAGTAGAGTCATCAGACCCATCGCAGTAGTTGACTTACCTGAACCTGACTCACCCACGATTGCAAGAACTTGGCCAGGGTTAACTTCAAAATTCATATTGACTGCGGCTGGGTACCAGACGCCATCTACCCAAAATTCGACAGTAAAGTCGTGGACCTTTAGTACTGGCTCGCTCATCGGAGAACCTTTCGTGAGAGACTTCTTGTATGAGTAATTCTGAGATGTACCGTCCGAGAAGTAGTTACTTCTTTGCCGCTGCTATCTACATTCTCTGTGCTGGAATCGCCGGCCAAAGTTTCTACACCGAAGACTCCAAAGGAGTTGCAACCACAATCGCTTGGTGCTTGCTCGTCGCTTATGCTTTTCACTTGGGCTTTGTTCGCCCCAAGGTCACCTTCTTTGATGAAGGAATCACAATTACAAACCCCTTGAATGAGATCACTGTCGGCTGGGGTGAAATCGAAGATATTAGCGCTCGATACTCGATGTATATCCAAGTAGGTGGCGAGAAGATTTACGCTTGGGCGGCTCAAGCCCCAGGCAGATATCACAGCAGAACTGTCCATGCCAGTGAGATTCGCGGATTGAAAATCCCCGATCTCCAGAATATGAGACCCGGTGAATCTCCGCGTACTCACTCTGGACAAGCTCTTGCCCTCGCTCGAATTCGCTTCGACGCTTTTCACAGCAGCAGCACGAGAGGTGCGTGTGATAACCGAACTGAATTTAATCGAAACGGTCTTACCGCTCTGGTTACTCTCTTTGTGATCGCCTGCGCGTTGAGTATCTTCTAGAACTAGTTTACTCATTGGCTGCTGCAATTCGTGCCTGAACCTTCGCGCGCTCTTTATCTTTCTTAGTCAGACGACGGCGTTGGCGTGGGTCGAAGGCATCGCGTAGACCATCGCCAATAAAGTTAATGCAGAGTGCGATAGTAATAATGAGAAGACCTGGCCACCAGAAGAGCCATGGACGGATTGTAAATGAATCCTGGTATTGGCTAATGAGTGATCCCAGTGAAACATCTGGTGCAACAACACCAAAGCCAAGGAAAGACAGCGCTGTCTCAAGCAGGATTGCTCCTGACATCAGAAGAGTGATCGAAACGATAATGACACCAACTGCGTTAGGCAGAATGTGCTTAAAGATAATGCGGCGATTACTTGCACCAGCAACACGAGCTGCATCAACGAATTCGAGCTCTCGTAGTTTCAGGAACTCGCCTCGAACAAGTCGCGAGAGCCCCGTCCAGGCAAAGAGTCCCAGGTAAAAGGCAAGGAATCCAACGCCAAGGTTTCCGAAGTGGAAACCAACAACTGAACCAATAATGATTGTCGGGATTGTGATGATGAAGTCTGTAAAGCGCATCAGAGCTGAATCGATCCAACCGCGGAAGTATCCAGAGATCGCACCGATGACGATTCCGATGGTTCCACCGAGAAGGCCAATAACTGATGCCACATAGAGCGAACGTTGCGCCCCTCTCATCACCATTGCAAAGTAATCGTGGCCAATGTCGTCTTGACCAAATGGGTGTTTCCCAAGACCCACACCGTTTCCATCAATAAATGATGGAGCTAGATCCAGGGTCGGACACCCGACGACACCATTAGGGCATCCTTCTGTGCGCAGATCAAGAAGTTCGTCATAACTAAACCGCCACCAACCTGGAATTCGGAGAGAACCAATCTTTGTCTCAAGAGCCGTGAAGACGGCAATTATGAGAAATGAAAGCACGAAAACAGATGTCATCGCGCCTTTGTGTCGCACAAAGCGGCTACGAACAATCTGACCTTGGCTTAGGCCTTCAGTCTCTTTATTCATAATGGCTTGTTCGCCAGTAGTTATTGATTCCTCTTTAACTTTCTTACGTTTTAACATTAGTTACCTCCCGCGCCGGCGCGAATGCGTGGATCTAGCGCTGAATAAAGGAGATCTGCGATGAGGTTTGCAGATACGGCCAAGAATCCGGTGAGCAAGAAGACACCCATCAGAAGATTGAGGTCAAAGGAGTTAATAGCCGCATAGAAGAGCGTACCCATTCCAAGCCAACCGAAGATCCGCTCAGTGATAATCGCACCACCAATGATGGAGGCAAAGTCAACAACCATGATTGTTGCAATTGGAATCATGGTATTTCTAAATGCATGGCGCATGATTACCGTGCGCTCTGTGAGTCCCTTTGCGCGCGCTGTGCGAATGTAATCTTGATTGAGTACTTCAAGGAGAGTTCCACGTGAGAATCGAACATACCCAGCGAATGAGATAAGAAGAAGAGCCAATGTTGGCAAGAACATGTGGACGAGTGCATCGAGCAATGACATCCAGAAATTACCGGGCTCTAGGAGTGCATTTACCTGTCCGATGGTTGGGATAGGTCGATAATAGACAGCATCAGATTCCATATATGGCTTCCAGGTCTGCATCAACTTATCGATGACAACCAGGAATCCCATGATGAAAATGGAGAGGACTGAGGTGCGAATGATTGGCCCGCGATCAATCTTTGAGAATCGAAGTGAGACTAAAACGGCAAAGGCGAAAGAGACAATAATGATCATTGGATAGATCAGAATCTTTGCCTGCCGTTCAAAGAGCCACTGGACCGGGTAATAAGTAATCACGGTGTAGGCCGCCATGACAAGTGAAGACTTCAAAGCTGCCTTGTTAGTCAGACCAGTGGAGAGCTGCGTGATACCAAAGGCGACACCCACGGAGAGAATTCCAATCGCGATGACACCTAGTGATGGATTTGCAAACCAACCAGTGACGCTTAGGAAAGAGAGAAGTGCAAAGTTGGCGGCGAATGCTCCACCGAAAATCAGCAAGACTCGTTTGCGCGTACCGCTAATGATGGCCGACCAGAAGACACCGCTGGCCACACTCAGCCCTATCAACCACTGAAGTGAGACCGTGGGTTCACCAAGGAAGGTATTGAATTGAATTGCTAGGTACTCCTTAAGAAGGACTGCAACCCAGAAAATTGGAAGTGAGAAGAGGAGGAAAGAGATGAAGGTCATCGCGTAGTCAAAGCGAGAGTACTGACGCAGCGCGGTAATGATTCCAATTGTGATACCGACAATGATTGCGATGATTGTTGCAGCAGTAACTAGTCGAAGTGTGATTGGAAGTGCTACAAGAATTTCATCAATCACCGGCTTAGAGGTACGTGTTAATCCAAAATCAGGATTACCAATGAAGACACCTAGAACTCCACGTAACCAAAGGAAGTAGCGCAGCGGAGGCGGTACATCTAGTTGAAGGTCGCGGGTAAGAGCGAGAATCTGCTGTTTTGCGTTAATTTCTTTGCTCAGGCGCAACTCACCGAGTGGATCTCCTGAGATCGCTGCCAAGTTATACAGAATAAAACTTGAGCCAAAGAGAATGACAAAGAGAACGCCCAGGCGTCGTGAGATGTAAGCAATCACTTTTTTAGTTACACCTTTCGATTATCTGCAGATAAAGCCTGACGGGGCCCTGTTCGGAATTGTATCTGAAAGGGCAAGAAAGAGTGGCATCCAGATTGCTCTGGATGCCACCCCTTCTTTACTTTTTTTTCACATAACTAAATCTCAATTAGAGAATTAGTTTGTGAAGTACCAATCCCATAGGTTCCAAACTAGGTTTGGAGAGAATGGTGATGGTGCAACGCCCTGCAACTTAGCGTTAACGCCATTAGCTGATGGGTGCTGGAACACTGGAAGTGTTACTGCATCCTTGATCAACTCTGCATCAACTGTTGCGAAGGCGGCTGCAATCTGTGCTGGAGTCTTTGGTGAAGCACCAAGCTCCTTGTAGATCTTATCGATTGTTGCATTTGAGTATCCCTGGAGATTTGCCTGGGTCTCATATGTTCCAACGTTACCTGACTGGAACGCAGCAGACTTTACCCAAGCAAAGAATGCAGCGTCATACTTTGGATCTTCAAGGTATGAAGACCAACCTGATGTAGGTGTTACATCTACATCAAATCCAGCCTTTGCCCATTCAGCCTTTGCAAGTGCAGCCTGTGAAACGCGACGTGCATTTGATGGCTGACCGAAGAGCAACTTAATCTTTACAGATCCGCTACCAGCTGCTGCATCTGGATAATACTTCTTAACCAATGCAAGCGCCGCTGCTGTACGTGATGCCTGTGTACCTGCAGTGAACTTAGAGACACCTGACTTAGCAATAATCTCCTTGTAGCTTGGCTCTGAGTTAAAGACCATCAATGAGTTCATTAACTCTGACTTAGCGTTAATTGGCTTGATGATCTTTGCCATGATCTCTTCACGTGGGTATGAAAGAAGGAAGGCTGTACGTAGATCCTTCGCCTTCTGTGACATTCCAGCGAATGGACCATCGTAAGTAGTTCCAGATCCGTATGCAGGACCAACGCGTAGATCTAGGTGCTCGTAAACAGCCTGATCTCCACCGATGACCTTAACTGCTGGTGCCATTGCATTAAGTAGAGCTACAGCATCCGCTGTTGGCTGACCGGCGTAGATATCAACTTCACCGTTCTTAAGTGCCTGTGCAGCAGCTGTTCCGTCTCCGATGACCTTAAATACAACGCGCTCAAGGGCCTTAACCTTTGGACCTGAGTTGTACTTAGGGTTGCGGACCATTGTCACTGCGCCGTTAGCAACAGCTGTCTTGACCATGAATGGACCATTACCAACAAGAAGAAGTGGGTTGGTATCTGCGTTTACAGTGTTGATCGTGTAATCCTTTGACCAGACCTTACCAATCTTCTTCAATGTTGCTGTGTTGTAAGTATCGAATGCCTTGAGGAAACGCTCTTTAGCTGCAAGGTTTTCTTTAACAGTTCCGAGTTCTGTCTTCCCTTCTGCCATCAAAACCAATGCGTGTACTGGTGATGGGCCAGGTGAAAGTAGGCGCCAGTCTGGTACCTGTGCATCGTATTCGATTGTTACTGACATCTTGTCTGGAGAAAGAATTGGAAGACCAACGACATTCTCTTCGTAAAGTCCACCGTAACCGAGTGAGTCAAATGCTGGTACTACATCTGCATCGCTTGGATCTCCAAGACCTGCAATCTGTGAATATGTTCCAGCAGAAACGACGTGTGAAAGAAGCAGATCGATACCGTTGATAGGTGTTCCATCTGACCAGACACGACCCTTGTTGACTGTGTACTGAATCTTGAAAGGCTTCTTGCTTACAATCTTGTAGGTACCGAAGACGGTGTTATCTACAAGTGTTGCCTTGTTGTTGTAGTAGGTGAAGCCGATACCTGAAAGGTAGGCAACATCTGTGTTGAACGTAAGGTTCATGTTTGAAACGCTTGGGTTCAAGCCAGTCAAAGCATTACTTTGTACGATTTGTACTGTGGTCTTTGCTGCTGCATTAGCCGGGCTAAGCAGACCGAAAGCAAGACCAGCCGTTGCAGCAGTAGCGATTGCTACGCGTGCGACACGGTTTAGCTTCATATTTCCTCCTAGAGGGGTTGAAAAGACGGATGTGAAGAGTCGACCTACCTCACAGCCATCTTTGGGTGGGCAAAGTCTGCCGTAGCCTCGAGCAATAGGCAATTGGCGCAGGTAACGATTAGGCCACGATTATGCGGGTTCAGGCCCTGGGTAATCTGAGCTCGGGGGTGATTTATGAAGCCGATCCAGCGGCACGGGCCTCATCAATGGCCTCAGTCGTGAGAACTCGAATGGCGTATATAAAGAGGAGAAAGCCCAAAGTTGCGCCCACAAAGTAGACCGAACGGAATGCCATCTCGCGGCCGAATAGGCCTTCGAGGGCGGCCACCAATCCTCCACCGAGCAGGGTGCCGATTGGAATAGTTCCCCAGGCGAAGAAGCGATAGACGCTATTTACTCGCCCCAATAGATTAGAAGGAATCAGACTTTGGCGAAGTGAAACTGTGACCACATTCCATAAGACTGCGGTGAAAGTTTCGATCACGACCAATACCCAGACGATGTACCACTGGGAAGCAAATCCAATCAGCAGTGTTCCAAGTGGCATCACAAAAAGCGCGAGGGCGAGAGAACGACCGCTTCCAAATTTTTCGGAAACTTTGGGGCCGAGCAGCCCGCCGAGAATTCCACCAACTGCAGCGGCTGTGCCAAGAACGGCAAAGATAAATACTGTTGTGTTGAGAACTTCTTGTGCGAAAAGAATAAAGACAGCCCCGGTCAGTGAAGCGATCCCGTTAAGTAATCCAAGGATGATCGCCATTGGACGAAGCAGCGTGTGACTCCAGAGCCAACCAAATCCCTCTTTGATTTCCGTTTTAAAGTTGATCGGCCCAGTTTTGGCTTCTGGAGCAAAACTCTTAACCGTTGGTTTCATGCTTGCAATCAGTGCTGCGGCGAAAAAGAAAGTTATAGCATCAACAAAAAATGGTAGGAAAATTGCTATTGCAATAATGAAGCTTCCAAGTGGTGGGCCAATAAATGCATTGGTGAGAGATTCAGCTGACCACATCCGGCCATTTGCTTTCTCTAGATCTTTATCTTCAACAACTGCTGGCATCAATGTTTGAGCGCTGTTATCGCGCAAGACTTCTGCAAGGCCAAAGAGAAATGCTGTTATGAGGATGACTGAATAAAGGGTGTAGTTGGTTTCAAGATTTGTCAGCGAGGAAAGCTCGTTCAGTGATGGCAGTGAATCTCGTTCAAGATAGACAAAAAGTCCTACTGCGATGGTCAAGAGTCCGCGAACACTATCCATTGCAACGATGATTCGCTTGCGATTAAAGCGATCGGTGATTACTCCGGCGTGCAAGGTGAAGATGAGCCATGGGAGGCGTGAAACTACGGCGGAGAGTGCGATAAGTAGCGGTGATCTTGTTACGGCTGAAGCCAGCCATGGGTAGGCAATCGAGACTATTCCATCGCCCAAGTTTGAGACTGTGGTGGCGCTCCACAACTTCCAATATGAAGCTCCAAGTTTAGTCTTAACTTTCGATGACTTCACTGTGATCTCCCTGGCTCGTTTGATTACCTAAACGATAAATAAAGGTAAATGCAGATAGTGAGATCAGAGTAGTTGCGATACCACCAACGAGTAAAGGTATTCGTAATCCAGCGTGCGCGATTACTCCACCAATAAATGCTCCGACGGGCATCACACCCCAGACAAAAGTACGTCGGGCGCCATGAATTCGGCCGTACAGATCTGAAGGAATAAGAACTTGGTAGCAGGACATCAACAAAATATTCCAGTTAGTGATTGCAAATGATGAGACGAAACCTATGACTCCGAAGACCCAAACATTTGGAGCAAGTCCTTGGAAAATCACCGTGATGGAAGAAAGAAATATTGCAATCGAAAGCACTCTACCGCGGCCAAATTTTTTCGATAAGGCAGGGGTGAGAATTCCACCTAAGACAGCGCCTGATCCCGCACCAGCCATGAGTACACCAAAGAACTTAGCTGGCACTGCAAGAGTCTGAGTGATGAAGAGGATGATAGTTGATGTCGAGAGAGAGTAGAAGAATCCCAAAGATGTTGTTGTTGCAACTAATCGCCTAAGTGGTCTGTTATTCCAGAGATAGTTGAGTCCAAATTTTATTTGACTAATAAAAGATTCTTTTTCATCTTCTTTCTTTGCTTCATCAGAGCCATGCGAAATTAGGTGTGCGGGGATCATGAGCACAAAAATGGCTGCAATTAGGAATCCAAGGCTGTTGAGAATGAATGGAAGAACGATTGCTGTTGCGTAAAGGAATCCACTTAGTGGCGCACCGAGAAAGTTCTGGATGACTGTCTCTGCGATGTTCAGTCGCGCATTGGCCTTCTCGAAATTCTTCTTCTCAAGAATCACCGGAATTAAAGACTGGGCGGCGGTATCAGTTGCAACCTCACATGTACCGATGAGGAAAGTTGCTAATAGCAAACAATAAATCGTGATGGTACCTGTGGAGATAGCCAGCGCAACAAGGCCAGCAGTGATAAATCGCATCGAGTTAGTGAACGCGACTAAGAGTCTCTTATCGGAGCGATCGACGATCAGACCAATAGGGATTGCAAAGAGCAGCCAAGGCAACATCACAAATGCGCTGAGCAGTGAAATAAGGACAGGATCTTTTGTGAGCGAGATCGCGAGGAGCGGTGCTGCAACAGCTAAGAGTCCATCCGAAAGATTACTGATAACACTTGCGCTAAAGAGACGGTTAAACGCTGGTCCTAACTTTTCAGACATCTACTTGAGTGCCTACTGGATTCCAGCCACCCGGAATCATCTCTTGGGCTTCATCAGGCCCCCACGTACCTTCGAAATATGGGTGAACTCGAGTCGGTGATTTCAAAATATCCTCTAGGATTTTCCACGAATGGAGAACTGCATCAATACGTGTAAATCTAAAGTGATCGCCCAACATTGCAGCACGCAGTAGACGCTCGTACGGACCTTGGCGATCACCAAACTCTGTAACGAATTCAACGGTGAGATCGATTTCTTCCGTTGTTAACTTTGTACCTGGTTTTTTAGCAAGCAGTGAAATATCGACACCATCTTTTGCGCCTAAGCGGAAGCGAACCGCGTTTGGATTTCCTCGACCAAATAATTCACGAGGTGGCTTCTTAAATTCAACCAACACCTCAAGAACTGTCTCAGGCATTTTCTTCCCGGTACGCATATAGATAGGAACACCAGCCCAGCGCCAGTTATCAATAAACACTTTCATCGCAACGAAAGTTTCGGTATCTGAGTTTTCAGCAACTCCTTCTTCGTCGAGATAGCCAACATATTGGCCACGAATAACATCATCTGCCTTAATGTCACGAATAGCAGAGAGCACCTTGATTTTCTCGTTCTGCATATCTTCCGAGCTAATGCTGATCGGTGGCTCCATGGTGAGCATCGTGAGCACTTGCAATATGTGGTTCTGCAATACATCGCGAGTTGCACCAACACCATCATAGAACTTGCCACGACCTTCGATGCCAAAACTTTCAGCCATGGTGATCTGGATATTCGAGACGTAGTTACGATTCCAGACTGGCTCAAAGAGAGTATTTGCAAAGCGGAAGACCAAGAGATCTTCGACCGCTTCTTTGCCCAAGTAGTGATCAATACGGTAAATCTGATCTTCTGGCAATACTCGCTTGAGTTCGCTATCGAGTTGGATCGCAGATTGTAGATCGCGGCCAAATGGCTTTTCAACAACTACGCGTGCTTTTTTGGTAATCCCCACACTTGCTAGCCCTTGAGTAATCTTTGCAAAGTGTTCTGGGGCAATAGCCAGATAAATCACCGGTAGCTTGAAGTCTTTGATGAGATCAGCCAGCTTTACAAAAGTTTCAGGATCTTCATAATCGCCGACCAATAACTGCATCTCATTCAGGAGCTTGCCAAGTACTTTTTCGTCAGCATCTGGCTTACGCACGCGGATTGCCGCTTCAACGTTTTCGCGAAAAACTTCCTGAGTCCATTTAGAAGAAGCGACACCAAAGATCTTGACATCAAGTTCGTTCAGCTCTTCTAGGTCATAAAGCGCTGGGAAGAGTTTCTTCTTCGCCAAATCTCCGGTCGCGCCAAATAGAACTAATGCATCAGCCTTCATTCAGTTAAGCCTTTGCTGACTTATTAGTTGGCTTCTCGTTATGTCCACCAAACTTGTAGCGCATCGCGCTCAAGACTCGGTTAGCGAATTCATCGTTGTTGCGTGATGCAAAGCGTGCGTAGAGAGATGCACTCAAGACATGAGCAGGAATACCTGCCTCGATTGCAGCTTGGACTGTCCAACGACCTTCACCGCTATCACTGACCTGTGTTGAATATTCAGTGAGCTCTTCAGATTCAACGAGCGCTTGTGCGGTCAGATCTAGTAACCACGATGCAACAACTGATCCGCGACGCCAGACTTCTGTAATTGCCGGAATGTCTAGATCGTATGCAGGTGTCATTTCATCGGCTGCTTCAAAGATTGCCAGGCCTTCAGCAAATGCTGCCATCATGCCGTATTCGATTCCGTTATGAATCATCTTTACGAAGTGGCCAGAACCAACTGGGCCACAGTGCAAGTACCCGTATTCAGCCTGTGCAGGTTCGCCAGTGCGACCTTGTGTGCGCTCAGCAGATTCAACACCTGGGCAGAGAGCTTTAAAAATTGGATCCAGGGATGCAACAACTTTAGTGTCGCCACCAATCATCAACGAATAACCGCGCTCAAGACCGTAGACACCTCCTGAGGTGCCAACATCAATAAAGTTGATTCCCTTTTCTGCCAAGAGCGCTGCATTCTTTAAATCATTCTTATAGTAACTATTTCCACCATCAACAATGGTGTCGCCCTCTTCAAGATGTTTTGCCATGGCAGCAATTGTTGAATCGGTGACAGCGGCTGGGACCATGATCCAAATTGTTCGAGGTGCTGTGAGCCTTGCAGCAAGGTCAGCCATATCTTTTGCGCCGATGGCACCTTCTGCTGCCAAGGTAGCGACTGCGTCTGGGCTGACGTCATAGACAGCGGAGGTAATTGAATGACGAGAGAGGCGGCGAACGATATTGGCGCCCATTCTTCCAAGGCCGACCATTCCAAAATTCACGTTCTGGCTCATATCCTCATACCCTCTTTCGAAATTACTTGTGAAGTCTATTCTAATTACTCAGTAAAGAAAGCATCCGTATCAACTATTAAACGTGTGTGATCTGCCGCCCTTATATAACTGGCCGGTATAGATAGATCTCCCTCAATAATCTTGGTGACGGCATCAGCTTTTGACGCTCCAGCAGCAATAATCCACACAAGTGTTGAAGTGTTAATCATTGAAAGAGTAAATGTTGCGCGAATAGCAGGTGGCTTTGGCGAATCGGTGATTGCGATTACTTTCTCTAATCGATCAATGTGTGCAGCCCCTGGAAATAAGGATGCAATATGGCCATCAGGGCCAAGTCCAAGGATTGTGAGATCCATAAAGGTTTCACCCAGTTGTGCCAGGTAATCTTCAACTGCAACTTCAATGTTTTCAACTTCATCACTGGCTCGAACCATGTGGATAGTTACATTCTTGTTTGTAACAGAGTTGAGCACTGGTGAGGAATTCTGCTCGGTGCTTGCACGATTAACAAACCTCTCATCGCTCCACCAAATGTGAAGACCCTGATACATCTCAGGATGAGCATTCCAATTAGCGACCAGGGCACGTGTGAGATCACTGCCGAGAGTGCCACCAGTGAGGGCAAGATGGAAAACTCCATTTATGCGAAGTCCGGTTTCGATAACCTCGATCAGCTGGCTAGTTACTTCGCGAAGTAATTCTGCCTGATCGGCATAAAGTGTAATGTCGAGTTCATCTTCAAACTCATCGATCTCATCAAACTCTTCGGCCATAGGCTAAGTATCCCATGAATCAGATTGGCCTTAAATTCAGATCAGACCGAGTGACTTTGCCTTCTCCACCGCTTGGTCGCGCCCATCAGCACCGAGTTTTCGATAGACACTCTTCAGGTGTGTTTTTATCGTGTTGTGCGAGATATGAAGAGATGCGCCGATGGAAGTGATTGGTTTACCAGAGTCGAGATGTCTAACTATTTCAATCTCACGCTTAGTTAGCTCTGGCTTGATATTTCTAGAGGCATTGATTTCTTGCATTCTCTTCATTGCTCCTCGCGCGATCTCTTCGTTGTAAAAAGTAGGTGTTTCGACAGAAATCCGTATGTAAATCGGAAAGAGCACAACCTCACGCAAGAAGGTCTCTTTAGCACCCACTTCTGAACCGAGTTTTAGCGCCTGTCCAACAATTTCTTTTGCTTCATCACTTTCAATTCCCGCAAGAATTGCTTCCGTGATCAATCTATAAATCTTCTCCCGCGGAGTTCGTTCAGGTAGCTGCAACGTTTCTGGTTGTGCCCAAGGTTGATCTTCCAAGTCAAGAATGTGGAGACGAGCGTTTTCTACTAAACGCCCTTCAAGGGCAGTCTCAATCAAAATTTTCATCCGACCGAGATCTTTCATCAGCAGGCGAATGAACAACTCTGATCGATCCACAATAGCCATAAGGTTGTTTGGATACCGAAGTGAGGTCACAAGGTTTTGACATTCCTTGATTTCTTCTAAAGCTTCGTCCAAATGCCCCTTGATTGCTTTGTCATTGGCAATATAAGTTCGTGCTAGTAAAAACCAGACCCATTGCTGGCTTTGACGAGATGATTCCGCTAGATTCCTAAATTCTTCCAGCGCTTGGTCATGTTCTGTAAATTCATATAGAGATCGAGCGCTTACATAATGAACATCGTGTGGTGAATGTATAGAGGAAAGTCCCATTTTCTGTGAGAGTGAGATCGCCATTCTTGATATGTTCTGGGCATTGTTGTAAAAACCTTGCAGATAGGCTGTCATTGCACTAATTGCTAATTGGTGAATGTGTCCAAGTGGGGAGAATCTTTGTTCTAATAGAGATTGTGACTTTTTCTCAACTTCTTCTAAACCATCTAGGTTGTCGATAATGAAGTAGTACGCGGCCAGGCGACGTAGGGCGTAGAGAGTGTCGGTGAAGTCATTATCAGCTGCCAGTTCGTCAAGTACTGTTGCTTGAGCGACATTTTTTATTAGATTGCTAAAACGTGCGAATGCAAAATCTAATGCAACTTCAATGAGGGCTGTATAACGCTGAAAAAAAGTAGCTAGAGTCGTTCCTTGTGACTGTAATCGCATTGAAGTAAGCATCGCCTGAACTTTTGGGTAATCCAAATTTGCTAAATGACCTGCAATTTCAACAGTCTGACGTTTGAGTTGACCCTCCGTTGATTCGTCACCGGCGTACTTTGCCCACCGCAAAAGTTGATTACCCCGACCTGTAACGGCATAAAGTCGAGCGCCATCCCGAAATAACTTTTCAAATCTCACAAAGTCTTGAGCTAGGAATGCATGTTCCAGAGCCAGGGTCTGCTCTAACTCACTCTCATAATAGATTGAAGCTAGCGCATGAATTTCGCGGCACCTATTTTGATCAAGTGATAACTCCTTGTATAGGGCCTCTCGAATCAAGCTATGAATCTGAAATCTTGGATCTTCTCCTGAAGACTTGATTAAGAGAGATCCTTCAGAAGCAAGTTGGTCTAGATCTCCAATTCTAATCAAATTTTGACTTAAGCTGATTGCTAATTCAAGTGAAAATTCTTTAACTGCAGAAAGTGGCAAAAGCAAATTTTTCTCTTGTTCAGAAAGGTTTTTAACTACTTCCGTAACAATTAATCTCAGTGGCTCAATTGAGGTTGCGATCTCCTCCGCGGAAGAGGTAAACCGTTCTCCCTTGGATAATCCGCGCGCAATGAGCTGAACAGCAGCCGGCCATCCTTGGGCACTTTGCAGAATCTCTGTAATCTCACTTGAAATCGGTGACAAACCATTGAGCATTGCAATCGATTGCACTTCATCATGATTAAATCGTAAATCTTGTGGGCCAAGTATTTGAAGATTGCCAGCAGGTGCTAGATTTGCAGCAGAAGTATCAGGTGAAACCCTACGTATTTGTATGAGATGAAGATTTCTTGGGAGTGATCGAATCATTTCATTGGCAATCGCAAAATTTTCAGCTATTGAGGTACGACGATTATCAACCACAAAGATAAATTCACCTTTTCGTAGAGCAAGGTCGTTACCGAATCGAACTATTAATTCCATGGGGTTCATATTTGGCTCTGTTACAAACCATGGTGCAAAATCTGGGAGCACATTACGAACAGATTGAATTACATGAGCGTTAAATTTAGATGGTGTATCTTCGTCAACCATCGTGTACCAAAATGTTCGGTCGGGATTACTTTGAGCAATCTCGGCAGCCAATGAAGTTTTACCGTATCCAATTGGCCCCACAATGAGTGTGGTTCCTGGAGCGCTCACATCAATTTTCGCCACAAGGTGGCGACGAGCCAGGAAATTTGCCGGCTGCAACGGTGGCAGGGTGCGTGAGAGGGTCACCCCCTTGAGTATCTCCGGGGACGCAATCTCACCTGCGATCTTTTTTGTGGCCACGCCTAAGGGTGACTTAAATGATGGGGTGAGGGAAGATCAGGGTGAGTGTTTTAGGGGTGAGACGAGGGTGATTTAAAGAGAAGCGAAAGCCTGATCGAGCACCCCAAGGGCATCAACAAGTAATTCGTCGCTGATGACAAGTGGAGGCAAGAAACGAATCACGTTGCCGTAGGTACCAGCGGTCAGAATCAATACTCCATGAGCTTGGCAATACTTAATGACACTCGCCATTGCTGCAGGATTTGGATCTTTACTTCCTGCATCAACAATCTCGATTGCCTGCATTGCACCACGTCCGCGAACATCACCTATGACTGGGTATTTTGCAGCCATTGCGGTGAGTTTTTCGTTAAGAATTTTGCCAATCGCGCGTGCGCGTTCAATGAGTTTATCTTCGGCAATGGCCTCCATTGCACCTAGGGCAGCAGCACAAGCAATTGGGTTTCCGCCGTAAGTACCGCCAAGGCCACCTACATGTGATGAATCCATAATCTCTGCCCGGGCTGTAACTGCAGCAAGTGGAAGGCCGCCTGCGATTCCTTTTGCGGTGACGATCATGTCAGGTTCGACGTTTTCATCTTCGACTGCAAAGTAATTTCCAGTGCGAGCAAAACCGGTTTGTACTTCGTCGGCAATAAATACTATTCCATTCTTGGTTGCGTATTCACTCAAGCCAGGAAGGAATCCCTTCGGTGGAACAATAAAGCCACCTTCACCTTGAATTGGTTCAATAATGATCGCAGCAACATTCTTTGCTCCAATCTCTTTCTCAATTTTATGCGTGACATCTGCGAGCGCATCGGCAGACATTGTTGCCACATCGCCAACCCAACGATAGGCATATGGCATTGGCATGCGATAAATCTCGTTAGCAAAAGGGCCAAAACCTTCTTTATAGGGCATGTTCTTTGCAGTAAGTGCCATCGTGAGGTTGGTACGTCCGTGATAAGCATGTTCAAAAACGACTATTGCTTGGCGTTTTGTGTAGTGGCGCGCGATCTTGATTGCATTCTCAACGGCTTCTGCGCCAGAGTTCTGCAAGATTGATTTCTTTGCAAAGGTGCCGGGAGTTAACTTATTGAGGGCCTCACATACTTCGATATATCCCAGGTAAGGAGCAGTTGTGAAGTTGGTATGTGTAAATGCTTGCGCTGCCTCAATTACTCGAGAGACAACTCGTGGATTTGCATTTCCTACAGTGACTACGCCAATTCCTGAACCAAGATCGATGATGCGATTGCCATCGATGTCTTCCATTATCGCGCCTTCTGCACGAGCGATGATTGCCGGAAAGGCCATACCAAGCCCTGCAGATACTGCTTCCTTTCGTCGGGCCAGCACCTGGGCGGATTTAGGGCCAGGAATCTCCGTTGCAATATGACGCGATTGCGGAAGCGGATCATGTGCTTTGGAAGTCATGGGTAAATCATAGAGCCTTGGGTAAAGTGAGGCGGTCGAGAAGTTAGGCTTAGCCACATGAGTACAGGTGATCTTCGAAACATTGCGCCGCTACTCGATGCATACCTCTCATACTTCGAGCGTAAGCGAAGCCCATTTACTATTCCAGGTCACAAGCAGCGAGCATCTGCCTTAGATCCTGGTTTGGGTGCGCTGGTTGATTCAGATATTCCACTCTATGGCGGACTCGATGAAATCAAGCTTACTAATAAAGTATTGACGCAAGCAGAGAAATTGGCAGCAGATTTATGGGGCGCAGACGTTGCACGCTTTTCAACCGGTGGCTCTACTCACGCAAACCAGGCTGTAATTCTTGCACTTGGCAAACCTGGCGATAAAGTTGCAATCAGTCGGACTGCACATCGCTCAGCATTAAGTGCACTTGTTTTGGCAGGCCTTGAACCGCTCTGGCTCTCACCTGAGATTGATTCACTTACGGGAGTTCCGATCGGTATTCCTGTCAGAGAATTAGAGCGAGTGCTTCCTGAAAATCCGATTGCTCTCTTGCTTACTGAACCTGGGTATCTAGGAACACTTTCAGATATTGGTGCACTGGTAGAGATTGCACATTCACATTCAATGCCGGTCATCATCGATGCAGCGTGGGGCGGACACTTTGGTTTTCATAAAGATATGCCTGCCCATGTATTGCAGATGGGCGCAGATGCACTGATCACAAGTGTGCATAAAGCACTTCCTGGATATAGCGCATCTGCTCTTTTGTTGGCACAAAGTAGATTCTTAAGTCCTGACAGACTTGAGCAAAGTTTTGAAACCACACACACCACTTCTCCTGCTGGTGCACCTCTTGCCTCTATTGATGTAACGCGCGCTCTGTTGCAGACACGTGGGCAAGAATTGCTCGGTGAGTTACTGCGCAATGTCTCTTACTTTAAAGAGAAGGTGCAATCCGAGTTTTCGCTACCGATTTTTCTCAATGCCAGCGATTTCCCTGCTAGTCGTTTTGATCCCACCAAGATTGTTCTTCGAGCAAACCAGCTAGGTGCATCAGGGGTTGCGATTGAAAACGCCCTGGGCGAGCATGGAATTCGAGTTGAAATGGCAGATCAAGACACTGTCGTCTTCCTTGCCACTTTGGCCGATACGCGCGAAGACTTTGATTACCTTGCTGATGTGCTCGTTGAGATCGCTCGCACCCAGCAAAGTAATCCGCGATCAAGTGCTACTGCGCTGAGCTGGTCTGTCATTCCAACCGTTGGTATTTCAATGCGTGATGCTTACTTTGCATCAACTGAAATGGTCTCTGCAACAGATGCCGTTGGACGAGTGAGCGCGGATTTGGTCGCACCGTATCCCCCAGGCGTTGCAGTTATTGCTCCCGGTGAAGTATTGACCGAACAAATTGTGCAAGGTTTATCGGCATCCCAGAAAGCCGGCGTGCGTATTGCCTATGCAACAGATCCAACCCTTGCGAAATATCGGGTTGTCACCAAGTAATTACTTTGTGCGGTGAACTTTGTGCTGTGCAGCCTGGGCTACCGGGCGAATTACCAAGGAATCAACATTGAAATGTTCTGGCAGGGTAACGCTCCATCTAATTGCCTCAGCAACATCTTCTGCCAATAGCGGTGCGGCAACACCTTCGTAAACTTTTGCGGCACGATCGACATTGCCGTATCGAATCTTTGCAAATTCTTCTGTCTTAACCATGCCTGGTGCAATCTCTGTCACTCGAATTGGAAGACCGTTGAGTTCAAGTCGTAGTGTGCGCGCAAGTGATGTTTCAGCATGTTTTGCAGCAACGTAGCTTCCGCCATTTTCGTAGGCAGCATGACCTGCTGTTGAAGAGATGATCACAATATGACCGTGTCCAACTTTCTGCATTGCTGGCGTGAAAGCCTTCACCATGCGAACTGTGCCTACAACGTTGAGTTCATAAGTCTTGCTCCAGATAGCCGGATCTGAATTCAACACAGTAGCTCCATCAAATGCTCCACCTGCACAGTTGATGAGAACTGAAACGTTTCGATCAGATAAATCATTTACCAATTGATCAACACTTTTTTGATCTGTAATGTCTAAATGGTGAGCTGTGATTGCTGAATTTTCTGCAGCTAGCGCTTCAAGTCGATCAACGCGACGTGCACATGCGATTACGTCATATCCACTATCTGCTAAAGCGCGAGCAGTTGCAGCACCGATTCCGCTACTTGCCCCTGTGACGATTGCGCATTCTTTTTGGCTCATGCCAAAACCGTAACATTAAGAAGGGTGATTACGCCAAGTACTGCAAAGACGGCTGCTGCGATTCCATGTACAAGCTTCATAGAGACCTTTTGGGCAAACTTCGTTCCGATAAAGACCGCGGGTACATCAGCAATCATCATTCCTAGGGTCGTTCCAATAACTACAAGAAAGACGCTTGAGTAATTTGCAGCCAACGCCACGGTTGCAATCTGTGTTTTATCGCCCATCTCGGCTAAGAAGAAGGTAATTGTTGTTGCACCGAAGACGCCAAAACGGCCAGCAATCTTGGCTTCATCTTCTTCGATTTCATCAGGCTTTAGCGTCCAGATCGCCATAGCGATAAATAAGAATCCTAAAATCCAACCGAGTGTCTTTGGTGACAGGAGCGTTGTAATCCAAGCACCTAATGCACCAGCAAATCCGTGATTAATAATTGTTGCAAGCAGTATGCCCAAGATTATGGGTACCGGTTTTTTAAATCGGGCTGCGAGCAAGAAAGCTAAGAGTTGAGTCTTGTCCCCCATCTCTGCAAGAGCGACTACTCCTGTTGAGATGAGGATGGTTGTTAACACACTTCGACCTTAGACCCTAAACCAGACCGTAGTTCCCGCATTAAGTGTGAAGTCAGTTATGGGAGCGGATGAGTGAAGAATTTCCTTTGCTTCAAACTTGTGGCCATATCCTCGGAAATTGATCATGCAATTCCAACCACCAGGGCGTGAGAAGTGAAGAACTTCTTTATTCTTGGTTTCGTGCCACATGAGCAGTTCTTCGCCTTGCAATTCTTTACGCAGCGCAAGTGCTTTGCGGTAAATCTCAAGTGGTGATCCAGCAACTCCATCTTGAGCTGCAACATTTACCTCTGCGAACCACTTTGGTTGCGGAAGGTGCGAACCACCGGCTCCAAATCCATATGAAGTGCCGGATGCAGTCCATGGCAATGGAACGCGACATCCATCGCGACCTTTTTCAGTAAATAAATTGCCAACATAGGCTGGATCTTGAATCTGATCATGAGGAATATCTATAACTTCATGAAGGCCAAGTTCTTCACCTTGATACATATAGGTACAACCAGGAAGTGCCAAGATAAACATCGTTGCAGCCAGAGCTGCACGCGTTCCGGCTTTACGATCTAAAGGATGCGTGGTTCCATCTGCAAGAAGCCACTTCTTCTCATCAACAATTGGGTGTAATCCGTAACGCGTTGCATGGCGAATTTTGTCGTGATTTGAAAGCACCCACGTAGATGAAGAGTGATTTTTGTCAGCAATCTCAAGTGACTTCTTAACAGTCTCTTGGTAATCCGAAGGATCGAACTTGGCGTCAAGAAAGGCGAAGTTAAATGCTTGGCCGAGAGTCTTCTCGCTGGCATATAAAGGCATGCGCTCGATCGGAACATTTGCCTCTGCCACAGCAACACGTGGTGGATCATATTCGTTAAATACTTTGCGCCATTCTTTATAGACCTCAAAGAGTTCGGTGCGATCAAAGAGAACGCCCTTGCCATCCAATTGAGGATTTTCATATCCAAGTGTTGGTTGGCTCCGAAGGGGTTCTGAGAGATCTTTCTTCATTGCGTGCGCAACATCTACACGGAATCCATCAACGCCACGATCTGCCCAGAAACGAAGTGTCTTAATGAAATCTGCTTCCACCTCTGGGTTATCCCAGTTGAAATCGGGTTGTTCTGGAGCAAAGAGATGGCAGTACCACTGGCCCAACTTTCCATCTTTTTCTTTAATGCGAGTCCATGCAGATGGGGCAAAGTGTGAAGGCCAATCCGTTGGAGGTAACTCTCCATCTTTGCCTTTACCGTCGCGGAAAATATAACGCGCACGTTCTGGTGATCCTGGCTGTGAGTTAAGTGCATCGATAAACCACTGATGACGATTGGAAGAGTGGTTAGGAACGATATCTACAAAGACGCGAATCCCTGCTGCGTGAAGAGCCTGCAACATCTCATCAAAATCTTCTAGTGTTCCAAGTTTTGGATCAACATTTCGATAGTCATCAACGTCGTATCCACCATCTGCAAGAGCAGATGGATAGAAAGGGCTGAGCCAGACTGCATCTAATGAGAGTGATTTCAGGTACGGGACTTGTGAAGTGATGCCTTTGAGATCACCAATGCCATCACCGTTGGAATCCTTAAAGCTGCGTGGGTAAATCTGGTAGACCGCTGCCTGTCTCCACCAATTAGCATCTTTAGACAAGCTCATTGAAGACTAACCCCCAAAATAATTTGGCCTAATACTAGCCCTCTTTGAGTTGTAGAAGTTTTATTGCCGCAACTGCGCTGTCATAGCCCTTATCTTCACTGCTCCCAGGTCGACCGCTACGAGCGACTGCTTGATCCAGGGTGTTGCACATTAAGACGCCGAAACCAATAGGTGCGCTGAATTTCAATGAGACATCCATAACACCTTGCGTGACACCTTGGCAGACATAATCAAAGTGAGGAGTTTGTCCCTCTAGGACTAGCCCTACCGCAACTACAGCATCAAAGCCTTTTTCAAATGCGATCTGTGACGCAAGTGGGATTTCAAATGAACCTGGAACGTAGATGACTTCTACATCTTTGATTGATGCAGCCGCGAGTGCGCGCTCTGCCCCAGCAACGAGGTCATTACAAATATCTAAGTGCCAACTTGAAGAGATGATCGCTACGCGAGCGTTCCTCAATTGTGGAAGGGCGATCTCTGGTGCATTACCTGACATTTTATTCTCCTGACCTTATGTGTCCGAGTTTTGTTGCTTTTGTATCTAGATACCTTTGATTGAACTCATTGGCCGTAATTGGCAAAGAGAGAACCGTGGATTCAATTCCTGCATCAGTGAGCGCTTGAATCTTCTCAGGATTATTCGTCATGAGGACAACGCTCTTGATTCCTAACTCCGAGAGAATTTCAACAACATCACTCCACTCGCGTGCATCCACTTGGTGGCCAAGTGCAATGTTTGCCTCCACTGTATCTAAGCCACGATCTTGTAATTGGTATGCCTTAATTTTCTCTGCCAAACCAATTCCGCGACCTTCGTGATTTCTCAAATAGATAATGTAGCCAGATCCTTTTTCAACAATGAGATCCATGGCGGCCTTAAGTTGGTCACCACAATCACATCTCTGTGATCCAAGGACATCGCCGGTAAAGCATTCGGAGTGGATACGTAGGTAAGTTGGTTCTGAGGTAATTTGTGGGTTAAAGGCGATGATGACGTGATCTCGTTGGCGCAGCGCTGGATATGTAGCAACTTTCCAAATCTTGTTATCGATAGGAAGATCTGCCCACTCAAGCTTGAGCGCGGGAATTTTTACGGCTGTGAATTTCTCTTCGTAATACTTAGCCAAATCTGCAACCGCGATGATTGGAATGCCATGTTCACTTGCGAATGCTTCAAGATTTGCACCACGTGCCATCGATCCATCTTGGGCAACAATTTCTGATAACAAAGCTTGCTCAGAAGAATTACTCAACAGAGAGAGTGCGACTCCTGCCTCTGTATGACCTTGACGCCCCAGAAGTACTTGGTCGTGAGCTACGAGCGGATAAACATGGCCTGGTCGAATTAAATCTTTAGGAGTCGTTGATGGCTCTGCGAGTGCACGAATTGTTCTGGAGCGTTCAAGAGCACTTACTCCTGTAGTGATTCCTGGTGCGAAATCAACAGCCACAGTAAATGCGGTACGACGTTCGTCCTCATTGTTTTCAACCATCAGTGGGAGATTGAGTTCTCGTGCTCGTGATTTAGTTAAAGCCACACAGAGGATTCCGGTTGTATGTGTAACCATAAATGCAACCTTTTCAGGTGTTGCCTTGCTTGCAAGCAGCATGAGATCGCCTTCATTTTCACGATCAAGATCATCGACAACAATCAGAAATTCACCGCTTGCATAGCGATTAAGAGCTTCAGGAATTGAAATCATTTGTGTGGTCATCGCTTCTCCAACAATCTCTCTACGTACTTAGCAATCACATCTACCTCAATATTGAGAGGGTCACCGATCTTCTTTACCGAGAGATTTGTCTTCTCTAACGTCGCCGGAATCAGCCAGACAGTTACTTCGTTTTCTGCATCGTTTATCTGACCCACTGTTAGGGAAACTCCTTCAATACAGATTGAGCCTTGAGCGACCACATACTTCATCAGCGATCCATGTAGTTTGACCGTAAATTCTTGCCACTTCTCACCATCAGTAATTGAAACAACCTCGGCGACTCCATCAACGTGGCCCTGAACCATATGTCCACCCATGCGATGGTCCAGCGTTGCCGCTAATTCCAAATTGACTCGATCTCCTTCTTTATATGACCCAAGAGAAGTCAGCGAAAGAGTTTGAACCGTCACATCCGCTGTAAAGGTTTTGTCGCCTATGGCTGTGGCAGTTAAACAGACGCCATTAACGGCAATCGAATCACCGAGGGAAATTCCTGCAACAGTTTCTGGGGCGTTAATAACAAGGATTGCACTCTCTTTACCCAAGGTAACCGATGCAATAGTTCCAACTTCGGTGACGAGTCCTGTAAACACTTTAGCCAACTCTCTTTGTAATGAAATAATGTGATTTGGTGTCGGGCCCAATAGCAATCTGGCTAATCAATTCAGCGCTCGTAAGAAGTGCGCGCTCGTCTTCAAAGAGTTGAATACCATCTTTGCCCAAGGAATTAGGAGAGCGATAGATGATGAGTTCATCGATAAAGCCAGTCTTAATAAGAGCATTTCCAAGTTTCGGACCGCATTCAAGGAGCAGTTGGTTGTAACCGTGTGCAGATAGCTCTGAAACTATTTCCTTTGGATCCTGGCTCTTAATAAATTGGGTGTGGGCACTGGAGTCATTGAGATTGTGTGTTGCAGGAATCTCTCGCATTCCGACAACAATTCGATCTGGATACTTTCCACCAGTAGGGTTACGAGGAATCAGGTGTGGATTATCAGCAAGGGCTGTTCCGGTTCCAATGAGGATGGCATCTGATTGGGCTCTTAAAATCTGCACATCAGCACGCGATTCTTCAGATGAGATCCAGGTAGGTGATCCATCCCCCACAGCAATTTTTCCATCTGCTGAAACCGCAACCTTCCAGATCATCCGAGGGCGACCTGTGTGAATTTTATGGAGCCAGCTTCGGTTTGAGAATTGAACTTCTTTACCGAGAATATCTAAGTCAACGTTAATTCCCGCAGCACGAAGTCTCTCAACTCCACCACCTGCAACTTCATGTGGATCTCTGATTGAAATAACAACGCGTGCGAATTCAGCATCGATAATTGCCTGTGTACACGGCGGTGTACTACCTGTGTGATTACAAGGCTCAAGAGTTACGTACATGGTTGCACCCTTAAGTGATTGTTCTGCGCTATTGATTGCAACGACTTCGGCGTGATCAGGCGATGCCTGACGTTGGTGAAAACCTTCACCAATAACCTGGCCCGCATCATTTGTTATCACTGCGCCAACAATTGGGTTTGGGTATGTCTTTCCATACCCTTTTTCGGATAGCCAAAGAGCGCGTTGCATGAGTTCGCTTGCATTCATTGCTCTCAACCATCCCCTTCAACTCTTTTTGTGTAGCAAGAGATCGGGGGTATGCAATAACTCGTAGACGTCCATGCAACATGTCAGGTAGACATGGCAGAACGCTACGCACTAGTTATCTCTCATCCGGACTTTAACCGTCGGTCTCAGAATTACACTGAGTCCACCGTTAGCTGGATGCCAACGGGTCGCGGACTTTAACCGCCGGTTCGGAATTACACCGACCCCGATAACTTAAGGCTTATCTTAATCCAGATATAGAAAAATGGCGAACGAGGCTATTTCTGAGTGACTTTATAGACCTTGCCGCTGGAATCATAAGTAATCCACTCGCCTACAGTCTGACCGTTCTTGAAATTTCCGGAGCGCATAATCGTGCCATCTTTTCGATACCACTCCCAATATCCGTGGAGTTCTCCAAATTTCTGCGCACCTTTAGCCTTAAGAAAACCGTTTCCATAAAACTCGAATACCTTTCCCTTCGAATTTGGGAACGAGTCATTAATCATTTCGATTCTGCGAGCGATAATTCGTTTTAGCAAAGACTCTGGAAACTCTTTATCTAGATCAAAGTGAATCGATCCTTTCGTCGTTTCAAATTTTGAGAGTGTTGTCTTGAAATCGGAGCCTAGGTTTCCGCTATATGGGAATACGCTGTTGTGTTTCTTAAACCCATCGATTCCGATGACGCCTATACCTCCAATGGTCCAGGTTGGAATTCCATACTTGATCTCTTCGGATGCGCCTGGCAATAACTTTGAAATCTCACCACGCACCTTAATGAGTACTTTTGATTGCTCAGATGGAAAGCTCTTGAGGCGAGCGGTGATTTCTTTCTTACTCATTACTCTCCTACTTAAGTAACGCCTTCATAGCTTCGATTTCAGCGCTCTGACTAGTGACAATGTTTTCATAAAGCTGCTTAACCTCTGCTTTTGTTGAGTCTCGAATCATAGAGGCCATATCGAGCGCACCTTCGTGGTGAGCAATCATTGACGTAAGGAACATCTGATCAAATGCAGCGTCCTTTAGCGAAGCAAGCTCTTTAAGTTCTGCTTCGGTGAGCATTCCGCCCATCCCCATCTCGTGCATATGTGAATCACTCTTGCCGTCAAGCCACTCTTGCATCTGCTTAATTTCTGGGCCTTGCGCATTGCGAATAGCAGTTGCCAGTGCAATCACATCGGGATTCGTTGTGTTAGTTAGTGCAAGCTCCGACATTGTTACCGCCTGCTCGTGATGTGGAATCATCATCTGGGCAAACATCAATTCATCAGCAGAGTACTCACTCGATCTATCTTCATTAGTCATTCCTGACCCGTGACCAGAGTGGCTCATCGGATTGCCTGAATTACCCACCAGCATAAATACGACCGCCAATATTAACGCCGCAATAATGCCCAATAGAATGCCGGTCTTCTTATCGATGTTAATTTGCATAGTAAGACTCTACTTCACGCAATGGGAAGTAGCAGATCCAAATTCTTGACTTCAATTGCATGACCACATGCGCCAGATTCGACAAATTTTCCATTAATCATTGCCACAACAGATCCGTTATCGGTTGTGTGGGCATCTGAGATAAGTGTTACTCGGTATCCACGCTCTAGCGCATCTACGGTTGTGGCATTTACGCAATTTTCGGACTGCGCCCCTGTGATGTACAGATGTGAGATTTCGTGTTCTTTCAGGACATCAGCTAATTCAGTCTCCAGAAATGAACTCCCGTGAATTTTCTCAATACGGCCATCGTGAGCCTCCGGGACCAACTCAGGAATGATTTCCCAATAATGAGAACCAATTGGCATCTCATCCTCAGAGTGCTGAACCCAAATAACTGGAAGTTCATTTGCTCGGGCTGAATCTATCGCTCGGTTGATTTGTGTTACGACAGCGTCTTTTTCAAATGCATTTTGAACGACACCGTTCTGAACATCAATTACAAGAAGTGCGCTTTTTTCTCTCACTTACAAGTGCACCGCTCATTCAGCGGAATGCCAGCAAGGGCTTGCTCAATATGCTCTCCGCAGCCCTCCCAGGTTGGTTTCAAACAACTTGAACATTGAACCTTTTTGCACATGATTCCTCATTTCCTAGTTTTACTAGGATACCCGACTGTTTACTGGCCTACACTTAACGAATGAGTCAGGTCAACAGTACGCAGGAGCATCAATCCCGAATCGTAAAGACCCTGGTTACAACTCAGGTACTAAACGGAGTTGGTGTTGCTGGCACGGTAGCTGCAGGATCGCTCCTTGTTGCTTCAATCACAGATTCAGAAACACTTGCAGGGCTTGCTCAAACCTTCTCAGTACTCGGCGCTGCAGCAATGGCGCTACCACTTGCTCGATTAACTAATCGAGGTGGTCGAAGGCTTGCACTCTCTGCTGGACTCATCACCGGACTTATCGGTTCCATTCTTGCGATAACAGGTGGATCGACAGAAAACATCTACCTAATGCTTATGGGTTCTTTCCTAGTTGGTGCAGCATCTGCCTCTGGTTATCAAGCTCGCTTTGCAGCAATTGACTTAGCTACTGAATCAAATCGTGCAAAACAATTATCACTTGTTGTTTGGGGTTCTACAATTGGCGCAGTTACTGGCCCTAACTTGATGGAACCTTCTGGGCGTATTGCAGAAAGTTTTGGTTTGCCTTCGTTGGTTGGTCCTTACATTGTAAGCGCTGTGACATTAGGGCTTGCAGTAATAGTAATATTTCTCTTTCTGCGTCCGGATCCTTACCTAACTGCACATAAAGATGCTCACGCTGCAGGGGCTGATACTAAGAAATCCTTCAAGGAGACATTTGCACATATCAAGAGCCATCCTTCTGCACTCTTTGCAATTTACTCGATCGCAATAGGACATTTGGTGATGGTCGCTGTCATGGTGATGACTCCGGTTCATATGAAACATGTTGATGTCACGCTACAGGTGATCGGTTTAGTCATCAGTATTCACGTTCTTGGTATGTACGCCTTCTCTCCAGTTGTCGGATCGTTGACCGACAGACTCGGAGCAGTTCGGGTTATCCAGCTTGGAGTTCTCTTGCTCTTGATTTCAACAGTAGTTTCAGGAACAGCTGCTGCTGATAATGCGGTTCAGCTTGGAATTGGCCTCTTCTTCTTGGGTCTGGGCTGGTCCTTTACATTGATCGCTGGTTCGACTCTGCTTTCGGCTTCGGTAGACGATGAAATGCGTCCTTCATCGCAAGGAACAAGTGATCTCATCATGAATCTCATGGGGGCTGCAGGTGGAGCACTTGCTGGAGTAATTATTGGGTTTCTTAACTACGGTTGGCTCTGTTATTTCGCATCGCTGCCTGTAATTGTCTTGGGTATCTGGTCCTTTAGATTAAAGAGAACTGCTGCGTAATCTCATGTCAAAGTTTGAATTCACTGGTGCAATTTTTGAATGGCGCGGACCATCACCGTATTACTTCATTGAGATTCCTGTCGATCAAAGCGTGAAGATTAGGGAACAAGCTTCTCAATTGACCTATGGCTGGGGAGTGATTCCAGTCACTGGTGAAATTGGAAACACTGAATTTACAACTTCGCTCATTCCAAAAGAGGGTATCTATCTTCTTCCGATAAAGAACGAGGTTCGAATGAGTGAAGGATTGGAAGTAGATCAAGAAGTTCACGTTAAACTTACGCTCGGAAGGGCTTAAAATTAAAATTCAAAGAACTTTATTGCTGTTCGCGCTAATTATTCCACTAATCAACGCATCTGCTTCACCCGTTCATGCGCATACAGCTCTTGAATTATCGACTCCATCAAATAATGAATCAATTGAATTTATGCCGACAGAGCTTTCTGCAACCTTTGACGAAGATCTCATCGAAATTGAGGGTGAAGTCGTAAATACTTTGGAACTTCAAGGTTCGGATGGCGCAACATACGCGCTTTCAGCTGCCACGATTGCTGGGCCTGTTGTTTCTGCGAAAGTTCGAGATGGCGAGTATCCAGCAGGAGATTATCTCCTCAAATATAGAGTCGTCTCAGCCGATGGTCATCCCATCACTGGGGAGATCACTTTCACAACACAATCCGCCATAACTATTGGTTCTACACCGTCCGAACCTGTAGCGACTGCCTACACTCCAGAACCTGTTGAATCATCCTCAAATATTTTGCCTTATCTACTCGGCGGACTAGTCCTGCTGCTCGGTATACTTTTTGGAGTTAAAAGAAAACGTAGAGGAGATAGGGACTAAGCCTTCACATCAAAACGATCTGCGTTCATCACCTTTGTCCACGCAGCTATAAAGTCCGCAACGAACTTTTCGCGTGAATCATCCTGTGCGTAAACCTCAGCATATGCGCGCAAGATCGAGTTAGAACCAAAGACAAGATCTACGCGAGTTGCTGTAAATGCAACCTGGCCTGTGGAGCGATTACGTAGGTTGTAGAGGTTCTCACCGGCTGGCTCCCAGATATAAGACATATCTGTGAGGTTGACAAAGAAGTCTGTAGTGAGTGCGCCAACTTTGTCGGTAAATACACCGTTCTTTGAACCTGCGTGGTTTGCACCAATGACGCGCATTCCACCAATTAGTGCAGTCATTTCATGAGCAGTAAGCCCCATCAACTGTGCGCGATCGAGCATGAGCTCTTCGGCAGTCACTGCATAATCTTTCTTAAGCCAGTTACGGAATGCATCATGTGTTGGCTCAAGAACGGCAAATGAATCAACATCTGTCTGCTCTTGAGTTGCATCCCCGCGACCTGGAGCAAATGGAACCGTTGCAGTAACACCTGCTGCCTTTGCAGCGCGTTCTACGCCGACATTTCCTGCCAAAACAATAACGTCAGCAAGACTTGCACCAGTTGCAGTTGCAATTGGTTGAAGCGCTGCAAGTACACGTGCAAGACGTGCTGGCTCGTTACCCTCCCAATCCTTCTGAGGTGCAAGGCGAATACGTGCACCATTTGCACCACCGCGCATATCCGAACCGCGATACGTGCGAGCGCTATCCCATGCTGTTGCAACGAGATCTGCCACAGAAAGATCAAGGGCCGCAATCTTTGCCTTCACATCTGCAACGTTATAACTCTTATTTCCTGCAGGGATTGGATCCTGCCAAATCAAATCTTCAGCTGGAACATCAGGACCGATGTACCGAACCTTTGGTCCCATGTCGCGGTGAGTTAACTTAAACCAAGCGCGCGCAAAGACATCATCGAAGTATGCAGGGTTGGCATAGAACTTCTCCGAGATTTCGCGATAGATCGGATCCATCTTCATCGCCATATCGGCATCTGTCATCATCGGGTTGGAGCGAATGGATGGGTCTTCAACATCTACAGGCTTATCTTCTTCGGCAATATTGATTGGCTCCCATTGATTTGCACCAGCCGGAGACTTCGTCAGCTTCCATTCGTACTTAAGTAGAAGATCAAAGTAACCGTTATCCCATTGTGTTGGATTCGTTGTCCATGCACCTTCGATACCGCTAGTAACAGTGTCGCGACCTACTGAACGAGTTGAGTGATTCATCCATCCCAAACCACCTTCAACAATGTCAGCACCCTCTGGAGCCGGCCCAAGATTTGAGGCCTTTCCATTTCCATGTGCCTTACCCACTGTGTGACCGCCTGCAGTAAGTGCAACGGTTTCTTCATCGTTCATCGCCATACGCGCGAAAGTTTCACGGATATGAAGTGCGGTGCGCCTTGGATCAGGCTGACCGTTTACACCTTCTGGGTTTACATAGATCAATCCCATATGTACAGCTGCAAGTGGATTTTCTAGCGTTGTTGCGTCGTTGAGATCTGAATAACGATTCTCGCTCGGTGCAAGAAATTCGTTCTCAGAACCCCAATAGATATCCATTTCAGGATGCCAAATATCAGGTCGACCAAATGCAAAGCCGAAAGTCTTAAAGCCCATTGATTCGTATGCAATATTTCCTGCCAAGATCATTAAATCTGCCCAGCTGACTTTGTTGCCATACTTCTTCTTAATTGGCCACAGAAGTCGGCGCGCTTTATCGAGGTTCGCGTTATCTGGCCAAG
>Ga0222712_10001041_pt1 | contig 35635 bp, 14 predicted proteins | sample C33_657DmetaG_FD_165043 | JGI IMG/M metagenome (GOLD analysis project Ga0222712, IMG submission 165043) | Estuarine water microbial communities from San Francisco Bay, California, United States - C33_657D | ecosystem: Environmental > Aquatic > Marine > Unclassified | place: USA: California...
ACTTGTTAATACTCTAATTTTCAAAACAATTCAAGAACAATGTTGGGCAGCAAGCCGTGAGATGGCGTCACGCTTTGGTAAGCCAGAAGTTCTTGCTTCTGACAAATATGATAGACGTCATACTACACTTACAGCAATAGCTCCAAACACATCTTCTTCTTTTATTATGGGACAGCAGTCACAAAGTATAGAGCCTTACACCAGTAATTACTATATCAAGAAGACCGCAAAAGTTAAGCATTCTGTTAAGAATCCTTATCTTAAGAAACTTTTAGAAGAAAAGAACCAGGATACCTTTGAAGTTTGGGAATCTATCTTACAACATGCAGGCAGTGTTCAACATTTATCTTTCTTGTCAGAAGATGAGAAACTTGTTTTTAGAACATTTATGGAAATCTCTCAGATGGAAATTATTATTCAAGCATCTACACGTCAGAAATATGTTGACCAAGGACAATCTTTGAATCTTATGATCCATCCTTTAACGCCAACAAAAGATATTAATACTTTGTTATTGAAAGCCCATGAGTTGGGTGTCAAAACTTTGTACTATCAATTGGGGCAAAATGCTGCTCAAGAATTTGCTAGAGATATTCTTTCTTGTGAGTCTTGTGCAGGATAATTAACTTTGTAAAAGTAAAACCAACAATATGAAAGATCTATATGATTACTTAGTGAAGAACAAGGTAAGTCCTAATGGATTATTTGTTTTACATTGCACCTTTAATAATTACATGTATCCATCCTATGTGAATTTTAAGACAGAACAGTATCGTCTTGAAACCACAGGCCATCTTGTAAAAGAAAGTACAGGTGTAAATGATATTTACAAAATAACACTATCAGGTGAACACCTTTTAAAAGAATGTGAGCACATTCTTAACAAAGCAAAACGTGCTAAGAAAAATCCAATTGCTCTTGCTGAATGGGATGATAAGATTGCTGAATACAATCAATTGTTTCCTGCTGGTAAGAAATCTGGTACAAGTTTAGCATTCCGCACTAATCCTAAAGAACTTGTTGCTGCGTTTGTATGGTTCTTTAAAGAATATCCTGAATATACTTGGGATGATGTCTTTACAGCAACCAAAAGATATGTAGAAAGTTTTGAAGCTAATGCTGACTATACATACATGCAGACATCAAGATACTTTATTAAAAAAGATGACAAGAGTAAAAACACTAATTCAACTTTAGCAGGTATATGTTATAACATTGCTGAAGGAAATGATGAAGATGTTTCAGAATCTGGTTATCATTATTTTGGCCCTTAAATTTAAAACAGTGGTTAAAGCAATTAAAATTGACGCAAAAAATAGATGCATTGAAGTTGTGAATTTAGGTCCACAACTCAGTGACATTTATGAGTTACTTGAATGTAACATCATGACTGTGGCATATCCGCAAACAGTTAATCCTACATCAGATGTTATCTATGTAGATGACGAAGGTTTAATGAAACCTCTTGACAAAATTTCAGGTGCTTTCTTTATTGATATCTATCCTGCACAGCCATTATTTGGTCATGCACTTATTGTAGGTACAGATGATGAAGGAGGTAACGCTGATACTACTTATACAGTAGAACAAATTTCTGATATGATACAATTTCTTGATGAAGAAGAAATGAAATTATATCAAGAGCATCTAACAAAACCACCTCAAATATTTTCATTCTAATGGATAACAAAGTAGAATTATTAGGATATTATGGAACAGATCTGGTTCATGCACAATCAGCATGGACCAGTACTTCCAGAGATTTGTCAGAAGACAAATTAGAACGAGTTGACAAATTACTTGAGATGCTTGCATCTGAAGGACATCACACACCATTTGAGAAGTCATCTTTGCATTTTCTTGTAACAGTAGATCAAGCTACACATATACATTTATTGAAACATCGTGTTGGAGTTTCAATTAATGGTGAGTCTGCTAGATACAAAGAATTGAAAGAAGATAAGACTTATATTCCTAAAGATTGGGAAGGACAACCTTTGTCTGAGGATTTATATCTTCATGATGAAAGTTCTGAAGATGAACTTTCTTGGAAAAAAGGAGTAGATTATTGGAGTAATGTATTGCAGGATTTCACAGACATCTCTAATTATTTATATCACAATTGTCTAAAAGATTTAACACCTTTGATAGGGCGTAAACGTGCAAAAGAATCTGCTAGATTTTTTAAGACTATGAATTCTCAAATTACAATGGACGTGATGTTTAACTGGAGAAGTTTTGCTCATTTTTTAAAGTTGCGTAATTCAGAACACGCACAAAAAGAAGTTAGAGAATTAGCACAGCAAATGCTGCAGCTTGTAAAAAATATTCCAGGAAATCCTTTTGAGAAAACTATTAAAGCTTTTGGATTATGACATTGCAAGAACTAAGAGAAGATATAATCAAAAAGGCTCTTGCAAAACATGATAACAATAAAATAAAAGCTGCAAAAGAATTAGGAGTCACAGCTAAAACTATTCATAATTATGTGAATAGATTTAAAGCAAAACAAAGTAAATAAAAAAAGGGCCTTGCAAAACAGGGCCCTTTTTATTACTACACAAATCTACTATTAACTCAAACCTAGCAATTTAAAAAATGCTGGGAAGTTTCCTTCAGTTTCTAAAGAACTAAAGTCTTCAATACTTAATGAAGGTTGTTCAATTTCTTTTTCTTGCATAAACAACTCTTCTAACTGTGTTCTGAACTCAATGTACTTAGGATGAACTTGAACTTTATCAGGTTCTCCATTTTCACCTTTAATTGTTTCAATTTCAGGAATTGAAATTTTACCATCTTCAGTTTCAGTACCTAGTTCTTTAATAAGATCCATGCGCATTTTTTCAAATGTCTCACGTTCTTCACCAGTAATTTTAGCAACCTTAGTTAAGTGATACTTTGTTGCTAATGAAAGTTTTAATGAGAGCAATCCTGAAAACTTTTCAGTACCATTTAGCTCTGCATCCAATGTCAAGAGCTCAGCGACATTGAATTTGATTTTAGTTTTTTCAGACATAAATTGATTTTTTAATATTAAAAGTCTTTACAAAGATAAACAATTTTATGATAAAAGCAAATTTATCTACCTTGTCCTCTGTAAGGTTTTACATAGTTTTTTGAATGTTTGCTTACAGAATGTTTATTCTTAGAATGAACACCAGGTCTTTTTACTTTGGGCTTAACTTTGTGTATCACAGAGTTTGCAGCCCCGCCTTTTTTAGCTGCCATGTCTTAACAATCTAAAACGTTTCCTGCTCCAAATAATTCAACTAATTTTTCTTTTAATTTACCATATGCAAATGTAAAGATATCAGTATCTGCTAAAGGAGATAAATCAGGAACAATTGTAATTTTAGTTTCTTCAACATCTGTTAATACAGATTGAATAACCTTTTTGGTAACTAGTTCAGTTGTTTGCTCTCCACCTTCTTCAGTTGGAGGTACAATTACTTCTTCAGTTACTTCTACTTCAGTAGGTATTGAACGTTGTACTGTAATTTTTTCTGATACTTCTTTTGTTAGAGCAACTTGAAATTGATCACCAATTTGAACATTTCTAGCAATACCGTTAGAAAAGGTTCCTGCTAAAGGTGATCCAACTGACATAGCAGTTGCTGCTGCTTCAGAATTAAAAAGTTGCAATGCAAAATTTGCGCTACCAGTTTTGTTGATATTGTAGTTTACAATACGAACATAAGCTTCATTGGTAATTCCTTGATCTGTACCAATTTCAGATGTGATTTTTAGTGCCATTTTTTATAATTTTTTAGTTAATTTCTACATTAATAATATACAAAAAGTCTGTGAAATAAGCAAATTATTGCTGTTCCTCCATTATTGCTTTTACATTATGATGAAATATCATAGCATTTATAGGAGTAATTTCAGCTGAAACCATTCTTTCAGGTGTAATCCTAATTGTAAATTTACCATTTTTCTTGCTACAGAAAAAGAATACTGTTTCTGCAATGTTTATTATTGCTTCAATTTTTAATTGGTCTTGACCAAATAAATATTCATCACCTAATCTATATAGATGATTATCAATAGTATATGAGTTTAAGTTTGTCATAATTTTATATTTTATACTGGAAAGAATTCACCTGGTCTACATGGTTGTCCATAATGGGTTAAACCATAGTTACCTGAGTTAAAATTAATACAAGCTCCTGTTGGTTCACCATATTGCCAAGAATAACCATAAAATTGTGTTCCATCACAATAAGTACCATAAGCACTTCCACTACCATCATAATATGCAACATAACACGCCTTACTACCACCACCACATCCACAGTTTGCAGAGTTTGATTCTGCTAAAGAACTATAGACTCCATAACATCCGTCTGCATAATAATAGTAATAGTCGCAACCAGAACAACCAGCATATTGATAAGTGCCATATCCAGGTGCACAACAACATCCTCCACATTGTGTAGTACATCCTTGACTTACGTCATATGTTCCTCCAGATCCATTTGCGTATCTATAATATAGTGTACATCCAGAACAATAAGAACTTAAATATGTTCCATAAGGAGGATAACTCCCAGAAGTAGTCATTGATATGGTATTAGAATACCCTGAATAACTTCCTGTGCTAGCACATATGATGCGTACTCTTATTAAATATGTAGTACTAGATGATAAACCAGATTGTGTGAAATAAGATGTACATCCTCCACTATTTGTTGACCATGAACTTCCATAATTTGAACTATATTCAAAATGCATTGAAGAACAGTTAGAATAACTAACAGCAACTCCAAGACTATTTGAACCTACACTTCCAGCAGATATAGAAGGTGCATTACAACAAGCTGTACTATGATTGTAGTTTCTCCATTCGCTAAAAGTTGCAGGATTAGACGCACTAGGATATGATGGACTACAAGTGTTTATAGCACCATATCCTCCATTTTCTGCTGTATCAATAGACAGATTAGAGTTAGATGATCTACCTAACTCCATGTTTATACCTGTTGCTGAAACTGAACCACTTCCTATTGGCATATTAGTTTAATTTTGCTTTAAGTACCTCTATCTCTTTTTGTTGTTCTTTAATAGCTTCAATAAGAACACCTACAATATTACCATAAGATACACCTAACATTCCATTGTCTTGTTCATGTACAACTTGAGGTAATATCTTTTGTATCTCTTGTGCAATTACACCAACTTTCTGAGAACGATCTTCACCATCTGTACGTTCATATGTAACACCTCTCAAAGATAATACTTTATCCAAAGCGTTTTCAATAGTAGATATGTTAGTCTTAACGCGTTCATCAGAATATGCAATTAAGTCACCAGAAGCAGTCCATGAACCTGATAAAGCCCCACCGTATCCACCACCTGAATAACATCTTACAGACCATCCACCTTGGTCATTTAATAAACCAAAGTTTGATGAAGTATCACCATAAACATATCCTCTTAAAGTACTTTGGTGATTACTTCTAAATTGTAGTTCAACATTTCCTCCATTACCAGTAATACCCCAGCTTCCTCCACCATTTGAGTAAAAGTGGTTTCCATTATTTTGATTATATAAACCTTCTAGGTTATTATAATTTCTAAACCAACCATAGTTATATACATTTGTAAATGTAACTGAATCTGATGTTCTAACATACTGATTCATATTACCAGCATAAGGATCATCTTGTAATGTCATTAATGTTCTAGTAGATTGCCATCCACCATTGTAACGTCTAGTGTAAGTTCTTTCATCCCACATGTTTTGCCAAATCTGCCAACCATATGACTGGTCACCTGGGTGTGAACCTAATGTAAGACCATTTTTATAACTACCACAATAAGCCCAATCATACCAAACTTTTAAGCCATAACCAGGATGTGTATCATTATAACATGCACCAATAGGATATAATCTGTCTGCATTACTTGCACTACTTGCTGTAGATGCACTTGATGCAGAACCTGCTGAATTAGCATATCTTACACCCAAATCTGATGGTTCAACCCAACCTGACCCAGAGTATGCACCATTATTATAAACATATCTTGAGTAATCAACATAGTTTCTACCTTCACCTCTTGAAATAGCTACACGAGAACCTGAATCATAAATAGCAGGAGCACGCACATCATCTCTAGCTCTAATAGAACCAGAAATTGCCGCTAAGAAAGTACCATTCTCCATTACAAGAAGACCATGGGTGTTCAAGTTACTTGCTACACCTCCAGCATTTGGATGTGACCAAGCCATACCATAAAGTGATCCTGTACTAGAACCATCTAATGGTAATTTATAAGAATCTCCCATTGCAAAGATACCTTGGTATCTAGTTGAAGAATATAAACCAACAATTGTTTGGCCATAGTTAGCATCAAGATAAATATATCTAGTTGTACGTTGATTACCATCTGCCCAGAATTGGTGACCATTACCATTTGCTGGGGCGTTTCCTATATATGTTGTTCCATATATCCAGTTAGTTCCTCCTGCAGTAGTAATACCATTAGGAAAATAAGCAGAGTCTGATGTACCCCAAGGATTACCTGGACTAATAAAACCACCTCTTGCATATATGACATCAGAATTTGGATTTACGTATACTTGTGATGTTCCATAAACACTGTTACCAGAACCCCAAAGAAGTTGATATGTAGAGTTGGAATCATTATTATAGTTGATTGTTACTTGAGATGCAACACCAGATATACTAATACCCCATGTTCCAGAAGCATTTCCTCCTGTTAATGTTGGTGAATAGTTGTTATAGTTATAATCTGTAAGCAAACGTTTCCAAGGTCTCCAAGTGCCATTATCTCCATTTCTACTTCTCATGGAAAATGAGTCACCACCATAATCTCCATTAAGTTGAATACCATATCCACTTGCACCAAAATGTGCAATAGCACCTGTTAGTGGAGCGTTATTTGAATACGTAAAACCAGAACTATTTGAAGCAATTGTGTTAGCATCCCAAGAAGGATATCCAGAACCAAAACCACGATCAAAGAAATATCTATCATCATGTAAGTGACTTGAACTAGCTTTAGCAGCAAGTAAATTTGAAAGATAATCTCCAGCCCATCTCATCCAAATATTACCATCAGTAGCAATATATACTTTTTGGTCATTGGCCATTCTGAAACTCCATCCATCATTTTCTGTACCAAAAAGCATAAGACCTGATGATCTATAAAGACCTCCTTGAGACCAAATTTCACCTACTCTAACATTGTAATTAGTATATAAATAAGCATCAGTATAAATACTATTTGCACTCCAAGCATATCCAGAGTACATTCTAAATACAGCACTGTTACCATATCTATATTCTAATCTGTCAGAGTATCCAAGAATTGAAGTTGTTGGCATACCAGATGTACCAGTAGCACTAAACGCAATTACAGAAACTCCATTTGGAGCATTAAATAAACGTATATTTTCATTATAACTATTGTAATCAGAACCATTGTTAATCCAAACAGAACCATTTGATATATAGTTAAAATTAGCTGTGCCATTATGGTAAGTATTTCCACTAGCATCCCATCTTAAATTCCAACCTTGTTGTCCAGTTGTACTTCCATAACCAAGTCTCCAATCATTTGCTGCATAGTTCCACATTAATCCCCAATAAGTGGATGCGTTATTCATTGCAAATCCACCACTGTTACCATAACCTTGAGCTATAAATGAATAACCATTTGGGGCATTTAAACTACCTTGTAATGTAGCATTTGATGTTAATGTTCCAGCAGATGTTGCATACGTAGAAGTTGATGAACTAGTAGCATAATTTACAGATTGAGATCCTATATTACCAGAATGTATTAATGATCTAATTGTTCCATTGTCATAAAAAGAACCATTTGCATATAAATAATAAGTGCCACCAACAGTTGAACCAATGTAAGTACCATAACTAGAATTATAACCAATAGCATCAGTCATTCCGCTATGTGAAATTAAAGTTCCTGTTTTTAAAATTGATAAAACACCAGTGCTACTTATTGTAATTTTTTCAGCACCACCTGCAGTATGGAATCCAAAATGATCATCTGTATTGGTATATCTAATTCTACCAGAATAATCTGTACCATCACCTTTACTAAAGTCAATCCAACTACCATTTCCATTTTGAGTAGCAAGATCAATAAAAGCATAAATACCACCATAAACACCTACGTTTACAGAAGGCGAACTAGGAGTATTGTTTGCTGTACCTAGTGTAGTTAAAGAAAAACCTCCAGTTACAGAACCAGCTACAGTCCAAGATCTATCAGCACTTAAATCATATGCTGTACCGTTTATGGTAATTGTTCTTGTATTTGGAACAGGAGTATATCCTAAAGCAGTAGTAACATTAGCTGAAGTAATACTACTAATATATCCACTAGGATTAGTACTATTATAAGGAGTAAATCCTAATGCTGTTGTAACATTTGCAGAAGTAATACCAGTAATATAACCAGGACCATTTGTTAACTGGTTAAGATTTGTTAAGTTTCCACTATGATAAACAGTATTTCCATCCCAATAAAGAACTGTATTAGTTCTCATTTCTAGGAATGTACCTTTTACACCACTAATATGAAATGCAATACCAGTTGCTGTATTGTTATAAGACTCTGTCCATAATGCAGCTGTTGTATAATCACCAGCAGTTTGAGATTTTCTAGTTCTTAAACCACCAGTATAAATTGTTTCTGTTGATGTTGTGGCTCCACGTGCTGTTACAGAAGCTAATGTATCTGTTTCTGAGTAACTTGTTAAGAAAGAAGGAGCTCCTGTAACTTTAGACCAAGCTACATCAGTAATGTAACTATTACCTATAGAAGATAAAGTGGCTAAAGAACCAAGACCTAAATTAGTTCTACCATAACCTTGTTGAGTTGAAGTAAGTCCTTGCGTACCTATATCAATACGTAATCTATTTCCTAATGCAGTAGAAACTGTTGTAGAAAATGAAGCATCATTTCCTAATGCTGCAGCAAGTTCATTTAATGTATCTAATGCAGCAGGTGCACTTGCAACTAAATTAGCTATTTGAGTAGAAACATAAGATGTTGTTGCATATCCTGCAGATGCATGATTGCCCCAACCAAATGCTGTATCAGCTTTAGTTCCTTGTGCAGCAGTTGCAGCCCAAGATGTAAAATTTGTTTCGTCTAATATTCTTCTCCAAGATTGCCATGTTCCATTATTTTTACCTCTAACAGCAATCTGTCCTGTTCTAAAATCACCATAAATTTGATGAATCCAGCTAGAACTATATGCTGAAGAATATAATCCACCATCTGTTTGGCCAAATAAACTTATACTTGTGTTATAACCAATTTGATTTTGAGTTACATTATCTGGATTGATACCATTTGCTGATGATGTTAAAGTTAATCCTACAACAGAACCAGCTGATCCAGTTGTTGAACCAGATGTATTTGCATAGTTAACTGACTGAGAACCAATATTCCCTGCATGTATGGCAGCATACCCACCGACTGTTGTACCAAGTAATAAAGTAGCCATATTATTTAGTTTCTAATTTTTTGATTTTATCTGATAATTCTTGAATAGTCTGTAGTAATAATACAGATAATCTTGTATAGTTAAGTGAATCTGGTCTTCCTGTTTCATCATAATTTACAAATTCAGGAAACAATTCACTAACTTCTTCAGCTATAAGTCCTATTTCTTGATTTGTAAATCCTACTTTATTATATCGCACAGGTCTTAACTTACTTACTTTTTCAGTAATTGGTTCTAGATCAATTACATTTTCTTTGTATCTAAGTGATGACAATTCTGTAAAATTACCTTGAACTGTAACATCATGCATAAAGGTAATAGTATGTGCTTCAAATACAATATCATCATTATATACATGAAGAGGATTTATAATATTAGGGTTCCAATAACCTACAGAAGCATGATTACCCCAAGAATAAGCTGTATTCCATTGAGAAATAGATGAACTATTGAAATCACCAGTTGTCCATACATCTACATAAGAAGAATAAGCTGTTGATGAGTTAAAAGTTTGTTGCCATATTCTCATTCCAATACCACTCTTCTTGAACATGATTAAATTATCTGATCCACCTGAAGAATCAGAATAAGAACGTAGATGAATATAATCTGCGTATGGAGATGTGTTATTATTACTCCAAGAAGTAAATCCAAAGTTTAATCTATATGAACCATGTGTATTTGGAGCAATTGTTCTATTGTCTTGTGAAAATAAATTGTAACTATAACCAGAAATATTTGTTACACCAGTAATATATCCTTGAGAAGTAACCCATGATTGAGTTGCATATCCAGATAATGCACTAGATGTAATGTAAGCATTGGAATCTACAGAACCATCAGCTTTTAAAAACTGAGATGACGTACCACCTGTTTTTATAAATGATGAAGCTTGAACAGAACTATCAAAGAAGGTTGCTCCTTTAATTTGTACTTTATGTGTTGCTGCAGTTGCTCCTGCTAAAACACCAAGTCCATTTGCAAGACCTGGACCAATCATTACATTACCGTATGTACCTTCAGAAATAAATACATAATCTGTTCCAGCATTAGATGGATTACCTATTTGTATATAAGAACCAGATTGATAAGGTAAAAGTCTAAATATTTTACCTGTACCTGTAGTATCATAACTTATTTCAAAGTTTTTGACAGAACTTTTCAAGAAGTAAACAGCATTAATACTTGCTGAACTATCAATACCTAATGATCCATCATTTACTGTGGTAGTTAAATAAACACCATATCCTGTAACAGGTGCTCCACCAAGACCAATGCCAGTACCATCATCTTGAATTCTTGATGAGGTTAAAGCACCAGCAGCTGAAAACTTAGCTACATAGTTAGTAGTACCAGAACCTGTAATACCACCTGATGGTGATGCTACTGTTATAACATTACCTGAAGCATCAAATGCTAAATATCCAGCAGGCGTTCCAGAAAAAGAACTTGAACTTGTATATGCTGGTAAATTTAATTGTCTTGTAGATAAACTTATAGATAAAACTTCACCACTAGAAACTGTATTTGTTCCATATAAAATTCTAAATCTATCAGTATAGTTATCTAAGTGAGCTGCATAAGTTTGAGTTGTACCTTTTTGTAAAACCAACTGACCACCTTCAACTATTCCATGAGCACCTAAAAATAAACTAGCTTCAGCAGATGTTGTTGCTCCATTTAATGCTAATGTAGATATAGTTGCTCCACCACTAAAAGTAACAGCTGTAGAAGTAGTTGCACCTCTACCTGTAACAGTAGCTAAAGTATCAGTTTCTGTATAAGAAGTTAAAAAGGATGGTGCTCCTGTAATTTTTGTCCAAGCCAATGACGTAATCCATGTTGGATTTGCATATGAACCTGAAGTAGAAACATAACCAGCAGAAGCGTGGTTACCCCATGCATATGCTGCATTCCAATCTGTAGAAGTTCCTGATAAAGCAGTTATAACACCAGTGGCTCTTAATGTACCAGCAATATCTACAGTATAACCTGCATCAGTTGTTTGTTTAATACCAAGATTACCATTTGCAAATATGTTTAATGTATCATAACTACTTGAAGATTTAAATCTCCAAATAGAACCATCCATAAACATAGAACCAGCTTTTGTTCCAGTATTATTTTGAAACTCTAATGTTCCAGAACTATCTGAAACTCTTAAAGCTAATCCTGCAAGAATACCATTATTGTTTATATAAGCTTTTGTAACATTACTTGCACCAATAAAAGATAGTGTACCATATATTGAAGAACCAGATCTTGTAACAAAAGGCATTTGATCAATACCTTCACCATTATCAATAATAATATCTACAGTCTGTAAGTTAATTGAATAACCAGCTGTAGGTGTTAATGTAATTTCCCATTTCTTAATATAGTTAGGTCCACCACATGGTATTTTCCAATATGCAAAACATGTTGTACAACTACCTCCAGCTCTAATCTCAGAACCTGAATAAGGACCTGACCAAGTTCCACTTGTATTTTGTACACGTACTGTTATGTTTGCTGGTGGATAGTTTACCCAGAATCCTAAGTAAATATTACCACTAGAATAAACTGCATTTGTACCATCTATTAATTCATATGTAACAACTCTTGTACTACCGGCATTTGGATATGAACCAGTAGTAGTATCTGTAACAGTATATCTAATTCCACTACCACCAAATAATAAACTTTTTATTACTGATGGACTTAATGTTAATGTTCTATTTGCATAAGTTGGTTGATCAATATAAGAACCATAATAAACAAAACCGCTTGAACCACTAGGTGTACCACTTACATTTGCCCATGCAACTGAGTTTGCACTACCTGCTGTTGTAGCATAGTTTACTGATTGACTTCCAATGTTACTTGTTGTTATAGCTGTGCTAGCTAATTGATAAACACTGTTGTCATAAGATATTGTTGTACCAGATATTTTTACAAAACCTGTACCATTAAGTGCTGCCTGTTTACTGTTAAAAGTAGTCCAATCTGTAGAACTTAAAGCTCCATTTGCAGAACCACTAGATAAACCTAAAGATAATACTTGAGTACTTAAACTAAGGCCATTTGCTGTACCAATAGTTACAGCATCATGTAATTGTGATGTTGTAGCATAAGTTGAACTGTCAATACTACCATCTGCTTTTAAAAATTGTGAAGATGTTCCTCCTACTTTAACAAATGAATTACCTGTTATATTATATGCACGCAAATCTGCATAAGCAAATGATGCATGTGCTGTATCTATAAAAGGTGAAGCATCTGGTTCAGGAGTATATCCTTTAAAGAATTTCCAAACATTATCTGTTGCATCTCTAAATAAACCTGTGTGTCCATAAGTACCATCATTATATCCACCTGCAAAACCAAGATCTGGATTTGCTGAAGATTTAGCTCTAGCTGTACCACCTGAAATATAAGAACCTGTAACTGAACTTGCAATAGTAAATGAATTTGTACCTACTGCTGTAATTGTTTGATTATTTAAATTAAATCCTGAAGGAGATACACCAGAAATTGACACAACCATTCCAGCTGAATAGTTATGAATTTCTTGAGTTGTATAAACTATTGTTGAGCCATTAGCTACAACATTTGTAATTGTTGTTTGAATACCATTGTTCAGATAAATCATGTTATCTGAAACTGATAAATTTTGGGCATTGACAACTGTACTTGTACCACCAATTGTCAAATTACCTGTTATGTTAAGATCACCTCCAACATATAAGTTTTTTGTGATACCAACACCACCACTAACAATAACAGCTCCTGTATAAATAGAAGTTGATTGTGTTGTGTCAGAAAATGTTTTAATACCAGCAATACTTTCTGCACCAGTTTTGTGGACAACATTTGCATCGTTTGCTGCAGTATATCCTAAAAGAGTTGCAATAGATTTTGGTTTATATAAACTTGTAGATGACTCATATGATATTACATAATTATCTTGTACACCATTTTGTACATAATCATGTAATTCACCCATCTCAAATCCATTCTGTACTTTTATAAAGATTTCACCATTGTTGGCATTTGCCCTTGTAACAATACCAATAAATACCAAATGAGCAGGAGCAACAGGTTTATTTGATAAACCATAAAGTAAAGTACCATTTGGTCCTAACCAAACAGGATCACCAGCATTTGCACCATTTGTGTTTAATCCTGCTAAAAGACCTTCAGTTACTACATTTGCAAAACCATTAATAGATACAGTTGCATCTAGTAAACCCATGGTTTTGGAAGAAGTTGCTTCAGTAGTATTTGATGCAAGACCAACAATCATGTTAGTTCCATCAGAAGAAGTAACATAAACTGGTTGTCCAATATTTATTGCCACTCCAGCTTTTACTTCATGTCTTACAAAATTTGTAGATAATGCTGTAGGAAATGTTCGCAGTGCGCCAGTACCATCAATGTACTGAGAAGTTGTTCCAGTAGGATTATTGTATTTAGCATTTAATGCTGCTTGTAAATCAGTCTGATTTGATAAAGTTCCTGTTATAGAACCCCAAGTAATTGAATTAACACTAACAGTACCATCAATAGCAATAGTTAAACCAGATCCAATTTTGATACCTCCTAATACACTTGCAGAAGCAATACTTAATGCAATAGTTACATCACCTGTTCCTGGATTTACTCCAGTAGAAGAAGACAATGTCAATCCTGTTCCAGCAATGACTTTTGTAATCAAAGCTGAACCTGATGTAGTAGTGTTTATATCACTTCTTATAATGTTCAGAGGTCTTATCTGAGACTTCCTAACTAGAGTTATTGACATATCTTAAGTAATTATAATTTTTATGGTATGGTTATTTTGTAATCAACAGTTAACAAATCATCAGTTGCAGGAGGTGTGAAAAATTGAATCATATTAGGATGAATTTCATCATAATCATAACCTGCACCAAGTGTTTGTCTAATACCATTAATATAAACTCTTGTGCTATCTGGAACATACATATGTCTTAATTGAAACGCAGAGTTAACACCGTTTCTTAAACCTATAATGTCATAATCGTAATCAGTAATATCAACTACTGAAGATGCATCTGAATAAACATTTCCATTAGCATCAACTTTTAATACTCCATTACTTAGTGATGTGAACGCAACAGAACCATTAACTGCAAGTCCACCAAGAGTTAAACTTAAACTAGTGATATTATCATTAGCTAAAACTTGATCAATTCCAATACTAGAAGATGCAGCCCCAAGATCAGATAACATTTGAACAGCTGTTCTGAATTTTACCCCTTTGGTGGAAGGGTCATAAACTAAAAATTTGTCAGCCACAATCCCCAAGTTAGGGAGATTGTGAACTGACAGCATTCCTCTTATTAATAAATCTGCTTCTACTCTACGACTCATGTAAGTATTGTTTTATGTCTAAGACATTATTTATTTGTTTTATCTAATTAGATAATAACAACTTTGAACTCATTTAATGCTGGTGGAAGAGCAAATATTAATTGTACATCATTTGCTGATGTAGCAATAACTTCACATTCAACTAATTCAGCAGGATAGTTTGCTTCAAATACTTGAACATGAACATTATCTCCTTTTCCATGATTAATGTTAAATGCAGTTTGTGCACCATCACCAATAAGTGCTGTAAATTTCAATGTTGTTGAACCTATTGCAGTAACGTGACCAAAAGTATCTACTGTAATATTTTGTACAACTTGACTTAAAGTATTTGCTGTTGTAGATGCAGATGATGTATCTGTATGAGCTACAGTAACTTGATTACCAACAGTTGTTACAGTAATACCAGCACCAGCAATAACATTAGGAGAGTCATTGGAAGTTGTAATTGTATAGTAAGTTGTACCATCTGAAGTTAATTCCCATCTATCAGTTGTTTCATTCCAACGAATAGAAACATTAGCTAATGTTCCACGTTCAACTTCAATACCAGCATTTTCTGTAGGAGTAGATCCTGTATAGTTACTGTTTAATGTGATAATGTTATCAGCAATAAGTACAGTTTCTGTATTTACAGTTGTGGTAGTTCCGTTTACTACAAAGTTAGCATTGATAATGATATCGCTACCATTAAATTGAATAGGTGAATTTTTTAAGTTTCCAGCTGCACCATCCCAAATAGGTAAAGTGTTGTCACTTAAATTTGCACCATTTTTCAATGCTACTGTTGGAGTAGAACCCTCTCCACCTGAATTTGAAACAGTAATACCTACACCAGAAGCTACACCAGCAACATAATCACCAGTAGTATCAGTACCAAGAGTAACACTATTTGCTGCAATTGTTACTGCAAGTGTCAATGCTCCAGATACATATGATGCTGAACCTGTAACATCACCAGTAAGGTTAATACTACTTAAACTTTTTTGCAATTTACCAAATGCTGAAATAATAGTGTCAGATGATGTGATTGCTGATGCTGTTGCTGCAATAGAGTAAGTTGTTAGTGTTCTGTCAAGTACAAAGTCAATAACTGTACCTGCACTGTCTTTTCTGGTTAACCAACCATTTGAGATGTAAGCCTTTACAAAGCCTGCACCTGGATTGGTAATGCTAGCAGCACTCAATTCAGGAAGCTGTAAAGGCACTAAGAATTTTGATGCCATAATATCTTTATTTAATGTTTAATGTTACAAATTAGTATGAAAACAGGCATTCCAAAAGAAATGGTGTCCTCTATTATAATATAAGAAATAATCCAGAAATATCTATAAAATACTTCTAGAATTTAAGAATAACTGGTTACAATGCTGCAACCAGTCATCTTATTATTGTTGACCTTTCATTTGATCTATTCTATAGTTAGGATTAACCAAGTCTCTAAAATTTTTGATACCTGTAAGATCCATTAGATCTTTTCCTATCTTGGCGTCACCTTTTTGGTATGCTCCATATTTACGTCCATAGAAAGCATCCTTCCAAAGATCCTGGTAGAATTGACTATCATTATCAGGATCTGGTTCTTCACCACCATTTATTGTCATAGCCATTCCATAACTAATTGCATGAGAACCAAACTTTTTAAGTGCATTTAACTCCCTTGTATATGAAGATACAGTTGTAAAGTTTCTGATATATTCTTCAGATCCACCACCTACAGGGAACATTGATACAGTTTCACCTTTAACACCCCATAGAACTCTAATTGCATTGCCCTCAAGGAAACTTAACTCTTCATCATCATCGTCTTTTCTTCTGACATAATTTCTAGCCATGATACCTAAGACAGTTAAGATTAGCATTGCAATAGCATCTCTTCTTGCTTGATTTACCTTTCTTGTCAGAAAACTACCCATCTGGTTTTTGTTATTTTTTGACATTCTTTTACTACCTAGTAACAAATGCTTACCAACTTCTTTTGGACCATAAGCTTTCCAAGCTGTAGCAACTGCACTCCAGTAACCCATAGCTGCTTCTGAACCTTCCCAGTTTGGTCTTAGATAACCAAATCTATTAAGTAACTGAGGTACAAGGTATTTTCTAAAGAAGAATACCATTTTACCAATCATGTTTTCTTCAAACTTAGTTTGGTCAGCTTTAGCATAGTTACCTTGAGCACGTCTCATTTCTGAGTAAATAATATTTCTTACTCTATTCTCATCTTCCTGTGTGTACTCAACGTCATTTCTTCTAACCATACGTCCTTCTGAATCTTTAATGTAGATTTCATGAACTGGTACAGTTACATCTTCACCTTTAGCATCTTTCTTATATATAGGTTTACCTTGACTATCAAAACTATCAATAACCTTGAACTTGTGGTGATTCATTACAGCATACATTACTGTAACTGCAATTTCAGTATCACCTTTATCTTGTAACATATAACCTAACTCTTGGACATTCAATGCCTTGCCTTTAAGTCTACGTCCTTTTGTACCAGTAATTTCAGATACATATTTCAAGAAATCTTTTTGTGCTGGATTAAAGAAACGATACAACATAGTAGAATCACTAACATCACTTACTTTACCCCAATCAGCAAAGTAGTTGTGCAAGAATCCATTGTATCCATAAACTTTAGACTTAGCCCACATGTAATCAGCTTGTGTGTATTTATCACTTGCCAAACCACCTGCTGCTATAAATGCTTGTACGTTACCAGATATATAGTTCTTTGCTTGGTTAGCTACGTCAAAACCAATTCTAATGAAACTTGTATATGCAAATACAGCATTCATTCTTTTGGTTAACTTTCTATTTAAATCACTACCACTTTCTGTTTGACCATATAAGAACTTTCTACGTTCAAACTGTAATATTTCAATAACGTTTTTAAGTTCTCTCAATCTTTTATTCATATCCACTTTGACATCTTTACCTGTAGCTTCATCTTTGATGAACATAGGTTTGTCTTGTTGAATATTTTTTTGCAGTTGTTCAGCCATAAACTCCAAATGCTCAATATACATATCTGCTTGAGGAGCAACGTTTTGCATTGCAATATTGTAATGAGCTTCAGTTGAGTATTTTATAATTGAACCAATAGCATCTCTTGATTGTAGATTTTCTGGTAATTGATCTGTAAATCTATGTCTAATCTTAGAACCAAGATCACCAAATACATTTTCAACAGTATCTTGTGAACCATATACTTTAACACTTTTGTCTATAAACTTTTGCCATTCAGCATCTATAGACTTAATCATTCCTTTATTAGAAATATTTTCTACAGCTGATGCAGCAAATCCTGGAACCTGATATCCAATCTTACGTCCTTCTGTCTTCATTTGAAGATCAAAGAACATTTTCATTGTATCATTATAAAAACTAAACAACTCTTGGTCTTTCATTAACTCCTTGTATTTAGGATTAATGTTAGGAGAGTTCTCATAACCAGGAGTAACTATATAATGACCATCTTTTGTTTTGCTAATTGCCTTTGGCATTGGAACTCCATCAGGAGACTTCAAGAAGTCAGGATTTTTAGAAGACTCTTTTAAACGTTTGATCTTGTATTTAGGATGTGGTACTGTTTCCATGTACTTATCCTTTACAGTTGCAGCTGGTAACTTTTCAAAGTTGTAATTCTTTGGTACTCTATTATTTCTAATATCATATCCACTAAGAATGCTTTGATATTTGTTATCATGGTGCATGTTGTACCATTTCTCAAACTCTGCTTCTTGTAAACCAAATTGAGTTTCTTCAAATATTAATGCTTCTTCAGCGTCTTCAATTGCTTTTTTATCACCTGAAGTTCTAGCAGCTGCTAATTTATTTTCAGCATCAATGATAGATCTTTGGTGTGCATATAATGATTTAACTTTTGATTCAAAAGTATCATTATAAGATTCACTCAATTGTAAAGAAGAAATCTTTTTAATAGCATCTGTTATCTCTCTTGATGCCTTCTTTTCTTCAGCAGTAAGTTTACCACTAGTTTTAGAATTTTGCTCAATAATACTTTCAATTTCTGCATCTATTTCGCTTAAAGAATCAATTTCAGATTGACTTAAATATTGTGGTTTAATTCTTCCACCAATCTTATATGGTGAAAGTATGTCTCTACGCTTTTGCATTAGATCAGCAATTTCTGGATCAGATCCAAATATTGCAGCTCTTGCTTCATACAGTGCACTAAGTTCTTCATACCACTCAGAAGTTGGTCTAGTTACTGTATTATCTTTTTTCCATTTTTCCCATAACTCAGGGTGTTCAGACTCATATCTTGATTTAGCATTAAACTGCATTCTTTCAAAGAAAGCCTGGTTGGTATCAAATTCAAATAGAGAGTTGAACTCATCTATCATATCTGCATACTTAGGATTAAGTTCTTTTGCCTCAGCTCTTAATTTTTTAATTTCAATTTCTAATTCTTGCAAACGTTCAAAGTCATGATCCTCAAGTAAAACTTCATTACCTTTACCTACTTGGAAAGTGATTGTTTCAATTTCCAAATACTTCTCTTGTAATTTATCTTTAATGTCATGAGGCATACCAAGTTGCAATTCATAGAACTTCTCATTAAATGGTAAGTGAGCATTATCTAACATCCATTTTATATACTTAGTATTCTCAGCTTCTCTTTCAGATTGTTTTGCTAAGTATGCATCTTTATATTGTTGAGCATCTGCAGATTTAATATTCTCATTGTACTTAATCTTAGCTTCATAAATTTCTTTATTCAGCTGTCTGATTGTAGCACTAAATGCTCTATATGTATTCTCATATTCTTCACCAAATGGTTTTGTCATGTAAAGAGTATTCTTCTCTACAGGATTACCATCTTTATCTATTACAGTAGTCTTTCTCCACTCTGATACTCTTTCATTAAGTTGTTCAACAGACATTCTTTTTAAAAGAGCGTCACGTTTTTGATCAAACTTTAATACTGCAAGGTTGTTTTGAATTTCCATTCTAGCCAATCCTTCAGCATTTTTCAACATCATTGTGAATGCAGCAATCTCAACACTACTATTTGAAGCAGATGCAATTGCCTGGTCTAACATTAGATTTTGTAACCAACTATTACTATTGAAAGCTGTGTTAGAACCTAAATAAAGATTTGATGTTGAAGTTGTTACACCAGATATATATCTTTCTAAAGCTGCATCATCAAAATCTAATCCACCATCAATAACAGCTTCTACTGTAAGTATCTGTCTCTCAAGTTTTTCAATCTCCAACATTAATCCTGGAGTATTGTTATTACCATCTTTCTCTAATTTTTCAGCAAGTTTTTGTTTATATTCCTTGCTCATAAAAGAAAGCATAGATGACTTGACAGCTTGAAATATACTATTAGCTTTTCCAGCTTTTAAATTCTCAAGTTGCTTTTTCAAACTAATCAATTTTGCTTGTAATGCTTCTTTCACATCAGCATTAACTTCAGCAAATACTTTACTACCAGGCGTTTTTAATACCTGGATACTATTATGCATTGCAACCTTAGCAAAGTTTGATTGTAATCTTGCTAAAGATGATTCCATTTCAGAAAGACGTTTCATTACTTCACTGTCTACTGTAATGTTATTATCAGGGTTACTTCTTGCGTCATCTACAATCTCCTTAATAATGTCTACAACAATATCAAGTGACTTAGATTTTTTATACGCTTCAAGTATTTGTGCACCTTCTTTTGATGTGTATGACTCCTTGTTTATTTTGAAATTAGCAATTGCTTCATCTGATAATCTTGACAAAGTCTCTAAATCAATACCAACTGACTCAATGGCCAACGCCAAGTTAACTGAATACTTCACATCTTCAGCAGATTGCGGTCTAGACAATATTGCATTAAAGTCATTTAATGTTTTACGTCTTGTTGCAAGTATTTCTCTAAGCGCAGGATTACTTTGATTGGCATCAAGTTCTTTAATTTGTTTGCCTATTTGTTCAAGTTCTGCATCAGCTATTTGCTTTAGTCTAGTTTTTAATGTCTCATCATTTTTAGATGTAGGTTCAAACTCTAATATTTTTGCTTCCTTTTTAGCTTTTTCTTCTTCTTCAGTTTCAGATGTTGGAATTTCTTTATCAACTACATCTCTCAGACTTTTAATTAAATCAGCACCTCTTGTAGGATCAGCAACCCAGTGACCATTATTGTTTGGTATATCTGCAGAACCTGCATAGTTATAATAGTTATCTTCATCAAATACATGAACAGTAGCTCCAACAAATTTTTTGTTGTCGTCAGTTTGATACATTAAAGCTACAATAGACTGAGCATTAACTTCAAGTCCACTTTGTTGCAAAATGTTTTCATATACTTTTAATTGCAATGTCCAAGTATCATATGCAGTTCTACCTTGTCCTCTAAATGCAGGAGATGTTCCTTCTTTATTAGATACAGGAAAAGATTTTTCTGCAAGATCTACAAATGCTAAGTCTTCATTAATAACAGGTTGACCAATTGGATCATATTCAACAAGACGTTTTACTTTCTTTGTTTTAAAGTCAAATACGCTTACACGTCCTTGTGTGTCCACAAGCATTAAGTCCAAACGTCCAATAACAGTTGTTCCAGTTCTGGTAGTACCTGTTACTGTAATCTCAGGAAGAATCATGTATCCTCTGTCATTGTGTATAGATACATGCATTGCTAAACGCTTAGCCATATCAAACATAGTTGACTCATCTAGATTTTCAATAAAGAAAGGATTCTTCTTTGTATAATTATCATATGCTTCTTTAAAGAAGTCTTCATCAACAATCTCAAAAATTGATTTACCAGTATCTAAAGATTTAAGTTGACCTAACTCTAAAACCTCATGCATGAATGTTCCAAATAACTTAAATGCCTCATACTCTTTAGGATCTACATTAAAATCAGAAGATCCAATAAAGTTTGATACACTAACTGTTCTTACAGTTGGTTGACCATTTTTTGCTAATTGAATATTATTTCTCAAGAACTCTTGATAGTTATCATTCATTCTGATAAGCTGATCAATGGTATCTTTTTGTTTAGGATTAGCCTGAAACTTTAGTTTTTCTAGTGAAGTTCTTTGTTGTATTGCACGTTGCAATTTAAATTCATCTGAAGATCTTGACACTTGTTCATCCTTTTCTTCAACTTTAAGCTTGCTTAATAGTGCTTCAGCCTCTTCAACAGAAGGGGTATTGTTTCCATTCAATGTATAAGCAGTCATAGCCTGACCTTCTCCTAGTTTTGCTACTAGATCTTTCCACTCAGGACTATTTGGATTTGGACATGTGTTCATATTATAAGCACTTAATTTTATCTATAATTTGTTCATTTGACATTGTTGCTCTTAGGTTAGCAATCATACCCTGCGCTGCAGCTTTGAATACTTCTGGAGTCATTCTCTTACTACTTTCTGAATATAGAGATTCTACAACCTCATCCGTCAAGTTTAAGTTCTCCATGTCAATTTGCAACTGAGATTTAGTTGCAGGTTCCTGAGTTTGTTTTTCTGTAGATTCTGGTAGTGTTCCTACTGTTTCTTCAGACTTTTTAATCTCTGGTGCAATATACTCCATTTTTTCCTTGCCTGAAACATAATCCATATATTTCTTAGTGCTCTCTTTTGTGAACCCAATAGGACTTAATGTTCCAGCTGTAAGTTGTGATGGGATTAATGCATACCTAGCTGACATACCTTTACTGATGTATTCACCTCTACCTACAATTGAATTGATAACTGTTTTACCAAAACTATTATTACCAATTTCATCATCAACACCTTGTAGTAAATACTTACTTCTACCTACAGAAATCATTAAAGGAAACTTATAAAGATCGTCAATTGCATCATATCTGATACCTAACTTTTTACCAATCTCATCTACTGTTCTTTTAGATGCTTGTGTAATATCTTTAGGCACATCCATATTCAAATCCAATACTTCTACTGGTTTTTTATTTATAGTATCTACTAATCTTACACGCATTGCATCACCTTCAGTAAGTTGTCCTGTAACTCTAGAGATTACTTCTCTAGCAACTGCTCTACGTTCTCTATCTTTAATTCCTTCTTCAAACTGTAAAGACGTCATTATATTTGACATTCCATGCAATGATAAAGGATCTACAATTTTGATTTTAGTGTTACCAACTTCTTTGCTTGCAGCCTGTGCCATTTGTACAAACAACTCATCAAATAAATCATAAACTTCTTTCTCAGTAACTTCTTTACCTAAAAACTCTTGGATAGCGCTAATAAGTTTATAACGATCACCTTTGGTTTCTTCAAGCTTAGAAATGAATGTTTCAATGTAACCAGATAAGTCTAATTGCATTTCAGGATTCATGTACTGTAAGAAAGAACCTGATTTATATTGCATACCAGTTTTTGCAAGTTCATGATAGAATAACTTCTTCATAAACATGTTCTCATTTCTCAATAAGAAATCTGCATCATCTGATACTTCATCTGCAAGTTTACCTGAGATCTTAGACTTATTAATCATCTTAAGACTTCTTTCACTTAGATAACCACCTGATTTTAAGAACACTTTATTATCAGAAATATCTGGTCTTAAAAGTTGTAAGAACTTATTTTGAGGATATTTCTTTTGCATGTCCTCTAATTCACCTGGTAAATCATTTGTAAACCAATACTCAGGTGTGAATGTATTAAGTAAATTTTGATCATCTTCTTTTATCAAAGTATCCATTGCAGTACCAGTAATTCTACTACCAGGCATTGACATTTGATATTTTCTTAATGCTACAAAACTTGTAATGATTTTAGCAATGTTTGCTTGATCAGTAAATACAGTTTCAAATGCTTTCTTTATTGGAGCAAAAAACTCTGTTCTTTCTAAGAATATTTTAGATGATTGAGTATTTAAGTCTTCAATAGCTTCTAATAACTGTGGCCATACCTGATTACCTTCAAATATCTTATCACTTGTTTCTTTTGTAAAGATACTTTCACCAGCTTGCAAGTTTCTTACATTTGTCAATAACTTATCAAAGTTTACAAAAGAAGGATTAAGTTTTTTGAACAAGTCAATTATAGAACCTGCACGTTTAATATCAAATGTTTGCTGTGCTTGTTCTTTATACAATTGTAACAAAATCATTTTTTGCTCAACTTCAGAAAGTTCAACTCTGTTCAATATTTTTTCTGCAGCGTTTTCCTCTGACTTAGATTCTACAATAGCAGACACCTTGTAACCAATATCTGTAGAAGACAATGTGTTATTTAAGATTGCTTTTGGATCTAATGCTCTAGCATTAAAATCAATTAAGAGTTTATCTTTATTAATGATAATGTTGTAAGGATTTGATCTTGGAGATATTAAACCAGCGCTAATTAAATTCTTAATAGCATCTTTGTTATCTGCTGCTAATAATTTGATTTGTTCTGCTACTTCGTTGTTTAAGAACTTATATGCTGTAGCCATTGACTCACTGATTGCATATTTAGTAGACTGAACACTTTGAACTGCTTTTTTAATTTCAGGTATAAAGTTAAATCCAATAGCAAACTCAGGTGACATACCTACACCAATCATAGCAAGTGTAACACCAGCGTTTACCTCATTCATTTGTAATGCTGTAGGAATAGGTTTTTTAGCACCATCAGCAAACATACCCAAGATGTTACCAATAAGTTCTATAACACGTTGATCTTCAGCGTTTAATGTACCAAACTTATTAAAATTTACTTGTTCTAAGTTTGCATTTTTAAATGCCCAAACAACATTCTCAGGTTTTAATTCTAGACCATATTGAGATGCAAGAGCTAAGAATTTATTAATATTGGCTGTTATACCAATACCATCTTTGTTCATTGCGTTTCCTACTTTAGTAGACACAACACCATCTGTTGTGTACATGTTATACTTAGTAGAGAAATCTTTAATGTCAATACCAAATGATTCTAGAATATCTTCAAAACGTTGAGTAGAAGATCTTTCATGTATGTATAAAAACTTGTGAACAGCTTCATTAGAAATGATATCTAATTTTGCTTGTAAGTTTTTATTCTGAAAAATAGGTCGTACAGATAATGCATAGTTAGGATTTGCCTCAAATGCGTCAGCACTTACAGGTAATCCTACTTTACTGAATGCTTGCAATGTAGCTGCAACTTTAAGTCCAGCAAATGTAAAACGTTTTGCTCTACTTACTTCTCTACCATATTGATTTCTTTGATCACGTTTTTGTCCTAACTCTTCATTGTATTCTCCTACTTCTCTACCTAAATCTAATCTATCTTGTAAAGCTTTTCTATCTGAAGGATTAACTTCATTTCTTCTTATAGCATCAATGAATTCTTCTTTAGCTTCATCTCTTATTTCCATTAATTCCTCAATGTCAATAACAAGATTGTCATAGTTTTCTTTTAACTCAGCAAAATTCATTGCACCATTGTAATCTGATTCATCAAATCCAGAATGGTAAAGAATGTTTAATGCTTCTTGAGTTATTTCATATGAACTATTTTCAAGTAATGCTTTAGTTTCTTTTTTGATTAAAGCTTTTAAGTCAGCATCTTTACTCATATACTGAACAAATTCAGCATACTTGTTTAAGTTTGTGTTTTTACCCTCTTCATATTCACCATATAATTTAGGATTACCTGATAAGTCAAAATAGTGTGCAAAAGTTTGACCATATAAAGCATCAACGTCAAAGTCAGATCCAGCCAATAAATGTACAAAGTGTGGTACAATTACACCATTGAGATTAGAACTATCAATGAAGTCAACCACTTTGATTGCAATCATGGAACGTTTATCCTCAGTAGGAATACGCACACCAAACATTTTGGTTAAGTTTTGCATGTAGAATCTTTCATGTGCAGCACTTTTAAATAAAGGCTTGGGCATGATTGTTTCTACAAAATATGTCTTAACACCATTTACTTCTTCTACAGAAACTCCTAGTGGTCTAGATTTTACATTACCATAAGCTGTAGGATTCTTACGATATTGTTCTGTAGTAATAACATTTCCATTTTCATCTTCAAGTACATTATAACCAAAAGAAGAGATATGTATATTTTTAAAACCAGAACCTTTTTCATCTGTAACGTTTTTAGAATATTGTGAAAAGAAATAATACTCAAGCATATTACGCACACCTGGAAGGTTTGCACTATGAACAGGTTTACCAGAAGCATCTACATCAAATAATTTTAATGTTGCTGTAGGTGCACCTTGTTCTTCTAAGCTTGTACGTATTAATGTAAATATTTTACCAACTTCAAAGTCACCGTCTTTTCTCAAGATAGTTTTTAAGTTAGCAAGGTTAGACTCACCAATCTCTTTTAGTGTACTTTGATATTTTTCAAGAACACTTGCAATATTATCAATTGCTTTTTGTTCTGAAGCAGTTATTTCTAATCCACTAACTTTGGCAATCTCAGCAAGATTAATCAAGTCAGCAGCAATAAGGGCCTTACTTTGTACAGAAAACTTAGCTTTATCTTTTACACCAGAAGTTTCAACTTGTAAGAATTTGTATTTATTATCTACAGATAAAGAAGACAATCCTAAATTGATATAACTATCTGTGCCGGCAATTCTTTCTGCTTCTGTAAAATAATCTACAGGTAGCATTGTTGCATTTTTAGATGCTGTAGTATCCATAAGTTGATCAACTTGATGGTATTCCATAGCATTTAAAATGTTATGTAAAGTTTGACGATGAGGTAAAGCTTTAAAGTATGTATGTATTTCTTCTACATTCTTTGTTATTGCATTATCAATATCTGTAAGTGCTCCTAGTTCACCTGCAAGTACTAATTCTTGACGTTGTCCACGTAAAGAATAAATGTCCATGTACAAACCATGTAATGCATCATATGCATCTTGTTTAGTTTGACCTGCTTTAGGTACAAGTACACTCACATCATTTCTGTCAATATAGTTCTCAGATTGTTTATGATAACTATTTCTTGCAGCTGTAACAGTTTTCTTAGGGTTATTTACAACCTTACCAGCTTCCATCACGCGTATTTCTGTTTCAGAAAGTTCACGGTAGTGCTTAGCAATAAGAGAATGAAGTATCTCAGGACTTAATCTACCCATAGACTCATGCATATCTATTTGATGCATAAGTGATGAAATACTTTGTCCATCAAAAATATCATACATGGAAGTACCATATTCTTTGAGAATTGTTTCTCTAACAGAATCAGATTCTATACTTTCATCATCAATTACTTCTTGTTCTGAATAGTATGGACCATATTGAGGATAACTTTCATTAATATAACCTTGTATAGTATTTAAGAAAGCTACCTTGTGATAACCTTCTTTCATTGTACTACCTCCAGCCAACAATTTCTTATTACGCTTAAAGTAATCAGTTGCATCTTTAACATTCATTGCAATATCACCATCAATGATTTCATTGAATTGTAAAGCATTCATCCAGTTATTAAAGAAAGCATCTGCTACCAACCCTCTCAAATCAGTTGATGATTCTAGTTTAAAACCAGCTTCATTGTAGTTTTCTTTTGTTTTTTGATATAAACCATCTATAGAAACAGCTGGTGCACTATCAACTTTTAAAACTGAAGGAATAAGTGTAGACGTATAATAAGTAATTGGTTCCACTTCTGGACCACCAACACCTCTTGTAATTATTTCACCTTTAGCATTTCTTTGCTTCTGAGTTGTCTTTTGTAAAATACCTAACTCAATAAGTTTTGTAGCATGCTTATTCAATTGTTCTTTAGCATAGTTTTCTAAAGTATCAAGCAATGCATCTTTAACTTCTTGATCAAGATCTTCAAAAGCAATACCTTGTTTAGCAAAATCAGCCAAACCAGTATTAGTATCATTAGATTCTAGTTCAGGATTAGCACTAAAGAAATCAGCAATTTTATTAAACTTATAAGCTCTTAATGAAGAACTATCAGTAATAGCTTTTGATTTATCATTCTTATCTAAAATACCATTGTACTTGTCAATGATTTTATTAGAATCTGTATTGTCAAAATTTTCTTTGTTCTCACCATGTCTTGTCCATTCTTTAGCAATGCGATTGTATTCTTGTTTTACAACAGCTTCTAGAGTATCAACAATTTTAATACGTTTGTCTGCATTTAAAACAAGACCTTTAGAATCAGCAAATTGATTATATAATGCTGTTACCAAGAAGTTTGTTTGTGATGCCTCTAATTGTGAGAATGAACGTACATAAGTCTGTATCTTTGTAGCTACATCTTTTACTTTTCCATCTTCATCTAATTCTTGTTTAAAACTAGATTCAGTTGTTCTCTGTAAGAATGTAAGTATGTTTGTAATGTATAATGACTTTTCATCAATATTCTTGAAACTCTTACCTTCTTTTTGTTTTTCACCAATAGTTTGTGACACACCACCAAACAATGATACTTTAAAATTGTCCATGAACAATTTCATTTCTCTTGCTTTTTGTGTATCCAATCCTTTTAGCAAATCACCTAACATTGCATTGTCCGCATAGAATGTTTCTAAGAAATCTGCATAAAAAGGATCTTCTTTTAAAGTTTCAAGTAAACCTTTTGTACGTATTGACTGAGCAATAATAGTTGCAGGTGTATAACTTACATATCTGTAAATAGGTTTACCCTCTGCGTTACGCACTGTACTTGGTAACTCATTTGGATCATATTTTACAATGTACTCTGATGCTTTCTTAATAATAGAGTTGAAACGATTAACTGTATCACTCTTGCTATTTTTTTCATCTAGCAACACAGCAAAATCATTTGAAGAGATTTTGTTTACACTTATCTTTTCAAATATATTAATCACATCTGTAAAGAAATCTTTCTCTAAATACTTCTTCTCAGAAATAAATTTAGAGTGATTGTTATAATGTGTAAGTGGAGTACCTGTAATATTTAAAGTTGCTTTATTATCAACTTGATCAATAGCCATAATTGACATTCTGATCAAAGACTTAGGAAACTTCATACCTACATCTTCAAAAGCTTTTTGCAATTCAGTAGTAATGCTTTCTAGTTTTGCATTTTGAGATGTAACATCACTTAAAATAAAACTGCTTGTTTTAATTGTACGTGACAACTGTAATAGTTTATCTACTGCAGCTAAGTACTCAGGATTGTTTTTGTTTTCTTTATACATCTGAATTACAGATGTAACTAAATTTCTTTTCTTATTATTTACATCTTGTGAATGTACTTTATCTACAAGTGTAAAGTTTCTAGTATCTGTTAATACCTCATCTCCTTCTAAGAAAGTTTGAGTTGTTTTAACATCTATCATAACATAATCAATCTCTGTCTTGTGTAAGACATCAACTATCATGTTGTATAATTGTTTGTTTGCTTGAGGAGTACCAGACTCATCCATTTTGGTATAACGATTCAGTTTGTTATAAACTGCCATTAAATCATTACCAGAATTAAAATAACCATCCTCAATTTGTTGTTCAGCAACAATCTTGATATGCTCAATGATATCTTTTGAATCCATCTCTGCAGATATCTTGATAAGAGAACTAAATAATTGTTCTCCAGCAATCATTCTTGGTACTTTAATACCTAATGTAGGATGTACTTGGTCATATCTTACTACAGCTAAAAACTTTCTGATTTGTCTTGGTAAAGATTCTAATGCATTGATTTCATTAAAAGAAGCGTCAAAGTCAGAAGACTCTGGTACTTCTTGTTGATCTTCAGCATCATCATTTGCAATTGTATTTTCATTTGCACCTGACAATTCTTTTTCAATAACATCTTTATCAGAAGACTTTTCACTACCATCAAGAATTGAATTGACTTTATCAACTTGTTCTTTCACTTGTTTCTTAAGCATTTCATAAGATACCTGACCTAAGTGATTATCTTGTAGTTCTTCTTCACCATATACTTTAACAGAATTATTTTTGTTAAATCTGTTATCATAAGATGCATTATCTGTTGTATTTAAATCATACAATGCTTCACCTTTTGCTCTTGCTCCCAACATAAATCTGTAGTTAGCATACAAAGGGCCCATTGTTTTGATTACTTTTTCTTTTAACCCAGGATTAGATTTAAACAATTCAGCATTTGCTCTTAGCAAAACATCCATGTTATATTCATAGTCTAATACAAGTTGTGCAATTCTATCAAACTTAGTAGAGAATGATTCTTTTTGTCCATCCTCTATTACATATCCTGCTAGCATGTTTACAAGTTGATCTTGATCTGCTTTAGATAAGACACTTGTTTTTTGACCAACGCCAGCTGGTGTGGATACAATTTGTTTAAGACCTGGTATCAATTCATAAGCAACCTGTCCTTCATATATACCAGAAGAGATTACTTCATTTCTGTATTGACCATTTTTAATTTTGCCATAAACATTATCAATGTATGCTCCTTTAGAAGTAAACATTGCCAATAGTTTTTTAAGCATTGCCATAAATTGAGCAATAATACCTTTTGGTTTACTACTCTTAAGCATATAATTTTGGAATCCATCAGCTAAAATTTCTTCAGCTTGTAGACGTGTCATTTCTTCTTTGTTGTAAACATAGTTACGTTGGCGTGCAAATTCTTTTAATGCTCCTTCTGTAAAATTAGTTGCGTATTTTTTATTATCAACTACAGCACTAATAAGTTTTTGTCTTTCCTCTGCACTCATTAAAAATCTAAATACACCATGAAATGCTTCATGATATATAACACCTTGACCTTTTAATGCGTTGTTCAAATAGATGACTCTATCTTTAAAAGCACCTAATACTGTACCATCTAATTTAGCAAGATCAATTACATCAGACAATGATCCATTATCAATTTCAAATTGTGGTAAAGCCTGTGACAACCATTCAGCTGCAGATAATCTTTGCTCTTCTGTTTCAACTACAACATTATCATCTTCAGTTAAAGAAAATACTTCAATGTCAGGAATATCTGTTGTGTCATCTTCAACTGTATTCAAAGGTTCTTGTTTATGAATCTTTTCACTTTCTACAATTGGAGCAATTACTTCTTGTATTTGAGTTACTTGAGCTGTTGCAGCTTTTGGAACTACTGTAAATTTCTTACTGCTAGCTTGTAATATTTTAAAGTTAGCAAGATCTTCACGATACTCTTTACGTTCTGCAGGTTGTGCGTATTCAATTCTAGGATACAATATACCTGATTCATCAGTATCTGCTACTAATAGTTCTGGTCTATATACACCATTAAAAGTAAAGTCTTTCTTTAGTTGTTGTACAAACTCAGGGAACATAGTTGTTCTTTCACCAAGTTTGTTTATGATGTTATTAACCAAGTATTCTGCAAATTCTTTTTGAGCTTTTTCAATACTATCACTCAATTGTTTTAAAACAGGAAGTGCAGTTTCAGTATTGCTTAATTTATTAACTTGCTCATAAAAAGTAACCAAATCCTTTGTGTTTGTTAAATCCAAAGATTTAAGAACAGGATATGCTTCTTTAACTTGATTGACAAGACTACCCTTTCCTAACAATGCTTTAGCTAAGTTTGTTATGATAGCCTCATTAACAGGAAAGTTAAACTGATTTTTATTTTCAGGTTCAGCAATAAAACCATAAGGACCTTGTTTGTCCATTGGTCTAATTTCTATTTGCAATTGTCCTGCTTTTGATGTTGCAAAGTTTACACGTAATGGTGCTTTGTTATCATCATTTGGTCCTTGCTTAGCTTTATTATAAAATTTAAAGCCATAAGAATTTCTATCAAAGTTTCTAATATCACCAGCTCTATTTGCAGATGTTTGAAGAATGTTTGCTAGAGATACAATGAATTTTGCAAACTCCACTTGCTGAGACATTTGTAACACAGGAGCAATGCTTCTATATCCAATTGTTCCATCAGCATTAAAACGCAATAGAATATTTAACTGATTACCATGTTCTGGTTTTACAATCTTACCTTGAATCTCAGAAGGATTAATACCTAATACATCACTGGCATAAACTTCTTGTGAAACAGTAGAACCATTTTCTAATTGTATTAATTGACCTTTAGCCAAAAATGGCTTAAGTACATAAGGATCATTTTTAACCTTTGTGTAAATAAATGGTACACTAATTACTTCAGATTTTGCAATAGTACCATTTACCATTGTAACAACTGTTAAAGGTTTTGATAAAGTAGTATCTACTTCTATCTCATCTTTAAGAAGTTGTTTTTTATTTATATCTGTTCTTTTTGAACTAGCCTCATATGCATTAAAAAATTCTGTTGTTACATCAATAGAATTATCAGTTGAACTAGCAACTTTATCAGATAGACTAGATTTGAATCCTTGAAACAATTTGTTTGACTCAGACATTTTCATAATGTCTGTATCTGTTAAAGATTGGTTTCCTTCTTTTGTATTTTTTACAGCAAGAGATTTAACTAATTCCATATGTTCTGAATTAGAAAAGTCTACCCTTTCTGTACTGTTATCACTACTAACAAAAACAAAATTGTCAGAAGAATACATGTAGAATTTTTCACCACTACCAATTATTTCACCAACAAGAATAAATTGTTGTTCACTTGCTTTAGGTCTAGAAACAGTCATGATCTTCTTAGTAGAAGATGATTGTAATGCTTTTATTTGTGTAGCATTTTCAAAAGTTTCATGCTCTCTGTTTTCTAATGAAGAGTACTTTGGATTTTGTTTTGCTGCTTCCTGAATACGTTCTACTCTTCTATCTGCAACATCACTTAATTTAACTGCATGAATTTTAATACCAGCTTGTGGGTTTTTCATGTTTGCCAGTTTCTTTTCTAATTCAAATTGATCAGCTGAATCAACTGCTTTAATTGAAAAGCTAGAAAGAAGTGTATGTTCTTGGAATACTTGCTCTCCAGAATTACTTCTTGAGTTATCAGCAACACGTGCATCTTTTGCAGCAAGTATTTGTGTTGGATCTATTGTTTGTAAAGAACCATCATTTGTAATAACCTTGAATTGTTCATCTTGTCTTACACCCTCAACCATTTGACCATTAGTCAAAGTGATTAATACATTATTCAAATCTGCCAAGTTAGCAATATCTGATAATGGAATAAAACTAGATGTTTTTCTTAAAGAGTTTATTGCCTCATTAACTTGTTTAATTAAAAAGTCTTTGTGAGCTTGAGGTGAATCATGTTCTGTAATGGCAGATTTAATTGTAGTTGAAAATTCATTTAGCAATTGTTCTCTTTCATCATTTGTAGGAAATATAGTAATACTAAAGTAATTTTTAACAGATGTAAGAATACCTTCAGAAGAAATTAAGTCTTGACGTGTTATGTTTTTTTTAGCAGAGAGTTTTTCAATTGCTTTAGAAATACTTTCAACTTTTAAAGATGAAGGCTTTTTAACACCTAGCATTTCACTAACTGATGATACATAATTTGATGGATCATCCATGAGTACTACAGCACTAATAATGCCTTCAGCATTTCCAGGATTATAAAACTTATTATCAATACCTGCCAAACCTTTGTAGATATAAGCCATATTGTGCAATGACATCATTTTTTGTTCTGGTGTCAGAGCACTAGCAAGTATAAACTTTGAAGCATTATCAAAGTTATTATATACTGAAGGGTCTAGTTTAATTAAGTTAAGTACAACTGATGTGTACTTGTCAGTTTGTATTTGACATGCCATACTTTTATATTCTTTGATTTTACGAAGATCAAGAGAAACAATCTGTTATCTTCCTCAATTCATCTAAAATTGATTCTTCAGTAACAATACCTCCCTCTACAAATTTACTACTTTTTTCTGATACTTGCTGCATTTCAGCGGTACTAATTATACCTTGAATTTGCTTATGTAATGTTTGTAAACTTTCAAGAGTTAAACTTGCAGAAGTTGCAGGTGTTGTTGTAGTATCAAACAATGTTGGTTGACTTTCATCATTTGTTGTAACAACTATTGCTTTAGGTTTTCCATATTTTACAGGTTGTCCTGTAATTACTGATTCTCTAATTGCAGTTAATAACTCTTTGCCTTTTGGTGTTTTATAATAATCCTCAAGTGTTTCAAAGTTTGTTTTATTCATGCTATTGAATCTTTTCATAGATTTCATAGCACGATCATGCATTTCTACAATCTTAGAATTATCTGAAAGATCTTCTAGCATTGGAGAAATGAACTGTTTAGCAAACTCTAAGTTTAATCTTGTAGCATTCAAACTATCAGATAACTCTTGTGCTTCTTGTTCTGTATCAAACTTTTCATTTGTAACAGGAGTATTACTTTTATCTACTACATCAAAACCTGATTCAGTAGTTCCATCAACAACAAAAGGTTGCTCATTTTCTATAGGTTCAATGCCTAATAAACCTGCAAGCATGCTAGATGCATCTTGTGCTCCAACTCCTTCTACACCTTCTTCAGTGTTTGTTTGAGTAGGTACAGTAGGTTGTTCTACAGGTGTTAATGTTTCTACCTCTGTTTCTATAGGTGCAGGTTCTTCAACTAGTTCACCATTTTCATCTACAAATTGTGCAGGTGCTTGTTCTTCTACTTGATCACCACCATTTACAGGGGTTCTTGCAACTAACTCACCATCAGGTCCAACTTCAGGCACTTCTTCCTGATTTACAGGAATAATAGGTTCTTCAGTAACAGGTTCTTTTGATTTAAGTTCTTTAACTTCATTATCAAAATCTTCCTTAAATAGATTGTATACTTTTTCTTCATTAGTAAGTAATGGTTGATTCTTAACAAGTTTATCAAGTATTACTAGTTTTCTTACACTTGCATCATCCAATGTACCCGCAGCAATAATTTCATCTAATTCTTCTACTGACAAATCAGATAAACCATCAGACTTATATTTTGATATACCATCTTTAACTGCAGTTTTAATTGTTTCATTGATTTGATCAGAAAGCTTTTGTGCATATTCTGCATTTTCAATGCCCACATTTGGATCAACTGCTAATGTAAGAATGTTATTATAAGCTTCACTAGATGTTACAGCAGTTCCAATATCAGATAATAAGTTTATATATTCTTGCTGATTTAAACCTAACTCAATAGCAGCAGACATTGCTGCAGTAGAATAACGTGCAGAAACAGTATCTACATATGTAATTAACTTATGCTTGAACTTACCATCAGCCATTCTTGCCAAAGCTCTTTGGAAGTTTTCTGGATTCATCAAAACATCTACAGACCTCATATAGTCTTTAGTGTCTTGATCTAGTCTCATATAGTCATAAACTTTCTCAAAAGAATCTCTTAGTGTTTGTTCAGATATTTCAGTTTTATTATCAGCTTGTTTATTCTTAATAGCCATTAACTTTCTGAAAGTATCTAAAACTTCTGGATGATCAATACTGTATACTTCTTCATCCATCTTAGTTTTAACACCATTTTCATCTTCTACTTCTCTTGTGTCTCTATATTTTTGACCAACAAATATATTAGATTCATCTTCAGTAATATCTTCACCTTCAGAATTTTTACCAATTACATTTTTTCTAGTATCCCAAAAAGTTTTCCATTTGTTAACTAATGCAAGTTCTTCTTGTTTGTTTTTTATTTGCTCAGCTAAAGCTTTTTTTGCTTCTGGTTCAATACCTTCTGCTTGCAAATTTGTATTTAAAATTTTAAGTTCAGCTATAATATTACCTACCTCAGCATCAACAGAACCTGCATTTGTTAAAGTTCTTAATGCAAAGTCTGCAGATGTACCCATGTTAGGCATAGCTAATATTTCACTAGCAACTTGTTTTGCACGATTTGCAGTCATCTCACCTTTAACAGCATTTAAAGCAATTACTTGTATTGCATCTTCTTGTG
>Ga0222712_10001042_pt1 | contig 35630 bp, 29 predicted proteins | sample C33_657DmetaG_FD_165043 | JGI IMG/M metagenome (GOLD analysis project Ga0222712, IMG submission 165043) | Estuarine water microbial communities from San Francisco Bay, California, United States - C33_657D | ecosystem: Environmental > Aquatic > Marine > Unclassified | place: USA: California...
CATTAATCCCGACACTTAGTCGGGATTTTTTATTTTATAACTATTTATTGAAAATATCGCGACACTATATTTATATTATATGGCAGAAGGAAAAACATATGGGGTTAATTTCCCTTTTAGAGATTCTATGAAAGGTAACTATCTTTCTTTATCACAAACCGCTGATGAAGAAATAAGAAGTAGTTTAATTCATTTATTATTGACAAGGAAAGGGACGCGATATTACTTACCTGATTTTGGGACGAGGTTATATGAGTATATTTTCGAACCAATGGACGGTCCTACATTTTCAGATATAGAATCCGAAGTTAGGGATGCGGTTTCGGAGTACATACCTGGAATTACAATAACTAAAATTAGTGTAACCGACGCTTCATTAGGAGAAGAAGATAAAGGAACTTACATCCAAGGGGATGAGAGAGTTTATAGGGTTCCAGGAATCAGTGAAAAAGAACACACTGCTAAAATTAAAATTGATTATATAATTACGGACTCAGCATTTAATCAGAGTGATTTCGTAATCATTAATATTTAATGATATATGGCTAATAAAAAAATATCGTATACAACAAGGGATTTTCAGGCGATACGAACTGAGTTAATTAATTTTACCCGAACATATTATCCTGAGTTAATTGACAACTTTAATGATGCGTCAGTTTTCTCAGCATTATTGGATTTAAATGCCGCGGTAAGTGACAATTTACAATTCAACATTGACAGAAGTATTCAGGAAACGGTATTACAATATGCCCAACAAAGGTCCTCTATTTTTAATATTGCAAGAACCTACGGTTTAAAAGTACCTGGCCAAAGACCATCAGTCGCTTTAGTCGATTTTTCAATTACAGTCCCTGCATTTGGGGATAAGGAAGATTTAAGATATTGTGGTATTTTAAGAAGAGGTTCACAAGTTAACGGTGCAGGACAAGTATTTGAAACTGTGTATGATGTTGACTTCTCATCTGCGATAAATGCTGAAGGGTATCCAAATAGGTTAAAAATACCTAATTTTGATTCAAATAATAAGTTACTTAATTATACGATAGTTAAAAGAGAAACTGTTGTTAATGGTATAACAAAAGTATTCAAAAGAGTTGTAACCGCAAATGATGTTAAACCATTTTTTGAAATGTTTTTACCTGAAAAAAATGTTTTAGGTGTAACAAGTGTATTATTAAAAGATGGGACACAATATGCTAACATGCCTTCACCACAAGAATTTATGGGACTTGATAATAGATGGTATGAAGTTAAAGCATTGGCGGAAGATAGAGTTTTTGTTGAAGACCCAACTAAAGTCTCAGATTCACCTGGTATTAAAGTAGGAAAGTATATCGTAACAAGTGATAAATTTATTACTGAATATACACCTGAAGGATTCATGAAAATGACTTTTGGTGGTGGTAGTCAATCTGCGGATGAACAATTAAGAGAATTTGCGAGAAACGGATTTAAATTAGATTTATATAAATACTCAAATAACTTAGCATTAGGTAGTACCTTAAAGGCGAATACGACAATATTCGTTCAATATAGAATTGGCGGAGGAACAGGAAGTAATTTAGGTGTTAATGTTATAACCCAAATAGGGACTGTATCGTTTTTTGTAAACGGTCCTTCAGATTCTATTAACACAAGTGTTGTTAATTCATTGGGTGTGAATAACGTAACCGCAGCTATCGGTGGAGCGGCGTCACCAACAACTGAAGAAGTAAGAAATTTAGTAGCGTTTAACTTTTCAGCTCAAGACAGAGCGGTTACGGTTAACGATTATGATTCTTTAATTAGAACAATGCCATCACAATTTGGGGCTCCTGCTAAAGTCGCGATTACCGAAGAAAATAATAAGATAAAAATTAAGATGTTATCTTATGATGATTCGGGTAAGTTAACTGAGATTGTATCTAACACACTGAAGAATAATGTTGCAAATTATCTATCAAATTATCGAATGATAAATGACTATATTTCAGTTGAAACTGCGAGTGTTATTGATTTGGCATTTAACATAGATGTTGTTTTAGATAATAGTCAAAACCAAGGTGCGGTAATATCTCAAATAATTAATATAGTTACAAATTACTTTGACCCATCAAATAGACAAATGGGTGAAAATGTATATGTGTCGGAGATTAGAAGACAACTTCAAAGTGAAAATGGGGTAATCTCAGTTTCGGGAATACAAGTTTTTAACAAAGTTGGAGGACAATATTCCTCATCTCAAACATCTCAAGCGTATTTAGATAGTACTACAAGAGAAATCCAATTAATTGATGAGACAATATATGCGGAACCTAGTCAAACTTATCAAATTAGATTCCCAAACAAGGATATTAACGTTAGAGTTAAGAATCTAACCACAGTTAATTTCTCCTGATAATTTATTTTAATAAATTATGGTTTATCTTTTTGAAAATGGTATATAAACTATTTATCAAAAAAGATTTAAATGTCAAATTCATATAGAATAAGAACTCAAGTAGGTGTAGATAAATCAATTAAAGTATTAATTGACCAAGAATTTGAATATCTTGAAATTTTATCACTTAAAGTACTACAGAGTCAAATTTACACAAGACAATGTTCCGATTACGGAGTTGTAATTGGAAGAGTAACCGCAAATGACGGTTTTGGTATCCCTAACGCTAAAGTATCAATCTTTATCCCATTAACAGATGAAGATTCCTCAAACCCCGTTATTTCGGATTTATACCCTTACAAAACATTATCAGAATTAAATGAAGATGGGTACAGATACAATTTATTACCGTACACTCAATCTTATAGTAATCATACCCCAACGGGAACATTCTTCACTAAGAACGATGTTTTGGTCGACCCAACATTAATTGAGGTTTACGACAAGTATTTTAAATATACTGCAAAGACTAATGATAGTGGTGACTACATGATTTTTGGAGTACCAACAGGTTCTCAAACAGTTCATGTTGATATTGATTTATCAGATATTGGAGAATTCTCATTATCGCCACAAGATTTAGTAAGAATGGGAACGGCAACTGAAGCACAAGTTGCGGGAACTAAGTTTAAGTCATCAAGTAATTTAAATGAGTTACCTCAAATCGTATCTATTAATCGAATAATCGAAGTTGAACCACTATGGGGACAACCTGAGGTATGTAATTTAGGAATTACAAGAACTGACTTTGATTTAACTGACGAAGCCAACATAACTATTACCCCAACATCTATATTTATGGGGTCTATATTTTCATCTAATGACGACCAATTCCAAAAAAGAAATTGTAAACCAAAATTAAAACAAGGTAAACTTTGTAATTTGGTTGCAGGTCCTGGGGAGATATTAGCTATTAGACAAACTATACAACAAGATTCTGCGGGTCAACCCGTATTAGAAACTGTTGATTTAGAAAGTGGTGGTCAAGTTATTGATGATAATGGAACATGGTTAGTTGATGTACCAATGAATTTAGATTATGTGATAACTAATGAATTTGGTGAAAGAGTGTTATCTAATGACCCTAAGAAAGGTATCCCAACTAAAGGTAAGTATCGATTTAAAGTAAAATGGAACCAATCCCCAACATTATCAGAACCTATTAAACGAGGTTATTTTTTAGTACCAAACGTTAGGGAATATGGGTGGTCAAATAGTAATCTTGACCCATTAAAACAACCTTCGGCAAGTCCTGACTATCAAGAGGCTCTTAAGTCTTATTCCTTTAGTTTAGATTGGAATGATTATGCGGACCCACAATCGGCAATCAATTGTGAGGACACTTTTTATGAGATGAGGTATAATAAAGTTTATACCGTTTCCCAGTTAATTGACCAATATAGAAGAGGTTATCTACCAAATAGAATGATAACTGTCAAGGACATATTAGACGAATCATGTGAAAGTGAGAATGTTAAGTTCCCAACAAATGATTCAATCCTTAGATTTGATATCATTTACCTTTTGTTTGTAATGATGATGTTCATTTTCAAACCAATCCTATATATCTTATTAATTACAGTCCATGTTTTAGCATTTTTCTTAATGTTAATAGGACCAATTCTTGCAATTATTGTTGGAATTGTAATGAGTTTAGTATTTGTTATATGTAATTTTATAAACGGTATTATTTGGGCGATAAATTTAATTCCTGGAGTTGATATTGATGGGTTAGATTGTCCATCACCTGATGATATTAAAGATAGTGTTCAGAAATGTTTAACGTTGTATAAGTTGTTTACTAATTTAGCAATTCCTAATTTATCTTACCCTGACTGTGAATTATGTTCATGTAAAGATGGGGAAGCAATTGAAGATACTACAACAACTGACCCAGCGACTTCAGGATTATACGGAGCTTTAGCAGAAACGGGAATTAATAGCGTGTTATCACAATTTCAAATACCGACAAATTACGTTATTGGAGGAGCGAGTTATCCAGGAAATTTCCAATCAATTATTGCGGGAGCGATTATAAATAATTCATCACCAACCTCAATGAGTAGAGCTCCTCAGATGACCACTTATGGTACTGATGGTGGTGGAGATAGACATTTGTTTACCTCAAGTTTAACTTTGGCAGAAAGAATTAATTTATTTAATACTAAGGCTAAATATTTTGATGACTTTGGAGGAAATAACCCTGGCGGCGGTTATAACAGAATAAAGGTGACGTTTAATACTAGTTTAAATGGTACTTCATTTACAAAATATCATTATGATAATGTTTTAGTGATTTCTTGTCAACCAAATCAGTTGGCGAATTTTCAACCAGAACAAATTGTAACTTTCCAAGACCCGAGTTTAACTACTGACGTTAACTTAACAGGTTATACATTATTGAATCAATTTGGGACTGCTAGTATTACAGGTACTGCAAATCCATCAACAACAATTCAGATTAGTTACGCAAATCCTAATGGTAGTGGTACAATATCACCCCCAAATTCATTATATACTGTCAGTCAAGACCCTGCGGACGCGGAATATGCAAAATTCCCTATGGATATTGAATATTTCCAAGTTATTACCGCAATGACGTATAACGATTTTTCAACACAGTGTAATCCAACAGGTAGTGATGTATCTCTAAATAAGAGGTACTTGAATAATAACATGTTGTTCCAATATACTACGTCTGAAAATTGTGTCGCACAATTAACACCTGCAATTATACCGATGAATCCATTATCATTATTTACAAGTGGTTCATCACAAATATTGGTATTTTTAGTAAGAGGGGTTGACCCATATTCTACTAGACAAAGTAATAGTTATGATTTGAGTAAATTGTTTGGATATAATTTTGGCACAACATCTTTAATTGTTAACGGTAATTACAAAATGAATCACCCTGTACAAGGGTCATTTAAATCCGTCAAACATAATATGACGAGTAATGTTATGACTATAGATGCAACCACCTCAGAATATTTATATTACGAGTCTTTCAATTTCCAACCTGAAACAAATCCCGCAAATGCAGGATTTACAGGATTTACATCTACATTACCATCATACTATTCTTCTTTAGATAGTACAAGTGTTGGATTTGCACCAACAGGAGCACCATTAATGTCTTCAGTTTGTGATAATGGTGTATATGGTGCGTTTTCAGTTAAAAACTTTGTAGGGAACCCTATTGGTGGTATAGGTCAAAATGGTTTTAACATTAAATGGGTACTCACACCTTCATTTGGTTGTGGACCCAATAACGCATTTTATAATTGGAACTTAAATACGTATTCATCTGATAGTCAAGGTTATTATCAAAAAGAGATTGTCGAAGGAGGTTCCGTAATGCTCCAACAGATACAGGTAGGTCCTTATAGCGGCCCACTATCGTATAATGCGTATTATTACGCTCCAAGATATAATAACACTTATTCTTATGTGACATTAGGAACTAATAACCGACAAATTATTATGAGGTCGGATAGATTACCATTGTCAACAAGTGTTCAAGAAACTGCGGGTAATAGTTTCTCATTACAAAATAATTCTTTATTTGCTGCATTTCAAATAGGTGACGATGGAAGTGTTGCTAATACGGCAGGAACACAATCTAATTCACCTTCAGTCGCTGAAAACGGGGAGACTCAAGAAGAACAATTATCAGGAATCAGTACTAATGTATTATCCACTTTTAGTTGTGGTCAAATGGTCCCATTAAAATGTTATTATGAAGACTCTACAGGTTCGGGTCCGTGTGTAACAGGTGAAATTGCGGTTCAGTCAACTTCTGATAATTGTTATGAAAATGGTGTTACAGGTGCAAAAATTATGGAAAATGGTTGTTATATTTTAGTAACTGCAATATTCCTATCTTTACCTAAAGACTTCCAGCTATTAACCGAATGGACATCAAGACTTCAAATCACCTTTGGGGCTTGTAGAGATGTATGGTCACATATTTTCACTAATAATTGGATTAATGGGTCGTTATACGCGTTTTCATTTAAAAACGACAGATTCTTTAATAGTCAAAACAAACCGTATAGTAGTTACTGTAAAGACACCATTATTTTACACCCAACAACTAATAATTTCTATTATAGAAGTAGTCCTTGGGATGGTACAGGTTTTATAGGTGCAAATGCCCCGTCAGGTTCGTTTGGGGCTCAAGGAGGTAACCAAAAAAATCTTAAATTCCCAACAACAATTATGGATTTAGGACCAAGAAGTCAGTACTTACAAGAAATTGTAATGTCAGATGATTACGATGGTTATGTAGTTAATAAATTAAACTCAACAACATTTACTGATGTTTCCGAGATTTTAAATTTGTTAATTGTTAGTCGATTGATAAATACTAAATTCCTTTCACAATTATTTGGAACGGGTGGTGGTAATATTTTATCTTATTTTAATCAGAGAGGAAAACGATTTGTTGATGCTGATTACGCTCAAATGATTTCGATTAGTTCTGAGTTAGGGGTTGTAGATTTTGAACCCGCAAATTACCCACCAATCGCTGGAGCACAAGACCCTGTATATTTCAACGGGGCTGATGTAAGTGATGGAGTTATTGGGATATTCTTTTCTTCGGATACTCAAGTCAGAGATTTTATAACACCTAAAAGAACTATAATAACCGATAATGCTATGGTTACTAACACATGTGCGTTTAATTACTTTAGTGTATTCACTCAAGATGTACCTTTCTATCAGTGGGAGGTAAAACAAAATACTGATATGGATAGTATTTTCGGTTCTCAATCTAATGATTGGTACACGGACTCAATAACAAGTAATTATTTCTTCAGTCACAAATACCAAGAAATGGATAGAATTAACCTTAATTCAAGATATTTTAGAGGGTCAACATCAATCATTAAAGACTTTAAAGGGTATATATATTCGGTTGACTCTTCAGGTAATTACCAACCTTGTATTACACCGACAAACCCAAATTCAAATAATCCTAAACCAAGAACAATTACTGTTGGTGCACCATACCACTTCTACTTTGGTCTTAAAAAAGGTAAAACCGCTTTCGATAGATTCGCAACTAAATGGATATCATTTCAAACAATAACTGATTAATATGGGAAATAGACAAGATACTAGAGTTATATTAGGTTCGTTAAGATATAAATCGGCTCCTAACACAACATTATTGTTTGAAGTTCCTTTAATACAAACTGCAAAAGAAAATGTTGAGTTTGATAGGAACATTGATGTTAATTTAGAACAAGTTTTTAATGATGAAAGACAAAACTCAGACATTATTAGACCAAGTTGTAAATTCTCACTTTTATTTGAAAATTCTTATTCAGGGTTTACCAATTACCCACCATTTGAAAACAATATGTATTATTTAAATGCTGAGGCCGCGGCGGTGTTATCATGTACTGCGGCAACACCAAGTAATATTTCATGGACGGGATTACCACAATATAATGAATTTGATTTTATAAGAACAGATTATAATGTACCTGGTTATACACAACCACCAAATGAACATTTAACTTTTATACCCAAAAGTGCCTCAAGTTATAATTGGAATTTTTATATGAGTTACGCATATGAAAATGACTATTTAAAAAATATGACGGCAACTGATAAAAAGACTAACCTAAGTTTAAATTGGGTTGTTGGTGATGGAATACCGTTTATAATTGAAAACACAACGTACAATGGTAAAGATATTATATCATTTAGATGTCCTGTTAAACACGGAATGTCTGTAGGTGAGTTTGTTAAATTAAGTATAAATTATAACGGTACGGATTTATTCCAAATCGATTCTTTAGGTGATGGTGCTTTTGACAGTGGATTGTTCATTTTCAACATTATTAATGTTGGTTATTTAGGTGGGACATTTAATAATAATGTTACAGGAACCGCGAAAAGAGTTATAATACAAGATAATGTTAATGATACAATCTCAACCTATTATGTTAGAAAAAATAAAATATTAACAACTTCTGAAAACTCAGTATTGGTTAAAGCGGGGTTTGAACAAAATATTTTTGGTGAGAAGAAAAAATATGAAAGTAGTGGGTATACCCCTACACAAACTGCTAGAGTTTCTATCAAAGAAGGTTCACAATCATATACGTTATCTTTTAATAAAGATATTTTAATTAATCCTATTAGAGATAATCAAAAAAGACCAATAACGGAATTGTTTTTTACCGTTGTTTATAAAGGTTATTTTGGATGGATGTTTGGAATCTCAAATGGTAATGGAGGGTATTATGGGTTAAAAGAAGGATGGGAGTTTAATTTACCTCTTAATTCTGCGGGTAACCCGAGCTCTTGGTGGTCAAACACTAATAGTAATTCTGATGTTAATATACCTGTTGGTAGTTATACAACACCCCAAAGTGTTGGTTATGGTCCAGGAGGTTCCTCAATTAATTTTACATATATACAATCATTAAATGAGGGGGATATTATTGATGGTGATTATTGTGAATGGAATGATTATGACCAAAAAGAACGAGTAATATCGAACTTATACCATAAATTAAGATTTAATCCTTTTTCTTTTAGAATTGGTGTTAATCCTGCAAATCAGTTTGGTTATTACTATCAACCTCATCATGTATTAACGACACGAGTATTCTCAGACTACATTGAGAATGGAGATATTAGAAATGTTGTTGGAGTTCCTGATTACGCTCATTTTTCGACAACTCAAAATTTATTTATTTGGAGAGATTTATACCCATACGGTTTTATTGACAGTTCAGGATTGGGGGTTAATTATCCATTTTTAAACGGAACACATTATCCTTTTAAGAATATTATTTTTAGAATAATACCTGAAGGAACTAATTATAATGAACAGACCATAATCGCAGAACCAACAATAGATAATTGTGAGTAATAAGTTTTTATTTACCATACCAAAAGGAAACAAGACAATCGATGTGCCAATAGAAATTAAATGGGATTTTTATGGTAGAGACGATAGTATTGAACTTTACGAAGAAGAAGTTTTAGGGGAGATTATTGGAGTCCCTAAAGATTTTGAAATATTAAGATTTAGTCATGATACGTATTCACCAAATCAACAAACATCTGTAAAGTACGATTTTTATTTTTATAGTGGGGTATCAACTAATGTTAGTGCTTCAACAGTTACCGATTGGGGAAATAGTTACCTTGCGGAAGGATTCCAAGGGGATGAGATTTATTACTATAGTAAACCATTTACCAAATCATTCTTCAAACTTGATTTTTACGACACCAAAGACTCACAGAGTCAAACTAATTATTTTACAGTGATAATCCCTGTACAACAAGGTGCTACAGAAAGTATAAGTATATCACCATTAACACCCAATGTTGACATTAGAAAACCATCTTATAGTTTAGATTTTGTTGGTGATAAGGAAGGGTTTTTTATTTATTGGTTAAAAAATGAATTATTTTTAAATATTGATACTTTCTATATGACCGCAAAATTCTTTGATGGTAGATTAGGGGTGTTTGTTAAGATGATGAATGAACCACAATCATCATTACCGAATAAGTATAATTTTGATGCTGGTCGTTATTTTTATAATAAAGTAGTTTTAGATTACACAACTAAAACATATCAAATATTTGATTATTTAAACAACCGAATAGGTGCGGGTACACCGATAAAATGGTATGAATATGTTAACCCATAATGGAAGATAGATATTACAGTATACGAATTTCCCCCGAAGTTATTAGTGGTGATTTATTTACCTCACCATATAATGCGGGATATTCACAATATAATTTAAGTGGGGACCCTTGTTGTGATATCACAACAACCACTACAACAAGCCAATATACAGGTTTTACCCATGTATATTCATCCATGACTCAAATAGTTTCGGGAGGGACTAACGGTACTTCTTTATTGACAGGATTGACATTACCAATTTTTTTAACTGAAAATACTGTCGATATTGGGTATTACTCAGTATTCGATGGAATGGTGTTACAAAAAGATACCATGACTAACTTTTTATTTAGCGCGTCAACGTTTACCCCAAACACTTATTATTTTTATAACACTTCAGACACTGAATTTAAAAAATATTTATCATTCGCCAACTATGAAATTGATTGGGGAGATGGGTCACCATCTCAAACAGTGAATAACACTTCCCCAAGTTATTATACACATACTTACGCAAGTAATGGTGTTTATACGATTACTATGTCAGGTATGAGTCCTTGGGGTTATAATGTGGTTAAAAAAGAGGTTACTGTTCCTTTTACAAATATTATTGCGAGTAACCCTAATGGAACCGCTTATTTTTATCCTTCAGGTGGTAATTGGACTGGAACACCATTAATGTATGATTATATATTCTCAGGGGATTCAAATTGTGATGTTGAAGACCAATCAAGTTTTAACTATACCACCGTCCCATTCTTGGTTACGGGATATACAAACTCAACAGTGGGGGATTTAGTACAATATGGTAGTAAGTATGACCCAACAAGGTTTGCGGGTAAATATAAGTTAGGCGTTCAAGTGACGGGGACTTCAGGTAGTATTGGAACTTTTTGGGGACCATCAGTAGATAACTTATATACTGCCTATACAATTAATGACATTAACTACTATGATTATAATGACGGAACAACAATTTTTACGGTTTATTCTTCAGGGATGACACCTGACATGATGGTTTGTTCGGCAATAACAAAAAATGAGGTATTATTAAACGTAATTGATGAAGCAGAAATACAATCCAACGTCTTCATTGAGAGAGGTAAAAACTCAGTATTAGAAAGACTTGAGAGATTAGGTGAAGTTGATAACGTAGGAGACCTTGAAAAATACGGATATAAATTTTTTAATGTGATAAAAATATAAAAAGGATATTTATTAATATGAAACAAGTAATCTTTACAAAAAAAGAGATAACTAAAATTAAAGAATTATATTCTAAAGGTTTAAGTTGTACTGGTATTGCAAAAATTATTAATGTGAGTAAAACACCTATTATAAGAATATTAAAAACTGAAGGATTATTAAAAAAAGGGAATAGTGATGGTAAAAAAATTATATTAACTAAACAACAAAAAGAAATTATTAAAAATTTGTATTTAATCAAAAATAAAAATTGTGAGGAAATTGGTAAAGAACTTAAATTAACTAAATCATTTATAAATAAATATCTTGGAACGGTTTCGTATAGAAGAACCAAAGGAAAGGCTAATTCTGTTAGAAGACAAGGTAAAGCATTACCTCAAAAAGTTAAAGAGAATATGAAAATTGCTCAACAAAAATTAAGTCAAAGTGGAAATAGAAAACAAACAGGAGGTGTTTGTAAAACATTCATAATAAATGGTTTACGTTGTCAAGGTACTTATGAAAAGTTTTATATTGAAAAATTGATAAATGAAAATATTACATGTCCAAAAAATTACGGGTCTATAGTCACACCATTTGGGACTTATTATCCTGATTTTTCATATGATGATAGACTAATAGAAATTAAATCGGATTATACTTTTAATATTTTAATCGGTAAACAAATCAGTAGATTTACCAAACAATACGAAACAAAACAATTGGATAAATTAAAGTGGGTGAATGAAAACATTAAACCCGTAGAAATTTTAGTTGTTGATAAAAGAAATAATGAAGTAATAAAAAAGAATATTTTATGAGTGTTGGAACATACGGAACAATAAGACCAGCTGATGTGTCACCCGAAGATGTGGACATCATCTTAAACTATACCCCATCAAGGGATGAAACAGATAATTTTGTTTTAACTAAATTAGATGCGACATCGATATTAAAACCGTATTTTAATAATACGGAAACAGGGGGTAATGCGGGTGTTGAAATTTTAGGTGGTTTATATAATTTAAAATTACCTGCCGACCAATTTAATAAGATTGGAATTTATACTTTATTGATTAGACCCGCTCAAATAAGAACTACTATTTTGGATTGTGGAGTTTTATCTGCGTTACCTAATGTTAGAGGTATTGTTATTGATTTAAATTCAGTACCGTCTCAATATAGGAATAAGTTTATCAATCAAGGTTTAGTTGGGTTTAGAATTGAATATCTTAACTCTGATGGTACAAAAGTACCTAACTTCTTTCGATTAATTACGTCATCATTCTTTTGTGAACCCGTTGTTCAAAATTTAACAAACACTTCACAAAAGGCGATTAGATATAGATATACTGATAATAATACGAACTTAATATTTTGTACATTATCACCGTCTTCAGCTCCTACGAACAAACCAAATTCTATTCCATATATTGGACAACCTGACCAAGATATTATTATTACTAATACTTTCTTTAATCCAATTACTTTAGATATTGAGATTGCGGAACACGACTTCTCAACATTGGCAATCGCATTGTTTGGTAATCAAACCAAATCAATTGATGATGGTATCTACACATTATACGATAGTCAGAATAACATATACAAACAATACAACTTATACGAAATTAGAAACCAATTCAATGAGTTGTTGTATGAAGTTAGACAAGATAGAGGTGATAATATTGATTTCAGTAAAAACTTTACAAACATAACACAGTAATGGGGGTTAAAAAATATACTTGTCCACCACAATCAGCCACAGGTGCTGGTACGTTTTCTGACGATTTAGTTGGTTTACAACTTGTTTCGGGTGGAGGTCTTACGCAAGGTAATTTTAATTTTACTACATCAACTAATGAAAAGACCAATAGAACTTTTAGTACTGGAACCTTTTCGAACCCAATTAATCTTGATTCATTAGGTATTGGTAATATTGAACAATCAAAATCAATTGTTGAGAATAATTTTAAAGTTTACCCTAATTTTGATTTAACACAGGTTACTAATTTTACATTGTATGGGTCCATGACAAAAAGAATGTCAGCATCAATAACAACAATCATTAGTTATTTTCCTGCAGGTATTGAATCGACTTATATGGGGATTAATTATCTTACAGGTCCTACTGCGGTTAACATTATATACAATCCGACAAATAACGAAACTAAGTTTGATTTAGATGTTTCTAGATTAAGAAACCCTTTTGATGTTGATTTCACTGTAAACTCCACAAGAAATTTACAATTAAAAGAAATCCAAGTATCTCCATTAAGAGATATGAGAGTTGAGTATGCAAAATATTCTCTTTATTATAAAAATGTTGGATATAGTCTAACAGGTTTAATACCGACAACAAGTTTAACGGGAGGGACTTTAACTTTATATGTTGAAGGAAATCCATTTTCAGGTCAAACCTTAACAAATGATGATTTAGTAATTAGACCAAATGACTATGAAGTTAATAAGTCATTCAATGAAAACCTCGATGAGGTTGAAAACTTCCTATTAAATAGGAATGTTGCACCAATTTATACCTCAACATTCAAAGTCCCAAGAGAGTCTGATGATGGGACTTATTATATTGAAAACCTTAATGTTTCATGGCCATTATATGGTTCATGGAATCTTGATATTATTACAAAGTCTTTCGAAACATATTTAACAACTATTAGTAATGTAAGTGATTCATTTGATTTATATAAGACCAATTTAATTTCTAGATTTTTAACAACGGCATCATTTAATGAGTTTGATACTCAAGACCAAAAAGTTGAAAAAGTATTACAGATTTATGGTAAAAGTTTTGATGATATTAAAAAATATATCACCGCTTTATCATTTATGACTTCGGTAAATTATAATGTCGGTAATGACATACCGTCCCAGTTACTTAAGAATTTAGCACAAACACTTGGATGGGCAATAAATATTTCACCAATCTCTGAAACAGAATTATTGAATTCGGTTTTTGGTGATAAAAATAGTAATAACTCTGTTTATCCTGGTATTACACAACAACAAACTCCCGATTCATTAAACTACCAATATTATAGGAATTTAATATTAAACTCGGCGTTTTTATTTAAATCTAAAGGTACTCGAAAATCTATTGAAATTTTATTACGATTGATTGGAGCTCCTGAAGCATTAATTGAATTTAATGAACATGTTTATTTAGCGGACCAAAAAATTAATTTATCGCAATTTAATACTCAGTTCGCTCAGATATCAGGAGGTACTTATCTCCAACAGATACCAATTTTAGACCAAACAGACATTTACTCTATTTTTGGTAATTCATACACAGGGTTTACGACTACTAGTGATATCCAAGACGTTAATATTACAATTGATGAATATCCAATGGATGAGTATGGTTATCCTGTGACACCAACAAACTCTGAAAGTTATTTCTTCCAAATGGGTAGTGGTTGGTTTGAACAAACACCACAACATAGAGCACCTGAACAAGTTGATATAACTAATAGTATTTTTGTTGGTAACAATCCTAATTATCAAACGGTATTAATGCCTTATTCATACGGTCAAGAATATCTTAATCGTTATAGAAAATTCCCATTTATGGATTTAGGGTATCAATTAACAAAAACAATTGATAATAATAAAAGTTGGGTTGATACTGAAATTGGTATTAGAAGTAATCTTGATGGTAATTTTAACTCAAGATATTTTGTTTCAGATGAAAGATTGGTTTTAAACGTTAAAAACGTGGACCTATTCATGAATCCTGCTCAAGGTATTGCTTATGACGTATGGTATATGTCACAACAGTATAATTACCCAATACCTAATGAAGGTTTAAATTATGTTACACCAACGGCATGTGACCCGCATCCTTATTCACCATACCCAAGTAGAGGAGGAGTTGATTGGACTGAAATTAATCCACAACCAAAAAGAAAAACATTCTTTGAGTTTGCTCAAACATTTTGGTTAAATACAATTAATGTTAGAAACAGACAGTTCTCATCAAATGGTAAAACAGGTGGATATCCGACTTTAGAGTCTATATTCTGGAGATACTTACAATCAAACGAAACTATTGGTATACCTAATGACAATTTCACATATAAAACAATGATGGAATATGTGAATGGGTTAGGTAATTATTGGATTAGATTGGTTGAACAAATGATACCTGCAACAACAATATGGAATACGGGAACCAAACTTGAAAACTCAATTTTCCATAGACAAAAATTTGTATGGAGAAGACAGGAAGGTTGTCAGTTAGTAAAAGTACCTTGTAAACCATGTTCAATAATCTCTAATTTATTCTCATATGACTGTCCATTACAAACAGTTGAATGTCCTATTTACCCATGGACTAATCACCCAACAATACAAAATTTTGGAGGAGTTTTGGGAGTTTTATTAACGAATTATTTAACCGAGAATGGGTATACATTAAACGATTGCGATTTTAATGGTATGACAACCGAATGGTTTGTTGATTTACAGATTAATGATATAACTGTTGTTCAATACCCATTCTTTAATGGTATTGGATATAGTAGTCCAATATACAGTGTACCAACAGGAACAACATATAATGATGGTCTTTTAATAGCCTTGGAGAGTTTAAAAAACGAAGGGTATGATTATTATTTAACGGAAGATGAAACAGTGATATTATATAATCAAGTATGTTCAGAATCTGACACAGGTATCAACTTTAAATTGAATATCGGAATAAACTTTAAAATTTTATGTAGTTAATGTCTTGTTTATTGACTTATACAACTAGTGTAACGGGTGACTGTTTAAATGATTTATCAGGTGCGTTTAGCATTGATATTACAGGAAGTGCTCCTGATTATACTATCGAATGGATTAGTCCTTATACGGGAACCATTTCGTTAGGGCCTGGTATTACTACTTATGACCAAACAGGGTTATCGGGTGGTACATATGTACTTAATATTATTGATAGTTGTTCGCCAACTAATACAGTACAAGCGGTTAACGTTTATATATCAACAGGAACTTGTGTAAGTCTAACAAGTGAAACAAATACAATATGTGGTTTAGATAATGGTGCGATAACCGCAACAACAACTAATGTTTATTCTACCGCAACATTTTCATTGTATGAATATAGTTCAGGATTTATAACTTCAGGAACTAGTTTTGGTAATACATATGATTTTGGTTCTCTATCTGCGGGAACTTATTATGTTATAGCCGATGACGGAGGTGGATGTACAGGTAAATCTGAAACATGTATTATTAAAGATTCGGACCCCCTTGATTTTAATTTTTATGTCATCAATGACGCGGGTTGTTCTATTAATTCAGGGGCAATATATGTGACAGGTTTAACAGGGACACCCCCATACACTTATTTATGGGCACCTGGAGGTCAAACAACCTCATCAATAACAGGTTTAACCACAGGACCATATAATGTAACAATAACCGATGCTTCAGGATGTATACAAACTAAGGGGACAACAGTTGCGACAGTGCCTCATGTTGGTTTGGGTACATTTACGGTGGTGAATCCATCATGTTTTGAATCTGATGGTGAAGTAACTGTGATAATAACAGGAGGAACCGCACCATTTTATTATTCAGGGTCAAACGGAACTATTGCGGTTAGTTTTGCAACTTCTTACACATTTACAGGAGTACCCGCAGGAATATTCTCAGTACAGGTGACAGATGCGGGATTATGTAATTTCACATCATCAACAACTCTATTAACGCCAGGAGGATTAACCGTTACGTCAGTTAATTTAACGAATTCTATATGTAACAATAATGGAGGTGAAATACAAGTCGCAATATTTGGAGGGTCACCACCCTACACATATACTCTAACTGATTCTTTTGGTAATTCAACAGTAGTCACAGGTAGTTTTACAAATTGGACTTTTAATGGGTTATCATCAGGAACTTATACTTTATCAATTAGTGATAAAGGACCTTGTGTATTTAAACAAGATTATGAAATTAATAATGTAGTTTTATTTGAATTAACAGTAGATACTATTGGGACAACTTGTAATTTAAGTGATGGTGAAGTGACTTTAAATATTACAACAGGTGGTGTTGGACCTTATCATTATCAAATTGATGGTGAGAGTATATTCACAAGTGACCTATCATATACATTCAATGGGTTACCTTCAGGTAATTATACTGCAACAGTAACTGACAGTAATTATTGTACTCAAACATTACCATTCACAATTAATAGTTCTGATACTGTTGATTTTGTATTAGTTGGAACTGATTCCACCGATGGAACAAATGGTACTATCTCAACATTTATAACCACAGGAGAACCACCATTTACACTATATTGGAGTCCAAATGTTAATGGACAAACCACATTAAATATTAATTCATTATCGGCAGGAACGTACACTTTAACTGTTGTTGATGATAATGGATGTTCTCAAACAAGAGATATAATTATTAATGGATTTAACGTATTATCATCATATCAAACATTTAATATTTGTGATGATGATTTTATGAATACAGGACAAACAATTAGAAAAGGTCCACAACAAATGTTAACCGAAGGTTTTTATGATTTAACAAGTGGTAATACTAATTGTATTTTAAATCAATCAATATTTTCTGCCCAAGTTACTGTTAGTGGTGTTACAGAGGAATTTTCATTTTATACGGGTACAACATTATCGGATTATCCATCTGACAGTTTTTTCTATGATATAGTAAAAGAAATCCTTTTAAATTATGAAGGAATTGGTGAGGTCTTAATTAATTATTTAGATAATAAAATAACAATAAATACAGACTGTAATTCCCCAACTCTTTTAGGTGATACTGATATAAAAATACAATTAAAAATCTCTTATGATATTAATTGTCAAGAATGTGATTATAAATGTTTGATTTATGAGGTAGGTTCATCATGTAGTAAATTTGGAGTGGGTGCGACCTTTACTTATTTTGATTGTGAAACATTAACTGAAGAAAGTATATTTGTCGGTAATTGTGGTCCAGGAGTCAATATATGTTCGTCAACAATCCCAACAGTGGTTGGAGATGGTAGTGTAGTTGTTACAGGAGTTAGTTGTCCTTAATCCTTTGGGTTTACTTTACCAATACTACCGTAAAGTTTCATTAACTTAAGAGACTCTTTATAGTTTTTCTCCAACCTATCAAGTTCTTTTTCACTAACCCCCCTTTCAGATGCTTCGTCAAGTGCCTGTTGAGACTCCACGACCATTTTTGATATTGTTTTAAGTAATTTCATATACTATAAATATCTCCAACCTCACCATTTATTAAAATTAAAACTTTTGTATTTTTAAAACAAATAGTATTATGAAGTATAATTTAGTATTCGTAACCGCGCAACCTGATGTTCCCTATTTCCATTGGCAATCAAAAATATATTGTCATAATTTTATTGAAATGGGTATTAAACCTGAACAAATACATATTATTTTTGGTATTGTAGATGGAAAAACAGAACCATCTAAAGAATCTTTGGAATTAAAGTCTATAGGTGTTAATGTTCATCATTATATGGATGATAGACACCAAAAACATTATATACCAAATATAAAACCATTCTTGGTATCCAAATGGATAAAAGACTATCCTGAACTTGGTAAATGTTTCTTTCTACATGATGCGGATATTATATTTAGAGAATTACCAAACTTCGAAGAATTACTATCAGATGATATATCATACCTTTCAGATACCAAAGGATATATTGGATATGATTATATAAATAGTTGTTGTGAAAGGTATGAGAAACAATACCCCAATTCAGATAAAGGTCAGTTAATCCAAGAGATGGTTGATGTTATTGGAGTTGAGGTTGAATGTGTTAAATGTAATCAAGATAATTCAGGTGGTGGTCAATATATTATTAAAAATACGGACCATTTTATATGGAATAAAATCTATGAAGATTGTACACCATTGTACGACCAAATGATGAGTTATCAAAAAAGATTTCCGATAAATCCTGGTGAAATACAATTTTGGACTGCAGAAATGTGGTCTTTATTATGGAACCTTTGGTTGTTTGGGGTAGAAACTAAAATAACTGATGAGTTAAGTTTTTCTTGGGCAACCGATAGTGTTAGAATATATGAAAAATACCCAATACTTCACATGGCGGGGGTAACTCATGATTTAAAAGCTACAAAATTTTATAAGGGGGAATTTATTAATGTTAATCCGTTAGATAAGTTAAAAGAAAATATAAATTACTTCGACTATGTTGACAGTGACAGTTCAACAATAAAATATGTTGATATAATGAAAAGGATTGTAGAAAATCAATTCTAAATGTATTTATCGTAGATGAGTAAAGATAAAATTCCATACCAAATCACAGGGGAGACTTGTTATATTCCAACAGGGTATAATGAATGTAATGTAATAACACTATTTGAAATGGGGGTTGAGTGTGTTGTTAAACAACCGTCACAACCTGAATCATCAGATGGTATTGCGTCTCTTGTTATAACAGGAGGAACACCTCCTTATAGTATTGTTTGGTCTAATGGAAATATCGGACCAATAATTTATAATTTAAGTGCGGGTTCATATGAAGCCGTTGTTGTGGACTCTTATGGAGATTTTACCGCAAATACCACATGTGTATTAACAGGTACTACAACCACAACATCAACAACATCAACATCAACTACCTCACCTTACCCTGACCAATATGAGTTATGTATGGTGACTAATATGTTGGTACAAGGAAGTTATGTTGAAACTCAAACACATTATACACCAAATGGAATATATGAAGGAAAACCGACATGGTTATCTGATGACAACCAAACATCGATTATTTGGGACACTTCTACTTCTCAATGGTTGGTATCTGCGGCAACACCAACACTTTATGTTATATCAAATCTTAACCCAACTTACCCTCCAATATACGGTAGTTGGTTCTTAATTGGTGCGACAGGAAGCGTTATTGTTTATGAAGGATTTTGTAATTCAGTTCCTGTAGGTTTACGACAACTTAGAAGTACTGAAATGGTGACACCGTTAACAATGAATGTTACACAAAATCAAACAATGTGTGGTTGTGATGGAGGATTAACTATTTCTGCTAACGGAGGAACACCACCATATACTTATTCAATCGATGGAGGAATGACATACAAAACTATTCCTATATTTAGTAATTTGTGTTCGGGGTCTTATAATGTAATTGTAACTGATGACAGTGGAATAATAACAAGTAAAACCATCATACTAAACCCACCATCAAAACCTACAACTTATTCGGTGTCATTAAATACGACTTCAGAACTTGTGGAGAATTCAAATACAAGTATCGGTAAAAAATATACGACAACTTTAAATATTTCACCATCATTACCTGATAATGTTTCCTTAACGTTTGATATTAACCATTTAAATACTTCAAAATCATCACCACAATTTGACTCGTCAATATCTGAAAGTAATAGTGAATTATTAATTAATGGGGAAGGTGTTAGAAGTCTTTTTACTGAAGACAGTTCAGAAACACCAAGTACAATACCTGGGTGTCAATCTAACAAAGTTTACATAATCTCAAAAACGGAAAAATGGGAACAGATAACAATAACTAATACAGATACTATTGTATTAAATACAAAAACTGTAGTGATTAAAAATGAATCGGTTAATTGTTATATTGGAACGAGTGATGAGAAATATTCATTAAGTAATTTAAAAATAAGAGGTTGTAATTGTTGTTCGGCAATAACTTCATAAAAAAGAAATATACATATTTATAGTCAATGGGATTTATAATAAAAAATACATCAGGGTTAATTAATACAAGGTTAACTGATACAGGTAGACAAAAATTATCGCAAGGTAATTTTAATATCTCTTATTTCCAAATTGGGGATAGTGAGGTATCGTACAATACCTTACCAACAAGTTACAACCAATTTGATACCATGATTTTAGAGCCAGCGTTTAATGCTCAAAACTCAAGTGGTGTGCCACAATCAAATAAAGAAAATGTTAAATATCCGTATTATGTTGATGGTTCTGTGGGTAATACTTATGGAATCCCGTTTATGGATTCTATTGTTTCACCTGTTTATAACAGAGCAGTAATGAGAGGTTTCTTTACAGGTAATACAACTGACGATACAATTAGTTGGAGTGCATTAACTAATAATTTTTACGCCATTAATGCGAACTATGTAGTTCAGATGAACTCGTTAGTTGGTACAAATACAATAACATTAGTAAGTAACCCAAGTAATCCTGAAGTAGTTAGAGAACCAGCAATTGGTGACATTATCACCATTTATTATGATGGTAAAGGGATGGATGATTGTAATTGTTTGAATATACCAACCCCAACACCGACACCAACAATCTCAATGACACCATCAGTTACTGCGACATTTGGAACATCACCTACACCAACCCCATCGGCAAGTGGTTTATATCCTTGTGATTCACCAACACCTACACCAACACCTTCTAAAACACCATGTTTAACGCCAACACCAAGTAGACAATGTCCACTACCTCCACCACCTGATTGTTTGGTGGATATGAGTAGTTGTTATTCTATGATAACTTATAAAATTACTAATATCTGTTTAGGTGAAATAACCTTAGATAGACCAACACCCGACTTTTCAAATGTAACTAATCTTTGTTATGGTAGAGTAATTGTTTATCCTCCTAATATGACAACAATTTATGATAGTGTTACACCTAGAGAACATTGGAATGATGATGTTATTAATTTTGAATCAGTTTGTTATACTGATGAATTTGATGTTAAGATTTGGAATATGAATATTCCATGGTCAGAAAATCCTGCAGGATTATTCTCCTCTATCAGTAAAGATTATACTAATTTTGGTTCGGTATCTTATTTAGGTACTAAAGAGTATTTTGGTTACGCATCAAGTAGTGGACAAACAGATAGTAGTTCTGTTTATTATGTTAACTCATTTGGAGATATTGTAACGGTTAAACCTGAACAACAAAAGGCTATTGGTATTATCCATTATACAAATCAAACAGTTGATTTCTTCTATGGTGAGAAATTTGCATTACAACCACATGACCCGTCAAACCCTGAAGATACAACAGGTGAAGCAAGAAACTTCAAATTACATATTCCTTGGTTAATGTGGCATAAGAATCCTGATTGTTGTAACGGACAAACATTTTGGGTAGACCCTCCAGGATTTGATGAATTAGACTTATTCAAAGTACAAACGATTCAGTCAACTAAGAATGTTGATATGAACTCACCTGGTATTAGATATTACCATCTTTGGGACACTAACCCAAATATTGACGGATATCCTAATAGAATTGGTAAAGTATTCCCTGACGATAAATTGGTTATTATTGATGATGAAGAAATTATTGCTTCGATGTCATATAAATCAAATCGAAATTGGACATTACCATCGCCTAAGATTTCATTAATAACACCTAACACATGTGGTACTGATAGTACAAGTGTTGCAGGTATTTTAACAGGTAAGACTGAGTATCTATATGTGACTTACCGTTTAAGTAATAGTAGTATGTTTACTAACTCATTACACTGTAATTATTATTCTTTAATTCAAGGACCTAACATTGATTGTTCACCAATCACATCACAAAACGTGGCGGTTAGATTCGGTGGTGAGTTTGGATGTTTAACACAACCTTATCAACCAACAACTACGACTACTACAACGTATTATCCTGGCACTACAACAACGACAACGACTTCATTTATTGGTACTACAACTACGACTACGACTTTATGTCCAACATATTGTGATGTTACTCAAGGGTTCATGGCTGATAAATTTGAAATTATTTGTCAAAAAGTTGATGGTACAGGAAGACCAAACTCCTCTGAATGGAAGATTATTGATTTCACAAGTCAATTAATATCATCTATGGTTAATGGTTATATCACTCAAGAAGGGATGACAGGTAATACTTTTGTAATTACCCAACAAGAATACGATGATGCTCCGTCATACAATTTAAATAATTATATACCTTTAACACCTGTTGGATATACAGGTACATCTCTTAACTTCGGTGATGAATATTATTTCTATGGTTCATTAGAAAGTGATATTGAAGCAACCATTTATGAGATGAGATATAAGATTAATTTAGGTCAAGCTGAGTTTCAAACGACCTCAAATCCTACATGGACAAATGGAAATCCTTCTTATGTTACAGAAATAGGACTTTACGATTCTAACAAAAATCTTATGATTATATCAAAAATGCAGTCTCCTGTTTTAAGACAAGGTATTCAGCAGTTTTTGATTAAATTTGACATTTAATATATGAAAAAAGCAACAAAGGAAAGCCCAAAAGTTCTTGGGCTTGATGTCTCTTCCAAAACCATTGGATGGGCATTATTCGATATACAAACAAGAGAATTATTAGAGTTAACTCATGTTTCTCCTGTACCTAAACCAAAGGAAGAAAATAAGATTAAGGAACTTATTTTAAAAAGTGAAATTTTTAAAACCAAGTTAATTCAATATAAAGATTTGGGTATTACTAAGGTTATCATTGAGGAACCTTTAATGAACAGTAATAACGTCTATACCATCCAAACCTTATTAAGATTTAATACGTTAATTACAAAACAAATCTTTGATGTATTAGGAATAGTACCTGACTATATATCAACCTATAATTCAAGAAAATTCGCTTTCCCTGAATTAGTTAGAGAGAATGATAAAGGTAAACATGTATTGTTTGGAGGATTACCTAAAGACTGTGATAAAAAACAAATCATTTGGGATTTGGTCGCCAAAAGAGAACCACAAATTACTTGGGCATATACAAGAAACAATACTCTTAAGAAAGAAAACTTTGACCAAACAGATGCTTACTGTTGCGTGTTAGGTTACATGTCTCAAGAAGGAATTTGGAAGTAATATCGTTTAATATACCGATAATGTGAAATATCGTCTAAAAAGACGATATTTTTGTTTTTAACAAGGTAACACATTCAGTATTAAACCTGTTGGGTCTACTTGAACTGATACTTTACTTGTTGGTGATAGATAATCAAACAAACCTGGCCACAATGAAACCCAATTATTCCCTCCATTTATAAGTACACTTCCCGAATTATCGTATAAGTATTGACCAATAGCGATTGAAAATCCATTAGTAATATAAGTTGATTGTGATAAAATATTAGAACATGATAAAGTATTATTTGCCGAACTAACACTATTATTACCTATATAATTACCAGCACTTCCTGGTGGTGAACTTTTTATTCCATAATTAAAATTAAATTGGGTTGGACTAATTGGGTATGAGCCTGATGAGGATAATATTGTTAATCTGAATAATTTTTGACCATAAACAGTCGGACCTACTCTTGTTGTAACACCTGTTATATCGGCAGTACCAAGTGAATTTAACGGAACTGTGAATGTTGATGTGACACCCTCAGTCAACGAGTTTGAATTTAACGTTGTAGTTCCTGTCATTGTGTTAGTCGCGGGCCAATTAATTTGAATAGTTAATACATCAAATGGTACACCACTTAAACTGATAACACCTGAAGGAATGTTAAATGATGTATAACTATTAATGGCGTAAACACTTCCAGATGAGTTAAATCTTGCAAATGGCGTTGGTGGTGTTGGTGTTGGTGTTGGTGTTTTGGTTGGGGTTATAGTATTTGTTGGGGTTAATGATATTGTTGGTGTTATTGTTGGGGTTAATGATATTGTTGGTGTTATTGTTGGGGTTAATGATATTGTTGGTGTTATTGTTGGTGTGATTGTTGGTGTAATTGTTGGTGTGATTGTTTGAGTTGGGGTTAAACTTGGAGTTGGACTTGGCAAAAATTCATTACAATAAAAAGTTTCAAATCTTTCACACCCATCAAATGTTATTACTTTAATACCAACCGCAGGTGCGGTATCGAATTGAGATGGTAAAATTATATTATTAGACGGTGGAACTGTTGTACTAATAGTAGCAATCAATATACAATTATTTCCATACACATCACATGCGAAAATCTGATATGGTATTGTAATACTACCCGTTATGGATGTTAGTTCTATTGATGTCATTTTAATTATAAAACACAATTACCATCAATACAATCTCCTAAAACTGTTACTGATGTTATATTAGTAGTACTTAATACTAATGGGGTTGTTAATGAACAGAAAGGTTGTGTCGATGAATAATCATTAACAACTATAACTTGTTGTACATTATTACAATCGGTATATACTACAGAAACACTTGACGGATTACCTATACTGACAAAATCTGATTTTGCTTTTGAGGTTTGTTTACCAACAAGTTGTTTAATAGGACCATCATTCGAAACTCTATAACATTTACATGTTAAAGGAGGACATGAATCATCAACACAGATTCCAAGTTTTGTAATACTATGAACCAACAAAGAATTTGTTGTTGGTGTTGTTAGTGAACATACATATGTTGGGATGAGTTCATCGCCACTTGACACCATGGTTGAAATACCTTTACAAGTAATATAATTAAAATCGACAGAATCTTTACCACCAAGTAATTCATAACAATAACAAGGGATTCCACTTGGGGTTGGGGTTAAAGTAGGTGTAGGTGTTGGGGTTGAACTTGGAACTATCACACATGAAACACAACCACCCAAATTAGAATATCCTGTCGGACCCTCAACCAATTCAATCGAATTAATTCCAATAATATTATTATTAATACCAACGTATGAAATACATTTAAACTCACCATCAACATACGCTTTGAATACCATAAATTCCTCTAAAGTATCTCCCGAAGGAGTAGGAAGTAATTCTGTTGTGTAGTACATCATACCGTTAACACAATCTTGGAATTGTTTACTACTTGGACAACTAATATTACCCTCAATAGTTGTGAATGATACATCACCTGTAACATTACAAGGTCTCTCAATAATTGGGGTTGAACTTGGGGTCACTGTTGGCGTTGGAGTCGGTGTCGGACTGTAACTTTCAATTGTTGCGTCAACACCAATAACTGAACAATAACTTGTTGAACTTGGAGTCGGAGTATTTGTTGGTGTATTTGTTGGTGTGAGACTTGGAGTTGGACTTGGTTCGACCAAACAATCAAATATTGCTTCGAAATCAAATGTTGAACAGGCAATCGTTGTCGTGGTTGTTGTCGGGCAATCACCCTCAAAGAAATATTCGTCGCATAAATCAGGACATTTTGAAAAACAAGGTGATTTACCTGATAGGATACAAAAACCACCTAATGATGTTGATAAACACCACTGTAATTCTGACGTGTTGTAGTAAATATAATAATTGTGAGAACTACTAATCCATGATGAATAACCATCATAATCGGAGTCCTGATAATACGTGTCATCGTATTCATTACCCGTATTTGTAATACAATAAGTACCTGAACATGTTTTACAAATTGGATTATCAGAACAAAGACCTAAATTAGTTAATGTCCAAGTACATTCATCTACTCGTTTAGGTTCTGTTGTTGAACACAAATAATGTGTCCCCGAATCCAAACCAATGGTACTAACTTTACCTGTCTCACAATCCGTATATTGTATTGTACATTTTGAGGGTAAATCGATTTGATAACAATTACAACAACCTACACAAACTTCACTTTTTAGACAATCCTCACAAGTTTTAAATCTGTCAACCACTTGAGAATACATTTGGCTCCCTAAAGGAGTGTTTGAAGGGATATTCTGTTCAATTTTTACTAAAGTATAACAACCTAAAGGTAATGTATTATTAATGGTACAATCAATTGGGTTTGTAAATTCAGAAATACAAAAGGCGTTTCCTATATTACCTATTTGTAATGGAAAACTAGGTTGAACACTACCTAAAATATGGAAAACGTCATTACCACAACAACTACTAAATGAAAGACAATATCTTGAATCCCATGTCTTAACTCCTAAATCTATATTAGGAACAAAAGTGGTTAAATCGGCGGTTATATAATATATTTGACCTGTCTCAATTGTAACTGAACAAGAGTTACCATAACAATCGATAAAATTTTGTATTTGTGGGACACCAGTCCCATTGGTTAATTCATAAGACGAGCAAATTATTGTAGCCATTAGATAGTAAGTGTTTGAGTTATTATACAGTGATTGTTATCAACAATTTTCAGAGTAAAGTCATCTTGGCTTGACAAAATAGACGGTAACGTAAAGGTATATGGTAATGTTGAAATAGTAACGACATATACACATGTAGTAATTGGATTATCACATAGATAAACATGATATGGACTCGCCCCTGTAATATTGTTGATAGTAATGTCTGTAGGCATTTTATTCTTTTATAAATAAATATAATGGGGTAGTAAAACTTGTGAAGATTGACTACCATTATTATTTTTCTTATTTTTAGTTCATGTCGGATGATGCGGAAATTTTAATTGAATTACTTACGGATGTTCTTGGTGACCCCAAACAACATTATGAGAACAAAGGACAAATTGCCTTTGACTGTCCAGCATGCGATGAAGACCGACACAAAGGAAATCTTGAGATAAATTATTTTTCACACGTTTATAAATGTTGGTCATGTAGTGATGTGAATGACATGCACGGACCGTTAGGAAAATTGTTTGATAAGTTTGGGAATAAAAAACAAAAGAAAGTTTATAATGTCCTACAACCTGAGGAGTTTAAACCGAAGGAGAAAAAAATTACTAAACTAAGATTACCTGAAAATTTTACAACATTTAAGGACTCGAGTCCTGTTTATCCAATTAGACGACAAGCGTACAACTACTTAAAGAATAGAGGAATAACCGATGATATTATTGAAAAATATGGAATTGGTTTTTGTGATAAAGGTAGTCATGGTGGTCGTATCATTGTTCCATCTTACGATAAAAAAGGAGAATTGACTTATTATATTGCTAGAAGTTGGGACCCAAATAGTAGAGCCAAATATAAAAACCCCGAAGCGGAGAAAGATAAAATCATATTCAACGAGAGTTTAATTGATTGGAAAAAGGATGTGTACTTAGTGGAAGGAGTTTTTGACGGATTCTTTTTACCTAATAGTATTCCAATGTTAGGAAAACACTTATCAACACTTTTATTTGAAAGTTTATACAATAAATCCAAGAAAAATATTATAGTTGCGTTAGATGGGGATGCGTGGGAGAATGGATTGAAAACTTATCACGAGTTAAACGGTGGTGATTTATACGGTAGGATTAAAATAGTTAAACTACCAAAAGATAAAGATGTCTGTGACTTAAAAGGACAGATTGATGAATATTATGTAACAATTAGATGACAAAAGATTTAAATGAGATTGCGAAAGAGATTCGTGAAATTTTACAAAAGAGAAGAGAAGAGTTAGATTTAACCTTCGTTGAAGATACTCACACTTACTACATGAAAGACTTGAAAGGTGTTGTTAGAGATAATTACCCATCTGTAAGTAAAGTGATGAAACTTTTCTATGAGGAGTTTGATAGTGAGGGTATCTCATATAAAAAGGCGAATGGAGACCCTGAGGTTCAAAAACAGTTACTTGATGAATGGAAGGATGCGGGAGATTACTCAACAAACATGGGAAGTAGAGTTCACTACCTTTTAGAAAAGAAACTTATTGAGATGTTTGGTGATTACAAAGAAGTTAGACAACCAATCTTTGACTGTGACTTTACTCAAATACTAAAGGGTGATTCCATGGTAGTTGCGGGAAGTAATTACTTGGACCTAATGTTAGAACGAGGCGCGGTACTTCTTGATACTGAGATTGTTTTAGGAGACCCTGAGTTAGGTTATACAGGACAACCTGACAAGGTGTGGTTAATCTTTAATAAAGAGATGACTGAATTCGGAATTGTTATTACGGATTGGAAATCAAATAAACCAAAAAACTTTGAGGAGAATCATTTCACAAAAAGAATGAAATACCCATTTCAGAAACACCCAAACAACGCTTTAGGTCACTACTTTACCCAATTACCATTCTATGGTAAACTATTACTTAAAATGTTGAAGGGAACCAAATATGAAAACCTAAAACTATACGGTTGTATTATTGTTTTGGTTAAGGAAACTGGTGATTATGAAGAGTTCAGAGTCCCAAAGGAAGTTATAAATACCATATTAGATATGGATATGAAGAAATATTTGACAAAATAAACAAAAATAACTATATTTTACCATGGAAAGTAATGTAACATTGGTATGGGTGCATACCACAACTTGGGATGATTTTCTCCCAAATGGATTAACAATAAATTATATAATTAAATAAGATGGACGATATTCTAAGACCAAAAATTGACCTTAAAAAACAACCAACAGTTGACTGTGAGAAATGTCACTCAAAATACTTTAAAGAGGTTGTAATGATTAAAAAAGTACCTAAATTAATGACGGGTAGTCATGAGGACACAATAGTCCCATTCCCAACTTATATGTGTAGTGAATGTGGACATGTTAATATTGATTTCGAATTGTTTGATTAAATATGACACACAAAGAATTTTATATTTGGTTAGATGGATTCATGACCAATAGAAGTTGGACTGTAATCCAACAATCCGATATTGAAGGAATACAAGAAAAAATGAAAGAAGTTAAAGACGACTTTGATTTTGATAAGTTCATCAACATAAGTAAACACAGAAAATTCAACGAACCAATAATCGTTGATTCAAAAGAACAATTAAATGACTAACATAAGTAAAATATTAATGATATTTGGGGTTTTCGTTTTAGGTATTGCCATGGGACTTATAATTGAAAAATCTAAACCAATTAAAGTTATTACTATAACTAATACCGATACGACATTGGTTAACCAAGTTGAAGAACTTGAAGAACAGAATGAATTACTTTTAGATGAATTACAACTAAAGGAAAGTGAAATTAGTTATTGGGGTAGAAAGTATGACGATTTAAAACACAAACGTAATGATTAAGAAACTAGTACACTTTTCTGATTTACACGTCAGATTATTTAAAGACCACGAACTTTATCGTGAAATCTTAACTGATATGTTTACTCAGTTTAAAGATATTGCTCCTGATAGAATAGTATTCACAGGTGACTTAGTTCATTCTAAAAATCAAATGACACCTGAACTTATTGAGTTTGTTGCTTGGGTTTTAACTGAATGTTCTAAGATTGCTAAAACAGTTCTTATCATTGGTAACCACGACTTCCTTGAAAACAACATGTCAAGGTTGGATGCTCTAACCCCAATAATTGATTCATTACAGGATGAGAACATTGTTTACTTGAAAAACAGAGGAGTATATGACGACCAAAATATTGATTGGGTTGTATATTCATTAATGGACCATAATATCCCACCTGATATTGAAAAGAATGACCGATTAAAGATTGGATTATTCCATGGACCTGTCCAAGGTTTAACAACTGACATCGGATACAAATTTGAAACGGGATTTGAATCAGATAAATTTGATGGATGTGATTTAGTTCTATGTGGAGATATTCACAAACGACAAATATTCAATATACCTGGAGGTAAGAAAGCTTACATGGTCGGGTCAACAATCCAACAGAACTTTGGTGAAACGATTAACAAACATGGATACGGTATTTACGATGTTGAAAATGACAAATATGAATTTGTTGATTTGAAAAACACAAAACCTTTCCTATCTTTTAAACTAAAATCATTTGACGATATTATAGATGGTACAGAGAAACTCGCAAACGTATAATATTGAGATTAAGAACGTCAAGGAAGTTTATGATTATTGTTTATTAAATAAAATCTTAGACATTGACGAATTCATTAACAAATGTTTCAAGAATGGATTCCATACCGAAAAATATGGATTGTTGGGAAATCCACTTAATGATGGTGAAAAAGACTTAAAAATAGACGAGATTCAGGAAAAACGTGTGGAAATTGAGGTAATCCGTGAAATACGTGTGGAAGTACCCGTTGAAGTAATTAAAGAGGTTGAGAAAATAGTTGAGGTTATTAAGGAAATTCCTGTTGAGAAAATAGTAATTCAGGAAGTGATTAAAGAAATTCCTATTGAAAGAATTGTTAAAGTATCTGACGATACTCAAATAAATGAACTCTTGTTAAAAATACAACAGTTGGAGAACAGACCTCCTGAGATTGTTGAGATTATAAAGGAAGTTGAAAAGACAAACGATAAAACTTTGATGTTACAGGAAACATTAAATAAATTACGTAAGGAACTTACTGATAAAAATAGTAAGATTACGGAACTTGAGGGAACTATCAATAATTTAGAACAAATAAATAAAAATCAAGGTGCGGTCTTTATGAAAGGGTCGAACCTATCACAAAATTTATAAAATTATGATAATATTAGTATGGTTATTAATTGCTTATGGGATGACTAATATCCTTGTTTACGGGTCCATATTCCAAGGGATGAGAAATTGGTTTAATAAAATGGGTAATAATGAATATATACCTTTCAGCGGGGTATTCAAGTTTATTTCGGACTTATTATCTTGTATGATGTGTACAAGTACATGGGTTGGTTTCTTCTTATCTTTAGTTTTTTATTCACCATCACAAACTTTTTTTGGACATAATGATTTTATTTCCCTATTCTTTGATGGTATGTTAGCGTCAGGGTTTGTATGGGCGTTTAACGGAATGGTAGAATGGTTTGAAGAAAATAGACCAACAAAATTATAAAATTAATAAATCAAATAACAAATAAATAAAAACAATTATGCCAAAGTCAAAATTACGTGGAGGTGCAAAGGCACACAATGCAAGAGTTGCAAAACGAAACGAGCGATTAAAAGTTGAAAGAAAACTAGCGGAAAAACAGTATGTTGAAATGATGGAACAACGTTTACAAGAATTCCAAAACAAATTCTCAGGTCTTACTGAAACTGATGAGTTAAGTGCTGAAAATGTTGTTGATGTTCTAACTAGCAAAGAACCAACACAAGAAAATGTTACACCAACTGAAGACCAAGTTTCTGAATTAGAAAAATAAAATGGATTTATTTAATCCTCCGATAGAATTTAATTATAAAAGAATGAGTAAAGAATTAGAGTTTGCAACATTAGACAACCCATACTTACAAGTGGTATGGGAAGACTACGCGGAGAACTTCACACAAGAAAAGATTAAAAGTGTTAGACATTATTTCCAAAAGAAATATAACACTACAAATGTGAATGTTATTACCAAGACAAAGTCTAGTGATGAGGTAACTCACACCGTAGATATTTCATTCAATATCTTGGATAAGAATTATCAATCCGAATTAGTTAAATCATATCTAACTGTTAAGTCACAAGAAAATTTATTTGATGAAATTATTCATCTTGATGGAATTGTTGATAATAAGTTACTTATGAACGAAAGTGAGGTTAGTCCATTTAAACGTTGGTTCATTAAAAATATTGAGTTCTCAAATTTCCTTTCGTATGGTGAAAACCAAAAGATAGATTTTGAAAAGTCCGATGGAATTTCAGTAATTGAATCTAACCCACCAAATTTTGGGGGTAAAACAGTTTTAAGTGTCGACCTATTGTTGTTCTTATTCTTTAATGAGACAACTAAAACATCTAAAGCGGAGGAAGTATTCAACCGATTCACAGATAAGAATAAAGTTCATGTTAAAGGTGAGGTAACAATTGATGGTGAGGATTATATCATTGTTAGACAGATTGAAAGAAAAAAGGCTAAGAGTGGGGATTGGAATGTTAAAACTGAATTAGACTTCTTCAAAAAATTATCTGACGGTAGTTTACAGAACTTCACAGGGGAACAACGAAGAGAGACCGAAGCATTCATTAAAACTTCTATTGGGTCCAAGGACGACTTCTTAATGACCATCCTAACAACCGCAACTAACTTAGAGGATTTGATTGACTCTAAACCAACTGCAAGAGGACAAGTACTATCTAGGTTTATGGGATTGGATTTTCTTAAAAAGAAAGAAGACGCAGGTAAAGAAATTTACAGTGAGTTCTCAAAATCTATGATGTCTAACATCTATAGTAGTGAGAAGTTAAAGAGTGATAATGAGGACTACAAAGGTAAGATTGACGAGTTAAAAACTCAAAATGAACAGTTACAAAAAGATTTGATTGACGTTCAGAATAGAATCATTAAAGGTCAAGAATACCGAGACAATCTCTTAAAGAGTAAACATACTGATATTGACAAAGAAATTAGTATGTTATCACCTGATAAGGTTAGTGCCGAGATAACTTCTTTAACTGTTCAGAAACAGAGTGTTGAAAAACAACTATCCGACATTAAGGTTGTTGAACCGTCATCGTTTTATCATGAGGACCAACATGATAAAGTTAAGGAAGAATATAACGATGCGTTCAAACAAAAGGTTGAGGTTGAAAGTAAGATTAAATCTATTGAAGAATTAAAAAGTTCTGTAGACGGTGGAATCAAATGTGAACATTGTGGAATTGACTTAATGATGGCCTCAATTACACAATCTAAAATTGCCGAACTTGACGGATATATCATGTGTAAAGACCAAATTTTGGGGTTAATGACGGATTTATCAGGTAAAGAACAAGCGTTTGTCCAGCTTAAAAAAGAGTTTGATGAGTATGAAAAAAACAAACTTATTAAAGAAAAATACGAACTTAGTATTGAGGGGTTTGATTTAAAAATTAAAGGTCACCAAGAGAAGTTAACCAAGTATAATGAGTTACAGGACAAAATCTCAACCAATGATAAAATTGAGACTCAGTTAATTAAAGCGGGGTTAAAGTTAGATGAACTTGATGCAGAAAAAAATAACATCAATAGAAAAGTTGATAGTAACGATTACCAAATCAAATCTTACACTGAGAAGATAGAACAAAATCTTAAAATTATTGTTAAAATTGGTGAAGAGTCAGAAAAGGAAAAAACTTATAAAATCTATTTGGAAATTTATGGTAAGAATGGAATCTCTAAAATGATTATGAAGACAATGATGCCGTTAATCAATTCTGAATTACAAAGATTGTTGGAAGATAGTTGTCACTTTAGATTGGAAGTTAGAATCAATGATAAGAATGAAGTTGAGTTCTTAATGATTGATAACAATACTCAAATTGAAAAGTTAATGGCTTCAGGTTCAGGTTATGAAAGAACAATCGCTTCACTAGCATTGAGAGCAGTATTAAGTAAAATATGTTCATTACCAAAACCAAATATTATCGTCTTTGATGAGGTGTTTGGTAAAATCTCCAATGATAACTTGGATATGGTTTCTGAGTTTTTCATTAAGATTAAAGAGTACTTTGAAAAGATATTCGTTATCACACATAATCCATTAGTAACAAATTGGGCGGACAATGTTATTAAGATTAGAAAGGAAGATAATATTAGTTTTGTAACACAATAAGTTTGGTGAATCCAAAAAAGTATTGTATATTTGTAGAATAGAAATTAATAATATGAAATATTTGTTATTCGTATTTGCGAAACACAAAGACCAAGAATCTTTTGTTAAGATATTGGCAGAGGAAATTGTTGGAGTGATAGACACATCAGACATTAAATTTTATTACGGAGATGAATCGGCGGTTCTGACTTTCAACACTAAAGAAAGTATTGAAAATGTTAAAGATTTCTTTTTGGATACATTGGGGGCTTCGGGAATTGTTTATTTCCTATCCCCTTACGAACCTGACAAAATGTCATATTGGTTAGACAGAAAAATTGAAAAACATCTATTTGATAGTGACAAAAGGTCCGATATTGTTGAAAAAACCCTTGAAGAACAGGTTGAGGTCCAAAAATTGATATTTGGTGACCTTGAAAAAGGACTTGATTCTTTAATTCAAGATATTGAAGATGAAGATGTTGATGAGATTAAACAACTAAAATCAAAACCAAGGGTGAAAACTATTGATGAACTTTTGGATAAAATAATTGATTGTGGATACGAATCATTAACAGAAAAAGAACTAATTTTACTTAACGAATATTCTAAAAAATAAATATGAGAGAGAAAAACGCAGGTATACCGATTAATCAGGAAGAAATTCAACATTATCTTAAGGACATCCGTAGGATAAAAGTAATGACACCTGAACGTGAAAAAGAATTGGCCCAATTAATGAAGTCGGGAACACTTAGTGATTCACAACGAGACCAAGTTCATAAAGAATTACTTGAGGGTAATTTACGATTTGTGATTACCGTTGCAAAACAGTATCAAAACCAAGGGTTAGATTTTCCTGACCTAATCGCCGAAGGTAATTTTGGTTTGATGAAAGCAATCAAAAACTTTGATTGGAACAAAGACTTACGTTTTATATCTTATGCGGTGTGGTGGGTTAAACAATCAATCCTACAATCTCTTAACGACAACGCACGAA
>Ga0222712_10001043_pt1 | contig 35625 bp, 28 predicted proteins | sample C33_657DmetaG_FD_165043 | JGI IMG/M metagenome (GOLD analysis project Ga0222712, IMG submission 165043) | Estuarine water microbial communities from San Francisco Bay, California, United States - C33_657D | ecosystem: Environmental > Aquatic > Marine > Unclassified | place: USA: California...
TGTTTGTTGCTGAAAGTAGATCGGCTGTCTACGCCACCAGGACCCCACCAAGGTGCATAATTATACCCCCTGAAAAGTTCACCGGCCTGGATTACAGAAAGCCCCAAACGCGGATCCCTGTTGAGGTATGGGTTATTGGGATCATATCCTGAACCTGCATCATAAATGGCCTTCCCGGTCGTCTTCATTTCATACTTGTCCATATGGTTCAGTGTTGGATTGGTTCCACCATAAGCAAGAGATGGCATACCCTCATAGGTATCCAAAGAACAACCACAGTTCTGGAATACAAACCAGATGATCTCTGTCGCACTTCTTGAAGCGGATGTAAACAGTGTCTGGTAATTGTTGAACAACACTGCTCCATATTTGGTTGCAGTATCAATTGCCTGCTTGTTGGCCAAGGCTGCATCCTGCCACCTTGCATTGATTTTTGTGGGATTGTGCAATGGACTGGCATAGTACAACATCAGTCTCCCTTTCAGGGCGGTACTGACCCCTCTGTTCATTCTGCCCACGGTTACAGCACTGGCTGGTGTTGGAGGAGGAAGATATTTTGTGACAGTATCCAATTCGTTTTTGATGAATTGTACTGTTTCATCAACTGTTTTTCTTGGCTGGTTGTATTCATCTGTATTACCTGCCAGAACGCCTGCCGTACTCATCACATTGGTAACCAATGGCACGCCACCATATCTTTTGAACAATTCAAAATAATAAAATGCGCGCAGACCCCTTGCTTCCATCTTGGCGCGTAAAATTGTTGCTGCATCGATGTCCGTTACCTTATCTATGTTCTCCAAAAACATATTGCATCGCCTGATGGCCTGGTATGAAATTCCCCACACGTCATCTGGATTGTAATATTGATTAAAGGTTCCGTTTGTCACGTTCCAGCTGCCTGTCCAAATATAACTGTTGGTGGCTTCATCACTGTATGCTGCAAGGTATGAGGTTCCAGAACGGTTCGCTCCTACCCGGATATTGAATCCACTGTAATTTTGCAGATAGCCATATGCTGCGCCCAGCACCTTTTCAGCCTCAACCCAGGTCTTGAAAACAGCTTCCTGTGTAAAGGCTGATGATACAGAAAAGTCTGGTGCAAGAAAATCTTTCTTACAGGATGCATTCAGCAAGATGATCCCCATCAAGCCAATAAACACTTTTTTATAACTAACCATGTATTTCATATTGATCGCAGTGTTTAGAAGGTTGTATAAATGGTAAAATTGTATGTCTGCATTTGCGGATACACATTGCCTGCAGAAGTCCTGATCTCTGGGTCAAACCATTTGAAAGATGACCAGGTGTAAATATTGGCTGCAGTAAGTGATAACCGCAAAGCATCAACACCCAAACGCTGAACAGTTGTTTTGGAGAAATTGTAGCTCAAAGCAATATTCTTCAGCCTGATGTAAGATGCATCCCTTACCCAGAAAGTTGAGTTTTGGAAATTGTTCTTTGCAGTAGAGGAAGACTGCGTCAGCCTTGGGTATGTTGCAGTGGCTGCTGTCGCTGGTGTCCACCTGCCCATGTGATGGTTCGCCACTTTGGCACTGTTGTAGAACTCCCATCCACCCTGGGATGAAACAAGCAGGCTTGTATTGCTAACACCCTGGAACATGATATCCAGGTCAAAATTTTTGTATGAAATTCCGTTGGTGATGGCATAAGTAATTTCGGGAAGATCCGGGTTGCCAATGTTGCCTTGGTCAAATTGATCAATTTTACCATCGCCGTTCAAATCCTTGTATTTGATATCGCCTGGAACAATCACACCAAAAATAGATTGGTCAGCCCATTTGCTGATTTCTTCCTTTGAATTGAAAAAGCCATCGGCGATATAACCGAACTTTTCTCCGAAACGTTTGCCAGTCCTTTCCATCCAGGGATAACGCTTTTGAGGTTCTGTCTGGTAAAGGATTTTGTTGCGGGCATAGTTGTAATTTCCACCAATGTCAAACGCAAAATCTTTGGATAGCCGTTTATTGTATTTTACTTCCAGTTCATACCCTTTGTTCTCCATCTTTCCTACATTCACAGGAGGGGTATTGGCCTGTCCGATGAGCGTAGGAACATCTTGTCTGATCAACAGGATATTATCCCGCTTGTCATAAAAAACATCAAAATTTATGGTCAGGGATTTGTTCAGGAACATGGACTCTATGCCCAGATTGTGCTTCCATGCTGTTTCCCAGGTTACATTTGGATTTCCCAGGTTCAATTCAAATGAACCAGCAAGTGCATTGGCAGACCCAGAGCCGAAATTGTACCCTGTTGCAGCACCCCAGGTATCCGGCAAATACAAATAGCGCCGGCTACCAATGTTTGCATTCCCCACTTTACCGCTGGACAACCTGATTTTCAGGTAACTGATCCAAGGGGCCTTCTTTTCCATCCAGGCCTCTTCAGTAACCAGCCATCCTGCAGAAAATGCAGGAAAGAATCCCATCCTGCTTCCCTTGGCAAAATTCTCTGTTCCATTGTATCCTATATTGGCCTCAGCCAGGTATTTCCCTTTATACGCATATGTTGAACGGCCGGCATATCCCAGTTTGGAAAAAGGAAAGCTGCTGCCACTTCTGGTTCTGTCTGCAAAAAACAATGCCAAACCAGTAAACTCATGTTTGCCTGCAAAAGCCCTTTTGTAATCAAATGCACTTTCAACATACGTATGCTTGGTTGAAAAAGTGCTCACCCATGTAAAGGCCAAAGCACTTTCAGATCCCTTTGCAGAATAGACTGGCCGGCCACCTGCATTGAGTGAATAATCGAAAGTCTGGTATGTCTTAGACCTTCTCTCGGCATATTCAAAATAAGTATCGTATACAAACTTGGTACGAAACGAAAGACCAGGCGTAATCATGTCCAACTTTTGCTTCAAGTCCATGTTGGCCTCAATGTCCGTTCTGAAGTTGTTGGTAAACCCTTTTCTGGCAATGTCACCAATCAGGTTGCTGCTTCCATAAAACGCGCCAAGTGTTCCATTGGGATTGTAAACGGGTGCGTGATTGGGTGCCCACCTTGCCATGTTCCACCAGAGCAAACTGGTCGCACCACTTCCATAGTCCAGTCCATCTGAAGGGACGACCTGCTTGGCATGCTTGGCTGAAAGAGACATGGAAAAAACAGTGTTTTTTGTCAGGGTATAATCAATGTTGCTCCTGAAATTGAAACGTTGGTATTTGGTATTGGTGTTGTAGCCAGCGAATTTGGTCAATTCAGGCCTCAACAACCCTTCCTGATCAAGGAAGGTGCCAGTAAGGAAATACTTCAGCTGTGAAGTACCGCCTCGCACTGTTACATTGGCCTGTGTCTGAGGTGCAGATGGTCTCAATAACGTGTCATACCAGTTGACATCCGGATACAAATAGGGATCGGAATGGTCTTTGTATTTTTGAAGTGCTGTAGCATCGTAAGGCATGAAATTGGGATCACCACCATCATTCAAATAGGCTTCGTTGAAAAGGGTTGCATAATCATAGGATTGAAGGTATTGAGGAAGCCTTGTAGCCCTTTGCATGGTGCGGTCAATGGAAACCGTCACCTTCGGCGCACTCACAATGCCACGCTTTGTAGTGATGATGATTACACCATTTGCACCCCTCACGCCAAAGACAGCCGTTGCAGATGCATCTTTCAAGATGGAAATGTTGTCAACCTCGTTGAAATCAACTTCATTGAACCTTCTTTCAACACCATCCACAAGAATCAAGGGTGTTTGGCCGGCAGTATTGAAAGTACCATATCCCCTGATCAGCAGCAATGAAGCATCCCCACCGGGCAAGCCCGACCGCTGTTGGGTAATCAAACCCGGGAGACGACCTGCAAGGGCATTGACAACGTTGGCAGTTGGTGTTTTCTTCAAATCCTCCTGGCTTACAGAAACAATGGCACCCGTTTGCGAAGCTTTTTTCTGGGTTCCAAATCCTACAACAATGACCTCACCCAATTCTGTGTTTTTTGAAACCAGGTTTATCTCCATGGTGTTGGTAGTGGTTACTGGGATGACCCTGCGTTGGTAACCTGTGAAAGTTACTTCAAGGCTGGCTGGCAATGATGTCACATTGATTGTAAACATCCCCGAAGAATTGGTAAATGTCCCTTTTTGGGATTTCACATCGACGATACTGGCTTCTTCGAGGGGTTTCGCGTTGTCCCCCTTTACAATTCCCTTTATCTGTACCTGTGCCATTGCCAAACTGGAAAGGAAAAGTAGGCTGAGAAAAACAAATGTTTTTTTCATTTTGATGAACGAAAGTTTTGGTTTAACTAAGGGTTGTTAAAGATTTGTGAAAGATAAATAAAAAATACAATACCATAGAATAAGACAAAAAAGCTCCATGGAAAACCATGGGCTTTTTTTCTGTAAACTCACCTTCATACCCTCTCCAAAAAAACAGGATAGGTATTTCCGGCATTCCATTGTGCAACAAAAAGATTCTTGTCTTCGTCAACACAGACATCATGGCAGTGCTTGAAAATCGGTTTTTCCTGTACCATCGGTAACAGCTCTCCATGTTTGTAGGTTGGCCGGGTTCCCCCGGGATTGGAAACAACCTTGTTGTTGCCATCCAGGATGGTTACAAATCCGGCATTGTAGGTGAGCATATGGTTTTTGAGGGCAGAGAAGCAAACACCAGAATACATCATTTCACCATCAAAGACAGCGCGGCTGACATAGGCCCCGGGCACCTGGATACTGGAACGGTATTCGCCGTTGAGGCTGAATATCTTAAAGCAGGTCTTGACCCTGTCTGTACACATCAACACCGGGTCATTGGGATTGCGTGTATCCAATGTTACACCATGTGCTTGCTTAAAATATTTTTCACCGAAACTGTCGCCGCCAAATTTTCTGATGAACTCGCCCTTGGCAGTATATTGAAGAATGAACTGGGAACCATATCCATCCGCAACATAAATATCACCATTGGGGCCAATGCATGTTTCGGTAGGCTTGAATTTATCACAGTCTCCGTATGCTCCATGGAATTTGGGATGCTTTAGTGTCATTAATATCTTGCCGCTGAGGGTTGTCTTGTACACTTCCCCCAACTCATGGTCGGTGATATACAGAAACTCCTCACCCCCTTCGTCGTGTATGGTCAAACCATGGCCACCGGGAAACTGGTGCCCCCAGCTGTCCAATAGTTTCCCCGAACGGTCATATACAATAACATTGTTCTTTACCTCGTTGGTGAGCAGGAAAATTCTTTTTTTACGGTCCATCACCATCTCATGGCAATCCTTTACTGGATGACCGGCACCCAGGTTGCCCCAATTGTAGCTCACACGGTACTTAAAATCTCCATGACCAATGAGCGGGCCATCGCTCTTGCTGCGGATGATGATGTTGAAAGGCTTGGCAAAAACCAGACCTGTGAGCAATACGGATGATTGTTTGACGAAATCGAGCCTTTTCATGACATATATCCTTGTTTGTATGATCAATCAGAACTTTATACTGATCTGCGTGTTTGTACAATTTAGACAATTCGTCAATATAAAATGACCCAAGCGCACAAATGGTTCAATCCAACATGTTCACCGAACAAGACATCGAACCTTCCCTATAGCCACCATATTTATATCCATACGCATGAGCTTCCCGAAGATTGGGACATTCTTGCCAAGAACAACATATTTCTTTCCAGAAAATACCTTGAAGTGCTGGAAGAGGCAGCGCCCTCCAACATGAAATGTCATTTCATAGGGATTTTTGATGAAACTGAACTCGTGGGGATTGCCATATCACAATACCTTGACCTGAACAACATTGACTGCTATGGCAACAAGCGCCAAGTCAACAACATTTCATTGAAAAACTTCTTGTTCAGAAAGTTCGCTTCCCGGATTCTGGTGATTGGGAATAACATGCTCAGTGGACAACATGCATTCGAAATGTCAGAGACGGCCAGCCAGTCCAAGCTATTGGTTGCCCTCAATCATGCGGCCATTGAACTGAAATCCATGTTCAAGAAAAAAGGTACAGATATACACTTGACCATCTTCAAAGATTTTATAGCGACGGAAATTGAAAACTTTTCAATGGAAGCCTATGCAGCTGACCTTAAATTTTCAGTACAGCCCAACATGGTGCTTGAAATCAGAAAAGAGTGGAAATCAGAGCTGGATTATGCAAGTGCCTTTACAAAAAAATACAGGGCGCAGCACAAGCGTGGGCGATCGAAATGCATTGGAGTGGAAAAGAGGGAAATGACGCTTGAGGAAATCATATCAAGAGAGAAAGACTTAGAGGAATTGTATCTGCATGTGGCTGGCAATGCGCCTTTCAATACTTTCTACCTTCCACGGCATCATTTCAGCACGTTCAAGAAAAAGCTCTCATCCAATTTTCTGCTGTTCGGCTACTTCATCGGAGAGGAAATGATCGGATTCAAAACCATGATCAACAATGGTGACGCATTGGACAGTTATTTTTTAGGATACGACGATTCCATGCAAAAGGAAAAAATGTTATACCTCAACATGTTGTATGACATGACGGGACATGCCATTCAACAGGGCTTTTGCAAGATGATTTTTGGCAGAACAGCACTGGAAATAAAAAGTTCGATAGGCGCAAAACCCGAGAAAATGATCGGTATAATGAGACATAGCAATAAGTCCATCAACCGCTTCCTTCCTTTTTTCTTCAACTATCTTGAACCGAAAACCGTTTGGCAGGAACGTAGTCCGTTTCGAGCTTCCTGGTGATAAATGAGAGCACTTCAAATGCTGTCTCTGCCATCTTGTTGCCCTTGTTGTCCAGTAGAGGATTGATTTCTGCAAATTCTACACAGCTTACCTTCCCACTGTCCATGAGCAGGTCAAATATCTGCATGATCTCGGTTGGATAAAAACCAGTAGGAACAGGTGTTCCAGTACCATATGATATGCTATCACAATCCATCGAATCCACGTCAAATGATATGTATACAAGATCACAAACATTGAGCCGGTTGAGGCTTTCCCTAACACAATACTCAATTCCCTTCATCCGCATTTCATCAACCCGGTAATGTAGAATACCTTCTTGCTCAATCAATGCTGCTTCTGCCGCCTCAAAATCGCGCAAGCCAAAATAAACCAGGTGTTCTGGGGCGATTTTTGGGCCAATGATACCGATGTTCTTGATCTTCCTCCAAAAATATTCTGTCGCCGGCTCAATGGAATTCAATTGTTGTTCAAGGTTGTCCTTCCCCAACACTGCAGCCAATGGCATGCCATGAATATTCCCAGAGGCTGATGTAAAGGGGGAGTGAATATCAGCATGTGCATCCAGCCAGACAATCCCAAGAACTGCTTCAGGATTGGCCGCCTTGATGCCAATGAAGGGACCGAGTGCGGAAGAATGGTCGCCGGATAAAACAATGGGGAAGTAGCCTGCATTGATGGAAGTTTTGACAGCTGTGGACACCCTTTCACATTGTTCATATACATGTTCAATGCGCTTGGCAAAGGGATTGGTGTTTTTCCTGTAAATACTTTCATTGTGCGACTCAACATCAACATGCAAGTGGCTGTGAAAAAAATCTTCCCCCCTATTGATGGCTGCAATCTCCATGGCATCAATTCCCATGTCAGAACCCCTGGTGCCTGCGCCAATGTCAGACCTGTTCTTGATGAGTTGAATGTTCATGGCACAAAAATAGTTTGTAACAACGATGGTTGATTTTATCCTACACCATGCTGGTGTTAATTTTTTTCAAAAAATGCAAAGCCATAAAAAACAAGGGGTATTTACAGTTTATCCCTTGATTTCAGCGTCTCGGCGACCTGTAGCCAAAAAACCAATTTGAAATATCCTACCCTTTTGAACGCTGACCGCCTTTGAATTTTCGCAGGTGATAGGTGAAGCTCAGGAGAAAATACCGGTTCAAAACTTCCTGGCGTACATCTTCAATATAATTCAGCTCAACATTCCTGCTGATGCTTTTGTTAGCATTCATGAGGTCGAAAATGGTAAGCCTCAATTCTGCTTTTTTTGCCTGGCCAAAGAGTTTGGCAACGCCTGCATTCCACAATGGAATGGATTGGTTGATGGCAGAAGCATTGCCCCTGAACATGATGTAATCAAAGTCATTGGTGAAGAGCCATCCGTTTTTGGTATTGATGGTGGGCTCTGCAGATATCCGATGGTTATAGAAATTGGCATTCTTCCTTCCTGCAATGGTGTACTTGATATAGTTGATGGATGAATTTCCTGAAAGCCCAAGATCAAACCAATCTTTCAGGTTTAAATTAAAGTTCAGGCGTCCGCCATAAGTATCCCTGAAAGTATATCCTTTCACTGCATTGAAAAGACTTACCTCCCTGCTGTTGTTGATCCAGGACATGATGTTGATGGAGGATTTAGGATTCTTCATCGAAATACTGTAATGGATATTGATTCCTGAGGCATAGGCCCCGTCAAGGTTCAATGGCTTGATGTATTGGGCACCATTGGGCAATGAATAGCCATCTACCAGTAGGTTTGCGCCTGTTGTATTCAATGTAATGGCATTGGATATTTTTCTTGCCGTGGTGGAGGCATTCATGCTGATGGAAAGATTGTTGGTCTTCCGCTTGTTCAAAAAATTATAGGTGGCCTCCAGCCTGTTGGTGAATTCCTGTTTCAACAAGGGATTTCCTGCGCGCACATACATGATGCTGCTGTTGTTGACCACATCTTGCAGTTGGGTTACATAGGGTTGCTGCGTGAAGCCTCGGTAATTCAAGCGCAAACTCTGGGAGCGCCCTTTTCTGTATTGCAGAAAAAAACTGGGAAACAAGTCCACAAAAGAATTTTTGAGGTCCGATTTGGTGGTCATGTTGCTGCTGGTCAGTGTCGCTTTTTGCACAGCAAGGCCGGCAACATAATTCCAGAGTGGACTTACCTGTCTGCGATAACTGACTCCACCCCTGTTGGCCTTGTTGTCATTTTCAAATGCATTGGTAAGGCTCGGCACCACAATTGAATACAGCTTGGTCAACTTTTCCAATTTATTGGCTTTTTGATCAGACGTTCCTCTGTTGTAATTGTAGCTGTATGTAAATTCAAGTTGAGATTTGATGCTCAAGGGTTCCGTATAAGAAAGGCTGGCACCATATTTCATTCCATTCACGAATGCTTCAGTCACCTGGTCCAATGTATCAATTCCCCTGCTGTAACGGTTATTGTATGATAAATTCCTGGATTCACGTTCGCTCTCATTGGCACCATGGCTAAGATAGAGACTCATGGTCCTTCCGCGCTTTTTGAATTTATGCCGGTAAAGGATGCTGCTGTAAATATTGTATCCCTGGCTGAAAAACTTGTTGACTGTGCTGAGGGCATTGATGGGTAGTGACTTCCCCTTGGTTGTTGTCGAATTGGAGGTACTTGATGCATCAGACCATTGGTGGTTATAGTTCGACTTGATCAATACAGAATTGGAACTGTCAAACATGTGATCAATCTCAATATTGGCACGGTGATTTTTGTTGGTAGTGCCTGAAAATATTTTGCTTGAGTTGTATAAAGATGAATCTTTCAACACATAGGTTTCCCGGAGTCGATCCCTGTTGGTGTTGGAAAAGATGTCACTGTAAAAATAACTTCCACTCACTTTTGTTGTCTTGCCCCATTGGTCATCATAATTCAATCCACCGCCTTTGGTTGTAGAAATTCCGTTGGCATTCCCGGTAAATACATTGGTGCTTCCATTGGGTGAAGCATTGTTACCACCACCGGCCTGACCAGCCGTTCCCAGAAAATCCTGCACCGAAAAATTCTGGTTGTTGATGTTGTTCATCTGCCCGATGAAAGAAATTTTCTGGTCACCATTGATTCTGTTTGCACTAATGGCGTGTGCATACCTGCCCTCATTCCCTAAGGCAGCACTTCCCTTGCCAAAAAGTCCTTTTTTCCTGTCTTTTTTCGTAATGATGTTGATGGTACGGATCCTGTTTCCATCATCAAAGCCACTGAATGCACTTTGGTCGCTCACTGCATCGATGACCTGGATTTTTTCAATGATATCAGCAGGAAGGTTCCTGGTGGCCATTTTGGGATCATTGCCATAAAATGGTTTACCATCCACCAAAATCCTGGCCACCTGTTCACCCTGGGTCTTGATGGACCCATCACGATCCACTTCTACACCAGGCATTTTTTTCAACAGGTCTTCGGTGGATGCATTTGGAATGGTCTTGAACTGGCTGGCATTGAACTCTGTGGTATCGCCATTGATCGCCATGGCAGCAGCCCGGATGATGATACCATCCAGTATGGTAGAGAACTTTACCATCGGGACGGTTCCCATGTTTTTTTCTGGAGACCCTTCACTCAATTCAAAAGGCTGGTCAACCTGCTGGTATCCTGAATAGCTAATGCGAAGGATATAGCCTCCAAGAGGAAGATTGTCAATTTGAAAATATCCGTTGGCATTGGACATGACATTTTTCAATAATGCCGAATCTTTTGCCTTCAACACAGAGATGGTTGCACCCTTTAAGGCAAGGGTGGAATCTTTCAAAGTGCCCTTGACCAGTCCAGTCTTATTTGACTGGGCCATCAGCGATGTAGAAAGTGTACAAAGGATAACAATAACAAGGCTTGTGAAACGACTCATGTGGGGCGTAAAAATATTCACTTTCTGCTAAAAGTTCTTGATTTTATTTGGTCAATGTTTCATTTGATTTGATCGCTTGAAACAACATCCGCTTTTCCCTGCATAATTTCATACATTAGAAGAATAAATAGATGCATGCGTATGAAATATTTCCTGATTGCCTCTGCCTTTTGCTTTTTTACTGCCCATCCCATTGCCCAAGACTGGAAACCCGTTGGAGATAAAATCAAAACCCAATGGGCAGAAAAAATTGACCCTGCTGCTCCACTGCCAGAATATCCCCGACCACAAATGGTGCGTGATCAATGGCAGAACCTGAATGGCAGCTGGGATTATGCCATTCTTCCAAAGGGAAGCAACGAGCCCGCTACCTTTGATGGCAAGATCCTTGTGCCATATGCGATTGAATCCAGCCTATCCGGAGTGCAAAAAACAGTAGGCGAAAAGCATGAACTCTGGTATCATCGCACTTTCAGTATACCATCCACTTGGAAAAACAAGTCGGTAGTCCTCAACTTTGGAGCCGTTGACTGGAAAGCGGATGTCTGGATCAATGATGTAAAGGTAGGCACACACCAAGGAGGATATACCCCGTTCAGCATCGACATAACATCATTTCTGCTCAAGGATAAAACTCAGAAGCTTGTTGTGAAGGTATGGGATCCGACAGACATGGGCTTCCAACCACGGGGCAAACAAGTGAGTGTTCCCAAAGGAATTTGGTATACCTCGGTCACTGGCATTTGGCAAACGGTTTGGCTTGAGCCTGTTGAAGCATCACATGTATCCGCTTTGAAAACAGTACCCAACATCGATGGGGGAAATATTGCTGTGCTGGCTTCCACCTCCGGTGCGTCTGCCAATGATATGATTGAAGTAAAGGTGATGGACAATGGCAAACTGATCGGAACAGGCAAGGCGGTCGTTGGACAGGAAGTAACTGTTGCTGTTCCCAATGCAAAATTGTGGAGTCCGGAATCCCCCTTCTTATATGACATGGAAGTTTCCATCCTGCACAATGGTGTGGCAACTGATCGGTTGAAAAGTTATGTTGGAATGCGCAAAATTTCCACCCAAAAAGATGCCAATGGAATTTTCCGCATGCAGTTGAACAACAAAGACTATTTCCAGTTTGGTCCGCTTGACCAGGGCTGGTGGCCTGACGGACTGTATACTGCACCAACCGATGAAGCGCTGTTGTATGACATCAAGAAAACAAAAGACTTTGGCTTCAACATGATCCGTAAGCATGTAAAAGTGGAACCGGCCAGATGGTACTACCACTGCGACCGTGAGGGAATCCTGGTCTGGCAGGACATGCCCAGTGGAGACGCCAATCCCAAATGGCAGACGCGCAATTATTTCAATGGCCAGGAATTGCAGCGCAGTAAGTTATCAGAGCAGAATTTTATACAGGAGTGGAAGGAAATCATGGACCTGACCTATTCCAATCCTTCAGTAGTTGTAACGGTACCTTTCAACGAAGCATGGGGTCAGTTCAAAACACCTGAAATCATTGAATGGACCAAGAATTACAATCCTTCCAGGCTCGTGAACCCTGCCAGCGGAGGGAATCATTATGATGTAGGCGATATGATTGATATCCACAACTACCCAGAACCTGTCATGGGCTTGTTTGATTCAAAACGTGTAAATGTATTGGGCGAATATGGTGGCATCGGATTGGTACAAGACAACCATGTTTGGGAGACCAACCGCAACTGGGGTTATGTGCAATACAAAACCAGCGAAGAAGCCACAAAGGCATATGTTGATCTTACAGAGAAGTTGAAAAAACTGATTCCTTTTGGTTATTCAGCTGCGGTCTACACCCAAACCACTGATGTCGAAAGTGAAATCAACGGCATCATGACCTATGACAGGAAAATTGTAAAACTCAACGAAGCGCAAATCAGGAAAGCCAACATGGAGGTGATTGCCACGTTGAAAAAATAATGTCCATTCAAAGGTGAGTGCCGCATTGAAAAAACAACGCCCACCATGATTTGATTGTCAGAGCAAAAAAGATAAACCCTTCTGAGGAGTTTAATTGCCCACAGAGGGGTTTGTTTTATTTGCGCAGTATTTGCCCTGCCTTGATCATCTCCTTTTCCAACATGGCATAAGGAACTTTTTGCACACTGGTTTTCATGTCAATGGCCATTGATGCTGCAATGGCAGCAGATTGGCCAAGGATCATGAATACCGGTTCCATCCTGATGGATCCATAAGCAATATGGGTACTGGAAACACAAACTGAGACCAACAAATTGGAGCACTGTTCCTCCTTTGGGGTGATGGCGCCAAAGTCAATGGAATAGGGACGATCAGGTCTTACACCAATATCACCTTCGTTCTGAATATATCCCTCAATCGTTACATAGCGCTGTGTATTGTGTGAATCCAAAGCGTATGAACCCATGCCAATCGGATGCGCAATCGCAGTCTTACCCAGGGCATCTTTTTCTGTCATCACAACATTGCCACGCATGCGCCTGGACTCTCTCACATAGAGCTGATAGGGCCATCCGCCATTATCAACAAATTCATCCTTGGCCAATCCATAGGTATTGAACTGCGCTTGAATATCCTTGGGCACAGAAGGGTCATTGGCCATGAAGTAGAGATACCCTTTCTGGTACCTTTCGTGTTCCATGATGATCTCCTTCCTGCGCACATAAGACGCATCGGGATAATCGTAATTGCCTCCTATGAAATCGCTGCTGAAAGGCCCATGGTTGTTGGTGTCCGTCTTCTTGTTGGGAACTGCATCGAACTTGGGAAATACATCACGCCAACCCGCTGCAAAAAGCCGCGAAAGAATTTCATAGCGCTTGGGATCATAGCCCTCCGGTTTTGGAAATGGAATGCTGTTGGCAGGTGCTGTACTCATGCACAACCGGTAACAGTAGGCTTGAATTTTATTGTCTCCATCACCCTTGTTTCCAGGAGTCGCTGCGCTGAGTTCTGGAAGCAAGCCGCTTGAAGGACGCCCTGGAATTTTGTAAGGATCAATTTTTTGTTTGAAATGGTGCGCATGGTGAAAGACCTCGGTTTGAACTCCGTTCCACTGTTCACCATACTGACCAGCCGCTTCCCTTCCTACAGCATACTCTACTCCGGAGGCAGCCATCAGATCACCTTCGTATGTGGCATCGATGAATGCCTTCCCTGCAAAGACCATCCCATCCAGCGTTTTAATGGAAAGGATTTGATTGCCTTTCATGTTTACTCCACCAGGTAAACGGTCAAGCCAACGGTCACGGTAAACCATGATCCTGTTTTCGCTGATCATGCTTTCAAAGGCAGCTTCAGCAACATGCGGCTCGAACAGCCACATGGTCTTGTAAGCTGTGTCATTGGCTACGGTTCCCTGTCCTCGGTTCCCAAATTCATTCCGCTTTTGCCATTTCCATGCACTGTCTGTTTGATAATGGTTGTAGAGTCGGTGATAGAAATTCCTGGCCAATCCACCAATGACGGTTTTGTCACCAGTATCGGTATAACCCAGCCCATTGGATGACAGCCCACCCAAGTGCACATCGGGTGAAACCATGACAACCGTTTTCCCCATTTGCGCAGCCTGCACAGCAGCAATGACCGCAGAAGATGTTCCGCCATAAACAATGACGTCTGCAGTGATTTTTCTCTCCAAAGACAACACCTGCCCGTCTTTGAGCAACTGCGCTTTCAGATTTTCGTAGGAAAGATCCTGCACGCCTATGTTGCTTTCAAGGGCCATGACTGCGGCAGTTCCCGCAGATTGCCCAAGCACCATGTAAACAGGTTCCATGCGGATGGAACTGTAGGCCACATGTGAGGCCGACAAACAAACAGGCACAAGGAGGTTGCTACAAGATGATTTTTTAGGGGTGATGGATCGGTAGCTGATGCCATAATAGGTGGATTTTTGCTTTCCATATCCTCCCTCGATCCTGACCTTTCCTTGCGCATCTACAACCCTTGCAACAAAATGACAATCCAAAGGATAGGTAGCCACTGCAACCGGATCGACAACAGGAATTTCTCCAGTGCAATGTTGTTCCGTCATCACATGGTCACTGATCATTCTTCTTGCCTCCCTTACATATACCTGATAGGGAAAATGATCTGTGTCAAGATATTCATCCTTGGGCCATCCCCAGGTTTTCATTTCCATGCGCATGGACAGTGGAAGTCGCTCGTCGTTGCCAAGAAACCACAACAGCCCCATGGAATAGTCCCTGTGTTTCACTGCAATCTGCAGCCTTGTGGCATGATCCGCATTGGGCCATGCGTAAGACATACCCACAAAATTACCCTGGTTGGTATCGGTTTTTTTGTTGGGCATGGGAGTGAATGAAATGATGTTGCTCAAAGAAACATCAGGATTGAGTGCAATCATTCTTGCTAAAAACTCATACCAAAGCGGATTATAGTTATTGGGCTTTGCAACATCGATGCGGTTGTCAGCATCGTTGGTCAATGTGAGTCGATAGCAATAGGTTTGGGTGCGGTCATCGCCAGTGCCATCAGGACCTGAAGGTTTTGCATCAAGAAAGGGAAGCAGGCCACTTTCGGGCTTGCCGGGAATGATGTAAGGGTCGATGGATGTTTCACCATTGCCCACAACTGGCCCCAGGCGAATGCCGTTCATGGTTTCGCCATAAGTGGCATTGCTTTCCCTTCCCACTTTATAATCAACACCAGAACTGCTCATGAGATCCCCTTCGTAGCTGGCATCAATGAACATTTTTGCAGCAATCTTCAATCCGCTTTCCATGCGGATGATCTTCAAACGGCCATTTTGTTTGATCGGCGAAGATCCAAGATCAATGCGTTGGTTGTAAATCACTACCACACCAAGATCCTGCAACATTTGTTTGAAAATTTTTTCACCGACGCCTGACTCATAAACCCACTGCATTTTCAATGCATCATTTTTACCCGTAAATGTTCTTTTCTTTGACCTTTCAAAAAACGATTCACGCCCCTCCACACGCCAGGCCGATGAATCAAGGTAATGGGTATAGATTCTTTGGTAAAATTCTTTCGTAAATCCTCCTGCAATCCTGAAATTGTTCAGGTCTGTTGCCGTGAGCCCAGAAGTGGCCATTCCTCCAACATGCTTAGTGGTGCTGATCAATACTACAGATTTTCCCATCTTGGCCACCTGCAATGCAGCAGTGATGCCAGCAGGAGTTTCTCCATAAACACATACATCAAGAACCCTGTCTTTTGCAGCTGCATCTGAAATCATAAAGATGGTTGCGAAAGAAATGCGAAACAATTGTTGTAGCAGATTGGGAAAGCAGAACATCATTTAGAGATTTTAATGGGATGAATTTATCGCATTATGCATTCTTAATCTTTGATTTTCAGGGTATATTTTATTGTAAAAATGAATCAAGAAATGCGCAGTACCTTTGTAACTTAAATAATTCCCGTGTACCAAGAAGCATTCGAAGCCATTGTCAACAAAAGAAGATCCAACCGCAGTTATGACCCAGCAGTAGAAGTTCCCGATGAAGTCATCAGGAAAAGCCTGGAGCTGGCAATCTTATCTCCCAACAGCAGCAACATGCAGTTGTGGGAATTTTACTGGATCAAATCTGAGGAGTTGAGGGAAAAATTCACACCACTTTGTTTGGGACAATCAGCCGCAAAGACATCCAAACACCTGATGGTTTTCGTAACGCGGCAGGACCACTGGAAGGCGCATGCCAAATGGAATTACAACAATTTCAAGGCTACTGTTGTTGACAACGTCCCCACCAAAAGACAACAGCGCGGGTTGGACTATTATGGAAAGTTAATGCCAATTGTATATGCCCAGGATTGGTTTGGCTTCATGACATTGCTCCGAAAAATAGTATGTTTTATCAAGGGATTCAACAATCCTTTTGCGCGCATATCCGGCAGCCGGGACCAAAAGGTGATTGTGCACAAATCATGTGCACTCGCAGCACAGACCTTTATGCTTGCCATCACGGCCCATGGCTTTGATACCTGCCCCATGGAAGGTTTTGATGCAAAACGTGTAAAAAAACTACTAGAACTTCCTTCAGGCGCTGAGGTCAACATGATTGTATCGGTGGGAAAAGGAACTGAAAAAGGCATCCATGGAGAGCGAAAAAGATTGCCTTTTGAAGAGGTGGTTTTTGTACGCTAACCGTCGTCAGTGGAACTGCATCAGCCGTGCCAATCAGTCTGTATCCTCCTGTTTCAATAGAGTGATATCCTTTGCAAGCTGTTCCATATCCAGATCGAGCGTGCCATTGTAGATGCCCCGGATTCTACCGGTTTTATCGACCAACAATACATGTTCAGTATGCAAAAAATCTGTACTGTCCTTGGTAAACCCAAGGGCCTCTTCTGCAAAATAAGACCTGCGCGCAAGTGTATAGATCTCTGCCTTGGGGCCGGTCAGCAGATGCCAGTTAGGAGCAATAATTTTGTTGGTGTTGGCGTATTCTTTCAATCTTGAAACGCTGTCGCGCCAGGGAGTGACGGAAAAAGAAAGAAAAACCATGTTCCTGTCTTTTGCATATTCACTGTTCAATTTTTTGAGCTTGGACATCATGCCGGGACATATGCTTCCGCACCCGGTAAAAAAGAAGTTGACCACCTGAATCCTACCCTTTACATCTTTCTCGGAAAATGCTTGGCCATCCTGGTTGTTGAGATCAAATCCACCAATGGTATGGGTGATGGTTTTTTCAACCCTGTCTGACCCAGTCAAGAAAATAGGTGTAAAATCGGGAGCATTGTAATAGGGCAACGCCTGATCTGAAGACTGTTGTCTGCAAGCCACCATCAAAAAATATAGGCTAATTGATGCCAATGCTGTCCGATACATTGATACAGTTTTTGGTTCCAAGCAGACCATATCGCCTGCCGTTACGGATGATATAATTGGATCTTATGCTGCCGTCGTCGTACCATTGTTTTTGAGACCCGGATTCATGGCCCATTGCATAATTCATTTCCCTTACCAGCCTGCCAGTCGGGTTCCATTCCCTGCATGTACCCTGGTATTCGCCATTTACAAAAAAATAATGGGCTTGTATTTTCCCATTGCTCCAGTACCTTTTCAATGACCCGGTTTTAACACCCATTACATAATGGCGTTGCTCCATCAGGACTCTATTCTCGTGGTACCTTCTGAATTCACCATGTTCCAGCCCATTGTAAAAGGAGGAAACTGACATTGTATCATTGGTGCCAGGATAGAAGGCATATTGAGGAATCCCTTTGGGTTGCGAAGTGCATCCCATGAGCAAGATCAGCTGAAATGCCAATGCTTTAATTGGAAACCGTACCAGCCGTTCCAAAGAACCCATTTCCGTTGATATAAGGATCAGCATCCGTAACATGATAATGATAAATGCCAGCAGGGTAATCTGCAGTGGCATGTTTATGGCCATGGTAAGCATCCAGGCTGGCATTGGTCACTTTAGCACCATTCTCTTCCGGACCATACACAGGAAAGCCATCCAACAGAAAACCCAATAAAGCTGACTTGTTCAATTTTGTTTGTGTCAGGTAGAGTGGCTCAACATGATAATGGTACATGCCACCGGGAGCTGGATGGCCCCAGCCCTGGTCAAAGGTCGCTATTTCACCAGTTAGGGGTTGATTTGGACCAGCATATTGGTTGAAGAAGGGAACTCCGTTGACAGTAACGCCGATCGGGCCCAAAGGGGTTGGACTTTTGGAACTTGCTTCAGCCGGGTTGATCGGAATCTTGAAGGTATAGGATAGGGTATTGATGGAATTGGGGTTCTTTACAAATGATTTCCCCGCAAAAGTTACGCCTGTAAAGGCTTCATACAGTGGATTTGTTGTTGCATAATAGGCACTCTTGTGGTCGGGCGTACCATTGCTTTTGATGGTAATGAAAGTGCCGTCAGATGTGATGCTGGTGGCACCATAAATCTTTTTGTACACCTCAGGTACAGTTGAAGGGGTTGAGGGTGTTGAAGGCGTTGAAGTTGTTGCTTTCTTGCAAGCCAATCCAACAACGATCAGGGCCAATAAAGTGAAAAAACTGTTTTTAGGATTCATGGTTATGGTTTGATGTGGTTGGTTAATGTTGGTTTGGTGGAGGAGGTGGCGGATGGTGGCCATCTCCATTGGGAGGAGGTGGCAGCCAATGTCCCTCCTCATTGGGCGGAGGTGCAGGCATACTTGCCCCAGGAGGTCTTGGCTCAGCCATCAAAAAGGCAAGCTGATCCAGCAATTCATCAAATTTCATTTTTTGCTTTTCATTGCAAAGCGCCCTTACATGCTGAAAATGCTCCAGGTTGAGCAACTCCAGCTGCTGGATTTTAATGGTGATGGCCTCGACATTCTTTTTTTTCTGTGCTTCATCGATGACGGGTTGTTTGAGCAACTGAAACAGGTCTTCCTTTGCTGACCCGATCTCCCTTCTCAAAGCCCTCACCGCAGATTGGTGTTTCTCAATCAAATCCTGGAAAGCACTGAGTTGGCTTGAATCCAATTCAAGTGCATGCACAAGAAAGTCTCTCGGAGATCCTTTTATGGTCTGGATTTTAGGAGGCCTGTTTATCCAGAAGAAGAGGATGGTTCCCGCATTGGCTACCAAGAGAAAAACAACCGACCAGGTAAGTAGTTTATTTTTTATGGCATTGTTCATGACTTGAAGGATTTAATATATTGGGTTGATGGACAGGTCATGGTCAGCTGCGAAATGCTGTATTGAATACCCTTCAGACTGATCTTTTTCAGTTGTTGGACGTTGTAAGAAGAGGAAACCATTCAATACCAGTAACAGTGAAAGCGCGGCAATGGCCATTGCAGGCCTGACCACAAAACCCCATTCCTCACCTGCTTTTCGCGCCTCAATTCTTGACCTTAATCTGGTATAAAAAAACTCATCCGTTCCGACTTCCTCCAGGTTGTTCAACAAATGAAGGTGATCTTCCAGCAAATGGTTTGAATGCTCGTTCATCGCTATCTTTTTATTGTCTGTACTGTTTTTCAAGTTTCTTTTTTAAGTTCTCTTTTGCCCTGCTCAGCAAGGATTCAATCGCCTTGACTCCCAATCCCATGATTGCTGTTGCTTCCTCATGCTTCATTCCCTGAATCCGGATCAGGTTGAAAGCCAATTGTTGTTTCCCAGGCAATTCGGCAATAGCCCTGTACAGGGCGGCTGCCTTTTCCTTGTTTTCTGCAGCAATTCCTGGGTTCATCTCCACCACATCGATGCTTCGTTTTTCTTCGGGCATCCACCAGGGAACAAGCGCATGCAGCCTTTGCCTGGTTTTTCTTTTCCTCAATTTCTCCAAGGCCTTTCTGATGGCGATTTTTTGCACCCAGGTCAAAAGTTTTGATTCACCCTTGAACGAACCAATCGACCCATGCACCTGAATGAAGGTCTCCTGCAACACATCTTCCACATCATCCCTGTCTTGCACAATGTTCAACACCATATGATGTATGCGGTGGCTGAAGTTGTTCACCAACCACTGAAAAGCAAGTTCATTCCCTTGCCTCAAACCATTTATGAGCTCCGCTTCGTTCAAGTTTCTACCTTATAGATGCATGCAAGATCCTAATCCTTCGGAGAATACTGATTGTTATTTGATTATATTTGCCAACTATGAAATTTTATAACATTTTCATCAAATACAGGCTGCCATTAGGGCTGCTATCACTTGCCCTGGCTGTCCTGGTCAACTTGACCTCCGGTTTTTGGCCCTCATTGGCGCTCTACATCATCGCTGTCCTTTGCATATTCACCCATTTTTTTATTGGGCCTTTGCGCCTGATCCAGGAATACCTTGAGGAAGGCGATTTTGAGGGAGCTGAGAAAATTCTCAGTGGAATCAAATATCCCAACCTGCTTTACAAACCCATCCGGGCGGTATATTTCACCTTGAAGGGAAACATTGCCATGTCCAAACAGGACTTTGACTCGGCTGAAAAGCACATGAAAAAAAGCCTTGACCTGGGCCTCCCCATGAAAGAGGCTGAAGGAGCAAACAAGCTTCAACTGGGCATGATGGCCATGCAAAAAGGCAACATGAAAGAGGGCGAGAGCCTTATCCGGGCTGCCATTCGCCTGGGCATTCCAGACAAGGAGAGCTCAGCCCTGGCCTACCTCCAAATGTGCCAGATCATGATGCAAAAGCGCGAGTTCCGTGCTGCAAAAGATTTTTTCAAGAAGGCAAAGGCCCAGAAGCCAACCACAGAGCAGGTAATCGACCAGATCAAACAGATAGAAAAGTATATTACCAGGATGCCTGGATAAAAGTTTAGGAAAATAACTCCTCCACTTTTTTCTTCCTGAACTCAAATATACCTTCCAGCTGTTTTTTAATGAAAAGCGCAACGGCAATCTCACCCAAGAATCCAAGTGGCGCCTTGTAATGGATCAGGTCTGTCATTAATACGCCCCCCGCTGTTTCTTCAAAATGATGCTGGTGGTGCCACATGGCATATGGACCAAACCGCTGCTCATCCACAAAATATTTTTTGGGCATGACATGCGTGATCTCTGTCATCCAAAACATCGGAATCCCCAAAACGGGTCTTACATTGTAGGTCATCACCTGTCCTGGATACATCTCATCTCCATACAATTCGTTCGTGAATTTAAGGTTCAGGTATTCGGGGGTCATGACCGCCAAATTCTTTGGATGTGAAAAGAAATCCCATGCAGCATCAAGGGAAATCGGAATGAACTGGGTTTTTTTGAGGGAATGTACGGCCATGTAGAATGGGTTTAAGGAAATTTGTATGGGCTCATCAGCCGTTGTTTTCAGGATTCTTAACAACTGGAACGCTGATGTTGTTGTAACTTGATGAACTTTTCAACCTCTCCAAACCGCCTTTGACCATGACCCCCGTCCTCACCACCTACCAAAATGAATACGCCAAACTCAACCCTGCGCAAAAAGAGGCGGTTGATACCATTGAAGGGCCGGTAATGGTTATTGCAGGTCCAGGAACAGGAAAAACACAGATCCTGGCCATCCGTATCGGGAAAATCCTGATGGAAACAGATACTCTTCCTCACAACATTCTTTGCATGACCTATACAGATGCCGGTGCAGTGGCGATGCGCAAGCGTTTGCTCAAGATCATCGGCCCGGATGCCTATAAGGTCAACATCCATACCTATCATTCCTTTTGCAACCAGGTGATCCAGGACAACCTGTCCTACTTTGAAAAAAACGCACTAGAGGCCATCTCTGACCTCGAGTCTATTGCTTTGCTGCGGGAATTGATTGATCAGTTTCCCAAAAACCATCCCCTGAAGCGCTACCGGAGCGATGTGTATTTTGAAACCAAAAACCTCAGATACCTTTTCAGCACGATGAAAAGGGAAGGATGGGATACACAACAGATCCTGGATGCCATCCAAGCGTACCTCAAGGATCTTCCCAACAGGGAGGAATACACCTACAAACGGAAAACAGGGCAGTTCAATGCAGGCGACCTCAAAAAAGAACTGATCAACGGAGAAAATGAAAAAATGTTGAAGCTGGAAGCTGGCGTGAAGGAATTTGACAAATTCCAAAAAATGATGCTGGGCCGCAAGCGCTACGACTTCGATGACATGATCAATTGGGTGATTGGTGTTTTCAGGAACAACCCTCAAATACTGGCACAATACCAGGAGCAGTTCCAATATGTATTGGTGGATGAGTACCAGGATACGAGCGGCACGCAAAACAGCCTGGTTGAGATGCTGATCAGTTATTGGGATGAACCGAACATCTTTGTTGTGGGAGATGATGACCAGTCGATCTTTCGCTTTCAGGGGGCCAACGTGGAGAACATGCTGGTCTTCATGAAAAAATTTCCCAACATCAAAACCATCATGTTGACCGAGAACTACCGGTCCACACAACCGATTCTTGATGTATCAAAGACCTTGATTGACAAAAACCAGGAGCGGTTGATCCACCATATCAGCGGATTGAGCAAAACATTGCAGGCGGGCAATGCCGAATTGAAAACCCTTGCACAATTTCCCCAGGTCAACGCATGGAGAAATGCCCGTGAAGAAATGATCGGCATCACCAAAGCCATTGAAACCCTTGTCCACAGTGGAACTGCGCCCAAAAGCATCGCAGTCATCTACAAGGAAAACAAATATGGTGAGGAGCTGGCGGAGTTCCTAAAATGCAGGAACATCCTTTTTTACAGCAAGCGGAACATCAACCTGCTGGAGCTTCCGTTGATCAAAAAAATCATTCGACTGCTGGAATACCTGGATGCGGAAATGGACACGGCTTTCAGCGGTGACCAGATGCTTTTCGAAATCCTGCACTATGATTGGTTTTCTGTTCGTCCACTTGAAATCGCCAAACTGAGCATAGAAAACACGCAGCGCCTCTATAAAAAAGAGGTGTCCGGTTTCAGGAACATCATCGATATCAAGACCAATTCCATTGCAGGGAGTCTTTTCGAAAAAACAATTTCTGATGAACTGGCACAAGCAGGCAAATTCATCGAAAACATGCTGGGCAATATCAGCAACATCACATTGCAACAATTGCTGGAGCGGATCATTCGCGATTCAGGGATGCTGGGCGTGATCATGAAATCCAACGACAACCACTGGCAAATGCAAGCCTTGACCGCCTTTTTCGATTTTCTGAAAAATGAGACAAAAAAAGATCCCTCCCTGGACCTGAACAAATTCGTGAAGGTGATACAAATGATGCGGAAAGAAGAGCTGGCCCTTCCCATCGTTCAAGTGGGCGGCAATGAAAAAGGTGTGAACCTTCTGACTGCCCATGGTGCCAAAGGGCTTGAATTTGAACATGTTTTTTTTGCAGGATGCAATGCCAGTTTCTGGGAAAAGAAAAAGGCCATCAACAGGGGCTACAAACTTCCTGATACCCTCTTTGTATCAAATGCTTCTACAACATCTGAAGAGGAGTTGCGACGGCTTTTTTATGTCGCGTTGACCAGGGCGGCAAAATTCCTGACCATTTCTTATGCAAAACAAAAAGATGACGGAAAGGACCTTGAAGCCAGCATGTTTTTGGAAGAAATCAAGTCAGGCCATGCCCTGCCCGAAGACAATCCCATTCCAGCCGAAGATACCGTCATGGAATTTAACCTGGTGCGCTTGCTTACAGCACACTCGCCGATCATTGAAAAAATGGATTCAGCCATAATCGATAAGGCATTGGACAAATTTTCCATGAACGTAACGGCGCTGAACAATTACCTCAACTGTCCGCTTCAATTCTATTACAACAACCTCATTCGCATCCCATCTCCCAAAAACGAAACGCTTGAATTCGGCTCTGGTATTCATTTTGCGCTGGAATCCTTCTTCAATAAAATGAAAGAGGACCCGGGCAACAACTTCCCTTCCAAACAGGTGTTGGTTGAGGATTTTGTGCTTTACCTCTACAGGCACAGAGAGAGTTTCACCAAAGAGGAATTTGAAAGAAGGATGGAATACGGGCGGGATATCCTTGACAAATACTACGATAAAAAAATACATTCTTTCAACAAGATTGTATCGGTTGAGAGGAACATCAGGAACGTGATGGTTGATGGCGTCCCGCTCAAGGGAAAGATCGACAAAATGGAATTCGATGGCCACAAAGTCAACGTTGTAGACTACAAAACTGGAAACCCAGACAACGCAAAAGCAAAGCTTAAGAACCCCCAAAGCGATCCTCCTTACGGCGGCGACTATTGGCGCCAGGCAGTATTCTACAAGCTTTTGATTGACAACAATGAACAGGGCAAGTACCAGGTCATGAGCACCGAGTTTGATTTTGTTGAACCCAATGCCAAAAAAGAAATCAGCTCCACCCTTGTTCCCATTACAAAAGAAGATACGGATGCTGTAAGGGAACAGATCCAGTTTGTTTGGGCGAAGATCCAGGCACGGGACTTTTATACGGGCTGCGGAAAGGAAGACTGCCACTGGTGCAACTTTGTCAAAACAAACAAACTGCAGGTGGGATTCATTGAAGAAGAACAGGAAACATCCTTTGAACCCTTTCAGGAGCAATAGCAAGGAACCTCTTCAACAGGAAAAGCAGCATCCCCCAAAAAGGGGCTGGTGGTTTTTGATTAACTTTGCAACACATCATGAGATTCATTCATTGCATCATTTTTGCGGCACTACTCAGTTCCTGTGGACAACAAGTTCCACCAACAGGCGGGCCCCGGGATTCGATACCGCCAAAATTGGTGACGGCATTGCCTGAATATGGTGCCAAAAACTTCAAGGGGAACAAAATCACCCTGGTATTCGATGAATACATCACCCTTGATAACCCCTATGAAAAACTGACCTATTCCCCAACACCAAAGATCAATCCCAATGCCGAAGGAAAACTTAAAACCATTACCGTAAGACTCAAGGATACCCTTGAGGAAAATACGACCTACAGCATTGATTTTGGGGAAGCCATCAAGGACATCAATGAAAACAACATCCTCAAGAACTTCAGCTATACCTTTTCAACGGGGACATACATTGACTCTGCATACCTGACCGGCAAGGTGATCATTGCAGAAACCGGAAAAGTGGACAGCACCCTGATTGCAGTGCTTCACCAGCAAATGGACGATTCAGCTGTTGCCAAACAAAAACCACGCTATTATACCAGGCTCAAGGGCGATGGCAGTTTCATTTTCAGGAACCTGCGTCCAGGCCTGTACAATGTATTCGCCATCAAGGATGCCGATGGAGGAAAAAAATATGACCAGTCCAGTGAATTGATCGCATTCCTGAACAGCCCCATCAACATTGGCAAGGATACCGCTACAACCCTTTATGCTTTTGAAGAACTGCAAGAGGTGAAGCCTGCGCCAAAAACTTCATCCAAGCCTACAACTTCAAACAAGAAAACGGAGGACAAACGGTTGCGCTTTGGCAACAACCTCGATGGTGGGCGTCAAGACTTGCTTTCGAAATTCATCCTGAGTACAGAACACCCGCTGCAAAAAATTGACAGTGCAAAAGTCAGGTTCACAGACAAGGATTTCAAGGCCATTCCCGGGTTTTCCTTCACCCTGGACAGCACCAGAAAACAACTGATTATCGACCACAAGTGGACAGAAAACACCGCTTACAACCTTATTCTTGAAAAGGAGTTTGCCACGGACACCCTCGACAACAGGTTCATGAAGGCAGATACCATTGGCTTCAGCACCAAAAAAGAAAGTGATTACGGAAGCATTGACCTCCGCATTGCCAACATCGACAGCGCACAACATCCCATCCTTTTGTTGATCAAGGACAGTAAAGTGTTTCTGCAACAACCTGTCAGGCAGGAAAAATACAAGATAAATCGCTTCGCCCCCGGTGAGTACCAGATCAGTGTGTTGTTCGACAGCAACGACAATGGAAAATGGGATACCGGAAATTACTGGAAGAGATTACAGCCCGAAAAAGTGGTGGCCAGAAAGCAAACCTTGCAAATCAGGGCCAATTGGGACAACGAATTGAGGATTGATCTGAAAGACATTCAGTAATTTTACAAATGCACCTTTCTTCCAACCTGCTCGAAGCTGCCGTCAAGGAATTTTCCCGCCTCCCAGGCATCGGGAAGAAAACTGCTTTGCGACTGGTCCTTCACCTGCTCAAGCAAGAGGAACTGGAAGTGCTGCAATTCAGCGATACCATCTCCAGGATGCGCAAAGAAATCAGGTTCTGCAAAACCTGTTTCAACATCTCTGACCTCGATCAATGCACCATCTGCAGCAATACAGGCAGAAAAAAAGACGTGATCTGTGTAGTAGAGAACATCAGGGATGTGATTGCCATTGAGTCGACGGAGCAATACAATGGTGTTTACCATGTTTTGGGCGGTGTAATTTCTCCGTTGGACGGCATTGGGCCCGACCAGCTCACGATTGAATCTTTGGTCTCTAGGATTCCACTGGAAAACACCAAGGAGATCGTTTTTGCACTGAGCCCAACCATCCAGGGAGATACCACCATCTATTATATCCGCAAAAAACTCAACAGCTCCGAACTCCGCTTCACCACGATTGCCCGCGGTATCGCGTTTGGAGGGGAACTCGAATTTGCTGATGAAATGACATTGGCCAAGAGCATCAGGAACAGGCTTCCCGTAGACAGCTATATACAGTAAAAAACCCATCCCCCTTGCCCTTGAACCCTTGTCCCTTTTAACTACCTTTGCGCTTCTACACCAAGCATGAAAGATATCTCCATACTACTCAAAGAAAGAATCCTTGTCATTGACGGTGCCATGGGTACCATGATTCAAAGGCACAAGCTTACAGAATCGGACTACAGGGGAACCAGGTTTGCAGACTGGCCGTCAGACCTCAAGGGAAACAATGACCTGTTGAGCATTACCCAGCCCGACATCATCAAAAACATCCACCTTCAATACCTGGAGGCAGGAGCAGACATCATTGAAACCAATACCTTCAATGCGCAGGCTGTTTCCATGGCAGACTACAACATGAGCGAACTGTCTTATGAAATCAACCTGGCAGCAGCAGGTTGCGCCAGAAAGGCCGTTCTTGAATACCAAGCAAAACATCCCGAAAGCAAGGAAAAAGGCGGACCTTTCGTGGCTGGTGCCATTGGCCCGATGAACAAAACACTTTCCCTATCTCCAGATGTAAACAACCCCGGCTTCAGAAGCATTAGCTTTGATGAAGTCGCAGAAGCATATTACGAACAGGTAAAGGCGCTTGTAGAAGGCGGTGTTGACCTGTTGCTGATCGAAACCATCTTTGATACCCTGAATGCCAAGGCGGCCATCTATGCCACAAAAAAGTTTTTCCGTGACAACCAGCTGGAAGAACTGCCGTTGATGATCAGTGGCACCATCACAGATGCTTCCGGAAGAACACTCAGCGGCCAAACACTGGAGGCCTTTTATACCAGCATCGCACACGCAAACCCATTGAGCGTTGGCCTGAACTGTGCATTGGGTGCACATCAAATGCGTTCGCATATTGAAGAGCTTTCGCAGATTGCTGTATGTTATACATCCGCGTATCCCAATGCAGGGCTTCCCAATGCGATGGGAGAATACGATGAGGAACCTGCCGAAACCGCCCACTTCATAGAAGAATGGGCAGAAAAAGGATTTGTAAATATCGTGGGTGGATGCTGCGGCACCACGCCCGATCATATCAGGCACATTGCCGATCAGGTGAGAAAAATACAACCAAGGAGTTTGCCGGTGGTGGAGATTGAGGGATGAGGGGAAAGGGATGAGGGATGAGGGATGAGGGGGAAAGGGATGAGGGATGAACGTTTAGAAAAATAAAAAATGGGAGAACAAGTACATATCAAGCCTTACATGAGACTGTCAGGATTGGAGCCATTGGTGATCCGACCAGAGACCAATTTTGTCAATGTAGGGGAACGCACCAATGTTACAGGCTCAAAGAAGTTTGCACGGCTGATCAGGGAAGAAAAATACGAAGAGGCGCTCGGTGTTGCAAGGCAGCAGGTTGAAAGTGGGGCACAGATCCTTGACGTAAACATGGACGACGCCTTGCTTGATGGTGAAAAGGAAATGGTCATCTTCCTCAACCTGCTTCAAAGTGAGCCAGACATTGCCAGGATTCCCGTCATGATTGACTCTTCAAAATTTTCCATCATTGAAGCTGGGCTGAAATGCATACAGGGAAAATGCGTGGTCAACTCCATTTCACTGAAGGAAGGCGAAGAAAAATTCATCCAGCAGGCCATCATCTGCAGAAGCTTTGGCGCAGCAGTAATTGTTATGGCCTTTGATGAAGAAGGACAGGCGGATACACTGGAAAAAAGAATCAGGATTGGGGAAAGGGCGTATGAAATCCTCACAAAAAAAGTGGGATTCCCTGCATCGGACATCATCTTTGACCTCAATGTTTTTGCAGTAGCCACCGGATTGGAGGAGCACAACAACTATGGTGTTGATTTCATTGAAGCCACCAGGGTATTGAAACAAAAATATCCATTGGTAAAAATTTCAGGAGGTGTCAGCAACCTTTCATTTTCTTTCCGTGGCAACGACCATGTTCGCGAAGCCATGCACTCCGTATTTCTCTACCATGCGATCAAGGCGGGAATGGACATGGGCATCGTCAATGCAGGGCAGCTTGTCATTTATGATGAGATTGATCCGGTATTGAGGACGCTCTGTGAGGATGTGATCCTCAACAGAAAAAATGACGATAACCAGGCAACTGAAAAGTTGATTCAGTTTGCCGAAACCGTAAAGGCCAAAGGCAAGGTGCAGGAAAGGGATGAGGCCTGGCGCAACGCTTCTGTGCAGGAGCGCTTGAAACACGCACTGATCAATGGCATTACTGAATACATCGATGCAGACACTGAAGAGGCAAGACAAGAATATCCCCGGCCGCTTGATGTGATTGAAGGGCCATTGATGGACGCGATGAATGTGGTCGGCGACCTTTTTGGTGTTGGAAAAATGTTCCTGCCACAGGTGGTAAAAAGTGCCAGGGTAATGAAGAAAAGTGTGGCGGTTCTGACCCCATACATCGAAGCAGCAAAACTAGAGGCTTCCGCTGCAGGCAAAATCCTGCTGGCAACCGTTAAAGGCGATGTGCATGATATTGGAAAAAACATTGTTGGGGTTGTGCTCGGATGCAACGGATATGATATTGTGGATTTGGGTGTGATGGTGGGCGCCGATAAAATCCTTGATGAGGCAGTAAAGCACAATGCAGACATCATCGGGTTGAGTGGATTGATCACGCCATCGTTGGATGAAATGGTACATGTGGCGGCAGAGATGAAACGCAGGGGAATGAAACAACCGTTGCTGATAGGCGGCGCTACAACCTCTCGCATGCATACAGCACTGAAGATTGCACAACAATATGATGGTGGAGTGGTGCATGTGCTCGATGCATCAAGAAGCGTATCTGTTGCAGGATCCTTGCTCAACCAAAACAAAACCGAATTCCTGGAATCCATTGACCAGGAGTATGAAAAATTGCGCGTAGAATTTGCCAATAAAAAGAGCAGCAAGGAAATGCTGGGCTATGAGGATTCCATAAGCAGGAAATTCAACATGGATTGGAACAATGCTGTGCTTCCAACTCCCAGTTTTACGGGGAAAAAGGTGATTGAGGACATTCCCGTGGAAACCCTTATTCCTTACATAGACTGGACACCATTTTTTATTGCCTGGGAGATGCATGGAAAATTTCCCGCCATCCTGAAGGACGAAAAAATTGGTGCCGAAGCCACGAAATTGTACAACGATGCAATGGCCATGCTGCAGCAGATTGTTGCAGAAAAATGGCTTGAGCCCAAAGCCGTTCTTGGTTTCTGGCCAGCCAACAGTGATGGGCGGGATACCGTGACTTTGCTCAATATCGCGGCACATGAAAAAATCGAGTTGCAATTTCTCCGCCAACAAATGAAAAAAGCAGCAGACCAGCCCAACCTTTCTTTGGCTGATTTCATCGCACCTTTGTCCGCTTCGAGACAGGACCATCTCGGTGCATTTGCTGTAACCATTCAAGGAATTGAGGAGCATGTCCTGCGCTTTGAATCACAGTATGACGATTATGGCAAGATCATGCTACAGGCCCTTGCAGACAGGCTTGCAGAGGCACTTGCAGAATACCTCCACATGAGGGTGAGGACAGATTACTGGGGGTATGCCAAAGACGAACTGTTGTCCAATGAACAAATGATCAGGGAAGATTACATTGGCATCAGGCCTGCACCAGGCTATCCCGCTTGTCCAGACCATACCGAAAAAAACAAACTCTTCCATCTGCTGGATGCTTCAAACCAGATTGGCATCACGTTGACGGAATCACTTGCCATGTATCCTGCCTCCTCCGTTTGTGGATGGTATTTCGCAAATCCGGAAGCAAAATACTTTGGTGTTGGAAAAATTACCAAAGATCAGCTGCATGATTATGCTGAACGAAAGGGCATGGACCTGGCGGAAGCTGAAAAATGGTTAAGGCCCAGCCTTGAGGGATAATCTTACCAGCAACAATATCCAAGCAACATGAGGATCATCTCTTACAATGTCAATGGCATCAGGGCGGCAATAAAAAAAGGCTTCATTGACTGGTTAAAAACTGATCCTGCAGACATCATTTGCCTGCAAGAAACAAAAGCCACAAAAGAAGACATCAACATCGCAGAAATCAACGCATTGGGGTACCATGATTATTGGTTCAGCGCAAGCAGCAAAAAAGGGTACAGTGGTGTAGCCGTATTTACAAAGATCAAACCCGATAAGGTGGTGAATGGCAATGGGCATACACAAAGCGATGATGAAGGTCGGGTGATTCAACTTCATTTTGGAAAACTGCTGTTGATCAATGCCTATTTTCCGTCTGGAACTTCAGGAGAGGAAAGACAGTCCTTCAAAATGGAGTGGCTCAAGGAATTTCTCCCCTACCTCAGCAAGATGAGCAAGAAACAAGAAGGAATTGTGCTTTGTGGAGACTACAACATCGCCCATCATCCCATCGATATCCATGATCCCAAAGGGAATAAAAATTCTACCGGTTTTTTACCAGAAGAAAGGGCGTGGATGGACGACTTTTTTGCAGCTGGTTGGGTGGATACATTCAGGACAAAACACCCGGAACCACACCGTTACTCTTGGTGGAGTCAACGCTTTCCCAGTGTTCGGCTCAACAACAAGGGCTGGAGAATTGATTATATCAATGTAACAGAAAACCTCCGGTCAAGGATTGTGGATGCAGAAATTTACCCTGACATCAAGCACAGCGACCATTGCCCTGTTTACCTTGAACTGTCAAACAAATAATATGCTGGTCTACAACATCACCTATGCCGTGCCACATGAAATCCATGAAGAATGGTTGGCCTGGATGAAAAACATACATATCCCAGAAATGATGTCTTTGGGGCTGTTTTCAGGGTATACGATACTGAGATTATTGGAGATGGAAGAGCAAGAAGGAATCGGGATTGCAGTGCAATTTCGTGCAGAAACTGAAGAAAATTACCGCAAATACATTGCTGAACATGCACCTGCATTGCGTTTGAAAGCAAGGGCCGTATGGGGCGATCAGGTGATGGGATTTCGAACATTGATGGCAATTGTGCAATAAGTGTGGAAAAATAGATTACCTTTAATTGCTAAAATGTAGGTCTGCACTGGCTTTTAGAGGAAAAACGTGAAGAAAAAAAATTTTGTTAGAATCAAAAAGCCTATAAATTTGTCAGTACACAAATCAATTAAAATTTTAAGTTTATGAACAAAGCTGAATTGATCGCCAAGCTCGCTGATGACGCTGGTATCACCAAAACTCAGGCCAACGCTACACTTGATTCATTTGTTAGCGCAGTAACCAAAACCCTCAAAGGTGGTGGAAAAGTTACATTGGTTGGTTTCGGTACTTTCTCTGTAACCAAAAGGGCTGCTCGCAATGGTCGTAACCCACAGACTGGTGCTGTGATCAAGATCAAGGCAAAGAAGGTTGCCAAGTTCAAAGCTGGTAAAGAACTTTCTGCAAAGATCTAACCGCTTAAAAAAAATTAAAAAAGCAAGACGTTTGCGCGTCTTGCTTTTTTTTTCACATCAACACAATAAAAAACAAATACAATGGGAAGAGGCGACAAAAAAACCAAAAAAGGAAAAATATTCAAAGGATCTTTCGGAAAATCAAGACCAGCAAAAGCTGGAAAGAAAGCTGCTGCACGAAAATCCTAATTCGTTATCCGTTATCAGTTGTCGGTTGTGCATGCAAATTCACGGCTGTTCAACTGATAACTGACAACAGGCAATTCATCATGGGGCCAGGCGTTCCAGCATCCAGGCTCCATCTTTCCCTGAATACTTGATCCTGTCATGCAGCCTGTTGCTGCGACCCTGCCAAAATTCTACGGTTTCGGGTATTACACGATAACCACCCCAATGCATGGGGCGAGGTACATTACCATCAGCATATCGCTCAAGCAATTCCTCTGCTTGCTTGTCCAACACTTCACGGTTTACTACCACCCTGCTTTGTGGAGAAGCCCAGGCGCCCAATTTACTGCCCAGCGGTCTGCTGTTGAAATATTCATCACTCTCTGTAGAGGAAACCTGCTCGCACTTCCCCATCACCCTTACTTGCCGTTCCAGTTCCTTCCAAAAGAAAACCAAGGATGCAAATGGATTGGCAGCGAGATCATGACCTTTATCGCTTTCATAATTGGTATAAAAAACAAAACCCCTTTCGTCAAAGCCTTTCAATAAAACAATCCTTGCCGAGGGTCTTCCCGCTGAAGTTACTGTTGACAGGGTCATGGCATTTACCTCATCGATTTCTGAACGCAAGGCCTCATCCCACCATTGGCTGAATTGGGAAATAGGGTCGGGCTGAACCTCTGACTCAGACAGTGAGCGCAACTGATAATCCTTGCGAATGGAAGAGATGGACATGGGGCTAAGGGGAGTTTAGAGATGTTGTAAGGTGTTTGCTTTGTAAACTGAATCCTGCAAACCTCACTTCACCAAAGTACCAATCTGTTCACCAGTCACCAATTTTTTCAAATTTCCTTCTTGGTTGATATCAAAAACAATGATTGGAAGATTGTTTTCCATGCACAGCGTAAAGGCTGTCATGTCCATAATCTTTAGGTTTTTATCAATGCATTCCTTGAAAGAGATCGTATCGTATTTTGTTGCCGAAGGATCCTTCTCCGGATCAGCAGTATAGATTCCGTTTACGCGGGTTCCCTTGATGATTACATCTGCACCTATTTCTACGGCACGAAGTGAACCTGCGGTATCCGTAGTGAAATACGGATTACCTGTTCCTCCGCCGAAAATCACAATCCTGTTTTTTTCAAGGTGCCTGATGGCCCTTCTCCTGATATAAGGCTCTGCTACCTGTTCCATCTTGATGGCGGTCAACAAGCGTGTGTACATGCCCTGCTTTTCAAGCATTGCCTGTATGGCCATCCCATTGATGACGGTGGCCAGCATGCCCATATAATCACCATGGGCACGTTCAATGCCCGTTTCGGATTCATTCATCCCACGGTAGATGTTTCCACCACCAATGACGATAGCCACTTCCACTCCAAGGTCTACCACACTTTTGATTTCCTTGGCATAGCGGTTGATCATGGTTGGATCAATACCAAAACCATTGTCTCCCACAAGAGACTCTCCGGATAATTTCAGCAGTATTCTTTTGTATATGGGTTGCATGGTGCAAAGATACAAAAAGGGCCTTCATCATGAAGGCCCTTTTCTATGTTCGTTATTTGCTGTGGATTAACCGAGCGCAACACGCTTGAAAGAAACAACTTTCAGGTCACTGCCCTTGGACTTGAGGTAATCTCCTACAGACATTCCTCCATCCTTTACAAAAGCCTGGGCAACCAGTGTACTTTCCTTGTAGAAAGCATTCAGCTTGCCTTCTGCAATTTTAGATATCATTTCATCAGGCTTTCCGGCCATTTTGGGATCGTTCTTGATCAACTCAAGAATTACGCCTTTTTCCCTTTCAATGACTTCGGCTGAAACAGAAGAGGAATCGATGGCAACGGGATTCATTGCAGCAATTTGCATGGCAATGTCCTTGCCAACTTCAGGCTGCACCTCATTCAGACCTACCAATACACCCATCCTGTTTGCACCATGGATATAGGATGATACAAATTCAGCATCAATGCGCTCAAACTTGGAAACACCAATTTTCTCACCAATGCTGGCAAGCTTGTCATTCACCAAATCAGCAATTTTTGCACCATTGATTTCTTGTGCATACAATTCATCTGCGGAATGTACATTGTTTGCAATCGCTGCGTCCATGATGCTTTGCGCGAACGCGACAAAATCATCGTTCTTGCTCACAAAATCTGTTTCGCAGCTCAGGCACAAAGTGATTCCGGTTTTGTTGTCGGCAGTGGTCTTTGCAAGCACAACACCCTCTTTTGCATCACGGTCACCCCTGAGTGCAGCAACCTTTTGGCCCTTTTTCCTGAGCCAATCAATTGCAGCCTCAATATCGCCGTTGTTTTCAGTGAGTGCCTTGCGACAATCCATCATGCCTGCACCCGTCATTTGACGCAGCTTGTTGATTTCAGCTGCCGTTATTGTTACTTCTGACATATTTATCCTCCGGTCAAGAAACCGCTTTCGGTTCAAGACACGATATTTAAGTTAGTGTATGTATTGATTACTTCTTCTGGGCTGGCTTTCTGCCGCCACCACCTGCTGCAGGAACCCTGCGCTTTGGTGCACCCGACTTGGCCTTTTTTGCTGCTTCCGCATCACCTTCCTCATCAAGAGAGAACTTCAATGCGTTGTCTCCTGAATCTTCACCTTCTTCGCTCTCGTCAGACTTTTCAGCCTGGCGCTCGGCCAATCCTTCCGCAATTGCTGCAGTGATGTAGTTGGTGATGATGGCGATGGATTTGGTTGCGTCATCGTTGGATGGCACAGGGAAGTCAACTTTATTGGGATCGCAGTTGGTATCCACCATGCCAAATGTGGTAATTCCAAGACGCTTGGCTTCAGCCATGGCAATGTGCTCATGACCGATGTCAATGATGAACAGTGCCGCTGGTACACGGCCCAACTGTGCAATACCACCCAATACTTTTTCCATCTTGTCCTTGTCGCGTGACAATTGAAGACGCTCTTTCTTGGTAATGTTGTCGAAGCTGCCATCAGCAAGCATTTTTTCGATGCTCTGCATTTTCTTTACCGACTTGCGAACAGTGTTGAAATTGGTCAACATGCCACCCAACCAGCGCTCTGTAACAAAAGGCATGTTCACCTTCTGTGCACACTCGGTCACGATTTCCTTGGCTTGCTTTTTGGTTCCAACAAACATGATCTTCTTACCGCTTTTGGCGATGTTCTTGAGGGCGAGGGCAGTTTCTTGCAAACACTCAACCGTCTTGTTCAGATCAATAATATGGATGCCTTTTTTCTCTGCATAGATGTAAGGCAACATCTTAGGATTCCACTTCTTGCGGAGGTGGCCGAAGTGAACACCTGCTTCAAGGAGTTGCTGCTGCAGTGTAGTATTATTTTCCATTGTATAATGTATGTTTTTGATTCTAGATTGGTGATCCTGTTAACGCTTGCTGAAC
>Ga0222712_10001045_pt1 | contig 35601 bp, 60 predicted proteins | sample C33_657DmetaG_FD_165043 | JGI IMG/M metagenome (GOLD analysis project Ga0222712, IMG submission 165043) | Estuarine water microbial communities from San Francisco Bay, California, United States - C33_657D | ecosystem: Environmental > Aquatic > Marine > Unclassified | place: USA: California...
AAAGAATGGGGGTAGAATAAGACAACCAATGTTTACTAGAGTATTCGTAAAGCCTCTGCGCATGTTTTGGATTACTCCCAAATTGTTTTGATACGAAAGCGAATCGTTGCTGAGGGCTCGTCTCTTCTTCCTTCATGTACGACTCTTGCAGTCGCTTAATTCCTAAGATATCGAAAAGATTATCACGTGAATAATCTACCTCGATGTCAAGATATGTGTCTGACATTGATTAACTCCAACTATTATTTTTTATTCTGAGACGAATGTTGCTGTAAGGGGAAATATTTCAGTGATTACCGTGGCGCATAATTTAGCGATATCGATGTGTTCTTGCTGTGTGCCATTTGCCGATCGGAGTTGTATATAGTGAATCCAAGAACGCAGGGTTCCGTTCATGTAAAGACGCGAGACTGTCAGTCCTTCTGGTAGTACAGCACGTGCTTGCTCCTTGGCAATTCCATGAGAAATTGCCCACTCATATGCTTCCTTAGCCTCTTGAATAACCCGCTTTTGTCGCTCTTCCCACCACGCTTTCACAGCAAGATTGTCTGTTTTTATGCTGTTTTGTCGATTAGACGAGTCCTGTAGGCGAGCTTCTCTGTATACAAATTCAAGATCCTTTGTCGGGTCAGCGTATCGTTGACTGAATTCTTGGAATGAGAAACTGCGGTGTCTGAGGATTTGGCGGGCGATATCTCGTGTTGTTTCGATTTCGAGACATGCGGAGACCATTTCGAGCGGGCTCCAGTGTTGGTTTTTAACGAGGTACTTAATGAGCTTTTCCGACGTGCCAGCATTAAATTGGTTTGCTGGATTCGATACTCTTGCACAGAACGCGATAAGTTCCTGGACGTCATAGAGACCTTGTTCATATATTTCCCTGCTTGGTTTTGAAAAACTAATCAGCTTGACCTTCATTTAATGATTCCCTCAACCCAATTCTCACAAGTATCTTCAGCGTATTGAAGGTTATGTTCTGTTAACATCCTCGTCTCACGCTTCTCATCATTCTCAAAAAATTCAACTTCATACCCAGCCCACGTTGATATTACACGGGCGCGCCTACCATTGTCTCTACCATAAAATTCACTTAAAAATGTTCTCATATTTTCTTCCATTGTGTTAACATCATCTTTGCCAAAAGGTCCCTATATGTATGCTGATCTATCAACTGTTGAATGCTGTGTGGGGTCATCCCAGCAAGAACCATATCATTGATATCTTTATATTGCATACTTTGAGGCCATATACAAACATCATACCCCAAATTAATTACTTTTTCAATAGCATTAACAATATCTTTATTCCTTGGCTCATTATCATATACAATTGTTGTGTTCTCTGGCTTTAGACCAACCTGCACAGCTGTTTTATCCAAATGAGCACCACCCATTGCAAGACAGTTATGTAGGAACATTGAATCTATTGGGCCTTCTGTCACATAGACTCTCTCGTTCAAATTAACCGCATCTAGCCCGTATACACGCGGCTTTTCCTCGTCTAATATGATTGTGATGTATCTTGGCTCAACATCGAAAAAAGCACGCCCTTGATACCCGAATAAATTGCCTTTTTGATCGACAAATGGAATAACGAGTCTCGGTTCATCTTTTTTCGCAAGATCAAATTTATCTGGCTTCAGTGTGTTTGTCCAAGCCTTAAACCTTGGTGCAAAGAATAGTTTGGCATGATACCTATTTGGTATCTGTCTTTTAATAATATACTTACGAGCTGGGTGTTCTATTTCAAGCTGCGATATCTTTTTCAACCCGCTAAGAGCTGTATATTTGATAAATTTCGGAGTAATAAACTTTGATATATCAGCAGCAGGCTCGATGATACGATCTGTATTATACGTATTTGCCTTTTCGATATATCTTTCACGGATGTAATCTTGATATGCGGATGGATCAACCGTTTCAAGGAACCGGCCAAAAGGCATACTAACATTACAGTTGTGACACGTATAGACATAGCCACCTGAGCTACCAAGAATGTAGCCACGTGCTTTTGTTTTGCTTTTACGGGAGTCGCCGCAAATAGGACAACGCATGTTCCAAACATCGTTATCTTTCTTTGCAAACATAGACAGTCTCGGCGCCAGAGCGCCGATATATTTCAAATCAATCCAATTCATGATACTCTCCCACTAACGGTAGTGGACTATATCATAAATGGGTGGTTTTGTCAACCTAATTTAAACAAATGTGATGCTAAAAATCCAATAACAGCAGAACCACCAATAATCATCCAACGCCACTTTTCAAGTGCTGTCAGACGATCATCAATTTCCTCGATTTTTTGCATCATAGCTTTATGTTGTTCTTTTGAATCTTGTCTAAACTCTTTAAGCTCTGATCCGAGGTTACTTAGTTGATTTTCCAAAACAGCTATCCTTGATGTGGAGTCGAACAATTCCATCTCCGTACTCATTTCTTCACAGGAACTTCAGTACCTTCAAGCTTCTTGTGAACCTTCATTTCTTTACAATTTTGCTTGACGTTACCTTTTGCGTCTTTAACTGGCTTGCCATCTTTGTCTTTGACATCGACGCATACCTTTGTCTTTTCAGCCTCAGCATAAACTGCGGTTGTCATGCCAAACAATAATGCAATTGATAATACTAGTGATTTCATTTTTATTCCTTTTTAGAAAACTTTTCTGATGCTGTGAAACCTAATCCTGCTATCACGATATACATCATTGAATCAAACAATTTTGAATCCACTTTGTAACCATATACATCCATTGCAAAAGCCCACGCACACATTAGGAATGCTAATATGGTAACAACTCTTTTGCTGGAGACAGTATTATTAGTACCGTCTGATAACATACTTAGTATATAATTCATTTATAGTTCGGGTTGAGGGGCTGGAGCTGGGGCTGGCTTGCCTCCGAAACCTGTGACGACTTGGGGTTGAGATACGCTTCCAAAGCTGCTTCCTGCACCCATGGATTGTGATCCAAACGAATTCGTGACTGTTGGAGAAAAGCCAGGTGCTGGAGAGAAGGAAGATGAGCTGGTTGTTTCATTTTTTTGTACTGGTGTTGGTGGACGTTCCCATCCTTTATTCGCTGCTTGTAATGCTGCCTTCTGAGCATCTTTATCATTACCAGCAAGCATGATACCAGAAAGAGTACCTGTCAAAAATGTCGCAATAGGAATAATCAATTCAAAAAACTTCTGGTCGATTGGACTGATAGCATTCAGTGGCTGTGTCACAAAGATAATTGAGTACAGAACAACAAACACAATACCAGTTAATGTCAAAGCCAAGCAAATTCCAATAAAGAATTTCAATCTCGCCATCAATTGTTCTTCTGTATACATTTGATTATTTTCCACAATTCGCTCCTTGTGCTGTTTGTGCTTGGCATGCCATTGCTGGAGCCACAGGTATAGGTGTTTGAGTTTGTCCATCTTTTGAGGGTCCTAGTCTAGGGTCGCGTTGACCTTTAAAAATATGTTCAGGACAAGTTCTTGTCACATCACATTTCGGTAATTTACAAAAATCTTTTTCCCAGTTGTCGGGATCTTGACATGGATAACGGAATCTATCACCACCAAAAAATGCTAATGCAAGAGGCAGTACAAGTAGAGTTATTGCAATATAGAATAGTTTTTTATCGTTCATTATGGGCACCAACTTGTTTTTGCTTCACCGTAGTATTCTCTTGCGTAACCATTAGCAATCAGCTGTTGGCGCAAACTTTTACCATCAAGAATAACATCACCAAGAACACGGCCACCATACTTATCCCAATCCATCAGGACAACTTGTCTCGATGATGATGCATTGATAGCAGCTTTTGTGAATGCAGTAGCAGCTTGCCCTCTTGCATCTTCAGACGGGCACTTCGCTCTAAATCCTTTTTCTGGTGTATCAACACCAAAAACTCTTATTGACAATTCTTTCTTGAGAGGATCGGGCAGCCACATAGCTTGAAAAGCAACAGTGTCACCATCAATTACACGAGTAATGACGGCATCATACACCACACCAGCTCTTTGCTGTTGTCCGAATACGATAGCAGGTAGTAATGCTAGAATAAGGAGTATCTTTTTCATTAGTGTACTCCTAAAACATGCAGTGCATGTTCATAATGTTTGATACGATCTTCCAGTCCAATTGTACCACCATTAATACGCTTGGTTAAAGTAAGAATATCACCTTTATCCGCCCATTGATTGAGGTTGTTGTTTTCCCAGAACCAGCACGCTGATTGAGCAGCACCTTCAAATGTGGCCATATACTCTGCTGCTTCTTCTACAGAAATTTGCAATGAGCCAGCAAAGAATGTATAGTTGTCTTTACCAGTCAATTGAATGAGACCACGGCCACGATACTTGTAACCATCACCTGAAGACTCATCACCGTTACCCATTCGCGATGCATAGATTCTATTTGCAATAGCTTCTTGTTTGTTTGGTTTCGCACAGTATTGAGCTGCTAACTCATCAGTTGGAAAATACTTAGCAAATAATTTACGCAACGTTGCTGGCTTGTAATTTAGATTTTCTTGCAGCGCTGTAAAACCACCAGATTCGTGTGAACATTGAGCAATAAATGCAGCGATACGTTGTGGTGTATTAATTTCATAATCTGGTAACAATTGTTCCAGAGCATGATGCCAATGATCGATGTACGGATTCTTTGGAAGTAATTGTTTTAGTTGTTCTTTTGATAATTCCATTATTTTACACTTTCAAAAATGTTTTTCTGTACGTTATACCATTCAATAAAAGCATCGTGTTTCACGGCACACTCATAATATGTTGAGTAGTTGATAGTTATCGTTTTTGATATATCACTCAGTTTTGCATCCTCGTTCACTTTTTGTAATGAAGGACACTTCTCCATAATCTTTACAGGTACCTCTGGAAACTTAGCTGTAACAGGTACGGTTGTAGAGCATCCCGTGCACATTGCAACGAAAAAGATTGCTGTTACTATAACGAAAAGAATTGTGCTAATTCTTTGCTGTCTCTCAATGTCTTTCATTTAACAATTCCATTTTTTAAGAGCCAATGCTTTTCTTGTTGGTTCACCATTAGGCTTTTTCATTGGGCCCTCAACACCACCCATTCTTGCACAAAAGGATTTTCTACGTTTAGCTGACTTTGAATTGGGATCAAGTTTTGATGGCTTTGTTGTTACGGCCATTGATAGTTTTGATCCTGGATTCTCTCTGCGATAAGACATAATTCCTTTGCGGTTCAAACCACCTTTTGGATTCTTACCAGCACTCCTCGTCCATGCTGCTGTCTCATCTATCACTTGCTCTTGTGCGTCTTTAAAGTTTTGTTTTGTAGGTGCACCCTTAGAACCAGGTTTACGCATATGTTCGCCCGATCCATTTTTGATTCTCTCACGTTTGGCATGGATATTATCCCAAAGCCCATTCTCGTTTAATCTGAACTGTTTAAATGTAATCATTTTGGAGCCTCTGCTGCTTGGTTATGAGCTTGAATAAATTCTTTTGGTATCTCGCATTGTCCGCCAGGAGCAAACTTTGTATCATATTTAACAATTTCACGATCAATGTATTTAACGATTTCTTCACCGCGCGTCTTAACAACTTGTACCTTGTTAACAACTTTTGTTTCTATTTTTACGTTCTCTTGTTTTGCAGCAGCCTCGGCTTCAGCAACCTTATTCTCCATCTCTTTTACTCTTGCAACCCATGCTTCGTTATCATGGATGGCTCCTGCCATAAACAAACCAATAACGAAAAAAGCCGCACTAGCGGCTTGAACAGCAGTCTTGTATGGACCAGGTATGAATTTACCTATTAGCAGCCCGACAAAACCAATTAAAAGGATTGCGTAAAAAATCCAATCAGGTAGAAACTTTAGAACCCACATTTACAGGCTTTCTTTTTAACATCTTATTCATAATAGCTTTACGACCCCCAGGTTCTCCTTTTGGTCCAAAACCAATACCCTGCACATTACCAGCTCCAACAGCATTTATTGCAACGCCTGCTTCTTCAACAAATTGCTTGAATGTCTTCATATATGTCTTAATATTTCTACTATGTTTTCATCCATATGAATGTCTGAGCTGATAATATTTTTATTTTCTATTCCTATATTATAAACAACATCCGGCATATAACCCATCAACACGAGAAAAGGTTTAATGAAATGGTAATGTCCCTTCAATTTGAGAAACAACATTCTTGTTGCAGGTTCTGCTCCAAATATGTTATAGATGATTGTCAAATGATTGATTATTAATCTTTCTTTGAGCTCACCCGTCTCTTCAAACCTATTAAACAAACGCTTAATATACTTAAAACGATTAAGGTCATCATAAAACTCTAAGGTATCGTAACAATGGGGGTTATCATAATGTTTTGCGGCATATAACAAAAAATTAGTTTCATCAAGTTTTTCACGCATATTTTAAAAAGTACTAAGTGCAGCCCTCACCCATGTGTTGTTAGCCACACAAATGTAAACGTGTGAAGAACTAAATGTTATTTGACCTTTTGTTCCAGCAGAGTTAGCCAATGCAGGAACAGCTTCTCTTACATGCGATGCATATATGTTTGCGCTATTAGCTCCTAGTAAAGACGCTACCGTTACACTTTTTGTAACAGCGTTGCCACTAGGAGCATCTACAACAACTGTCAGGTCATCGCCTGACACTGCTGTCAGAGTTGGTAACTCTGTTATTTTTTTAGCGCGATCAGCCATTTATTAACTATCTGCAACTGTTGTATCATCACCAGCGTCACTAGCAACTGCTTGAGTCATGCTACGCATTGCTACAAGAGTCTCTACACGCTTACGACCGTTAGTGTTGTTGATACGAACCCAACCTGGTGTCTTGATTCCGTTTGCACGGTTAGCAGCAAGACGAGCTTCAGTTACGTCAACACCAACATAATCGATAGGACGCATACCAACGTGTGTACCACTGATATACTTTGGACCTGATTGAATCCAAATAGTAGCAGCAACGTTTGATGTTGCAGCGTATGTACGATCAATCGTCAATGATGTGCTGTTAGCAATTGCAGTCACACGATAACGTGTGTTTGCTCCAGCAGCAGTGTTTGCTGTCGAAATGAAGATGTTATCACCAACTTGAATTTCTGTATCAAAACTTGTTGATGAGTTTGCTGTTACAGTAGCGCTACCGTTTGTTAGCTTCGCTGTTCCTGTAAGAGCCGTTTGATCTGTTTTTCCCCATAGTGGCATTTTTCTCTCTCCTTGAGATTATTGTTTTAGTTATTTATTAGTCTTCCAAAGTCAGCATATCAAGGAGATACTGTGACTTTTTACCAATTTTGCGTTCTTTACCGTTGACATATAGACGAGTCTCACCATCTCGTCCAGGGTACAATTGTTCCCTCAGACGTTGATTTTCTCTGCGTAGATCTTCCTCTTGAGGAAGACGTTGTTGATTTTTTACAACTAACCGCGTTGCATCCGTAACGATAATCGCCATGGTAATCCTTATTGAGCTTTTGGCTTGATGTGCTTAATCTTTGCACCCATCTCTGCGGCATCGTCAAGGTGAGTATCAGTTAGGTGCTCGCCTACTTTGATACCATCGCTAAGATGGCTACCAACAGCATGCACCTTGTACTTACCACCACCTGCATGAGAAACATGCAATGCCATTGGGTGAACAGTTTCTTCTGTAAAAACTTTAAAAGACTTCATATTACATTGCTTTCTTTTTCTTTTTGTGATCCATGTGACCTTCGGAAACAAGAATCTCAATATCTTTTGTCTCTACACGTTTGATACCTTCAGCAAACATAACATCGTACCATGCAATGTTACCTTGTGCATCTGGTTCTGCGTGTTGGCTGGTCAATGTACGACCTTCACCGAACTGCTCAGACTTAACGTGGATAGCGCACTGGTGTGTGCTGTTTCCAGGTGTGTCTAGGTTCTCTTCTTTGACAGACTTTCTCTTCTCTCTGTCCATTTTTCTTTCATCAGCATCCTTACCAGGACCATCATCGAAAGTGCTAGACTTACGAGTATACTGTGTAACACCAGGCTTAATTTCTTTTTTATCAAACTTGCCAGTGCCTTTATTAGCATTGACAGCTTTCATCATATCATCCCAACCTTCTTGAGCCTGTTCAGCTTCTTCTTTCTTCATGCCAACACCACGTGCTTTCATCACATCACCGTATGTGATGCGCTTTTTGTTACCATGCTTTGCAGCAAGTTCTTTTTCGCGAGGTGTTGTTGGAATGCTACCTTCTGCTTCTGCAACAATCTCTTCTTTGACATTCTTTGTTGTCATTTTCTGAGTAGCTGACGAAGCGGCAGGCTCTGCTTTTGGTGCAGGCTGCGTTGGCATCTTCATTTGTTTACCAACCATTTTCTCATGCAAAGCATTTTGTTCTTCAACAAACTTTGCACGTGACTTTTGGTTAATTTCTGCAGCAGCTGCTACAAGTTTTGCGGATAGGTCCTTAATCATTTTTGCTCCTTAATCGTTATCTATGATTTTTAGTTTACGTTGCATTCTTAAATTTCTTGAGATACGGAATTTCTGATTATCAATATCCATATCTTTTGGTTCAGGTGTCTGTGAGAGTGATGGGCGAGTAAATTTCTTCTTTATATCCTCATCAGATACATCTGTTTTTGGATTAAGATCTTCTACTTTGTGAAGCTTTTTAATAGCTTTAACATGGTCTGCAACAAAACTATGTTCCTTCTCCATATCAGCTTCAATGGCAACTTTCATAATCTTTTCTGCATACTCTTCTGCCTGCTTAATATCCTCACTTGTTGCTTTGTCTACAGCAATCACACTCTTTTCTAATGCAAACAACTGGTCTAAAAGCTTTGCTGTTGTCTCCATTTTGTTACGATCAACGTCGACAGGTAGATTGCTATACAGCTTTTGAGCTTTCGGACACATCTCAAAGTTTGATGTCTCATACTGACCAACAACAATCTGATCTCTATAATGAGTCTCTAACTTCTTTTCATAGATTGAAGCAATTGCACTACGAAAGCTCTTATACTTGCTTTCGGTAACAGGACGTACGCGAATCGTACTAATTAATGATTTGTAACTCATTGCTCTTTTCCCTTAAGAATAGAGCGCAGCATCCACTGATGTTTCTTGTGAGCAACGATACGATCTTGCAAAAAGTTGGATAAGCCAATCTCTGTATAACGTTCCGCTAATCTAAACGCTTCCATAATACTATTGATAACTTTGTTGTTATCATTGTATAGATTACGGAACATGACCATTGCATCAGGTGCAACTTCTGTCTCGTCAAGTGTCGTTAGCTCAGCAATACGGCGAGGACCCAAAGGAGCATATGCATCCAATGTACGGATGAATTCACCAATATTGTCGATCACCCCGTCTATCTCTGCATAGAAGTCACCAAGGAATTCGTGATATGAGGGAAAGTCGTCGCCCTCTACATTCCAATGATACTGCTGTGCCTTCATACCGAGTGCAACGTTGTCGGCAAGATACACTTTCATTTGTTGAATCAGCTCTTCCATTATTTCTTTTCCTCTGGTTTCTTTTCGTCTTTCTTACCAAAGACTGAGTTTACATACGGAGCAGCAAGACGTTCTCTACGCTCGCGATCAGCTTTAATCTTTTCCAGAGCTCTTTGCATTCTAACAGCTGGTGAAGAGGCTTCTGTCATTTGCTTCTCTGTTGATCTGACAATGCCCTGTGATCTTTTTGCAGACTTCACTAGCATTTTTGTAATGTTGTCGTGTCTCTTAGAAGAAAATTGTTTTCTGTTCTTTTCCATTGCTTTTGATGCTTTTGCATCAATCTTTTTTCTATCTGATATAGCTGACCACATATAGCTGTTGAGTGTATCTTTTGACAACTCATCAATTTGTACACTCTCTCTCATGTATGATTGATATTTCTGAGCAAGATGTTTTTTCGCTTGCATCTCATCGCCTGTTGAGTGTTTCACGTTGCCTTTTGCATCAACAACATGGAATACAGTCTTACCATTGTAAACATTCTTTTCACGTTTAATATGTGGGCGCATTGCACCACCTGTACCCTTAATGCCAACACGTTCTACAATTGGTAACAAGTCGCAGTCTTCCATCATTGCTGCACCACCAGCAACAAAGGAGTTAACACGGTTCATAGCATATTGCTCGCGTGTCAAGCTTGAATTCAATGGGAGTGATTTGTATCCGCGTGTGTAGACTTGTTTGATTGTCTCTTCTGGCAGCTCTGCACTGCTTGCCTTTGCGTTGAGAACAATCTCAATCTTTTTTTCCAGAATTACTGTATGCTTTGATAGCGCAACTTTGAAACGCTCTTGGAACCCACGTTGTGGATCCACTTTTTCTGGCGGATTAATGATGACCTTTGCGTTTTTGTCGGTCTTCTTTAGTGAAATTGTTTTTTTATCATCAGTTGCTGCTGGAGCAGCTGACTCTTGATCTTTAATTTTATCCATTTATACCTCGAGGTTTACCTTGGCCTAACTCTGGTGGTATTTATAATCACTTATACTTCATAATACGATCATAAGCCACTTACACTAACAGGGGACACCGTTAGAACAACAGAAGCAGTGCCTGGTATATAAGGACTCGCCCCACCTACCGCTGTTTGTTCAGGTAAAGTAGGAATAGTAACATGAACTTCATCAGCTGTAAACCACATAAATTCAAAATATTCATTACTACTTATTGTCTTGATGTAAAAATTCCAACCAATTAGCAGAGCTCCGGGATTACCACCGTGACTCGAAGGGACGTCTATCTTTCCTGTTGATCCTGCAACATCAACACCATTTTGTCGTAACCAAATATAAACTGAATCAATTTGAGTACCAGAGTTTGTTAACTGCACACTGAACTGTGCGTTGTACAATCCTGGATGTTCGATCACTACATGACTGCTGTTGGCAATCGTGATGCCATAGGAAAAATCTGTTTGGTTATAAGTTAAGGCTGTGGCGGTTGAAGGATTACAAGTCTGAGTAGCAGTACTTTGGAAAGCTCCGTAAAAATTGTAATTATGACCAGTATCAAACGTGAACTTCTTCATCGACTCGTCGTATCGCAAGTAACGATGATCTGCAATAGAGTTTCGATCGACGTCATCTAGCCAGCGTAAATTTACTTCACCTCCACCACCCATTTGTGAAGTGTTACGTGCGTATCGATGAAGATCAGTTATTGTCTTCTTCATCGCATCCAGCTCGCGACGAATAGGATCGTCTATCTTATCTACCGCAGACTGCGTATCAACAGCCTTTGATATCATTTCAACAGACTTAGTAACGATAGTATTGACAGGTAGCTGTGGTAGAGGAGGAATTACATTTTCTACAATTGGCTCTACGACTGACTCAACAACAGATACAATCTCTTGTGGCTCTTGTTCTGGCATTGGCTCAATCACTACCTGCTCAACAAGCGCAGTAGGTACTTCTCTTTCGGCTTCTTGCGCAACGACAACACCAAACTGAGCACCAAGGCTTTCCAGCATTCTTTTTTCTTTTTGATGTCTTTCTTCAATCTCTCGAAGCTTGTCACTGGCTCCTAAAATCTTAGCAAAGTTCTCAAGGAACTCAGACTCTTTCATTTATGTCCCATCCCTTTACGGACGTCATTCATCATTTCTTTTGCATGAGCGTCCGAGACGTGCGCCGGGATCCCTTTACGGAATTCTTTGAAGTTGCCTTTTGCGGCATGCTCTCGCATCTTTGTGCCAGAGATTCCTGTATCACCCTCTGCATCAGGGTCGCGTTCTCCGGAAGAATGAACAGTGATTGATTTGAAGTTGTATTCTCCATGTTTTTCCTTCTTTCCATTATATTTGTCGAGTAATGCTTGCATCTCGTGTTGACGATCAGAGCCAGCAACGACGTGCAAGTGCTTGATACCAGCCTTATGCATTTCTGCAGCCTGGTGGAGAATAGTTGGTTTATCTTTATCAGCAGCAACTACATGAGAACCTTTAGGGAAAGCTCTCAATGCATGCTTTACTTTTTCATCCGTTGAAAGTGGATTCTTCTTTGCGTCTTGTGAAGCAGATAGTACAATCTTATGATCCGCATTGTTACGCTTTGCTACTTCTTGTACTTTTTCAGCAACCTTTGCGTGACCGGATGTCGGAGGATTCATACGACCAAATGCAAGAACGCCATGCTTTTCTTCTTGTTGTTTTTTCTCTTTAGGTACATTCTTATCAGTCATCTCTTTCGGTGCATCACCTGGACGTGGACGAGCAGCAAAATTAGCAGCACTAAAATCTGCACGATCAACAAGTTTAGTAGGACGTCCATCTATCGTAACAACAGATCCTTCACTTTTTGTTGGTTGTAACTTGCCCTCTGGATCCGTCTTGTACGTTGTAAAGTCACCCTTAACAGCAGGTTCAATAGCATGAATCAACGTGTTCTTTGCTTTTTGAATGTGGCTATGTAACTCAAGAGCATTGGTTAGATGTTTCTTATGCTGATCGACTTGCTTCATCGATAGGTCAAGAGCCTTTTGACGAGTAGCTTTACCTGCAGCTGTCTTTAGCTTATCAAGATCTTTTTGCCCTTTTTGCTGAACATGCTCTTTGTATCCAGCAACAGACGGAGTAGTCCCCTCACGTACTGTTTTATTAATATATGTCTTAAGGTTTTCCTGATGCTGCTGGATTGCATCATAACCCTTGTCTTTCATAATACGTTGATGTACAGCCTCTGCATTGTTCATGTGAGTATGAAACTCATCAGATGTCTTTTTGTTGAAAGCAGCTTTCGTTGCGTCAATCGTTGGCTTAATCATATGCACATCGGAGTGCTCTTTGAATTTATTAAAGTCTGGCTTGAAGTCAGCTTTCATTGACTCAAAATCTTTACCCTTATATTGTGTATGTACGACAAGTCCAAACTTTGATTGTTCAATCTTGCGACCTTCAGGAGATGTCTTCTTTACACCATATGTAATTGTGTTTGGTTTGAAGTGATACTCATCACCGTTAGACTTGACATCGCTTTTTCCTGAATGCATCACATCACCTTGATACACTCCTTTATCTGGTGCAATCTTTGGAAGATGTTTAAGAGCATGCTTTAACTTTTCTGCAAGTCCAGGAACGTTACCGTGATTCTTTTCAATGTCCTCAGGAGAATAGTTTATTTTAGGATCTTTATTAAAAGCAGACTTACTCGCAACAAAGAACTTACCTGTCGTTGGATGATGTCCAAATACGATAGAAGGAGAACCATCATACTTTGTTGTAATGTGAGCATCTTTTCCTCCACCAGACATTGCTTGGTGTACAGCATGCAAAGTCTTGGCAGCATGCATATAACCTTCCTTACCAGCATTGATTGGATGATCTTCTGCATGCTCGAGATGCTTTAATTTGTCTTCCGAAGCCACAGCTTCAGATAAAAAGTATTGAAATGATATCATATTACGATTGTTCCTGATGATGGCTTACCAGCTAATCTAAAGCTGGCCATTACGTCTATTGATACGGGTTTGTCTGGAGCAGAGAGTCCTCGTGGCTGAATACGGACTTCTAAGTTTGCTTTAAGCGAATTCATTACCGCAATATTATTCACCCCAAATTTTTCTGCAATCATCTTTTTTTCCTGGGGTGTTGCATTGCCACTCTCTTCCAAGAACCAAATCTCTTTTCCTATCATCATCATTAATACACTGTGATCGGCATCGTTGCGCTGAGCTTTTTTAAATTTTGCACTGTAGTGATCAAGTATCTTTTGACCAAGCGTTGCATTTTCAATTTTTGCTAACTGATAGTTTGCAGTATTATGTGTAAAGTTTAGTAACTTTGATCGTCTAAGTTTTTTATCGCTTTCTACAGTCAACATACCAGAATATATTTTTGATACTCTCTTATCAAAATATGTCTTCATATCATTCAGTAAACGAACACCATTTTTCTTACAATCAGGGCTTGCGTTCATTACTGAAATTAATGTTTCTTTATCCGTTGACTCTTTATCGTTAGTACTGAATACACGACCATCAAACACCCAATCACGCATGCTACCCATCTGTGCTTTGGGATCAGCTTTATACTCAATATGAACGTCAATATTTTTTTTATTGACCATAAGTCTGAAACCAAAATCAGGAAACCCAGTAGCAAATCCCGCAGGTTCAGCGAAAGCCTCCGGGTTTCCTAATTGTTTTTTTATTTTGTGGAAAGCATCCGCTTCCGCATGCATTGCTTGATTGCTTACTGCCATAGCCTAGTCCATTAAGTACTAGGCTATTTATCACAGCCCAATCGCACGTCCTTCAAACTTCAGCGGTGCACCATGTTTGTAATCATGTTCAAGATAAGCAGCCAAACATTCGAAAGTCACAGCGCTATCCATATCTTTTGCCTGCTCAAGAGCATGTTGTGCATTGCGCACAAACTTAATCAAAGATTCTACTGTGATTGTTGGGTTATCGAATGAACTGATGTGTGGTTTCATCCGAGCAGCACGTTGGTACATAAGAACTCCTTAAAACTATATTTTACATCATAAGATGGAGTTTTACAACTTAGAATATTTGTGTCCATTCAAAGTTAAGAACTTGCTTAGATTTTCTACCTTCTGCTGTTTTATTACGCTCTCTGACAAATTTTTTAAGTCCGTGACGAAAAGCATCATTGCCCCACGAACTCACAGGATGTATAAGTGTGTTATCATCTGGATATATTGTAAACGGTACATCTTCCCAGGACACGTTCCTCGCTCCACGAACGTACTTAACCTCCCACGTCTCCATTTTTTTTCTTTTCGCAACGCGTTTCAAAGTTTCTAAAAAATACCTATCACCCCAATGAACATTAACAAACTCTTCATCATATCCACCTGTCTGCCAGAAATCATATTGGTGGACAAGATAGTCGTTTAAAGAAAAGTTATCAGGTGAACCTTTGTTCAATTCATAGAAAGAGTAGTAAGAGCCCTTGATCAAATCATCTTCACAAACATTAATCGTCTTCAATGTCTTGTCCGGATAGTGACGATCAATGTCCGACATTAAATTCCAATCTGTCGTTGTATATTTCATTAATAGATTTCTTGTACCATGGGAATTGAAACCAATATCGTTAATGACACGAAACAAATGCATATGTTTTGTTGGTTGATTCTTTTCAAAAAAATCAACTGCTGGATTTTTCATTGAACCATCATCACCAACATTGAGAATAAATTCGTACCCTTCACTCTCTAACCTCTTTACTGTTGAGTACCACCACTTTAACAATTCGAAATCGTTGTAGTATGTTACATTGAGTGATATCATGAAGAGAAATGGGATATAATTAGTTGATCATATCGTGAAAATTTATTACGCCACCATTTTTCTGGTTTAACAGTAGCATGTGCGTTACTTCCGTCAACAAGCAGTTTGGTCGATGTCCGTGTTGATATACCAAAAAAGATTGCTTTTTTTGAATAATCACATATTGCATCCATCACATCATCAACAAGATGCTCCGGAACATGCTCCATTACATCAATACAAACAATCAAGTCTGCTTGTTTATTTGGCTTGGTAGCATATCTTTCAACACCAGGATCAAAAAGAATCACTTGCTCCAGACCGAGCATTTGCTTCAGTTTATAATATTCCCATGCTTCGGCTTTTCCACAGCCATAATCAATAACACTTTTTATATTGGATGATTTTATTAATTGTGTAATTTCAGGTAGGTAGGCAACAATAGAATGCCCTTTAAAAAAATCAGGCTTTTGTTCATGCGTATCTTTATATACTTTATAGGTATCTTCTAGTGTCTGTGTAGTCATTATATTCATCAATCCATTTCTGTGCGTACATCGTATCGTTATAATCTATAAACCAAGGACCACCGTCAGTGTAATGAATAGCCTTTGGATGTTCGATATAATAGTAATCATCGAGCGTATTCCACTCCATAGTTATACTACCGATTTCATCATCCTGTAACCAATCAAACTGATGCAGCTTGCGTCCCGGCATCACCGTATTGACATACTCTGGTGTCAAAGCTCTGTTAGAAGGGTGCGCATTATTGAACACCATTAAGCTGGCCCAGTTTTTTCGTGGCATTGAGTGCTGTTCGACACCATCCATTTTTATACCTGTACGTGGTACATATGTTGGATGCTTTACTACGCTGACAGCTTTGTTCTCGTTGACAGTGTATACCAAGTTACTTATATCTTCAAGAAATAAAAAGTCGCAATCACAAAATACAGAAAACTTTTTACCCATTCCCTGTCCGTACATTTCTATAGACGGAATCATAAACCGAGTGTATGTGAAGTCGGTTGATTGATTTGGTTCTTTAGGACGAGTGTATGTGTCAATGTTCTCACTCTTCAAAAACCAAATGTCCGGCTCATCAAATAATAATCTTTTCTTAATTGAGTAGGCACAGACTTCCGCTGCAATATCTTCGCGCTCATCATAACCAATGTATACATTATAATTCATATTGTAAGTGATTCCTAAAATTAATATCAGGCATGTAACTACTGTACATCTCATCGTTCATAACAATCCGATTATAAGCTGCATTTAACGATTGATCAAGATTACCAATATCGCTAAACATAAATTTCTTACTGCTTATAAGTGCAGAAGGGAACGCATTACGTGACAGGCTTCCACCGTCTGTAAACAACACAGACGGTACTTTCATAAACTTTGCTGGCCATGCAGCCGTACCGTGGTAACCAACAAATCCCTTTGCTTTTCTCAATAGACTAACCAAACGATCAACTGGTGTTCTGTAATCAACAACAGCAACTTCATATTTCTCTGTTAGTCGTTGCACAACGTCAGCCCAGTAATCAGCAATTGGATCTTTCCATGCCTTCCCGTATTCTTTCAACGATTTAAGATTACCTTGTGTTGAGTTAACAACAATCAGATTAGTATTACCAACGTTTGGTTGTTTGGGATACCAGTGGTTGTGAAATTGATCTTTACCAACAACACCCCAATCATAGTTGGTGTGGTTGATATCAAGTGGATTGTCAAATTTATGAATCAATGTAACATCCGTTCCTTGCTTCTCACAAAGCATATCAAAGAACGAAGCTCTCTCCCACAACGCTTCGGGATCTGATCGATGCACTTTACGGTTCTGTCCATGTGACCATCTGAAAGTCAAACGAACGGGTGTCTTGAGTTTATAAGAGACATTGTGTGCATAACAAATTGGAGAAATGATATCACCGTAGCCTATCTTCCCCTTCCACTGAATATCAATCATTATATATTTCCGGCTTTTCTTTCCTGGTAAAGTGCATACAGTATGAACTCTAACGACGAAGCTTCAATCTCCCATGGTAGATCCGAATACTCTATTGTATCTATATCGACCCTCTCACCTTTCCATTTATCATTTGCTGGATTCAATTCACCTTTTGCAAATTGTTTCACATGCACCATTTCATGGGCAAGAGTAATCAATGTATTTTTTAAACTACGTCGCGATCTCAACTCAATGATAAATTCTCTTGGTTTGTACCAGTCATTATAATATGATATGCTACAGTTTCCTAGATCACCAATACTCGATTTCATAACAATTTCTATTGTGATATGCTTCATCATTTTTGATGAAAGCAATTCGCTGGCGAAAAAACGAGTACCGCTGATCAGCTCCTGTTCTACTAAAGGATTCCTGCAACCGGTTACTAGGATTTTCATTAGTCGTCTACTACGGCTTTTTCGATTCCATCACTAAGAAGATTCCAAATATCGACAGGTGAGTTAAACAAAAACCAAAAGCATGAGAATGCTATACTCAATCCAAAGCCCAAGACGACCAATGGATAAACAACTAACCATGCAAGCGCTTTAACAATAAACATCAGCTGAATCCTTTAAACGCTTCTCTATTAAACTTACCTTCACCAGGTTTATCAAAAACAGGTTCATCATTCATCACGTTCTGTTGAGCAGATTGTTCGACATCGTACAATCGCATCTTTGGTCTATCGACTCCAACGACAAACCGTTTCATAAATGTTGGATCACCATACCTATTTTTCAATTGCTTAAACATAATTTGATTAAGCTGTTGTAATTCATCTGTAGTAATCATTGCAGCCATAAAGTCAACGGTTGCTGGTAAACCAAATGACTCTGATGTATCTTCAAGTCCCACATCCGAATTAGTAAATCCTGATCGTGTCGTCTGGGTAGCAGAGACAATAGGTACGTTGAATTCAACTGCAAGACCTCGCAACTCTTCTGCGATTGCCTTAACGTAAGTGTATGAATTGACATTCGCACCTTGCTTAAGCCGACTAGACGCACATATATTTAGATAATCGATGTAAATGATGTCTGGTGTAAACTTTTTCTTTAAACGAAGTTCGTTTAACAAGTGTCTGAAATTAGCGGATCCAACAGAAGCGGTTGGATATTCCTTAATAATTAACTTACCAGGTGCTTTTTCTCGAATTTTTTCAATCCGTTTCTCATAAACATCACGAGGTAATAAAGCTAACTCATCAAGTGGTGTGTTCAACAAGTTGGCATCAATACGTTCAGCAATCCTCTCCTCAGCCATCTCCATTGTAATGTACAAAACATTTTTACCAATTGAAAGATGCGAAGCAGCACAGTGACACATGAACAACGACTTACCAACACCGGTACCAGCAAGAATAACATTCAATGTTTTCTTTGGTAAACCACCTTTTGTTATCCTGTTCAAATATTCCAAATCAAAAGGAATCCGTTCTTCCTTTTTATGATAGAAGTCGTATCGAGCTGAGGCATCGTCAATAAAGTCGTGGCCAATGTGAGTGTCAAACGATACAGCGAGGGCTTCCTCTAAAAGGGAAGGAATCATCCCGGGTGTTGATTTACCTGTCTTGTCATCAAGGATTTTAATTGAGTCAGATATCGCATTGAAAATTGCTTTATCCTTACAAAACTTTTCTGTCTGTACAACAAGCCATTCCACATCAGCTGGCTTCTCTTCCAGCTGAGCAAGACGTAATTTTAATGTAACAAATTCATCGTTTGTAAAATGTGCTTGGTTTTCTATTTCCGCCTCAATAGCAACCTTGTTAGGAAACCTGTTGTACTGATCAACATAACCAGTAATAGTTTCAAATATAACTCGATCGCTTCTATCGTGAAAATATCTAGTCTGCAAAAAAGGAATGACCTTGCGGCCATATCCTTCATTATACAAAAGGTTTGAAAGGATCAAGTCCTCAACCATTTAAGCTCCCAAAGGCAAGAAATCAATATTGAATGAAAAAGAAATACGGGTGCTATCCGAATGCATTTCTGGTACACCATGATACAACCATGAAGGCCAGAAATACAACTTACCTTGCTTTGGCTGAATAGTCATTGATTCAGCAGCAAATGGTGTTGCACTTTGTTGTTTTAGTGGTGGCTCGTGCATACGAAATGCTGCCGTAGGATTCATTAGTATCAGAGGACTGCACGTATCATCTACTTTGGAATAGAACGTTCCAGAGAAATGAGAACGAGGGTGGTTGTGTGGTGGGTGATAGCCACCTTTACGCATCACATTGACCCATAGATCAACAGAGCATTTCTCAATATTCAACTCATAATCAACCTCTTCTGCATATCTTACAGCAACAGAATAAATTGCTTGGCGTAAACCATTCATATGAGTAATTTTTTCAATTTCTGGTCTATTGAAAAATGTGCTGTAACCACCCTCATAGTTCTTTCTATCACCAGCGAGCTTCAGTGCATCCTCATTAATCAGATGCGTTGGTAAATCCATATCAACCTCTGCAATCAAGACAGGAAAGACAGGATTAGAATTTATAACACGATTTCCTTCTGGACCAGGACCTGTATAGGAAAACTCTTGCACATCATTCGTCATTATTTACTCCATATTTAAATTCTTGTTGTACTGCTTCTTCAAGCAGCGCCATTACCGATTCAGTATAATATTTCTCTGGCTCTTCATTAATGTTTTTACCAAAGCAGCTTGACCCATCAGGCAGTTGATACCGCGTTGAAACTTTCTTAAAGATCTTATACTTTTCAGCCAACTCTAAGAGGCCGTAGTACCGATCGAGCCCTTTGGCATAAGTAAGTAGCACTTCGATTTGGCTGTTCTCTTTTGAGAGTCTGGACTTGTACATTTTAACTTTGATGATGTTTCCGATGACATCTGCACCATCTTTTTCTTTTCGTTTGGAGAGCATAGCAATAGTGCTCGCTGCGTACTTGAGGCCTGTTCCACCACTCAACTCCTTTGTAGGCACGTATGAACCGACTAGCTCATAGACGTGATTGGTCACTAACAAAGGGATTTTAACCTTTGCCAGCTTCAAAGTCAACACACGAAATGCTGCTTTGATAATTTGTGATTTGGTCATGTCTCTTGTATCTTTGCCTTCCAAACTATCTTCCATCTCTTTAGAAGTAGATAACTGGCCAAGACTATCAAGGACAAACATCATAGGTGGTCGTGTTTTCTCGTCTTGCTTTTCATATGCATCAATCAATTTCAATGCGTGTGTTTTAAATTTCTGAATTGTGTCTGGTTCTGCAATAATGATTCGCGATGTATCGATCCCACGATCTTCCATCATTGATTTGGTAATCGCAGCTTCCGTATCGTAATATACTACTCCTCCGGTTGGATTTTTTTCAAGGAAGGATCTGACGACCCCAAGAATGAAAAAAGTTTTACCAGTAGCGGACTCTCCTGCAAAAGCAGTAACTTTATTATCAGGTACGCCGCCATAGAGGCTACCTGAGAGAACAGCGTTGAGAGCGTAGCTGCCAGTATCAATAAAACCCCCAAACTCAGCGCTACCAGTGCCGTCAGAGGCCATAGAAGTATCTTCATCTCTTAACTCCTTCACCAACATCTTAAAAAATTCACTCATCGTCAAGATCTCCAAGAACATCTGCTATATAATTAAAATACCCACGAGCAAAGTCATCCGCATCAGCTTCTTCACCTTCAACGTTTAGGTATGGGTTAGAATATTTTTGATCCGCAGCTGCTTGATCATATCCTTGTTTATATGGTGCTTCCGCATACTTGCTGATCTTTGTTGCTTTCTTCATCTATCCTGCTCCATCTCTAGTTGTTTCATGTAATGATCATACAGGTTATTATATGCTCTTACAATTGCTGGTGATACAGTATTAAACTGTTCATGCTCTTGTCCAACTGCATCTGCAAGAGCTCGAGACAATTTAAGCTCTATGGCTGTACCAATTGGATGTACTTCAAAATCTTTCATATTAAACCTTAATTAATGTTAAGTAAAATGATGATTGTCTTACCATTTGCTCTTCTGTAAACAAATCGTCACTGCACGGCAGTAATTTAAATTTAGCAAATTGTTTTAGCCACCATTCTTTTGGACGCAATGTTACATGATGTGGCTCGTCTAAAAAAGTCGCTATGCTGCAAACAAATAAACCATTCATCTTCAAGTTGTTGCGAATGTTAATTATTAAACCAGAAACATCTATTTCTGGAATATGCTCCATTACATCCCACGCTGTGATAAGATCACATACCCCTGTAACACTTCTATCTTGGACAATAAAAAATGGTTTTGTTATGTCCGCCGTAAAGAGATTGTCAGGAATTGTAGCCCACTCTGCTCTTTTATGCTTCAGAGAAAAATCACTACCCTCAATACCAATTGCTTCATGCCCATCATCAAGCATATCTTTCACTAACCCACCACCTGAACATCCAAGATCGGCCATGACAATCTTTTTACCATTTGTGATTTCATTTAGTCTTGCTACAAATTCAGGCTTATGTGTATTATCAACCATAGTACCTTTTGGCTCTATGTGATCATGGCTTTCATATGCGATAGGGAAGTCCGTTAAAACAGTTATCATATTGATTTTTTCTTTATGTGATTGCCCCCAATATTGTCAAGTTTAGTTTTAAATTGACTAATCTTCTGACTTCGGTTAGGCCATTTAATAATATCCATATCCGGATTGGCATTAAGATTTTTCAAAAGAGGCAGTACTGCATCATACATCTGTTGAAGCTTTGTTGTCAACATTTCTATTTCGGTCTGATGTGTTTCTTTTTCTTCTTCTGCAATAGAAGTAAGTTCTTTCTCATCAATGATTGTAAATCCAAAATCATCATCATCAAAAGAAGCTATCGATAGTTTGCTGGTCATTTTGTTCTTCCCACTCTATGGCTTGCATGATTGTTCTTAGTGGCTCAAGGAATGCTTTGTCAAACTGGGTATCATAGTCTAGGTACTTGTCCATTCCCAATTCTTTTGGCAACTTTCCCGGTGTTGCGATAACGTTTGTAGGTAGTGGTGATGAATCAAGAATGTAACAGAACTTGATCTTCTCGCCTTCACCAATCGGTACGTACTTTGCTCCAAGCTGTTTTATTCGAAGCAGATGATTATATATCAAAGCACCTTTCACATGAATAGGTGTTCCTTTAAGAAAGTTAAGCGTGCCAGTGTTATATGATTTTTGAACTAATACACCGCCGGCGTACACATCTTTAGGTAAAAGACCTCTCACACTTCGTGGGAAAGCAATTTCTTCAAATGGTAACTTCTTAAAATCTTTCCTGTATTGTTTAATGAAAGCTTGAAGATCCTTTTCTTCTTTATTCATAATAATATGGAAAGCATTCTTCAAATTTTCTCTACACGTTGCTGGTGTTGATGAGCGAACAGACTCAATACCCAAAATCTTGAGCTTTGGTTCACTATAGCGAACACCCTCCAAGTCCCATACATTAAGGATATAATGTTTCTTGCCTGTCCATATTCCTTTGTTTGCAATCGCCTCGCGTTTCATCTTCATCTTCTGCTCATATGCAGAAACATAATCAGCAAGTTCTTGATAACACCTATCAATGTAAGGCTCAAAGCGAGATTGACATGCTCGGTCAATGAAATCAACAATCTGCTCTTTTGTCATCTTTTCTGTAGCAGGACCATAAACTTTCTCAACAAACCTATCTAATGTAATGTACATCGAATCGGTATCAACAGCAATTACATAATCGTAGTTATCTGTTTTTAGTAGATTGTTGAGGTATTCGTTTATCTTACGTTCCATCCAACGAATGGAAAGTTGTCCAGACTTTGTAATAGATTCAGCTAACCTATTGTCAAACCATCTAAAGAACTGATTGGATAAAGCTCCATAAGCGGAGTTCAGTTGAATCTTTTTAGCAAGCTGCATGTTATGACAACGAGCAATTTCATTGACAAGAGCCTGTGAAGGTGCTTGTTCATATGCTTTTTTTGCTTCAAGCATTCGCTTCTTCCAAGCTGAACGATCGTTGTACATTTTCTCCATTAGTGTAGGAAGAAAGCCACGCTCCGTCTTATCAAACAAACAACCTGTAGGTGTGATTGTACAGTTGTGTTTGTTCATAACATCTTTAACTGTTTCGAATCGTAAGAAATAATCAGCTTGTTTGAGAATGAAGTCTTGTTTACTATGCTCGACAATCTCCTGCTCAACCAAGCCATGGATCTGTGATTTGATTGCTTCGTATGTGTTAGTAACTTCATCTGCTGAACGTGTACGATCAAGCTCCCCATCAAGGAACATATCAACGCTGCGTGAAGTGATTGCGAGATCATACTCAAGCATTTGACCCTTCAACGTCTCTGGTGAGATGTTGTACTGCATAATCAAATGTGGGTACAGACTATTCAAGTCAAATGATACAACCCATTTGTACATACCAGGCTTCGGATCTTTAACAAACGCTCCTTTAATCTGACGTGGTTTATCTCCACGCTCTTTAAGAGGAATGACGATCTTACGCTCGATAAGATAGTTGTGAATAATAACATCCCACATACTTACTGTTGTGAGACTATCAATCATGTTAACTTTGCCGTCATATGCAATAGCATATACTTGATCAAGCAACTTCATCTTCTGGTCGAGTTTATACACCAAGTCCACATCTCGGATGTTATAGTTGATGTAATTACGGAAGTCACCCTTATAGAATTCATCTAGTGTCTCAAATCCCAACTCCGTATAATCAAGTTTACGTTCACCAAGCTCAACAAACGCAATGTGATCTAGTTTGAAACTCTCTTGGTTTTGGAAAGAAAACTTCTTATACAACTGAAGGTAATCAAGGACATTAATACCAGCAGGTATATTCATGTACTCTATAGTATTAGAGGGTGTGGTTGGATCTTTTGATGTTGTGCGCGCAGAAGGTGTAGAATTTGGATCACGTCTTTGTTCCCAAAGGTTCCATGGTGACAACCTCTTTGCCATCTTTTCATCAAACAACCGAGTGATACGGTTTATCAAGTAAGGGATATCAAAGAACTCGATGTTCCATCCCGTAACAACATCTGGTAGCCATGCTTCCGAACGCCATATGTTGAGAAATTTCTCAATCATATCTCTTTCACTCACACACTCGATATATGATACGTAACTAAGCTCAGGTGTGTACGGTTTAAGACCAAATGTAATTGCACGTTGATCCTTGCGAATCGTGATTGCAGTGAGTGCCTTATCAGCAGTTTTGATATTAGGGAATCCACCTTCTGAATCGGTTTCAATATCAAGTGTGACAACACTTATAAGAGTTGGGTCGTAATTGACTTCACCAGGAAAGGCATCGTTGATATACTGGTAATGAAATGACTCAGGACCATACCCGAACATTTCGTGACCTTTTGTCGATTTATATTGATTAATATATTGTGAGGCAGAACGCATGGATCCATGCTCTATTTTAGATACACCTCTTCCATCAAGAGTCTTGTATCCTTCCTCACCAGAGTTACCCGTCAACACAAATGTGTATGGCGAGTATTCAATAACGTCTTGGTATCTACGTCCGTCTTCATATCCACGGACGTAGATTTTGTCAAATGCTTTTAATACGTGTGTGTAAAATTTCATAAGAGATATTATATATCACACAACGAAGAAAAGCAACTATCAATAATAATGTTTCAGTCTATTACTCGCACGTGCGTCAGCGTATTCTACTAGGAAATCCCAGCATGCGGAAAAAAATCTTTTCATAGCATTCCTCTTCTTTGTAGGTTTCTTAAAGTACGCTCTACATCAGCACCATCAACACAATGCTTAAAATATTGGTCGATCTCTTCTTGGTACGATGGTGCAAATGTTTTACGCACCCATTCCCATAATTTTTCTATATGCATGTTTCTACCCATATGTCTTTTGAACAAAAAAATGCCGGCACGAATGCCGGCACGCGATCACATTAGTCTTTTGAACTTTCTGTGAGTAACTGCTTCTCTGCTTTTTTATCAGCTTTGATTTCGATTTTCTTTGGCTTCTTATGCTCTGGAATGATACGCTCAAGGAAAACCTTCAACATACCATTGATCATTTCAGCATCTTTAATTTCAATCTGATCTTCAAGAGCAAATGTACGAGTGAAGTTACGATTAGCAATTCCTTTATACAAGAAATTACCATCTCCTTCTTCATTCTTTGCACTGCCTTTAATGATCATGTTGCTATCTTTAAGTTCAATTTCAATATCCTGCCTTGCAAAACCGGCCACGGCGACTTCGATAACATATGTGTTATCGCCAGTTTTCTTAATGTTGTATGGAGGATAGTTGGGAATGTTTTTTGTCAGGTCATCATGTAGCTTTGCTATACGATTAAACTGATCATCAAAACCAACAAAGAAACGATCATAATCCTTGAATCCAGGACCGAACAATGATAGATGAGTCATAATAAACCTCCCAATTACTTCTTAGCAGTAAACAACTTTGATACAACAACTTCTGCTGCAGCACCTGTCACATCCCAATAAGTCTTAGCGACTTGTTTGGTAAATGCTGTCTGTGCGTCAACAAATTGTTGGAGGGGTTTACGGACTTGTTCGTCTGTGACGAATGTTTTGAGCCAAGACGTCTTGGATGATTGAATGGCATCAATAGCCATGTCTGCGTATAATAGCATAATTGCTCCTTTAATAAGCGAGTTAATAAAATTTGCCAACCCCGAAGGCATCGGCACCGCTGGATATTTTACTACCCTTCAGCGGCATGGTAGGTCTCATCACTGAGATATATTTATTTATATTCCTATTCCACTAGGACGTAATCTTCTTTTGACACACCACACTCCGGGCAGTTAACAAAATCAGGTAAGCTCAGATAATCAGCTTCTGATAAAGTGTGACCGCAGACAATACAAACGTAAACTTTTTCAGACATTATAGAACCTCCAACAAATGTTGATATGCTTGTGCATGGCGCTTTTCTACTTTCGCAAGTGCCGCAAAACGCTTCTCTGCCTTATTCAACACATCCATAAATTGTTCAGCGTGTAGCTTGCTTTCCGCAATCTGATGTTCAGCTTCTGCTACAGCAAATAATTGTCCTTCACGTTCAGCATCTGCTTTGAATTCTGGATACATCGTAGTGAATTCATAAGTCTCACCTTCAATTGCTTTCTCCAAGCATTCTTTAGTTGAAGGCTTACCAATCAACAATTCAAGATGACCCCATGCATGAAGAAGTTCTTGGTCGGCGGTGTGCCAAAAATGTTTTGCAACATCTTCATATCCTTCTTCCATGGCAATCTTAGCGAAATACCGATACTTGATATGAGCCATTGATTCGCCAGCCAATGCGCTCTCAAGATTTTTTAATGTTACTGACATATAAACTCCTTTTCAATTAGTTCTATTATTATATATTTCTATCAATTAAGAAAACCAATTGATATTTTGAATCAGAGTAATAGTAATTCAACGCCAGCTTCATCAAACATTATCTTTGAAGTATCAAAATTAAATCGCTTCGCTTGTGTCTCATTTGGTACCGTGGTAACTACTGTTTTGATTCCACGCTGAATAATTCCTTTTGCACAATCTGTACAAGGAAACAAAGTACTGTAAAGCGTTGCACCTCTAACATCAGAAGCATTATCTAAAGCATTACGCTCTGCATGTGCAACAAACAATAACTTCATATCTCTATTATTGTATCGCTCTCCACAATCATATACACCACGTGGGAATCCGTTATATCCAAGACCGAGTACTTGCTTGTCATCATTAACGATAACAGCACCAACTTTAGTAGAAGGGTCTTTGGACCAGCCGGCCACGTGCTCGGCTAGATCCAAAAACCGTTTATTCCAATCCGTCATACTTCAATCACTTTCATTGGATCAAATTCAGGATTCACTTCGTACCCATGATAACCACGTGGGTTTGCAACAACACGGCACGTGTTGATCATGTAATCTGAAGACGTATGAATGTGACCATGTGTCCAAAGTTTGATCATTGGATGATCGATAATGAAGTCAGTTAGATCGGATGCATAAGCACCGTTCAGTCTATCACCAACATATCGTCCACTAATAGATTGGAACGATGGTGCATGATGACCAACAACCACCATCTTATGTGGTGCTTCTGGGCTCCATGTCTCTTTAATGTACATTGCATCAATGTATGCAAGCATGTTCTTGTGATACATGATGGCATCATCGGGATGAAATTTACAACTTGGATTACCCATTGCTACCTCACCGTTATAAACACCACGGTAGTCGTTCATCATCCTTTGTGCATCCCACTTAACTACTGGGTCGTTACGCTTGAAATCTGTCCATAACGTACCACCCACGAATACAATATCGTCGATAACCACACTGTGAGTGTCGAGAATATGTAAGTTAGAAAGATGCGCATACTGACGGGAAAGTACATCATAGGTATAAGCATAATTCCCATGGTAATGCTCATGGTTACCAAGAACGTATATAACATTTTTAAAATCCCTACAAACTTGTTCAAATAAATTTTGTGTGTTCTCTGTAGTCATGCTTTTAGGCATTTCCAGGTCAGCAGCAACAGTAATATCACCTGATAAGATTAGAACATCGGCACCAGCGTTGGGGATTTGAATATCCCCAAACTCAAGATGTAAGTCACTGACTATTTGTATCTTCATCGTATTCTACCTTGTGGATAAGTTTGTCACCAAGCCAATGGCAACACATTTCTTCCTTGTTTTGCTTAAGACGCTCCATTTCCTTTTGCAATTCTTCATATGTTACTTCACGTCCATCAATAATTTGCTCACCTAGATGGCGTTGTGTAACTTCCTCAAAATTGCGACTATGCTCTGTCATAACAAGCTCGTCATAAGCATGTTCCAACGTTTGTGCTTCGATCGCATACTTCATACGAAAGGTGCTGGTTGTATCAATTAGGAAGATTGGCATGAAAAACCTCTTTAGGCATGTTAATGAGATTGGGATTGTCTTTAAAACGACCCATGTTATCAACTGGTCTGGAAGGTTTAGTAAACACATCCATAGTCTGTTGACTTGCTACTTTAGGCTCATATATCGATCTAAGATGTATGTATGCCTGCATAGCATTACCAAATTTAGTCATAACATCTTTATGAACAAGGAAAAAACCTTCGCTTTCTTGTACGCCAAGTGCAATAGCACCATCTGCATTTGTGAAAACGAAGCCGTCTGGGGTGGTAGAAAATGTAATCATGTGACGATTGTACAACATATTAAAGTTATCGTCAACTATAGCTAAATAGTTACTGGTTCTATCAAGAAAGCAAATGGATCCGCTAACACTGCTGGCCCTGGCAAATGGGGCAGTTGCAGCCGTAAAAAAGGGCTGTCAACTCTATAAAGACATAAAAAGTGCAGCTGGTGATGTAAAAGGTGTTCTACAAGATATGGAAAAGCAGTTTGCTAAGCAGACTGAGGGTAAGCCGCCGACCAAAGAACAGAAACAACAATTTGAAGCAAAGAAAAAAGAAGTTGTCGAGAATCTTAAAAAAGATCCCAACGACATCATCGGAATCATTGGTGACCAATTAGGAACATTCTTCGATGCTATGGACAAGATTGAAGAATTATTCTACGAAGAAGAAAGAAAAGCTAAAGAAGTCTACACCGGCGATGTGTCTCTAAGCAAGAGAGCATTACAACGTGTATTGATTCGTTCCAGACTTGAACAGATGGAAGTTGAATTGCGTGAGCAAATGATCTACCACGTACCAGCAGATTTGAAAGATCTGTGGACACGATTCCAAGATATGCGTGGCCAGATTATTGAAGAACAAAAGGTTGCAAGAAAAATAAAAGAAAAAGAAGATGCAATCAAGGCTGCTAAACGTAAAAAGAGAATGGAAACTCTCTCATTGGAAATTTCCTTGGTCGTAGGACTAATATTGATATTTATTGTGGTCGGTGTTTTTTTTACGTGGCTTCACTTTGATAAGAAGAAGAGATGGCCAGAGCTAGAACAAAAAACTTATCAGCAAGAGTTGGAAAAGGAACGGAAGCTGAGAAACGAAAAAATCCTAGAAGCAATTCGATACCTTGATGAAAAGAATCACGAACAAAACAAAAATTAATAGCACTAAATGAAAAGAAATAAGTACACATTTTTAGAATGGGTATTTGACAACGTTGGTTTTGGTAAATTTATCCTTATCCTTTATCTTGTTTTTATTTTGATATTATTAGGAACTCTCAGTGTAGTATTTGTAATTACTAAAAATTAATGTCAAATAAAATAGTTTGGTATACAGTAGTAGCAGTTGCTGTTGCTGCTCCCTTAGTACCTGATCAGTACCGGGTTAGTATTAACGTTCCTTCGCTGACACCAATATCAACCAAAAAATCAAATGACAATACTGTGGTGGCGGCATGTACGCTTGTACGTGAATCAAACACGCCACAAGGAATGCACGTATGCGAGTACAAGTGTGAGGGATCTACTTCGTCTCTTTACAAGACTTCCATGACTAATAACTACGTCTGTGACAAAAATATTAAAGAGCGAATAAAACCAGGTAAGTAAATTAGGCTTTACGGCCAATGTTATACTTTGTCACCAACTCCCACTCATCTTTTTCTTTGAATGGTATAATTTTGATTTGAGACATTGGTGCAACGGGTTCTTTAGTTTTATCAGCATCAACTAATGTAACAAGACCCCACTCTGCAATCAAATTAGCAATCGTGTTTCTACGAGCTATATCTTCTTCCGAGAAATTAGAAGGCTTGCCATCTAAACCAAACAACTCTTTAAAATGTACGATGTAATATAAACCTTGCTTGTGGAGAATATGACAAGACTGAAACAGTCGTTGTTCTTTCTTTGATGCAACACCAATCCTCGTAAGTGTCTCTCTTACTTTAAGGAAGTCTTCGTCAATCTTGAGTTTTACCTCTACTAGCGATTCGAGTTTGGTCATTATCTTCACCACGTTGTAATTTTTGTTTTATGTAGTGCAGGTTTTCTGACGTAAGTATAGATAGTGCTTGCGTTGCTTTTTCTGTGCTGTAACCATAAAATTGTTTAACTGCCGCAACATCCTCTATATTATCACGCTTCACCCACTTTGCAAACCTTTTTGCAGGTCGAATGCTATTTAGAAGATAGTAATATTGGAGTTTATTATCAACACTAGCTCGATTCATCTCGTTTGCATAGAGAATAGTATCGGCAAAGTAGGAAAGCGTTTTATTGACAACAAACGGCACATAATCCGATTCCGCAACACCCTCTTTAAATAAATCTTGTTTGTTGTGTGTAACGCTGTTAATAAAATCAAAAGGGCTCATATACAATATCTCTTACAATGAATCTGTGACGGTTTTCAAAAGCATACATTATAAGATCTGCTGCTGTTGAAGTCTCCATTTGCCATTTTTGCCTTGGTCGTAATACACCATCAATTAAATTACCCATCTTACTCTCAAACGCTCCAGGACGAAAATTCATCAAAGCAGGCCATCCTTTCAATGCTTGAAGCTGCCTTATTTGTTCATCGAGTGCAATTTTATGTATAGCGTAGGGGTGGTGTTTTGTTTTTTGGTGATAAGAAGTGTTGCTGCTTATATTAAGTACATATGTGTTGTTACGTCCAAACCAGGATTTGTATATAGCATTTAGAAGATCAACTTGCGCAAATCCCCAATAAGCATTATTAATAAAGACATCATAATCTTTTACTTGCTCAATTATACTCTTTATGTTTTCACGAGATACTATATCATAACCATTAGAACGTGAGAAACCAAGCATGGCTTCCGCCTCAGGTTCAAACCGTTCCCATAACTGTTTGCCAAGACCAGATGTGTGCCCTGTAATAGCAACCTTCATACTAACATCCTTACAAGACCGACCGTATCAATTGTTGTTAGCAATAGATAGTTAGCGAGCATGCCAAAAGATTTCCTAGTCCAAGCAGCCCAAGCATACAAGGCACAACCAGTAATCCAAATAGGATAGAGAGCCAAAAGAGGTGGGTTTGGGACCGTGCTTGCCATAGTAATAGAGCAACCCACACTGATAGCCCAAGCAAGCAACTCAATACTAAAACGAATGCGGTTGGACTTATAATCACTGCGTATCCAGTCAAATGTTGGTTTAAAAAGATCTATCATTACCAATGCCTTATCACGCCTGCAATAATGAAGCAATTGGTGATAATATAACTAACAACAATCAAAGTCCTTATTACAGCAATCCTGTCAGCTTGCTGGTGACTTGGATGAGCCTTCTCTCCAAGCGCTCGTGCCCACAAGGTCCAATAATATTTTATATATGCACGTAGCTTGTACTTCATTTAAACGAACACTCCACCATCACTTCTGTCATACATGCAGCAATGTTAATTTCTTGATCAGCGACAAATGCAGCTTGGTACTGATACTTAGCAAGAATAAGAACAAGGTGAGCAGCTGAAGACGGATCCATCAATTCAAACGTTTGATCATAAAACTTTCTAAAAAATGTTGCAGTATCAACATCTGCATTCTCACCTACCCATTTGCGGACATTGGAGAATTCTTTATTCTTTAGATATCCTATCAGTTGTTTGAATGATTCATCCTGCAAATCAGAAAGGATACCAACATCAATCTTACCTGAGGCAGCATAGCGCTGCAACTCATTAAGTACACGTCTCCAATCTGGGAAGTGTTTTGTTATGACGCTTGCAACTGCTTTTGGATCATACGGAACATCCTCTTTTGCAAGAACGGTACCAACACGTTTAAAAAACTGAGCAGCCAGCTGTGACTTCTCTTCTCTAGGAATAACAAAGTCAATGACACTCATTCGAGACCAAAGAGGCTCAATCAACTTGTTCTTAAAGTTGCATGTGAGAATGAAGCCACAGTTCTTACTGAACTGCTCGATGAAACCACGCAGTGCAGGCTGCGTACTGTTAGCATTCAAGTAATCGGCCTCATCTAAAATAACATACTTACGTCCACCTGTAAAGCTAACAGTAGAGGCAAAATTAAGAATATCATTGCGAAGAGTATCGATATTACCATGTAGACTGCCATTGATAAGGATATAATCAGCACCCAGCTGATCAAGCATAGCGCGAGCCACAGTGGTTTTACCAACACCAGCACGACCAGTAAGCAACAAATTAGGAACAGTGTCATCATCAACGAATTGTTGGAACACTGTCTTCAAATGCTGAGGAAGAATGGTGTCCGCAATCGTACGTGGGCGGTATTTCTCCACCCAAAGAAAATCTTCTCTCATATTGATTAGTTATTAAAGGTTGAATGATTTGAATCCGCCATTATCCAATATTCTACATCACTTCCCTTAAAATGTGAAATGTTCTTTGAAGAAATTTCCACATCATAGTCACCAGGCAATATTTTAATGTTCTCAGCTTTAAAAGCAAACTTAAATGTATAGTTACTAAGGCCAACTTCGATCTTAAAAGTATCACTTGTTGGATCCGATGGCTTACCAACCCCAATTGTTACATTCTCTCCATCGCCCTCAACAATAATGTGAGTCGATTGTAAAGCACCCAAAGCTCTCATTGCTGATTGCAAATTCTCTGCTGTTAGCTTGAAAGCAATCTCAGGCTCTGATACGTTTGGTGTTTTTGATGGAGGAGCAACAATCAATTCAGGATCAGCAAAGGTGTATGCTACCTTTTGACGTCCCTGACTAATCAATACCTTTGTATCATCATATTCAATCTCTGGTTCATTGAATAGCGATAACACTCCAATGAACCGTGACAGATCAAAGATAGCAAACTCTTTTGGAAAGCTCTCTCCGATTGTCGTTCTTGCTAAGATATTCCGTTGTGGCCCGATAGTAGTTTGTACACTACCTTCGCGAAACAGCATCGATGGATTAATCATAGCAAAGTTTTTCAATATCTGCATCGTGCGGTTTTCAAGTTTCATTTCGATTCCTTTTTCTTCAACATACCAGCATCAGCAGTTGCAGGAGCACCAATAGCAGCAAGATCTGCCAAGCTACCACCAAAGATATAACTACCAACGTGATTCATACTCATCCAAGGACATAGCCAAACTTTCATGCCAGCCTTCTCAACATTATAACAGAACATATAATCCTCAGACAGATAACGTTTGCTTACTGGATCAATGATACAATCAAAGTATGCATGGATCTCACGTGAGCCATCAAACGCTTCTGTACGAACGTGATCGGGCTTATACGACAACTGAGGGAATACATCTTTGTATTTTTCAAACGTCTTACGACGAATCATCATAAACCCTGTACCCATTTCCATCACTTCAACAGGCTGACCAATAGGAATCTCTTTCTGTCCACCTTTAGGATTAAAGACATAATCACCAACAAACTTCTCCAGTTTACCTGGATCTTCGTCAGCAAATCCCTTATCAACAGCAATCTTAATCTTTTCCCAACTAATACACTTCTTAGGATAAGGACCACCAATAACATCGTAGTCACTTTCTTCTGTCTGCAAAGCAAGCAAAGCAATAACGTCTTGAGGATTAAAACCAATGTCACTATCAATAAACATTAAGTGTGTTGCATCACTGCGCAAGAATTCATCAACGCAATAGTTACGTGCACGTGTAATCAATGATTCATTGAACAAGTAATACAATTGCAAAGGGATCTGATACTTGGCACAAATTGCTGCAAGGTCAGCAACAGAACGAGCATACATGCCAGCACATTGACCTCCGTACATTGGAGTGGCAAGGAATAGTTTCTTCGTCTGTAGTTCGGATACAGGTACTTTAATTTCAAATGTCATGTTAATCTTTCTTTTTTGTTGTGCCAAATGGTCGGCCTGGTTTACGTTTCACTGGTTCCGGTGGCTTCTCAACAGCCGTTTCCTCTGCAATAGGAATACCCAATTGCTTGAGAGCCTCTTGTTGAGCGTATGCTTCTTGTTGGTATTTCAGATCGTGTTGTTTGTTCTTCCCGTACGATCCATCATAGCTGTGCAGTGCCTCTGCATTAAACGAAAGGTACTGACCAATCCGCGTACCTTTTTGAATACGCATCGGTCCACACGTAACGTGCATTACACCAGCCATTACACCATCATAGCCTGTATCGTATAGACCAGATGTAAGGAATACACCGTTACGGTTGAGTGTTGATCTAGTAATCACCCATCCAGCTTCATTCTCACCAACAACAATCATATTCTCCATTACGACTTCATAATGTCCTTCTGGAAGATTGAAGTATCCCAATGCATCGGGCTTCATTTCATATGAACCACGATGAACCTTTTCCTTCTCGTCAATCTTAAATGTTGACTGCGACATCTTAAATACTTTACCTAACCTCAAATCAACTGCGTTCGGTTGTACATCGCCTTCCTTAACATTCGTCAACGACGAACGACTGTTAGGTCCCATAATATGTTTCATTGCCACTCCTTCATTATACTATCCATAACACATCTTACTCTTTGCTTCAGATAATCCATGTCACCATCATTCATAAGTACTCGGTCTACTAAGTGGTCATCAAAAGCTCTTTCTGTAATGTGACCATCATACTGATACTGAGGTCTAATAATTTTAATAATCTTTGCACCAAGACCTTTAAGCACACTATACTCATTATCAAAACGTAGATCAGTCACAACCCACAAGTCTGAAGGCAGATACCTAATCTCATTGACAACATAGTTAGTGAATTGCTTCTCATCATACCTACGCATCAACATACCAATTTCACGGACTACATGCCTTCCAGCAACAACACGTGACACCGAATCATCAATATTAAAATACAACGATGTGCGCTTGAATGTGTCGTACTGATCATTATCAGTCGAGTCTAAATTAAAGATATGCTGTACTTCTTTTTTAATTGGATCAGCAAACGCAATCGTATGTACGTTGTACTTAAAATACATCTCTTTGATCAACTGACCAACAGTATCCTTACCAGATCCTTTCGGTCCGGTAAGAGCAACAATCTTTAAACTCATTTTTTCCTACTTAAAGCATCAATGTAGTTAATATTACTAAACACATTGGCTATATTATGCAGCTGCTGGTGAGAAAAGTCAACTTCCTTTTCAAACTTACCATTCATCAAACCAGTGGGAGAGTCATCAAATAACACATCGTTGATACCAGCCCATATAGCAGCACTAGAATCCCATGAGAAAATATATTTGTGGTATTCGCGAAGCAAGTCAATCTCTTTAGGACCATCGACCATACCTAAACAATGGAAACGCTTCTCTGCCAAAGGACCAAGTAGTTTACGTTTCTCAAGCTCTCTAAAGACGTTCAAACGAGAGATATAACGTTGCATCTTATATGCATCA
>Ga0222712_10001046_pt1 | contig 35559 bp, 29 predicted proteins | sample C33_657DmetaG_FD_165043 | JGI IMG/M metagenome (GOLD analysis project Ga0222712, IMG submission 165043) | Estuarine water microbial communities from San Francisco Bay, California, United States - C33_657D | ecosystem: Environmental > Aquatic > Marine > Unclassified | place: USA: California...
CCAGTCGCTCCTGGAGGTCGAGCACCAGCCCCGCGCGGACATACCGCGGGTTCGTCGCGAACCCCGCCGCGTAGCGCACGCAGGTCATCCGGAGATCGGACTCCTCCTTCAGCAGGGCCGCCGCCCGTAGCAGGAGCAGCACCACCTTCTTGGAAGCCTTCAGCTGGTGGTCCGTCGGGACGCGGGTGGGATGGCCGAAGCACGCGCGCGCCAGCCAGAACGCCGCCCCGCACGCCTCGTGGCCGGCGGCGGCCGGATCGGCCGGCACCTCCTCCTCGGCCGCGAACTTGTGGGCCACGGCCTGCGGGAGGTTGCGCTCCGTCTGGAGACGGAACTTCCGCAGCCCCGCCGCGTTGGCCGCGGCGAAGAGCTGGAGGCGGTTGCGCAGGAAGCCCGCGCTATGCCGCGAATGTTCGGACGCCTGGGCCACGACCCGGGCGCGTTGCGAGCCGGCGACCTGCGCGGTGTAGTGGTCGCCCAGCAGTTCCCACAGCTGCGTGTCGAGGTCGGTCAGCCGGCGCTCCAGCAACTTGGCGAGCTCGCCGCGCAAGCTCGTGATGCGTTCCGGCGCGAGCTGCCAGGCGGACTCCCCTTCGAGGACGCGCAACCAGCCCTCGACCATGCGGAGATAACGGAAGGCCAGCGGCTCCTCCTCGTCGCTCAGGCGGATCTCGGTCTGGTAGGGTTGGGGCTTCCCGCGGAAGTGGCGGGCCAGCGCCTGCTGCGCATCCCCGCGGAGGTTCTCCGGCAGCTCGTAAAGATGGGCGACGAGTCCCCAGGCGAGCGCCGGCAGGACCGCCAGGCGGAAGGCCTCCTCCGCATGCTCGGCCAGCGGGCTCGCCGGGTCCTCCGCATGCTTGCCGATCGTCAGGGCCGTGAAACGCTCGACCATCCGGGCCGCCGGCACCAGGGGCGGCCAGTCGCCCGCCGCCAGCCGGGCCAGGCGCGGCCGGACCTCGGTTTGCTCGCGGATCACCTGCGCGCTCGCCGCTTCGGTCTCGGCGAGCAACTCGGCGGAAGCCCGCAGCGCCACCGCGATGTTCGCCCCGACCCCCTTCTCGCTCAGCTTCGGCAAGGCCGAGCGGAAAGCCTCCGTCGTTCGGTACGACTGGCGTCGGTCGTTCCGGGTCGCCTTGCGATCCAGCCGGGCCAGCGCCTTCTCCAGCTCGCGCAGGATCGTCAGGTAATGGAAATCTTCCGCTTCGAGGGGCATGCCGTTGTATTAAGAATACCCAAGAGCGGGGAAAGGCCAAAGGCAGACCCCTGGTAGGGGCAGCACCGCGTGCTGCCCTCGCTGCCTCTCCGCCCTAACCGCCATCCCCCAACCGCTCGCGAACCCCGTTCGCGCAGGTAGGGACCAGCGTCCCCGCTGGTCCGTGTCTCTCCTCCGGCCCACCGGTCAACTCTGCCTCCCTCTGTCTCCCCGGCCCACCGGCCAACTAATCAACGGGTCAACTCTCCCCGGGCTTCATCTCGCGCAGCGATGATGTGCCTGACCCCATGCCGAAGGCCGACCCCCGACCTCCGGCCCTCCGATCAATCAGCCTCAGCGCTTCTTCTTCGGCTCGGGCTTGTCTTCGGCTTCCATCTCCTTGGCGAACGCCTCAAGTTCAGCGCCCTTGAGCGTTTTACCGTCGACGGAAACTTCGAAGACCACCCCGTCCTCATGGATGAAGCCGGCCGGGATCTTCATGTCCTTGAGAATCTTCTCGGCCTTCTTGGTGATATCGCCGACGCCGATGACTAGCTGGATTTTATGTCCTTCGGACTCCAGTTCGCAGAAAGCCAGGACCTTGAGGGAGTCAATGACCGCAGTGGCCTTATCCCAATTGGCAGAGTCGGCAAAACGGGTCTTCAACGTCTCCCGGAACTTAGGGCTCCGCAGGTTGATGACCGTTGCGACCTGGAGATCCGGGTCCTCGAACATCTCGTCGAGGACGCTGCCGAAGGCGGCGAGGGGGAGCAGGAAACAGGCGAGGATGAGATTGCGCATGGTTTAGAAAGAGTTTACCCAGGACTGGACATCGATGTCTTCTTTGTCTGGGTCATTCGTGTAGGCTTTAAATAAGATGGTGTTTCCGGAGCGGGCCGCGCGCGTGGACATCTTCATGGCGATGATTTCCTCCGCGTTGCCGACAAGGTTCCCGGTCGCGAGGTAGACACCGCCAACCTTGTTTCCACGGCTATACACCCTCAGTTCGCGGATTTCGATGACTCCGGCTTCCTTCAAGACGGCCCTGCCCACGAAGCCTTGAAAGCCATCGTGTTCGACAACCCGGACCGAGTAGCCCTTGGCCTCCAGGCGACTGGTGATCCCGGCTTGCGAAAGCAAAGCGAATTTCCCGAGCGCGATAAGCAGCAGCACGGCGATTCCCGAACCATAGATGATGCCGGCGACTCCTACGGACGGCATCTTGGACGGCTCGCGAAGAGGGGGTGCGGAGGTGGTGTCAAAAGCCGCTGCGGCCCTGCGGATCTGCCAGATATAGGTCGCTGTGAAACCGAGGTAGACGGCGTAGATCAGAAGATGCAGCCAGGCTAGTGAGGGATGCAGATCGGTGAGGCTGGTGACGCAGAACAGGATGGCGATGACCAAGCCGAACCCCCAGGTCAGACCTCCGGCGGGCACGTTACCCGCCGCCGCCTTGGCGTTCGTCTGGGTGGCCAGCGAGACCAGCGCCGGGAAAACCCAGTAGAAGTTGAAGAAAGGGATGAACAGGAACCACTGCGCCTTCGCCGGACTTAGATTGGCGCTTCCGCCGTCGATATTAGCCCAACCACGTCGCACGATGACCGAGAAGAAGGCGAAGGCGCAGATCCCCATCACCAAGATGAAGTCGCCGTTATCGGCGAAGGGATTCGCCGCTTTGCCAGCCATCGCCAGCAACGCGAGCGCGGCGGTTACATGGTGGAGGATAGCGAGGGTGGTCAGTCCGTGGGTGCGCGACATGGTCGTGGGGTTGAGTGAATCCTAGCATTCCTCGTCTGCTTGCGAACTTATTTTAGCATTTACTATCAGCATCCCGGGGCCTTGAGCGACCTCCTTGAGCCTAGTATAATAATCCAGCGACCCACCGGCACCTTTTCATGCGACAGCGGAATCCCCCAACCACTCGCGAACCCCGTTCGCGCAGGCAGGGACCAATGCCCCCGCAGCCCCGCGCGCGGGTAGCCTCAGCACCGCGTGCTGCCCTAGCCGCCGCTCCTGCCTCCAGGTAGGGACCAGCGTCCCCGCTGGTCCGTGTCTCTCCCCGGCCCACTGGCTAACTCGGCCATTCCTTCCCCTTCCCCTGACCCTGACCCTTTGCCTTAGGTTTTCCATCCGTACTCAGTACTCTGCACTCCGTACTCCGCCCGCCTCCCATCGACTCACCCCTCGACCCCAAGATCGACCCTATCCTCGATCCTCTCCTCGACTCCAAGATCGACCCAATCCTCGACTCAACCCTCGACGCTCCCATCGACCCAACCATCGATCCTCTCCTCGACTCCCACCCCTCACCTCCCCGCCTTCACGGGTACCGGACACCTCCGCATCCCCGCGAGGTGGACCCCGCCCGCTCCCGCCGCGAAGTCGATCGCGAGCGCCTGCGGATCGTCCGACCGCCAGACGACCACGCTACGGTCGACGCGTACCGGCAGGCCGAGGTGGATACCGAAGGTCGGCTTTTCGATCGGCATCAACCGCGCGCGCGGGGCACCCGGCAGTTTGCGCATATCCCCGAACTCGGGCACGGGGATGCCGGCCTTCGGCGGCTCGCGCAGTTCGGCGGTCGGTTGGCTCGCCCGCAGGTGCTTCAGGCAGTGCTCCACCGCCAGGATGCCGAGACCCAACAGGTCGATCCCGGTCGTGGCCTCCCGTCCGTAGGTGCGATGCTCGGTGCCCGCGAGCACCTCATCATCGGGTCGCCGGAACGCCGGCCCGACCGAGGTATCGCCCAGGGCCAGCTGGTAGGTGCCGAACGGCCGGCTGAACAGGCCCTTGCGGTCGACCGGCAGGTACTCGATCTCGTGGAGGAGCCCCGCCAGGTGCAGGCGCTGCGCGATGAGCGTCGGGGACTGCTGCCCCATCCCGAAGAGCAAGTTATCCGGACGTCGTCCGAATTCCACCCGCCCCTCGAGGCGGCTCGCGATCGCCTCCGTCGACAGACGGCGGACCTCCCCGACGCTCTGCCGTTGGATCAACTCGATGATTTCCGGGGCCAGCGCCCGGTCGGCCGGGCAGGTCAGCGTCGGCCCCGGCCCGGGGCGCAGCCAAAGTTGGAGCTCGTCCGGCTTCATCCCCGTCGCCTCCACCTGCATCGAGCTCAGGTTGCACGAGCGCGCGATGTCGGCCAGCCCCTCCGCCCGCGCCGCGCCGATCCGTCCCGCCGCGTCCCCGCAGACATGGGCGCCGATCCCGAAGCGGTTCAAGGCGATCTCGGGCACGAGCAGCGAATGCGTCCGCCCGTCGAACGCCACCGGCCCTTGGCACAGGTCGGGCCGGCACAAGTGGAACGGGGAGAGCGCCACCGCCAGCCGGCGCAGGATCGGCAAAGCCGCCGCGTCCCCCAGGACCGTCAGGCGCAAGTCCGGCCGGCCCCCGCGTTCGAACGTCTCGCACAGCGACAGCACCAGCTGGGCGTCGCCCGCCTCCCAGCGCACCAGCATCGGCAACCACGACTCATCGCAATACGTCGTCCAGGAATGCCCCGGCACCCCCGTCTCGCACTCGCCCGCCGCGATCAGGTCGGCGTCATAGCCCATCTCGCGGGCGATCGCCGCGAGCAGCGGCCGCGGATCATGCAGGTCGAGCAGGTCGCCCAGCGACTCGAACTCGCCGCGCGCCTGTTCGGGCGTGAGGGCCGGCGCCGGCGTCTCGACCAGCAGGCCGCGGACCGGCCGGAACCCGGCGAGCACCAGGTCGGAAGGGAAGCCCAGGAAGGGCATGGAGGGGATGATTTGTTTCATGCTTCAACCATAGGGCTCCCTAACCGGGAAAAGCCGCGAGGGCGCTTGTCGCACGAAAAACATCAAAAAGGAAAAACATGCAGAAACGAAGGTTCGAGTATGTCGCATCGCCTCCCGATGGGTAAGCAAGAGGCCGAATTGACAAGGAGACAATCCGACAGCCGAGGGGGCCGCCTCGTTGGCACTCAAGGTATTGACCGTCCTGTAAACATAAGGAGTATACAATACCATCCATGAGACCTTCGAAGCATCCCGAGGTTAACATAACAAAAATCTGTGAAGCGGAATATGGCGTCGCGAGAGCTGAGCTTGAAGAAACCAAGCTGGCGCTGGAAAAGCTTCGGGTAGCCCTAAATGAACTCGAGGCCATCGGGACAAAGAGAATTAAGTCCCTGAAGAGTGATGGGCTCGAAGTTGAAGAAATAATCCGCAAGCTCCGTGCCCAAGGCCTTGAAGCCCCTTCCGACCTCAAACGAAGATTGACGGAAGTGGCGTCCGCAAAGGCTCTGGCTGAGGAACAGCATAAACAATCCCCGGAAAGGCTTGAGCTTGAGCGTCAAACGAGGGAAACGGAGGCCCTCTTGGTGACAGCCTCTCAAAAGCTATCGAGCTGGGAAAAGAAGCTCGCGGTTGCTAAGTATTTACAGTCGCAGCGCGAGCAAAGCGGCCATCACCAGTTGGGTATATCTGAAGTTCGGTGCTTCGAGACGCTCGCGGCGGCCAGGCAGGTTTACTTACAGCAAGTCCCGCTTGTCCTTCATCTGCAGGATGACGGTACAATCGATAAGGTTAGCTGCTGGTTTCACGTCGAATCCGAGGGCTGCCCGACCTCCAAAATCGAAGGCACACAAAAACACGTTATTCAAGAAGTTCCCAGTGACTTGGAGTGGATCAAGGAGCTGGAAACCTTTGAAGATATGCCCAGCCAGAATGGGCATGGAGTTACGCAGCGCGAGGGTGTCTATCTCGTAGCAGTGGAGGGTTCCGGGGCTCAACGAGTTGCCGAGCCCAAGGGCAGCATTGCAAAGAAGTCTCAGCCAATGATCGATAAATGGGATGCAGGCTTGTTGCGCCACGCGCCGGACTTTTACTCCGCTTGTTACTTTTACGTCCAATCAAGCAAGGAATTTTACGCGATTTGGCCTAAGAAAATCGAGGTCGCGGATATATCGACAGAGCGAAGGCCGAATGGTTACGGGAACTGGGAAGACTATCTTTCCGTGAAAAATCGCAGATTTTATGACGCGACAGACCTGTTCATAGATTTCAAAGATTTCAACGGGTCGTCCGAGGAACCTTGGCCAGAGCAAGTTAAAGCCCGATATGTGTCGGCGATTCGCTGCTTTGCTCGCAAAGAACGGCTCTTTGAGCCGAGGGTTCAGCGGCTTAAACTGGAGATTATCAACCAGGAGGTCGGGGTTTACTGGAAGACATTCGTTGACGCTCCATGGGCCAAGGAAATCACCGGCGGAGCTGTGATTATGCTCAAGCATCTTTGCAAAAGAGGCCTCGAGACACCCCATATTTGGACACTCGACTACAAAGGTCATTACGGGTTCCGTGTAAGAACCAGGGATCATTCCTGGATCACGGGAGAAATCTACTGTCCGCCCTCTGCCCTGAATCGGACTGAGCCGGTAGCCGCGGAAGTTGTTTACCTGCCCGCTTCCTATGGCGGACCTCAGATTATCAAGGTCGGGGACGCAGCCATCTACGTCGGGGGATTTGAAAGAGATTAATCCGGCGACACTTGGAAGAGTCGCGGTCCGGGCACACCTCAAAACTTTGAATAGCCAATCATGACGCCTGAGAAACTTATAGCCCTCCACCAAGCCGAATTTGGTGAGGAACCCCTTGGCATCATCTGCAGGCATGCCGAGAGACCGCATCTCGATAGGCACTCGGCATACCAAGGTCTTACGCCTGGAGGCGTATCGGCGGCGATCAAGGTCGGAGAGCAAATAAAAGGCGATTGGAGGGTCTTCGCTTCGCCTGTGGAACGATGCAAGCAGACGGCTCTGTCCTTGTCTTGGGGTATTTCCTTCTCGGGAGGCCGTAGTAGATATGTCGGCGAACTAGGTGTTTTAGGAGGAGATTCGTTATACGTGAATCATGAAGCCGCTATGGATGTGGTGTTCACAAAGAGGCTCTGGGATTACATGCCTGACTGGAAGGCCGGCAGGATGCCGGCCTTTGCGCGATTCGAAGATTTCCATATCGAAACCTGCAGAAAGCTTGGTCCCATCCTTGACGAGGGACGTGCCATCTTTGTCTCGCACGACATAAATCTCATCGTTCTCGCAGATTGCGCCGGGCAATCGTCGGATAAGCAAATCTACTTCAATTTCCTGGAAGGACTCACGCTTCAACGTTCCGGCGAAATGCTAGGCTTGTTCGCTTGGCATGAAGGTCGAGCCGTTGGGACTTGGATGCCTATCTTCTAGCGGGCTCAGCCTCGTGGGGATAAAGAAAATAGCAGCCTTGGCAATAAGGGTGAGGCCTGGAAAGGTTGATGCTTTTCCTGAAAAAAGAGGCGTTTGGCCCGTTCCATAGTCTTTCGAAGCGCTGGGCCGTATCTAGGCGCAGATTAGGGTGCCGGATCATTCCATAGCTAAAGGGATTGAACATGTTACAACAGGTCATCTCGCCGTCGAAGTTGATCAATACCTCGCGCCATGGTCTGTCGCATCTCGTCCCAGATGTTCGGCTAGCGTGACGATCAAGGTTTTTTGCGTTTCCAATATGGTCTGGAAAGCGAAGGGAAGTCCGTGTTCCCTCTGCCAGCCCGGCGGCCTCGTTAAAGATCCCCCGTATTTCATCGGCTCGTTCTTCCATCCACCTGGGGCCGTCCTCCTCGTTCACCATGTTGAACAGGACTAGTCCGATTTCCAATTCCACCGCCATCCTGCAGACGGGGAGGATTGATTGGAGGTTAGTGCGCTGTACGGTGAAAATAAGGTTTAGTTTATATGGCTCTGCCCGAAGGGCTTTGGCGAGTCGTCTGAGGTTTTGGTTCACTACGCCGAAGTCGGCGCCGGCTCGCAGGGATTCGAAGATTTCCGCGGTATGCCCGTCCCATGAGCCAAAGATGAAGAAGCCGCTGCGCCCGAGCATTTCATAGCAATCCGCCGAACCGGAAAGATTGGTGATGATCTCCCTCTGGCCGGCGTATTTGAAATGATCCAAGCATACGACGTAGTTCGACAGGTTGGGAATAACGGTGGTTTCCCCATAGCCGTTGATACGCAAGGTGCGGGTGGTCGGGCCAAGCACACGAATGTATTCTCCGAATTCGTCCAAGGGCATCGTGAACTCCTGCCGATAGCCGTTGGTTCTGGATGAGCACATCCCGCATGCGTAGTTGCAGCTTCGTGTCAGTTCGACAATCAAGGATTCGGGAGGGCGAACTGAACTGGGGCGCGCAAGGCCTGCCTCATAGCAATTCAGGAAGGAGATAGTGTGTTCCGGATTCCCAAGCTGCCTAAGGTTTCTCAGCCATGGGATGTGGAAATCCCTGAAATCTTCGGCTGGAGTCCTAGCTAAGGATCGCATCCATCTGTCAAGCAGGGCTTCGTTAGGATCTAAAAGCATCCTGGAGAACCGTCTCCTGGCGCAGCCTAGCGGTTCTGACGCGGCGAAGCTGGAAAAAGTTAGCTCCTGTAGGATATAATCCGTATCGCGTTGTCCCAAGAGCGGGAGGTATTCTCGCCACTCCGTGTAGGCCGCCGGCGTGTCGCCGTGCTCGAGGATGCGTGCGGCGTCAGTGATGGGAGCCTTAACGCGCATGGCAGACCATCGAGGCGCATCCCTCCGTGCATTTTGCCATAATCTTCCGCGCTTCGTTCGCGGCAGCACCATCCCATAGCTCCTGCAGGGTGCTGTTACGGACATTGCCTATGGGTGACAGCCCGATTCTCTCCATATTGAAGCAAAGTCGCGCTTGGCCGACGATATCGATCATGATCGAGTTATCAGCCGAAGCACACTGGCCAACTTTGACCCGCAAGGGATTCCGAAAATAGGCCCGCATATCCTCGAACTGCTGCTCACTTTGGAAGAGTCGCCGGCCGGCTCGCTTCAGTCGTATCAAGCTGTCGATGCCTCTGTCGACTTTCGCGATGTCACGTGGGAAAAGACGTCCGAAGTGCCAGTTGGTCGCTAATGATCGAGCGAACACCGGTTGGATAGGCTGGAAGATGGTGGTCTCAGCTCCCTCTGATTCGAGAAAATCGACAATCGCGTCGATGTCGTCCAGGTTGTGCTCTCCGAGAATGGTGCTGGTTATTACTGACAGGCCGGTCCCGCCTTTGGCGATCGTCATCTCGCGGAGCGAATTCACGACTCGCCTGAATGTGCCAGGAACGCCCCTAATCTCGTCGTGGACCAATTCTTTGTGTGAATCGACGGAAAACACGATGCACGATATGCCAGAATGTGGCAACCTGGTGAGATCTCCTGGTCTGACTAATGTCCCGTTGCTGCTAATCGTAACGTAGATGCCCAGTCGTTTTGCTGCTTCCGCCGTCTCATAGAGACGTTCGGGGCGCATCAGCAATTCGCCTCCCGTCAGGACTACTCTAGGCGGTGCGGACCAGAGGCCGACTTCTTCCAGGACTTTGGTCCTCTCTGCGAGCGTGAGGCTATCAGGCGGGTTCTTAAGGGTCCAGATGTCACACTGAATGCAACGCAGGTTGCATTCGATGGATGTGTCCAGAAAGACATGTTTAGGAGGGGGTCTCATGGGTCGTCTGGCCAGGGGAAGTGAGCGCCATCCTTGAATCCCTTCCTGTATGCGTAGGCCCGGCACAGGTCTAGGATCAGGAAGGCGGGAATGAGCATGCGGGGCAGGTCGGATTTCCAGTACGCCTTTATCAGCCGGGGAAAGTCAGACGGTCGCATCATGTGCGATAACGCCGTCTTGGCGTCAGCGCCGTAGACCTTGTGCGGATCGCCGTCAGCGAGAAAGATATCGATCCACGACATAGCGCCCTCCCAATCCGTAGCGATAGAATGTTTTGCAGAAATCGGAAAGGCTCGGCCTGTAGCGGTGAAGGACGCGGGCTTCGGCCACATGTTCGAAATAATAGTTCATCTTTGCCATTCGCATACTGAAGGCGGCGTCCTCTCCTCCGGCTGTGGGTATCCTGCCGTCGAACCCGCCAGCGCGCATGAAGGCGTGGCGCCATACCCCGCAATTAGCGGTGACCAGATAGGGTATGCGCCTCGGATTTGCGCGGTCGTGCGGTCGCGGCTCGAGGATTCGGTGAAAATCGTAGTATCGGCTGAAGAGGTCCTTGCCGAACGCACCAACGGACCCGCCGCACCCCCCCAGACCAGATTCGCGTCCGGACGCCAACCGTTCGGTCATGGACTCGATCCAGCCATCGCATGCGATGCAGTCGTCATCCGTGAAAAGCAGAATATCGCCGGCAGATGCGTGCACGCCGGTGTTTCTCGCCTTGCCTGGACCGGTCGGCGAATCGTGCCTGAGCACGCGTACATCAAGCCCGGGCAGTGAGGGCGCCTGATAGGGGGTGGCGGATCCGTCGTCGACGACCATGACTTCTTCCGGCTTCTTGGACAAGCCGGCGATGCTTCTCAAAAGGTCATCCATCATTTCTCGACGGTTATGGGTCGGAATGATCAGGCTTATGCTGGGGGTTTGCATGGACGAGCTGGATGATGGCTCTGTGCGCTATGCATAGTCGTCTATAAATATTTGTAAATAAAGATTAGGCGGCCAATCGACCTTAGGCGCCGCCGGCAGGCCAATGTTATATTAAGTTTATAGCGGGGCTGGGTTGACCGCGACCAGACGGCATGGCATAAGAAAGCGACCCCCTTACCCATGGCTATCTACGTCTATGCCACCGAATCATGCCGCGAAGAGGCCCGTAAGCACTCTGTCGAGCCGCAGCTCGATCGCATCATCAAGAAGGTCGAGAGCGACCAAAGCTACTCCCAGTTCCAGCCATTCCCTTCGCCATTTCTGGTGAAGAAGAAATTCGGGATGTTCATCGGTCGCCTCATCGCCCAGGTGGAGGAGGTCGACGGAAACGTGGTGCTGGTGCTTCTCGCGTTCATGCTCCGTGGATCGAAGGAATACAAGGATAGGGGAGGATTTCATAATGACCCGCACAAATATGCGGAGCAGCATTTCCGTGCGCGTTATAAGTCTGAAGACCTTGCTAGGTTTGTTGCTCAGAAGGAGCAGGATCCTCCGGTCGCAGCCAAACCCGTGCTGGAAGATCAGGAGAGCCTGATTCTGCATAATGCCCTGTCCGCTTCGCAGGGAACCACGGAGCACAGCTTCTGCGATGGACGAGCATGGATGTCGGCGATTACCCAAAAGACCATCAGCAACCGAAAACAGAGCATTCATAAGCACATCGATGGGCTGATGGGATGCTGGGACGTCACTTCGGCCGATGCCGCTCCCGGAGGTCAGGTTTCTGTCCTGCCTGATTCCAACGGCCTACATGTCTGGACGAGGCTCTTTCCCGAGCTCGGCATCAGGCTGCTGGTCGCCGTGGGGACGGCCGCTGAGATCAAGGAGAAGGCGGATGCGAAAACAAAGGAGATCGTCGACATGGCGAATCCTGCAAAAGAGCAGGTACTACGCATCTCCGTTCGCCTGTACCCGGAGCTGGTGGTGCTGTCTTATGATCTTTGGGCGCAACTCCAGGATGACGAAGACTCGAATCTGGCCCTTTCGCCTGAAGAGGAAGATGTCAGGCGCTCGGTCCGAATCAATGAAGACAGCGCGCGCAAATGGAGCGATCGCCCAGCGGGATTCCCTTTGTTCATCAACGGCCGAGCTGGCAGCGGCAAGACGACGATCCTCCATTACCTGTTCGCCGAATTCGCCGCATACCATTCGGATAAAGGAGAGCGTCGCGACTCCGGTCTCGCCCCCATCTACTTCACGGCGAACCCCAGACTCATGCAGAAGGCGGCGGAGAACGTCACCAAGATCGCGCTCTGTAACTTCCGTATCAACGACAAGGCGGACGGACTTACCGAGCAGCAGAAGGGCGCCATTGCCGCGCAGGTCAAAGATTACTTCGCCTGCTTCCATGATTTCCTGATCTCATGTCTGCCGCACTCAGATCTCGGGCTCTTTCCTGCCAACCGCCGCATCACTTATGCCCGATTCCGCGAGCTTTGGCGAGAACGCTTTGCCAGGGATAAGTCTGCCGCTTCCAAGTACGGCTCCGCGATCTCCTGGCATGTCATCCGAACCTACGTACTCGGAACGGAGACCGATTTCGATGACTACGATGTGGTTGGAGAACGCCCCGAAGCCGAGGCAAACATCCTTGAGCCTGATGAGTACCGACATCTAGAGCGACGTAGCCGCACCGTCAGTGATGAGACCTATCAGCATGTGTTCGATAACGTCTGGCCTTGGTACGCCAAACTTAAGGCTGAACAGAACTACTGGGACGACCAGCAGCTCGTTCGGCACATCCTTCGGCTCGACGCCAGCAAGCGCCTCACGGAAGAGGGAGGAGAGAAACTGCGAGGCTGGGCTTTACCTACCTTCTCGGCGGTTTTCTGTGACGAGTCGCAGGATTTTACTCCTGTCGAGTTATCTTTCCTGCTCAGGCTATCAATCTACTCTCATCGAAAAATTCAGCCGCACGAGGTGAAGCTCGTGCCTTTCGTGTTCGCAGGCGATCAGTTTCAAACCTTGAATCCGACGGGTTTTCGCTGGGAGGCCATCAAGGCATTCTATGTAGAGAAAATCGCCATGGGGCTGGACTGTTCCTTGTTGGAAAGGCAGCGCAACGTGAGTCTTAACTATCAGGAACTGCGTTATAACTATCGTTCCTCCTGCGAAATAGTTGGATTCTGTAATTTAATCCAGGCTCTACGCGCTAGGGTATTTAACCTGGCAACGGAAATACACCCTCAGCAGTCCTGGGCTAACGAAAACACCTCGCCGGTCGTAGTCACCTCCGCAGATCGTGAAGACCTTTGGGATTCAATTAAGAAGTATCAAGTTAAGGTAATTGTCCCGTGTGGAGAGGACGAAGAAGAAGACTACATCAGAAAGGACCCCATACTTAGCAAGCGGGTAAGTTTCGACAAGCAGACAGGAGGTACTGATATAACCGTGCTGAGCGCTGCCAGTGCAAAGGGGCTCGAGTTCTCTCATGTGATGGTGTACGGATTTGCTGGAACAGAGGAAGCCACGAAGGTAATCGACCAGCTATCTCAACCCGTCCTTGAGGGAGATCAGGCGCTGCCTCTTCAGTACTTCGTCAATAAGCTCTATGTTGCCGTCAGCCGACCAACCGAGCGACTGGTAGTTGCCGAGCAGCAGGACAACCTCGACAAGTTCTGGACCTTCCAGTCCGAGGGCGAGAACCTCAGGGCTATTAAAGCCGGACTGCGGCGTTGGGATGAAGAATGGCAGCCAAACGTCCGCCTGCCTTTTACTGATAATTCTTTCCTTTTTTCAGAAGGAGCAGCCGTCGATCCCTCGCACGAGGCCGAACAGCTTAAATCTCAGGGTATCGCAAACCGATCGCCGTTTGTACTCAGGCAGGCCGCTAAGATGTACCAACTGGCGGATAAGAGCCAGGAGGTCAGCAAGTGTGTCGCACTTGCCTTGGAATACGAGAGCAAGTACAAGGAGGCGGCCGACGTTTATTTCGATGCAAGTGTCTTTCCTGCGGCATTAGCTCTCTATTTTAGGGCGGGGCTTTGGGCGCACGCCTCCCGGATGGTGGCATGCTGCAGGAAGGAGCAGAACCTTCAAGGGGGAGTCGAGGATCGTCTCGCCCAGCTTGCCAACGGAATCCAGACAAAGATCGGGCTAACACTTGATAAGGCGGCCTCATCTCTAAGGGTAGTCCAGGACCATCCTTCCCTGGATGCTATCGTCGCGGACCCAGAACTAGCACAGTCGTGCCGAGAGGCTTTGGATAAGATTGCTCAGCACTACACTAGTCTTTCGTGCCCTGATGCATCCGTCTGGACGGCATTCGCCCGTCCTTTGCTTCAGATCCGTCCGAGGCTTGGAGTGCTTGCTGAATCAGATCACGTCTCATTGGCCAAGCTCGCCCACCGTGCGCAGCTTTGGAAGGAAGGATCCGAGCATTTTGAAAAGGCAAAGCAATCCTCGTCGCGCGAATACGATGAGTGCAAGGCGAAGAGCGCAAGTTGGCCGGATAACGTGGCATCACTCTGTCGACTCAAGTTGTACGATGACGTCACTAGACCTTATCTGGAGAAAAATCGCCCGCCTCTCCTGATCAAGGATTCAGGCTTCGTCGCCTTCGCTTTCCTTCAGGATGAAGAGAAGTGTTCCGAAGCCCTGCATATCATCCAGCACAACGATGTCTTCGCCGAGTCAATTTTAGGCGTCTTCAACGGCTACCCTAAGAAGAGACTCAATGACCGAATCCGCAAAGCCCTTCTTTCGCGATATTTCATGCGCCTCGGGCATGATAAGCATATCGATACCTTGCTCAATATTCTGAGGGATGTCGACCAGTTCGAGGTAAAGCCGAAGCTGGAAACACATGTTAAGGAATACATCAGAGCCAATGAGAAGGACGTGCGCACTATGTGCGTGCTGGCTTTGGCGCAGATCGCAGACCCGTGGGCCAAGGTCGAATGGGGCGCCACGTCGCCTCATAAGAAAAATCGCTATGTCCAAAACCTGAAACGTGCCTACCCCGTCGCACGTCTTTCGACGGCCGACCCGTTCGCCCTTGCGCTCGCCTTCGTCTACGAACGCCTGGACGAGAGGTCTGAGGCATTGGCCGTCCTCGAGAAGATCACCACTGATGGTAAGCTGAACCCCGAACAGCTCAGGCTCGCATGGCGCCGTTGGGTGAAGATCCATATGAAGACCTTCCGTGAAGAGACTGCTAGAGGGAACGGTCCCGTCGCGACCAAGGCGCTGACCACGGCCAAGCAGGGTTATTATTCGGCTGATGTCGACGACAAGTCGGAGGAGAATATACCTGCCGACCCCACCGAGTTAGATTTCCGCTGGTACTTTGATGCCCTTAAGGATTTTGGCTTTGGTTTGTCGGCTATCCTCGAATCCGCCCGGGAGCTGCAGAAGGAAGACGCGCCGCTCGCCAAGCCTGTCGAAGCTAAGCCCTCGGCTGCTCAGCCTAGCCTTCCGGCCGGGCACGTCACTCCTTCCGCCTACCGCAATCTCGTGCTGGGGGATGTGCGCATCACCCATATCCCGGGAAGCAAGGTCAACATCGACTATGCCGAGCGCCGTGCGGTCTACAAGTTTGACAAGCGTAAGGCTGAGTCGCTGGACGATGATTTCCTGTCGCCAGACGGACTCTCAATCCCTTCCCTGGGCCTTACCATCAAGGACCTCGGCAACGACATCGTCCGTATCCGCATCCGCGGCTCCGGCCTCCACGTCGACCTCTACAAGGACACGACCTTGGCGGATATCGAGTAAGCCCGGACATGAGGGAAGCCTGGACTCGCGTGATGCGGTAGCTGCGCTTCCTTGCGTCTTGCCCGGGTGGGTCAGGCTCAAAGTCTCCCGCAACGGGCATATTTTTCTATATAAATCTTGAGTCTAAAAGCTAGCTAGGGCTCTGGGGAGCTGCTTAGCTCTGGGTCTTATGTCAAAAATCCAGATTCAAGGGGCTTCGAAGTTCGCTGGCCGATTTTTCTCCGAGTGCGGCCAGTTCCAGTGGGCGCGCGAGTTCCTCCAGAACTCCGTCGAAGCCAAGGCGACCAAGGTCGAGTTCGGTCTGGAGTGGCAGGCGGTGGTCGATCATAAGGTCTACCGTCGCGTGATTTCCGACGACGGACTTGGGATGACCCCCGAAGAGTTGGTGCAGTTCTTTAAAACCCTGGGCTTGAGCAGCAAGAACACGGACGGACTTGAGAGCAACTACGGCATCGGCGCCAAGATCGCTTCGTTGCCCTGGAATCCTCTGGGCGTCACGGTGATTAGCTACGCGAAAAGAGGCGGTAGGTCCACCGCCGCCATGATCCGCATCTATCAGGACCAAGACGGGGACTTCTCCTTGCACGAATTCCGGGATGCCGATGATGCACTAGTTAGCCATATCGACCCGGACGAGGTCGATTGGGCTAACTACGACTGGACTGACCATAACCCCGATTGGGTTGCCGATAACATTGATTGGTCCAAAGTCGTCCCGGATTGGGTCAAGGAGGCGGGGCATGGCACCGTGGTGGTCCTGCACGGCTCCAAGGAATTCCCTCACACCATGACGGGGAGCAACGGCAAGGACATCACCAAGGGCCTTTCCATCTACCTCAACACACGGTTTTGGGAGTTTCCTGGGTTGAACCAAATCAAGGTCGCCGAACTCAAGGGCGACAAGGAAGAGGGGAAGTGGCCGAAGGGTCCGGATGACGACGACCCTAAGCGCTCCCCTAATAATCGTACCATCATGGGCGCCCGTTATTACATTGAGGAACCCAATGAGAAAGAGGGCAAGGTGATCGGTAAGGTCGCCCATTCCGGAGTAGTCGAACTTAGCGGAGGCAAGGTGAAGCTCCACTGGTCCCTCTGGGAAGGCGAACGGCCTAAGTATGGCGCATATGCTGCCGAGAAAGGTTACGTCGGGCTCCGTTACATGAACGAACTCTACGATACCGACCAGGGTAAGGTCCGGTTCCGCCATTTCGGTATCGTAGAGAGCAAGGTCACCGATCGCCTGACCATCCTGCTCGAACCTTTGCGCGCTAAGAAGGCTTTGGATTGGGGCGTAAGCCCTAATCAGGCCCGTTCGCGTCTCGTCTTCTGCGATGGTGACGCCGGCGGCAAGGAGCTGCCTTGGTCCGACTGGGGCCGAGAGTTCTACGAGGCCATGCCCGAGCCGATCAAGAAGGCCATCGCCGAGGCCCGTGGAGAGGGGCATGGCGAACTCAACGACGAAGCCTACCGTAAGCGGCTCCAGGAACTCTTCGGCGATCGCTGGCGCGTACAGGTGGAAGTCGTCAAGCCCGGAACCAAGGTGGTCAAGAAGGGGTCCGAAAAGCCCGTTACAGGTGGCACGAATCAAGGAACCGGTGTCAGGGGCGGAGGTTCGTCCACGAAACCCGGAGTGAATGTCGATGGCCCTGGCACTACGGAAGGACCTGGAGAGCCGGCCACTGCACTGCAGGCGGTATCTATCCCGATCTACAAGCTGACGGAAAAGGAGAACTTCACCAAGCCCTGGCACCTGGCCCTATGGGTTCCGGCCGAGAACGCAGTCTATATCAACACCGGCAGCGAGATTCTACGTAAGTTCGAGGATTACCACGTGGAGCGATTCCCTGACGTTCATGAGGAGGAAATCCGCAAGGAGATCCGGAACGCATTCGGCGAGATTGCCGTCGCCAAGGTCGCACACTCACAGCAGCTCAAGCACCTCGTCAACAAGGAGGATCTCGAGAAGACCTACCGTTCCGAGGAGGCACTCACCATCGCGCTGATGGGGTACGTTTCCGAGGACAAGTATATTGCTCTAAAGCTGAGAAGGTTTGGTAAAGCGACAGACATAAGAGAAGATGTAGCATAAGCTCCCCTTAAAGCTGATCGTACTTGTCAGCGCGGCCCTTTGCTTTCCCGACGGGATACTTTAGTGAATTTTTTACTAACTTCTCACGAACTGCGGAGGGAATATCAATCTTGGTCTCATGTGCAAGAATGAGGGCGTAGACGATGACATCGGCTAGCTCTTCGCGGATCTTGGCCGGGTCGGCCGACTTGGCATCCTTCCACAGGAAGCATTCTAGTAGCTCGGAAGCCTCGATGGATAGGCCGGCGGCCAGGTCCTTGGCGTTATGGAACTGGGCCCAATCACGTTCATCGCGAAAAGCGAGGGCTTCGCGCTGCAGGTCGAGTAGGTCGGACATAATATTCTACAATAGAATTGATAGGGTGGACGTTGGGGAGACTATCGCGGCATGCTTTTGTATCAAGGAACATCCAAGGAGTTTGTGATTGAAACCACAAAGAACGAGATTGTCGACAGGTTGGAGGAATCGTTCAAGCGGCAGATGGGATACGGACCTTCCGTGGCGGAGCGACGTTCATGGCAGAATTCACTTCGTGCAATGGCATTGGTAGTGGGCATGTCCGGGCTCAAGAACCACGGGGTAGGTATCGAGTACCAATTGCCAGGATCGTCGAAGCGCCTCGACTTCATGATTTCAGGTTTGTCGTTGGATAAGAAGAAGGAGGCCGTGATCATCGAGCTTAAGCAGTGGGAAAAGACCGAGGCTGGGGACGGAGACAAGGTGGTGACTTTCGTAGGTCAGCGAGACCGAGACGTCCTCCATCCTTCCGTTCAGGTGGGGCATTATAGGCAGTACCTTGCCGACCAGCTTGTGGTTTTGCACGAGGGCAACACAGCCATTCGCCTCAGCGCATGTTCGTATCTCCACAATTACTCCCTTGAGGAACAAGACCCTCTATTCGACGAGAAGTTCAAGGCTGTTGTGGCCAAGAATCCAGTATTCAGCAAAGATGACGTTGAGAAACTGGTCGAGTACTTGAATGACCTCGTGCCATGCGGGGACGATGGCTCGGTCGTCGAGGAGATCATCCAGAGTAAGGCTAAGCCAAGCAAAAAACTCCTGGAAGAAATCCATCGTGTGGTGAAGGACGATTCCAGATACGTCCTGCTAGACGAGCAGATCATAGCCTATAATCGTATTATCTCGGAGGTTAAGCGATCTGCCAAGACGGGCGAAAAAGCAGCAATCATAGTCCGTGGCGGTCCTGGCACGGGCAAATCTGTCATCGCCTTGAATGTCATGGGTGAATTATCGCGGATTGGTCATAACACCCATTACGTGACAGGCTCAAAGGCGTTCACCGAGACTATCCGCAAAATCCTCGGCACACGTGGTGCCCAGCAAGTCAAATTCTTCAATAGCTATATGTCCGCAGAGGCCGGAGCAATCGACGTAATGGTATGCGATGAGGCGCACCGAATCCGGAAGACGAGTAACAACATGTACACTAAGAAAGATAAAAGATCGAACAAGAGCCAGTTGGAGGAATTGTTCGATGCCTCCAAGGTGGCCGTGTTCTTCATCGATGACCGTCAAATCGTGAGACCTGACGAAATAGGCTCGTCGAAGCTTATCGCGGAATTCGCCAAATCCCGCGATATCCGTCTATATGAATGCGACCTCACCGCGCAGTTCAGATGTAATGGGTCCGACGCCTTCATCAATTGGGTCAACCACACCCTGAATATCGAGGTTACGGCCAATCCGTTCTGGGAGGCATCGAATCCTTTCGAGTTCAAGATTTTCGATAGCCCGGAAGCATTGGAGAAAGCCATCCTCGCCAAGGCCGCCGAGAAAGCCTCCGCTAGAATGTCGGCCGGCTTTTGCTGGAAATGGTCAGATCCCGACTCCACTGGCAACCTACTTGATGATGTGGTAGTTGGGGATTGGAAGCGTCCGTGGGATGCAAAGCCGGGGGCGGGCCGTCTTGCTAAAGGTATCCCGCCAGCAGCTCTTTGGGCATATGACCCGAACGGAATCGGCCAGGTTGGTTGCGTATACACCGCACAGGGCTTCGAGTTCGACTATATCGGAGTCATCATCGGCAAAGACCTCGTATACCGTTCAGACAAAGGATGGGTTGGTGTCAAAGAGGAGTCCTGCGACACAATGGTCAAACGGTCCAAAGATAAATTCGTCGACCTTGTGAAGAATACCTACCGGGTTCTCCTGACTCGCGGCATGAAGGGTTGTTACGTCTACTTCATGGATGACGAGACGCGTAAGTTCTTCGAATCAAGAATTACCAAGTGAAAAGATTATATTAATCTTATTAAGTACACCAGTTATGCGCCCCTACTTCATCATCTTTCTATCGGCCGTTTCGGGCATATCTGGATGTGGCGAATCAGCTAGTGCTAGATATGATGCTGGGTATAGCGATGGCTACGCTGAAGGGTATAACACCACGCTCTGGATTCGAGCGACGATGGTCCGAGGTGACTGGAAAGATAAAGAATACTCCCGTGGTTATAGTGATGGACGTAGCCAAGGCGTAAGCGAAGCCCTTGCTAAGAAGGATCGGTAAATTAGGCTGTTGTGACCAATAGTCGAATTTCCCCATGATCCCGATTCCGACCGGCTGCGCGCGTTTCCTTTGCTATGGCTGGATCATCACGGGGATTCTTTTCCTGCTGGGCGTGAACAAGAACGGGGAGGACTTGTCCGGGGCCGGGCTGTTCGCCGTGATCACCGGCCTGTGGGGTCTCTACGTCACCCGCCCGCGCAAGGATTGAACCCGCCCACCCGATAGCCCCCGATAACGGGGTCAGACTACCTTAAGAGGGTCAGACTACCTTAAGGTAGTCTGACCCCCTGTCGTGTCCCGGGGATATTTTGTGCCGTGGACCCGGAGCGTCTCCGCCCGGTCACGCCAGGCTTGGATGATAGCCGCGGGCTTGCCGGCCAACTGGGCGCATTCGGCCGCAAGGTCGGCGCATTCGGCGGCTTCGACGAGAGTGAAGGCGTGTCGGGCGAAGGTGTCCGACGCGAGGGTCATGGCGTTGAATTCTTCTTCGACACCGTGCGTCAGCCGGACGAAACCCTTCAAGCGCAGGGTGGCATGAGCGCCGAAGAGCGGGTGGGCGGAATAGGCCACGAAGAAGAGCTGATAAAGCGCGCCCAACTGGCCCTTCTCAAAGGAGTAGCGCATATAGACCGTCTCCAGGGAATTGAGGGCTCCCCGGATCGGGTGCAGCCGCGCGAGATTCCATTCCGCCTCTTCGATCCAGGCCTCTGCCGCCTTGGGGTCGGGCAATGGCTGGATCGCGGGCTCGTCCTTGAATTGGTATTCGTCGTACTCGAACGTGTGCATTTTCATGTCGGGCGTGGTTCCCTTATGATATCAGACCTGTCCAATCGAGACGAGGGGATGCGGGCTTATGGTCGTAAGTGGCCCGCCGGCCCGGGGCGCGGGGGCGTAGGACCAGTCAGGCCAGGGAGTCGGCACGAAACGGATTGACCGCGCTTAGCGAGAAGAGATTCTACAAGACATGAAATACGTGCTTCTCTGCCTCCTGGCGGCCGCCCCGGTCGGCGCCCAGCACTCGAACCTCACGACGACCCGTTTCGGAAACACGACGACGACGTTCGGCACGCTGAACGGCCAGCCGGTTCACCTTACTACGAATAACTTCGGCGGAACGACCAATACCTTCGGCAACATCGGCGGCGCACCCGTCTCGGTCTCTTCGAATCGCTTCGGAGGTTCGACCAACACCTTCGGCAGTGTCGGGGCCAGCACCGTGAACCTTTCCACCAACAGTTTCGGCACGATGTCCACGACGCAGGGATCCATCGGTGGAGCTTCCATCTTCACGACCACCAACCGTTTCGGTTCCACGACCAGCACATTCGGAAATGTCGGCGGGTCGTCAGTCAACCTGACCACCAACCGGCTCGGTGGCATGTCCACGACCACAGGTAGCTTCGGCAGCACACCCCTGCAGGTGAATACTACTCGGTTCGGCACTACGACCAATTCCTTCGGCTCGATTGGTGGCAACTCTTTCCAGGCCACGACGAACCGCTTCGGTAACACCTCGACCACGACTTCGACGGGTGCCATGCCGGTGCTCCGTTTGCCTGGATCTTCCGGCCTCGGCGGCTCGGCGCCCGCCGGGCTGCTCATTCCCGCGAATTGAGGGTTACCCCCGATAACGGGGTCAGGCTACCTTAAGGTAGTCTGACCCCCTGTTGAGATTGGATTCTTGGTTCGGTATGAGGTCAGGCACGTCATCGCTGCGCGAGGCGAAGCCAGACCCCGTGCCGGCGGCCGTACCGGGGCGTTCGTCCTACTTCGAGGCTTTCTTGCCTTCGATGAGCGGGGCGAGGGCGGTGGCCCAGCCGCGGGCGTGGGCGGCGAGGCCTTGCTGGTTGAAGTGCACGGAGTCGCAGAGCCAGCCTTGGGTGTGGTAGGTATCGGTCTCGGGCCCGGCGAAGGCGTCCGGGATAGTAGCGATGACTTTGTTCTGGCCGGCGATGATCGCGGCCTGCCGCGCAGGGGTCGCCACGGGGCTGGGGTGGAAGGAGGCCCGCGCGATGCCCCAAGGGAGGTTCAGGTGAGCGTCGGTCCGGGATTGTTGGATGAGGCTGCCGAGGAGCTGGGCGTAGCGGTCGGCCGAGGTGCCGGCGATGGAGTCCGACTCGCCTTGGTGCCAGAGGACGGCCCGCGCCTTGAACCGTTTCTGCGCCGCGACGAGGGCGGTCTGGAGCCGGGGATAGCCTTTGCCGCCCGGGGCCCAGTAGGCGACCGCGGTGGACCCGACGCCGACCGAGAGGAAGCCGACGGGCACGTCGTAGCGCTGGGCGAGGAGGTCGCCGAGCAATGGCCACGGGGAGCCGCCCGCGCCGGTGGCGCCAGGCTGCGGGTCCTTGCAGGGTTGCCAGCGGCCGGCCGCGAGGTCGAAGGCGGCGACGCGTTCATCGGTGGCCTGCTGGACGGGCTTGCCGTGGTTGGCAGAGTTGGACTGGCCGCAGGTGATGAAGACCTCGCCGACCCCGACCCGTTCGATCGTGGTCTGGGCGATGACGGCACCGTCGCGCCGGGCGCGGAACTCGAAGTCGTACCAGCCGGCGGGGAGGTCGACCTCTTCGCCGGCCTTGGTCCAGTCGCGGGCGATCCGGCGGTCCTTGCGGTCAAGCACCCGGACTTCGACTTCGGCCCGGTTGATGCTGGCCGCGGTCAGGATCCGGGCCCGGCCGGCCGCATCGCGTTGGTAGACCGAGCGCTCGAGCGGATCGAGGATGCGCAGCGAGTCCGCCGGTTCGGCGGCAAAGGCGGATAACGCCAGGTTGGCGGTCCAGAAAAGCAAAGAGCGCATCATCGGGGTTGGGTACCCAGATTCAATCCCATGGGCTGGCTTCGCCAATCGCAAACCGCCCGCGCGCTCTGCGCGTAGACGGTCAGCTCTGCCTGAAGACAGGCTAGGGTAGCACGCGGTGCTGCCCCTACCCGTGACTGAATGATTCCACCCTATTATGTCACTCTATGACAAGCCGGTCAGTAGACGGCTGAAGCGGCGTGAGGTAAGGTGGTTCCACTATGAGCTACGATCGACGCGAATTCATCAAAACCTTCACCCTGGGCGGCATCGCCCTCTTCACCGCAGACTGGTTCGCCGCGGTACAGGCCAGGCAGCCCGCCAAGACGACCTTCCGCCTCCCCGCCCACGTCAATGAGCGGGTGCCGGATGGTCATGACGTGATCAACGCGGTGTGGAACGACGGGACGGGCTACCTGCTCTACCTGAACGGTACGCCCTACGGAGAGCCTCCGAAGATCACGTTGCGCGAGAAGTTGATCGAGGAGGGGGAGGAGAGCGTGTGCGACACCATCGACGAGTTCCAAAGGAAATACGGGGCTTTCATCTCGGACCTGGATGATCTCGAGGGCGAGGTCAAAGCGCGCCAGGTGAAGTCGCTCAACGAGGGTGGCGAGGAATATACCTTCGAGCCCGACGAGACCTGGCGCGACTTTGTGGAGCGTCATGACCACCAGCTGCTCAGTGACGTCGAGTGCTGCGTCGATGACTGGGGTTCCGAGGTGCTAAGACGGCTCGACCACGATATCGATTGGGACGAGCACGAACAATGGTTGACGGATTGGTGTCGCCACCAGAGTCCGGAGGCCGATGCGCTCGCTTACGTCGAGGGTCTCTTCGATGCCCTGGAGGCGCAGGGGGAAGAGGCGGCCGCGCTGCCGGCCGGTATCGAGTCGGACCTCGACGCCATCGTTTACATCGACGGGGCCTGTCCGGGGAACGATACCCTGCGTTGCGCCGTGGCGCCGGACTACACCCAGCTCGCGGCGCTCCAGCGGGTCATCGACGCCCTGGGGTGGAAGGCGACGGTCGTGCTGCTCGAACCTAGTCCGTACGACGCCGTGAAGGCCTGAACTCGCCCGGGGCATTTCATAGGTAGGGGCCAGCGTCCCTGCTGGTCCGGGTTCGGCATGAGGTCAGGCACATCATCGCGGCGCGAGATGAAGCCGGGTAGAGTTGACCCGTTGATCCGTTGATTAGTTGGCCAGAGGGGATGCAGAAGTCGGCAGGGGAATCATCCTGGTCAACCTGTCAACTGATCAACTAATCAACGATACTTGCGGCCGACCGGGGACGGTCAGTCCTGCCTAGATACACGGCCGACCGGGGATGGTCAGCCCTACCGATAGGCACCCCTATTAATGTGATCAGAGGCTAGAGGCGCGGAGGCCGCGAGAGATGCGGTGATTAATACGAACGGGGACCGGGATCGGATGATTGGCTCTGCTTAGCGTGAGTAAATCGGCCGCGCGGACTGATGAGTAGCGGCATGTGTCGATACCGTGGCAATTATCGCGGACAGATGGCGAAACGGTAACTGGGGTTTATGGATACAATATAGTCGCACGCTTTTTCTAATGGCGGGGTCATGTCCGGCTACGCTTTGGATGGAGATGGTCATAACTTATTGAAGGCTGCTGTCCGCGGGCACCATCAAAGGAGCCATGAAATCCCTACTCCCGCTCCTCGTCGTTGCCGCCGCCGCCCAAGCCCAGACCGCCCCGGTCAAAGCTCCGGCCAGCAACTTCACGCTCACCGCCGCCAACACCATGATCGCCCACGACGTCGAGGACTTCGACGGCATGTCCTACGGCGTCAGGGCCCACGTCTGGGATTCCGTCAGCCTTACGCTGTCGTATGCGGATGCCATCTCCGATCCCTTCAACTTGGATTCCGGTCTCAACGTGGAAGTCGGCGCCCGACGCTTCTCCGTGGGAGCCGAATATGACATGCATGTCGGTCCGGGCGACGTCACGCTCTCCCTCGCTTACGGTCAGACCGCCGGACGAACCAAGGGCAGCTTCGCGGGCGACGCCTTCTTGAATCAACAGTTCGTCTTCGGTGCGAGTTATGCGATGGCCTTGGGCCAAGGCTTCACGGCCACTCTCGCGGCGAACAAGTTCATCAGCGATTTCGATGTTGATAAGTCCTTCGCGAACGCTTCCGCCCGCACCGCTTTGGCTGAACGGTTCGACGGCTCGCCTTTCTCCGTCGGCCTGACCGTCGCTTATGCTCCGACGGATAAAGTGTCGATCTACCTGACCTACGCCATGGAGGACTCCGTGCTCGGTTTGGGCGGCGCCGACAACACCATCAGCTTCGGCTTGAGCGCGCGCTTCTAAACTACGTCCGCATGAACGAGAAGGGCGGAGAAACGCCCTGATCAAAAGCCCGCCCGGTGTAAGCCGTGCGGGCTTTTCTGTTTTACCGGCGAGGAGCCGTCGGCCGGGGCGGGCAATAATACGTCCTGCGCTAATATCGGAAATCTCCCTCTAAAGGGGAAGAGGGCGCCCGACAATGGGGTCTGACCCTATCAAGCAGGCCGGTCCCCAAAGTCAGGACCTGCTTGGCAGGGACCAGCGTCCCTGCTGGTCCGCGGTCGGCGCCGGCGCTTCGGCATGAGGTCAGGCACATCATCGCGGCGCGAGATGAAGCCGGGGAGAGTTGACCCGTTGATCGGTTGATTAGTTGGTCAGATAAGATGCAGAAGTCGGCAGGGGAATCATCCTGGTCAGCCTGTCAACTGATCAACTAATCAACGATACCTGCGGCCGACCGGGACGGTCAGCCCTACCTGAAAACAGGCTAGGGCAGCACGCGGTGCTGCCCCTACCGAGGGCCCCTAGACAAAGCCCTGCGGGCGGGTATACCTTGAGTATGGGTTACTTTCAGATCGAGACGCGAGAGAACGAGGAGCCGGGCGATTGGCAGCCGGGGAAGACGCGGTTGCTGTTCCAGTGCGATATCCGCCTGCAGTCGGGTGAGGACGAAGAGACTTTGTTCCTCGTTGGCCCGGATGCCGGCAACGAGGTGATGGTGCTCTGGAAGGAGGCCAACTACGGCGCGGTCGGCGCCGAGCCGTTGTCGTGGATCAAGCTGGAAGCCGCCCAGGAGCCCGAGGTCTATGTCCGGCTGCTGGAGGGGTTCCTGGCGGCGGTGCACGCGGCCGGCACGGCGAAGGCGGAGAATTTCACGTCCATCGAAGTCCCGCCCGCTGGGCTGTTGTCCGAGTCCGAGATCCGGGCGATTTTCGCGAGAGCGTTCGCGGGGTAGGTGAGCGATCAGCTGGCCGGTTGGCCAGTTGACACGCGGGCAAGGGGAGGAATGAGAGGCCCGGAAAAAACGGGTCGTGACGAGCAGGTGTCGGAGCCGACACGGACGACGCGGCCCTGTCGCAATCGACGCGCACTGTTTGCTATGCCGGGCTTGCGCTAGCTCGGCCGCCGAGCCGCAATCATCCGCACCATGCGCAACATCACTCACGCCCTGCTCGTCGCCGCCGCCGCCATCCCGCTTCACGCGACCAATTACGGTACGCCTTTCCTCGATACGACCGCTCCGACCGTCGCGAGCTCGGTCAGTTTCGGCGGACAGAACTACGTCAACAAGGGACTGGTCGGCGTCGGTGTCTTTCCCACCAACGTGCTCGACGGCCGCGGCGACACGTTCGGCTCCTTCTCCTCCTTCAAGGTCGACCATGCTACCTGGCGGAGGAATTCCGACGGGAGCTACGCCGGCACGCTCTACACGTTGCCCGACCGCGGTTACAATGTCGCCGGGCTGATCGCCTATCCGGCACGCATCCAGCAGATGGGGCTCACTTTCACCCCGGACTACACGGCCAACAGCGTCTCGCAGACGCAGCTTTCCCTCACCTTGCAGCGTACCATCAGCGTCACCGACTTCGCCGGCCAGACGACGACCGCGGTGGATCCGGTCGGCGCGACCACCTTGCAGGGTTTCGGCAATGTCGCCACGGCCGACGGCAAGTTCTCGGTCGACGGCGAAGGCCTCGCCATCCGCGCGGACGGGTCGTTCTACATCTCCGATGAATATGGGGCCACCGTCTTCCATGTCAGCAAGACCGGCAAGATGCTCGGCCTCATCACCCCGCCGCAGGCCCTGCTTCCGCAGTTCAGCGGCGCGTCCGGCTACTCCGGCTTCACCACCGCCGCCGGCGCCATCGCCGCAGGCGTGCAGACCGGCGGCCGCCGCGACAACCAAGGGATGGAAGCCGTCGACCTGACGCCGGATGGCCGTTACCTCGTGACCTTGCTCCAGAGCGCCACCCGTCAGGATAACCCCGCGAACACCAACGACGGCCGGCTCTTCACCCGTCTCTCGGTCTACGACGTCAGCAACAACCCCACGCCGGCCTCGCCGGTCGGACACTATCTGGTCGAACTTCCGACCTTCGATCGCGACGGCACCGGTGGCGTCGCCGACCGCGCCGCGGCCCAATCCGAATTGGTCGCGCTCTCGCCGACGACCTTCCTGGTGCTCACGCGTGATGGCAACGGCAATGGGTCCGGCGACAACGCCCGCCCGCTGGTCTTCAAGACGGTCTCGCTCGTCTCCTTGAGCGGCGCCACCAACCTGGCCGGCACGACTTACGCCAACGATTACACGCCGGCCGCGAACGGCATCGCCGGCCCGGTGGCCGGCATCGTCGCCGCTCAGGCGACTCCCTTCGTCAACTTGCTCAACCCGGTCCAGCTCGCCCGTTTCGGCATCGACCTGAATGTCGCGGCCGAAGGGTCCGCGAACCCGATCTCGGCCAACTCCCTTGGTGAGAAGTGGGAGGCGCTTTCGATCGTCCCGGTGCTCGACCCCGCCGCCCCGAACGACTACTTCCTGTTGGTCGGCAACGACAACGATTTCCTCGGCACCAGCGTCACGATGCTGGGCGGCCCCGCCACCGATGCCACGGCCGGCCCCAGCGTCGCCGACAACCCGAACCGCATCCTGGTCTATCGCGTGACCCTGCCCGGCTACGTGGACCCGGGTCTGGTGATCTCGGCCAGCAACCGCGCCCCGCTCATGGCCGCCAAGAACCTGCGGTCCGCCCAGCTCATGGGCACCAGTTTCAACTCGATGATGAAGACGCGCCTGATCGGCAACCTGCGGATGGCGGCACCGATCGCGTTCACCGATACGGATGGCGCGTTTGCGGAACCCCGGCTGGATTTCTGCATGACGGGCGTGCCCTCGACCCACGCGGTCTCGCCGGGTCTCCGCTGGTGGTTCGACGGCAGCATCCGCGACATCACCGATGCCCCGGGCGGTTCGGCGGCCAGCTTGGACGGTCGTTCGACCGCCGGAGCGTTGGGCTTGGAATGGGATGTGGCCTCCGGCTTGTACGTCGGTCTGGGCCTGGGGATGCAGGATGGCAACTCCACCTCCTCAGACGGCTCCAGCCTGTCCTTCAAAGGACGCAGTGTGACCACCTATGCGGTCGCCCGCGGCGAGCGGTTCTTCGGCAGCCTGACGATGACCCTCGGTCGCCAGGATCTCGACGCGATCCAGTCCGCCGGGCCTTACGGCTCCACCCCCACGGGGGTGACCAACGGTCGCAGCCTGTCCGCCGACCTGCTCGTCGGCGCCAACGCCGGCGAGTTCGTCGGCTGGTCGGTGGTGCCGACGCTCGGCGTCTCCCGCTCGATCTCCAAGATCAACGGCTACACCGAAGCGGGGGTGGGGGGCGTGACGTACCCGACCCAGGACCTGTCGACCAACACGGCGGCGGCCACCGTCGAGTTCTCCAAGGCTTTTGCGCAGACCTCCGGCACGATCACCCCGTTCTTCCGCGGCGGCTTCGAGCATGAGTTCGGGGGCGAGGACCAGGTCACCAATGTCTCCGTGCTCACCAACGCCGGCAGCGTCGGGGTATCCCTGACCCTGCCGAACGCGGACCGCGATATCGTCCTCGGGGCCGTCGGGTTGCGCTGGAAGCAGGGCGACCTCAATGCCGAGCTTTCCTTTGAGCGTCGCTCCGGCGACAACGGCTACCGCGAAAGCCGGTTCAACCTTGGGCTCTCCTCGAGCTTTTGATTATCGCGGGAGGAGCGGGCAGGGACCAGCCTCCCTGCTCGTCCACGGGGTGCGGCTCCGTCTGGCCTGAGGTTTGTGCCGCCATCGCTTCGCGAGGCGAAGCCGGGTAGAGTTGACCCGTTGATCCGTTGATTAGTTGGTCAGAGGGGATGCGGAATTCCGCGGTGGAACCATCCTGGTCAGCGACACAAAAGAGGGGGTCAGGCCACCGGATGGTGGTCTGACCCCTGTCGGGAGCGCCTTAGTCAGCGATGGGGATTAGGTGATTTCGCTTTCCCAGCCAGCCGGGATGGGGCACTGGCGGAGCGCGGCGTACAGGATGCTTTGATACGGGACGTTGACGTGGTAGTCGCAGGCCAGCGCTTGCGGCATGCCTTTCCGCCAGATGATGCGGGTCTTGTCCACCAGGACCGGGAGCCCGCAGTGCATGGCGAAATACGGGCGGTCGAGGTCGAAGGTCTTCAGGCCGAAGTCGTTGGTGTCGCGCTGCGCGTGGAGGCTATCGTTGACGATGACCCGCGCCGGCAACTTGAACTGTTCTTTGAAACCCATGTCCGCCAGTTCCGCGCAGGTCATCGCATAGGTCGATTCAATCAGGCGGCGGAGGAGGTCGGTCCCCTGCCGGACATTCCCGCCGATGAGTTCGAGGCACGGTGCGGTGCCGACGAGACGTTCGGCCGGGGTCGTCCGGAAGTCCCGGCTGAAGCAGGGTCGCAGGGGGATCTTCGGCTGAGAATAGCCGCCCACGCGGGTGATAAAGTCCCGGATGGGCAGGTTGATGTAGTGGTTGAGGACTCCGCCCCGCTCGGCCTGTTCGTGGTCGGCGAAACTGGCCGGGTGGTAGAGCCCTTCTTCCACGAGGTAGCGCTGCACGCGCTCATCATAGGTGATAAAGTCGCGGTGGAGGATGGACTCGAAGACACGCATCACATCGCCGAAGGAACTCCGTCGGACGTGGTCCAGAAGGCTGCCCGGGACCTGATCCTTGGGTTGGAAGTCGAGATCAAGGTCGGGGCGGATGCCTCGGGGGACTTCGCCGTGGGAGAGGAGACGATGGTGCCAGCTCAGGTTAATGATGCCGGGTTGGCCGACTTGCGCGGCGCTCCGCTGCCAGTTGGCCGAGTAACGGAGGTCGGCCAACTGCTCGATGAGGTTGTCGGCTTCGCCCTCACATCCTTCGTCGTAGAGCGCGACGGTGGTGCTCAGGACGGTCCGCTCCCAAGGGGTGAGCCGCGTCTTCGTCCTGGTGAGCACCGCCACCCTCCCGCCCGCGATCTCTTCCGTGGTCTGGCCGGGCTGCGCGTGCGGTAGGCCGTCGAGGGTCTTCAGCACTTTGAGCACGTGCGGGGCCATGGTGCGGTCCGCCAGCGCGGCGAGGTAGATCTCGAAGGGATTGTCACCGCCCAGGGTAAGGATCGCCTCGCCGCCGAAGGCCCGCCAGCGGATGAAGAGCGGGATGCAGTCACCCCGCCCGAAGAGGTTCCAGTTATGGTCCGCGACGCCGCACTCGCCATCGCCTTCGCGCAGCCGGGCGACATCGTAGCCGAAGAGGTCGGCGAAAACCTTGAAGATCGGCGCCGGGTCGAGCGCGAGCTCCGCGACACGGTCGCCGGTGAGGCGGTGGACGGTGTCGTACACCGAGCTGAGATGCCCCTGATGTGCCCGGGGCAAATCGTAGGCGATGGGGAGGACGAAGCCTTGATACGGTCGGAGCGACCGGAAGATGACTTCGGAGGGGATGGCGTTGAGCGGTAGCATAGGTGTGCGTGGTTTTAGGTTAGTGGTGACAACATCAGTGCTTTCGAACGGCGCGGGGCCCCCGGAGGTAAAGTCGCCCGAAACCTTGCCGTAACGCGCTTAGCCTTTGATTTTCGTGGTGAAAGGTCGTCGCACAAAACGCGGTGACCTCGCCGAAGCCTTCTAAAATCGCTGTCGCATGAAAAACATCAGTTGTGACGAAATGCCCCGTGAAATGGGCCGATCAGGCGGGGCAGGGAGGCCGCGCGAGGACTGGAGGGCAGGAGAGCGCGAGGGAAGGAGGACTCGAGGATACGAGGACTCGAGGCGCACCTAGGGCTTCCCATCGCGTGCACTGCCCCTGCCTTGGATCTCCTTGACCTCGCCTCTGGGCTCGGCCTCGTTGGTGGCATGAGTTTTTCCTCCGCCCAGGGTGTGTATCGCCACATCGTCCTTTTCCAGTTCAAGGCCGACGCCCCGGCCGCCAAGGTACGGGCGATCGTCGAGGCGTTTGCGGCGTTGCCGGCGAAGCTCCCGGCGGTGCGGGCGTTCGAGCATGGGACGAACGTGAGTCCCGAGGGCCTGGACCAGGGGTTTACCCATATCTTCACACTCACCTTCGCTTCCAAGGAGGCGCTGGAGAAGCACTATCTGCACGAGCCCGCGCACCAGGAATTCGTGGCGATGCTCGGCGGGGTGCTGGAGAAGGCGTTGGTGGTGGATTACGTCGCGGGTTGAAGCGCGCGGAGGTAGGGGCAACACCGCGTGCTGCCCTCGCTGCCTCATGGGTAGGGACCAGCGTCCCTGCTGGTCCGCGTTCGGCCTGAGGTCAGGCACGTCATCGCTGCGCGAGATGAAGCCGGGGAGAGTTGACCCGTTGATCGGTTGATATGTTGGCCAGATAAGATGCAGATCTCGGCGGGGGAATCATCCTGGTCAACCTGTCAACTTATCAACTAATCAACGATGCCTGCGGCCGACCGGGGGCGGTCAGCCCTACCTGAAAGAGACAGAGTACGGAGTACAGAGGGCGGAGTACGGAGTACTGAGTGCTGCATCAGGCGCTGAGTCGAGGGAACCTGGCGTCGTCAAAAGGTGGTCGGGGCAGGGGTGTGGATAACTTGCCGGAAGCGGGATTGCGTCGCCGGAACGCGTCCGTTGTAATGGTTTCTTTATGACGATGAAGAAAGCATCCGCGGGGTCGCCCTGGTGGCGCCGCCAGGGCGACGGACTCCTGTGCGTGGCGGTCGCCGCCGCCATGGCTTTGTGGGGCGCCTGGTACCTGGCGCAGCCCGACTCCGGGCCGCGCTTCCGTTTCGCGCTCGATGAACTGGCCCCGCCCATTGAGCTGACCTTGCCGGAGCTGGACCGGCACAACGCGCGGATGGCTCGCCGCTGCGCCGACCTGCTCGCCGAGGTAAAGGTCCTGCGCGGGGCCCGGCCGGGCTCCGCGGAGGCGGCGCAGCTGGAGCGGGCGGTCGAAAAGGTGGATTACGGGGCGTTCGTGGAGGATTACTTCCGACGCTATGTGCTCGCCGATCACGAGGCCCCGTTGGGGCCTTACCATCAAAAATTGGTGACGCTCGGCGATAAGGTCGACCAGGCGAAGCGGTATCGCAACGTGGAGAGTTTCCTGCAGGCGCTCGCGGCGACCGCCACCGAGCCCGAGGAAATCGAAGGTTTCTACACCAATTTCTGGAGCCATGAGATGATCGTGCGCAAGCGTGACGACCATTACGAGGTCGTCATCGGCGGCGGTTATTGGCCGACCTACAACGGTTCGTGGGTACATTTTTTCGACCAGCCCAAGGGCAAGGTCATCGATACCCGCTACCGCGCGCCGGACTGGCCCGACGAGGCTTTCGTGCATTGTACCGTGAAATTTGACCGCGGCCTCGTGGTCGTGGACGCCGACGGGCCGGGACGGACGATGTGCGTGTCGGGAACCTATGTCAAAGTGGCCGACTTCAAACCGATCGAGCGGGAGTTCAGCAACGAAGCCACCTTGGGGACCGGCGGCGCCTCGGCCGATGCCTGGCATGCGCGCGAGGAACTGTTGGCCCGTGGCCTCGCCTGGATCAGTCCGGCCCGGACTGGCTTCTGTCCCTCGCCCTATGCCACCATCGAGACCTGTGAGAGGTACCTCGGCACTTACCAGGAGCCGCCACCGAAGTGACGGTGCCTTCGGCGCATTCGCGGATGCGCCCCGATTAAGGTCGCGGGGACGCCGGGTCTCGGATTGGATGGGCTCGGTCACTTTTCATGGATATCTTCCTTATCGCGCTCAAACTCGTCGTCTCCCTGGGCATCATCAACGTCTGGGTCCTGCGCCGCGAGCAGCCGACGGCCTACCGGGGACAGGCGGCGCGCACGCTCCGGGAGGAATTCGCCGTCTACGGACTCACGCCGTTCTATTCCGCCGTGGGACTTTGCAAGGTCGCGCTGGCGCTGGCCTTGCTGGTCTCCCTCTGGTGGCCCCCGGTCGCCGGGCCCGCGGCCGGCGCGCTTGCCGTCCTCATGGTCGGCGCGTTCGTCATGCACCTCAAGGTCAAGGACCCCGCGATCAAGTCGCTCCCCGCGCTCGCGGTCCTGGCGATGTGCCTGGGAATCGTCCTGCTCTGAAGCCGCTCAGACTCCGGTGGCGGCCAGGTAGGCGTTGAGCGCCAGGTAGCCTAGCGCCGGCAACATCCGCGGGAAGGCGTCCCCAAGGCGGATCCGCACCCCGAGCGCGACCACCATCATCAAGGCTAGCCCGGCGGCCGCCGCTTGTCCCAGGATGGGCCAGTTCCACCCGGCCACCAGCCCGCCGGCCGCGGCCACCTGCAGGGCGCCGACCCAAGGTCGCATCCGCTCCAGGCCGTAGCGAGTGAACTCTTGGCGGACATAACCGGAGAGGAAGCAACCCAAGCCATAGCCCACGAAGGAAAAGGCGGAGAAAAGGACGAGGGCGGTTTTCAAGGAAAACGGAAAGGTATCAATACCCGGCGCTTTCACAAGGTTTGCTTCGCGCGCTGGTCGGCCCGGGCATGCTTCTTGGATGCTGGTCCAAAAAAAGCACCGTAGCCAGGCGGCCACGGTGCGTCGAGGGGGCTATGAAGCGGCGGCTCAGTAGTGGTAGGTCAGGCCTAAGCCGTAGCGGGTCGACTTATCCCCCTGGAAATCCTTGCCCAGATTGAGGTCGAGCGAGAAGGAGCTGGCGAGGAAGAACAGGGCCGAGACCGAGAGGGAAGCCTGGTCGACGGACAACGGGCCGTCCGCGATGAACTTGCGGAAGCCGGTGTCGATTTCGACCGACGGGGCCAGGCGGATCCGATAGCCAAGGCCCACGAAGCCCGCCTCGATGCCGATCGCGTTGCCGTACTGGAGGTGCGCCGCGCCGAGTTCGACGTGCAACGTGGACGACTGCGTGGGTCGGAAGCGGAACCCGATGCCAACGCCGGTCGCCGTGGAGTCGATGCCGTCGGCTCGGCCGTAGAGGGACGTCTGACCGGCCAGGAAGACGGTTTCGCCCAGGGCGACGCTGAAGCTCACGTCGACCGCACGGCCGCTGTTGCTGGTAAAGTCGCCGATCAGCCCGAGGCGGTTATAGGACGGCACATTTACGTTGGGACTGTCGAGGCCGGGGGCCGCCGAAGCCGTGGCGGCCGTGGCGAGGAGGGTGAGGGTGAGGTATTTCATGACCGTTTCATCCTCTGGTAGTCTGAAAACCACGGCAAGAATATTCCTTATATAAACTTATATATTAATATTATAAAGTTACTATCCAAAAATGGCTTGCGGGCTGGCGGGAAGCGGGGAAGTGTCCCGGGGTATGCACCCCGCCCGACTTCCCTTGCTACTTGCCCTTAGCGCCCTGACCGGCTGCCTCAACCCCCGGGACGTCCACGACAGCGTCCGGGGAGACGACAAGGCCACCATTTCCGTGGGCGCCGCCCAGCGGAGCATCAAGGTCGGCATGCCCAACGCCGGCGTCGCCGAGGCGCTGGGCTCGCCGAACATCGTCTCGACCGACGAGGAAGGACGTGAGGTCTGGATCTACGACCGGGTGACCTCCTCGGTGCGGGCCACCGCGGCCAACGGTCCCCTGACCCTCTTCGTCGGCGGCGGCGCCGCGGCCGCCGAGCGCTCCCAGAGCACGCTCACCATCATCGTCAAGTTCGACAAGACCGGCAAGGTCCGCGACCTCGCCTACCACACCTCCAAGTTCTGAGCCCGAGGCCCCGCCTCTGCCTTGTCCTGCTGGCCGCCCTCGGCGTCGTCGGCTGCCAAAACCGCATCCCGGACGATGCGCTCGCGCTCCAGCCGGATACGCTGGAACGCCGCCTGCTCGAGTCCCGTCGCTTCGCCGGCGGCAAGGAGCTCGAAATCCTCTCCGCGTGCTCCGGCGTGGTCCAGGACATGGGCTTCACAATCGACGAGTCCGCCACCCCGCTGGGCGTGATGGTGGCATCGAAGAACCGCGAAGCCGGCGACACCGGCGGGCGCGTGGCGATGGCCCTGCTCTTCGGGGCCAACGCGGCCAACTCGATGGACCGCTCCCAGAAGATCCGCATCTGCATCGTCATCAAGCCCGTCGTCGGCAAGGAGGGGAAGGAATGGGTCGTCCGCGCCACCTTCCAGCGCGCCGTCTGGAACAGCTACGGCCAACTCACGCGCCTGGAAGGTCTCCGGGAGCCGGAGCTCTACCAGCAGTTCTTCGAAAAACTCTCCAAGTCGGTCTTCCTCGAAGCCCAGAAAATCTAACCCATGAAACTACCCGTTTGTCTCCTCGCCGTCGCCGCCTGCCTGGGTGGTTGCGTCAACAACTCCACCAGCGCCGCCCTTGATGCCGGCGAAAACCAGGTCCAGCTGCGCCAGATCCAGAGCCGGGCCTTTGACACGACCGACAAGGCGAAGACCCTGCGCACCGTGATCGCCACCCTCCAGGACCTCGGCTTCGTGATCGAGAAGGCCGACCTTGAGCTCG
>Ga0222712_10001048_pt1 | contig 35546 bp, 57 predicted proteins | sample C33_657DmetaG_FD_165043 | JGI IMG/M metagenome (GOLD analysis project Ga0222712, IMG submission 165043) | Estuarine water microbial communities from San Francisco Bay, California, United States - C33_657D | ecosystem: Environmental > Aquatic > Marine > Unclassified | place: USA: California...
GGTGCAAACGAACCAACTGGCATCCTCGGCACAAGCGGCATCGGTGCAGTTGCAATCGGCACAAACGGTGGTGCTCCTACTTGGGCGATGGTTAACAATCTTCAGCGTGCTGTTGATATTGCCAACGCGAACACGGGTGCATTGTCCTACCTCACCAACCCGAAAGTGACCGCAAAACTCCGCACAACTGCCAAGCAGTCGTCTGGTGTTGAAGGCAACTTCATCCTCGGTGAGATGAACACGCTCCTCGGCTACGGCATTGCCTCGACGAACCTTGTTCCTTCCGATCTCACGAAGGGTACAACGTCTGGCACTTGCTCGGCACTGATCTATGGCAACTTCAACGAGTTGGTCATTGGAATGTGGAGCGGCATCGACATTGTTGTTGATACAGCATCGCTTTCGACGGCTGGTGGTCTGCGTCTGGCATTCTTCCAAGATGTTGATGTCGGTGTTCGTCATGCTGAGTCGTTCGCGGCTTGCAAAGACATCACCACGACCTAATCGGTCTTACATCACGAAGATTAGGGACGGTTCACACCGTCCCTTTTTTTTGACAACTATGATCATTAGGCGTTGCATGCGTTGCACTCCTATAGGAGTGTGCAACGCTTGCAACGTTTCATCGCGACCCATGCAACGCTTTGCAACGCTTGCAACGCTAAAAATAAACGGGAAATAAACGGGAAATTAACGGGAAATTAATTCGGCAAATTAATTCGGCGACTTGTTGCTTATCGCCGAATTATGTAATGTGGCATTGAAATCGTTCACGAATTAATTCGGAAACAAAATGATAGACATCCGACAGATCGAAAATTCAAGATCAGGACGCTCGGCTGCAATCCTCGGTGGTGGCCCGTCTCTACTCCAAGACATCTATCGGTTGCCAGAGGATGTTGACCTGATCGGCATCAACCAACACGCTTTGTTATTGCCTTTAGATTTTGTCGTGTTCCTTGATGCGGCTATGTGGGAACTGGTCAAAGATCATCCTTGTTTGAAAGTTTCTCATCATAAGATTGATCATCCAAAAATGGTTTGGTCAGGCGTTTGTCCTGATTATGGGTTATCTGGTGCAGCGGCACTTTGGATTGCTGAATTTTTAGGATATAACGAGATCATGGTATGCGGCTTTGATTGCTATTCGCAGAAGCGTCGATATTGGCACTCGCCTGTGGATGAGGATTTCAAAGCAAACGCATATCAGAACGATATAAGAATTTGGGACTTGGTTCGCACTCATTTGAAGTATCCAGAGCGGATCAAGTTTATGTCTGGGCCAATGAAGGAGAAGTGGCAATGAAGATCGAAATCATAACTGCAACATTTGTAAAAGGCGAATATTGTGACGCTGGTACGATCATTGAATTGAATGACCGTGAAGGGCAGGACATGATTAACATGGGACGTGCCAAGAAGGCGGCTATCGTTGAGGTGGATCAATCCTTGTCAGATCGCTCAATCGGCCTCAGTGACGCTCCTGAGTTCACGAAACGCAAGGGCAGAACGCCTAGAGGTGAATAATGGGTGTCGAGACAGAAGCTGACCGACTCTTTATGATCAATACGACAGATTTCGGCACGACTGCGACCTATACGCTTGTCGCTGGTGGTGTTTCGTCTGTGGTCGGAATATTCGACAACGAGTATTTTGAATCGGATGCAAATACGAATGTTGGCTTTGTTTCGACGCAACCAAGGTTTGTCTGCACGTCAGCATCGCTTCCATCGACAGCAGGATATAATGACACTGTAGTTGTAAACTCAGCGACATATAAAGTTCGTGTTATTCAGGCAGATGGAACTGGTATGACAACTTTGATTCTGGAGAAGCAGTAATGTCGCATCTCAGAAAGCAGATCAGAGATCGCATCATTGCTAATGTGTCAAATTTGACCAGCACAGGATCGCGTGTTTATCAGACCAGATTATATCCAGTCGCTTCAGTCTCGCTACCGACATTGTTGGTCTACACGGTATCGGAAACATCTGAACCAGAAACAATGTCTCGACCAAGAAAAATCATTCGCCGGGTTGATTTCGCTCTTGAAGGCATGGTCAACGGGACAAGCGGATTAGACGATAGCCTTGATGCGATTGCTAAGGATGTTGAGGAAGCTATTTTAGCCGACCCTACTTGTAATGCTCTTGCAAAAGATACGGTTTTGACGGGAACAGAAATAGATTATAATGCGTCAGGCGAACAACCTGTTGGCTCGGTGAAGATGACGTTTCAGGTCACTTATCGAACAACTGAAACCGAATCTGAGTCACCAGCTTGAGGAGAGAGTAATGGCTAATCATACAGGAAGTGAAGGCGTCATCCATTCTGGCACTAACGCAGTTGCAGAAGTGCGGTCGTGGACGCTTACGGAAACAGGCGACACCATCGAAGACAGCATCATGGGCGATTCATATCGCACTTTTAAGGCTGGCATGAAAAGTTGGACTGGTTCTGTCGTCGCATATTGGGACGAGACTGATACAACTGGGCAAGGTTCGTTCACTGTTGGCTCAAGCATCACGATCAAGTTCTATGCTGAAGGCACAACGGCTGGAGACACCTACTACTACGGCTCGGCTCTTGTAACGAGCGTTGAACGGTCGGCTGCGTTCGATGGCATGGTAGAAGCAACATATTCGTTCCAAGGCACTGGTGCTTTGACGACTGGCACTGCGGCATAAGGATAATTCAACATGGCAAATCATTCAGGTTCTGAAGGTGTCGTTAAGATCGGCACATTTACAATGGCAGAAACTCGGTCGTACACACTCACGGAAACGGGAGACACGATTGAGGATTCGGTCATGGGCGATTCATACCGCACATTCAAAACTGGTATGAAAAGTTGGACGGGTTCGGTTGTCTGCTTCTGGGACGAAACAGAATCAGCACAATCTGCATTGACGGCTGGTGCAAGTGTCACTTTGAATCTTTATCCAGAAGGCAACGCATCAACGGATAAATATTACACTGGAACGGTTTTGGTCACTAGCATCGAACGATCTGCCGCATTTGACGGAATGGTCGAAGCTACATTCTCGTTCCAAGGCACAGGCACTCTTACAGAATCAACATTAGCATAAGGAATACAAATGAGTGTTATTGATCGGGCAAAAGCGCATTTTTCTGCAAAGGAAATCAAAGTTATCGAAGTGCCTGAATGGGGTGACGAAGGTAAATCTTTGATGGTTTATGCAAAACCAATGACGCTTGCCGAGAAAAAAAGACTTTTCAATACATCAAAAGATGCCGACATCGGTGTTTTGGTTGACGTTTTGATCTTGAAGTGCCGAGATGAAAAAGGCGATGCAATATTCACCTTGGAACATAAGCGCGACTTGATGAATGCCGCTGATCCAGATGTTATTGGACGGGTTGCTAATCAGATACTGACTGAGCCATCAGTAGATGATCACTTAAAAAACTAAAAGCCGACAACGAGAGATTTTGCGTCATTGCTCTTGCTGATCGGCTCCACAAGACCATCTCAGAGATAGAGGAAATGTCTATCTCTGAGTTTCACGAATGGATCGCATACTTAGAATATCTGTCGGAGAGGTCGAGAAATGGCAAGTGAAGTTCTTAAAATCGACCTCAAAGCCTCCGATAGCACTGGTGCTGCATTTGCTTCATTACAAAGAAGTATGTCAGGCGTTTCTAAAAGTTTCGCCACTGTACAAAGCGTAGTCAAGGGCGGTCTTGGGTTGCTAGTCGCTGGGGGTATTGGCGAAGCAATCGGGTCTGTTCGTCAATATGCTGATGCTTGGACAGGCATGACGAACAAACTAAAATCAGGTGGATTAGATATCGCGCAAGCTGCGATTGCCCAACAAAAAATTATTGATATTGCATCAAATTCAAGATCAACATTAGCAGAAGTTGGCAATCTTTATGGTCGTATTGCGTTTGCAACTGAAACCCTTGGAACGTCTCAAAGCGATGTAAGTAAAATGACAGAAACGCTATCAAAAGCGTTCAAACTGTCTGGTAAAACCGCTCTTGAAGCACAATCAGCAGTAACTCAATTCACCCAAGCACTTTCATCTGGTGTCTTGCAAGGCGACGAACTGAGATCGTTACGTGAAAATGCTCCAGAGATTGCCAGAGCGATTGCTGATTCTTTTGGAGTGACTGTTGGTGCATTAAAAGAGTTAGGTGCGGAAGGCAAGTTAACTGCTGATAAAATTGTCCCTGCTATCTTAGATGCTAGTGAAAAAATTGACGCTAGATTTGCAACAACAAGAAAAACTTTTGAAGATTATGGAATTGCTATTTCTAATTACTTCCAAACAATAATTGGTGGTTTGCAAGAATTTTTACAAAAATCTGACGAGGTTATAGCCGCAAACGCAACAATTAATAAACAAAGCCAAGAGTTGGGTCTTGCCCCAGTGCAACAAGACAACACGATGTTAGATTTAGTTAGTAAGAAAACTGAAGATATGTTTCGTGCGGCAACGATATACAACGATACTATGAAAAGATTGGCAAATATGATTGATTCTACAGAAACACCCAAAACTTTTCTTGGGTTAAAACTTACAGGAGAGAATTTAGAAAAAACAACAAGGTTAAGCGACGATCTTGTGTTTGCTATTAGAGGTGTTTTTGAAGAGTTTAAGAAAACAAATCAGGCTTCAGATGATATACTAGTCCTTGCTAAAAACATCAAAAAACTAGCGGAAGATGCTGGGTTAAAACCAGACGATAAACTTTTAGTTTACATATTAGAATTAACAAAGACGGCAGCAACTGCGGATTCTGTAGTTAGAACATTACAAGGTACAATAAATAATCTTCTAGGAACAACATTTGGTATGTCTTTCACACCAAAGATATCTATGCCTCAACAGTTTAACCCATCAGACATAAGATCAAACAATTCTCCTGAAGCATTGAAAGAAATGGATGCTTTCCGCAGAACATATTTTCTTAATAATCAATTTTATATTAAGACGGCATCTGAGACGGAAAAATTAGCACTTGAAATGATAGCGGACGCTAAGAAGAAAGATATTACATTAAGCATGGATCAAGCTAGGCTTCAGGCTGAAGGGATCATTAAACAAAATGATGCTGCTGGGGCAGCAAAGAAATATGGGGATGAGATAGAATCCTTAAAAGAAAAATATGAAAATGTTGCTGACCCGTTGAAGAAATTCAATGACGACCTTGCTGAAGTTGAAATGCTTTATAAAAAGGGTGTTATTGGAGCAAATACATATTCAAATGCAGTAGCTAACATCAACAAGGCAAAACAAGATTTCATTGAGAAATCTGATCCAATGAAAGATCAGCTAAAAGAACTTGAGCGAGCATTTGACGGTTTTGGTAAAAAATCAGCAGATGCGATTGCAGAGTTTGTTGTCAGTGGCAAAATGGATTTCAGAGATTTGATCCAAACAATGATCAAAGAAATGATCTCTATGATGATCTACCAAAACCTTTTAAAAGGTATGTTCACAGGTGGTGGAGGTGGGTTTAATTTTCTATCTTTATTAGGACTCGGTGGTGGCATTGGAAGTCGTACAACAATAGCTGGCGGTGCTTTAGGCGGTCTTAGGGCCAATGGTGGCCCAGTCTCCGCTAACAGTCCTTACATCGTCGGTGAGAAAGGGCCAGAATTATTCATGCCCGGCAGCAGTGGCTCTATCGTGCCAAATAATAGACTTGGTGGTGGATCAGATGGTGAGGTAACTATCAATCAGACGATCAATATTTCTACAGGCGTTCAGCAGACAGTTCGTGCTGAGATTCAGCAGTTGTTGCCGCAAATCTCGAATGCCGCTAAGAATGCGGTTGTCGATGCAAAGCGTCGAGGCGGTTCATTCGCTATGGCATTCGGAGGCTGATCAATGGCAATATCTTATCCTCTGACATTTCCATCAACAGGCATCGCTCAGATTACATTGACGGCTCGTAACTCGGTTGCGATAAGCAGTTCACCTTTTACATATCGTCAGCAAGTCCAGAAAAATGTTGGCTCTAGGTGGGAGGCGACAATCACGCTGCCATCGTTGATCAGAGCGAACGCAGATGTATGGGTAGCGTTTTTATTGTCTCTCGGTGGTCAGTACGGCACATTCTTAATGGGTGACCCTATAGCAGCTACGCCAAGAGGATCGGCTTCTACAACGCCCGGCACTCCATTGGTGAATGGGTCATCTCAATCAGGAGGCACAGTTGCTGTTGATGGCTTGCCAGTCAGCACGGCAAATTATCTACGGGCAGGAGACTACATTCAGTTAGGGTCGGCTGCGACTTCTCAACTTTATAAAGTTCTGGAAGATGTGGAATCAAATTCTAGCGGGGAAGCAAACATTTCAATCTGGCCTGACCTCAGATCATCACCAACAAATAATTCAACAGTTGTTGTTCAAGACGCAGTTGGTGTTTTTAGATTGAGTTCACCAGAAACGTCATTCAATATCGACACTGCATCAGTCTATGGAATTTCATTTGCCGCAGTTGAGGCACTATGACCAGACCTATTTCAGCAGGATTTGATAGCGTTCTTCAGGGAGATGTTGTTCGACCAATCATCCTTGTCGAATTGCTTTTTGATTCTGGTGCAGTACGGCTTTGGAATGGTCTTACTGATCTTGTTTATTCAGGGAATACATACACAGGAGCAGGGACGCTATTAAGCATTTCAACAGTTGAAGATACTGCCGACATTTCTGCAAGAGGGATCACTATTTCTTTATCAGGAATTTCAGCGTCGATCATGTCTTTGGCTCTTGATGAAAAATATCAAAATCGAACAGCTAATGTTTATTTTGGAATCATTGGAGTGCCTGATCTTCTAAAAACACAGGCAGGGGAATATATCGTTGATTTTGATCTGATAAATTTTGATGTTTCTTCCTCTGATCGCAATGAGTACATACCGATTTTCACTGGTCTTATGGATCAAATGACGATTGCTGATTCTGGAGATACTTTGAACATTGGCTTAACGGTTGAATCCAGAATGATTGATCTAGAAAGACCTAGAATTTGGCGGTACACATCTGAAGATCAAAAACGTGTTTATCCAAATGACAAGGGTTTTGATTATGTCAATGATCTCCAGACAAAAACAATCTTATGGGGCCGTAAATAAACTTCCAAATTGGGAAAGCAAATTGAATGATTATATCGACTCTTGCCGAAATAGGTCATTTCAATGGGGAAAGTTTGACTGCGTTCGTTTTGCTGATGGTGCTTTCGCTTCTCAATACGGCATGAATTTATTTCCGCATTTTGATTATGATGATTTTGAATCTTCATGTTCAGGAATGATGAAATATTGCAACACAATCAAAATTGAAAAAGCTGTTGATCAATTTTTAACACGCAAAGATATACACTTACTGCAACGAGGTGATCTTGCATTGTTCAATCCGAAATTTTCATTCGGAGGTGATAGCGTTGGAGGCTCTCTAGGTGTATGTTGCGGAACTATGATTTCTGGTGTTGGAATGAACGGATTAGAATTTATGCCAACGAGTGAAGCAATGATTGGCTGGAGTGTCTAATGCCACAACTTGTCATTGCCGCAATCCCGTTTATCTTTGGTGCTGGTTCTTCAGTAGCTATTTTTGCAAGTTCGTTTATCGGACAACTTGTCATCACGGCTGGTGTTGGCTTGGCGGCATCACTGCTCACGCCACAACCAAAAACACCTAAAAGCGGTTTAAGCGGTCGAGATGAAAACTTTCGTGATCCTTTAGCTGATCGACCATCTGTGTATGGAAAAGTAATGGTTGGTGGGCCAATTATTTATGCTCAAACAACACCAAACGCAGGAACAAATAAGAATCAGTATCTTCACATGATTGTTCCAGTTGCAGGGCATGAAATCACTGCATTCGATGAAATTTATTTTGATGATGATTTGCTGACTATTGACGGATCAGGAAATGTTACTGCCCCATCAAAATATGTAGGTTCTGCTAGAGTTTTAGAACATTTGGGTTCGACTTCTCAAGCGGCTGACGCAACTTTGGTTTCTGAATCTCAAGGGCAGTGGACGACAGCACATAAATTGAGCGGTGTTGCATATCTTTATGTTCGTTTGAAATTTGATCAAGACGCTTTCCCAAATGGTCGTCCAACAATCAAGGCAGTGATCAGAGGAAAGAAAATATATGATCCAAGAACGACAACAACTGCTTATTCAAACAATGCTGCCTTGTGCGTTCTAGATTATCTGAAGGATTCAACATTTGGGTTCGGTGCTGCAAATGCAGAAATCAATATGGATTCGTTTATTGCAGCGGCGAACATTTGTGATGAAAATGTAACTCTCGCTAATACCGCAACTGAAAACCGTTATGAATTGAACGGCACAGTCCCATCGGCTTCAACTCTGCGGCAAGCGTTGCAAGATATGCTGACTGCCTCTGGAGGCATTGTTTATTATTCCGCTGGTCGATGGAATATAAAGGTGGCGGCTTATTCAACACCTACTGTGACAATTACAGATAATGATCTCAGAGGGCCGATCTCGGTTACAACGAGGCATTCGCGGAGAGACAATTTCAACACCGTAAAGGGCGTGTTTGTTTCACCAGATGATAAGTGGCAAGCAACGGATTATCCTGCTGTGATTGGCTCGACGTTTGTTACCGACGATAAAAATATTTCAAGCACATTTGACCTGACATTGCCGTTTACAACATCGTCGTCGATGGCTCAACGGATAGCCAAGATTGCTCTATACAAGCAAAGGCAACAGCAAACGATTGAGTTAAAATGTTTGTTATCGGCATTCAAAATTGAAGTCGGCGACACAATCATGCTGACAAATACTCGATATGGATTCTCATCAAAACCATTTGAGGTTATAAATTATGCCTTAGCCGTAGAAGGCAGTTCTGATTCTCCATCACTCGGTGTTGATTTAATCCTGAGAGAAACAAGTTCGGCTGTTTACAACTGGAACGCTGAAGAAAGAGCAATCGAACGAGATAATACCTATTTGCCTGATTACACAGATGTGTCTCCACCGGGGATTACATTATCTGACGAACTGAGAACTGTTAACCAAGATGTTGTGACTGTCTTGCTTGTCGATCTTGTAGCGACAGATCAGTTTGCAACGGATTTCGAAGTTCAATTTAAGAAAACGGCAGATTCTAATTATACGTCTGCTGGTCGTTCGACTAGTAATCGTTTTGAAATTCTCAAAGTTGATGATGGCGTTTCTTATGATGTTAGAGCAAGGACAATATCTACTTTAGGTGTTCGATCTGCTTATGAATCAGCGACACGAGAGATTGTTGGTAAAACCAGTGATCCATCAGATGTGACAAATTTTAATATCAATATCAACGGTCAATACGCTTCATTAAGTTGGACGCCTGTAGATGATCTTGATTTGTCTCATTATGTAATCAGGCATTCAACATCGACATTGGGTGCAACATTCTCAAATGCAGTTGATATTGTTGATAAAGTATCTCGACCAGCATCGACAGCCACTGTCCCTGCTTTGACTGGGACTTACTTCATCAAAGCAGTAGACAAACTTGGCAACAACTCAGTCAACGCTGCATCAATATTAGTCCCTGTTGGATTTGTTGGTGATCTTAATGTTGTTTCTACGATAACTGAAAGTCCGACATTTTCAGGAACAAAATCTAACACAGTCGTTGTTGGCTCTGGCTTGAGAGTTTCACAAGCTGCAACCTATTCTCAATCTGGAACTACAGTAACTGTCACTGCAACTGCTCATGGCATTCCAGACGGAACTGCAATTTATTCTGATATTTTAACTGGAACGGCTATAGATGGGAGTTACACGATCACGGTCGTTAATGCCAATTCGTTTACTTACACGGCAGGAACATCATTAACGACTTCAGGCAATGTAAATATCTCAAAACTTGCTGGAACATACACTTTCGCAACAACACTAGGAGCAAGTTATGATCTAGGTGCTGTTTATACATCTCGTTGTTATTATTCGATTACTTTATCTCGCGTTGAATTTGGAGCATTATTTGATAGTGCTTCAGGATTGTTCGATGCAAGAGAAGGTCTTTTTGACGGTACTGGTGATTTCAACGATGTAAATGCTTACATGGAAATCAGAACAACGAACACCGACCCGAATGCCTCACCAACGTGGAGTGCTTGGCAAAAATTCATCAATGGCGATTACACAGCAAGAGCATTTCAATTCAGGGTTCAAATGGAATCACTTGGTTATAATATCACACCTGAAATAACAGGGTTGAGTGTTGTGATTGATATGCCTGATCGTATTCTTTCTGGAAAAGATTTGGTCAGCGGTGCTGCCGCATATACGGTCACTTTCAGTCCTGCTTATAAATCTCTTGAAGGGGTTGCTGTTCTTCCACAGAATATGGCAACAGGCGATTATTATGCTATAACGTCAAAATCAGCTTCAGGGTTTACAGTCACGTTCAAGAACTCTGGAGGGACTAATATAAGCAGAACATTCGATTATGTTGCTCGCGGCTATGGAAAGGTAGTGTAATGTCACAGAACGATTTTACGATTGATAATCAAACATTTCCAGCAACTCGGTCAGATATCAATTCTGCTTTGCAAGCACTTGCTTCACTTTCATCTGGAGCATCCGAACCATCGACAACATTTGCTTATCAGTTATGGGTTGATACGACAGCCGATCCAAATATTCTCAATATCAGAAATTCCGCAAACAATGCTTGGATTAAGATCGGTGAAGTAAATCAAGGTTCAGCGGCATTTATCTTAACGGCTTATGCTATTTTGCAAGCTGGTTCTGCTGCGGCTCCATCACATTCATTTGATGTTGACCGTGACACAGGAATGTATCGTGCAGCGGCGAATATTATTGGATTTGCTACATCTGGGACTGAACGATTCAGAGTTGGTGATTCTGGTCAGTTAGGTATTGGTGGGGCAACATACGGCACATCAGGTCAAGTTCTGACATCAGGTGGTTCTGCTGCTGCTCCATCTTGGGCCTCACCAACAACTACTGGCCGTCTGTTGCGTGCCCCACAACTTATTGAAAGTGGAACATCATACACAACACCAGCAGGGTGTACGTTCATAATGGTAACGGCATTTGGCGGTGGCGGTGGGGGCGGTGGCGGCAGTAGGGGTAGCACTGGGACACAAACAAACGGCGGTGGCGGTGGGGGTTGTGGAGCACATTTTCAGGCTAACATAACTGTTTCTCCAAGCACAGCATACACTATCTCAGTCGGAGCGGGTGGTGCTGGAGGAATAGGAAGAACTGGTTCTAATGGATCAGGAACCGCTGGAGGTGATGGTGGCAATACATCTATAATTGTAAACGGGACAACTTATCGTGCCGGGCAAGGCACAGGAGGAGGAGGTGGGCCTAATAGTGGTACAGGGTCAACTTCAGGTGTAGGTGGATTAGCAACCCCAAGAGCGTCATTATTAATGTTTGGCGATGGATTGCCTGTTAGTGCTAGCACTAGGGGAGGTGACACGCCAACTGGTGAAGATGGGTTTACGATGAGATACGGATTTTATGACAATATTGGTGGTGAAGGTGGTGCTGTTACTGCTGTCGGTGCTGTTGGAATTGGATATTCATGCGGTGGTGGTGGCGGTGGTAGTGGTGCTTCAAATAACCTCAATGGGTACAATGGTGCTGCTGGCAACGCTGGTGTCTTAATAATTACGGAGTACGCATTATGAAATGTGCTGTAGTGTCTTTATCTGACAACACTGTCATTAATGTAATTCTTGCTGATCCATCTATTGATACTGCGTATGAAGGAACAAGATTGGTAGGTATAGACGATAACTTTCCAGTCAGAATAGGTTGGCTATACGACCCTGCAACAGGCCAGTTTACAGACCCTAATCCACCAGTTGAAGAAGTTGTTGAGGTGACGCCATGACAGATAAAAAGATTTCAGAATTAACGGCTATCACGGGTGCGAACACAGCATTGGATGATCTGTTTTTAATCGTTGACGTTTCTGCGAACCAAACAAAAAAGATCACTCGTCAAGAGTTGAACAACGCAACAGCAATTAATTTTTATAATACCTCTACTCAGACAGCCACAGATACGGCTACTTTGACAGCAGATCAAATTACAGGGCCGTTCTTAATTGGAACACCGACAGCAACTGCATCCTATACGCTTCCACTTGCTTCAGAAGTTGATACTGCTCTTGGAAGTCCAGCGAACGAAACTGGATTTGAATTTGTTGTTTTTACGACTGCGGCATTTGCTATCACATTGCTGACTAATACGGGGTGGACTCTAGTTGGTTCAATGGCAACAGCTGCGACAGCAAACAGCTTTGCTCGGTTCAGAGTTCGCAAAACTGGAGCAGCCGCATATTCGATATATCGCGTAAGCTAATTCTGTCTTTTGACGATCTTCTTTTCGGTGTACAAGTGCATCAGAAAGAGGGTCGTCAATGTCGGTTCAGCGATTAAATTCATCATCAAGCCGAAATGTGTTTCTGGACGCTCCTCGCGGCATTCATCCAGATTGCACAGCCGTTCATCGTTTTGCTTTCACAGAAGCCGTAGGAACGACCTACACGACCATCTGGGATGATGGTGGAACTTTATACACATTCCCTGCATCAGCACTAATCATGTCGGCTGTATCGACCTCTGCAAGCGATACAATGGGATTAGTTATTACTGGTCTAGACGCTGATTACAAAGAGATCAGCGAAACTGTAACTCTTGCGGGATTGACTCCTGTATCAACTACAATCTCATTTCTCAGAATCAATTATGTTCAGATCGCCACTGGTAGCAATGTTGGCGAAATTACAATCAGCAATAATGGTACGGTTTATGGTCACATCTCGGCAGGAAATGGCGTTCAACAATCCACTGTGTTTTCTGTTCCTGCTGGGCGATCTTTGTACATCACTCAGGTTGATTGGACGAGCGGCACAATTGGTGCAAACAAATATGCGTTTGCCAGAGCATATCTCAAATTGTTTGGTGGGCCGACACTGAGGTTCTTTGAATCCACGTTTGTGACTTCACAGTTGAAATACGAACCACCAGTTCCGTTTAAGATTCCAGAAAAATCAGACTTTATGATCGAGTGCAAAAGTTCATCAGCGACAAATGAAATCGCTTGTTATGTCAACGGATTATTAATCGACGATTGAGGAACTTAAAATGTCAGATGATTTGAACCAGCAGATCGGTCGCTTGGAAGCTAATGTTGATCGGCTCCATGCCGACATGGCTGAATTGAAAGCTGACATTAAAGCTATATCAAACTCCGTTAATCGTTGGAAAGGTGCTGGAGTTGTGTTGCTGATTATCGGTGCGGTTTTCGGTTTCATCGTCGATATAATCTACAGAATGTTTGACAGATAAAATGCTTGATCCTTTTACCTTAATCGCCGGGGCGACCGCTTTATACAACGGCATCAAAGGTGCGGTTGATTCGGGCCATGAGATGATGCACGTTGCCGAAAAGGTCGGCTCATTATTTGCCCGAATTGCACACATAACCCAATTAACCAGTGCTAAAAAGAAAAAGAAACTTTTCCAGTCTCAGGCTGAATATGAAGCAGAGGCTATCAAACTTTACACTCTCAAACAAAAAGCACAGCAACTCCAGCTTGATACTAGAAATCTATTCGTAGGTGCATACGGGATTGCAGCGTGGACAAGCATTCAAAAAGAAGTGACAGAAATGAGGAAAGAGGCTGCTCGTCAAGCGGCTATTGCAATGAAAGAGGCTGAAGAAAACAGACGTGATTTAATCATGGGGGCGTGGATGCTTCTGGCTGTGGTTGTATTTGCTGTCGGGTTATTTATTGCGATTGTGTTGTTCGCATGAGGATCATCGCCATCATATTACTAATCGGGTTGACGGCTTGCGAGGACAGGTATCGCTACCCATGCCAAGACCCTGCGAACTGGGACAGTGCTGAATGCAACCCACCTATCTGCACAGCATCGGGGACGTGTACTGCTGACACACTAAAGCGAAATCCATGTGGGAGTGTTCCTAGATGAAAATAACTGAAAACGAACTCCACGCTCTTTTGCAGTTTATCATCGGCATAAGCCTATGTCTGACGCTGACGGGAACTGTTTTCGCTGTCCTGTACAGCCTAATATTCGTTGTGCAACCGATAGATGGCCAAGCACCAAACGACCAAGAGTTTTTCAAGCTAATCGCACCTATCGCAACATTTCTAACAGGTACTCTGTCCGGCATCATGCTCGGCAGCAAATCAGGAGGCAAAGATGGAACTTCTTAAAGCGTTCGGGCCATTGATCGGGTCGGTTGCACCTAGCATCGCAACGGCTCTCGGAGGCCCATTAGCAGGGATGGCAACAAAGGCACTATCTCAGGCATTGCTCGGCAACGAGAATGGTTCTGAGGATGATCTGAAGGCCGCTATGAGCAATGCCAGTCCTGAACAGTTGTCAGTTCTGAAAAAGATTGATGCTGATTTCAAAGTTCAAATGAAATCCTTAGACATTGATCTGGAGGCTCTTGCTGTTGATGATCGGAAGTCGGCAAGGGCAATGCAGACGGAAACGAAAGATTGGATACCTAGAGCCTTGGCAGTTTCAGTGACTGCGGGGTTCTTTGCCATCTTGCTTTATATGCTCGTCTACGGCTTGCCTACGTCTGGCAATGAGGCATTATTGCTTTTGCTTGGTGCATTGCAGACTGCATGGGGTGGCATCATCGCTTTCTATTTTGGCTCGTCATCGGGAAGCCAGAAAAAAGATTCAATGATCTACAACTCAACGCCAAAGGAGTGATCCATGAAAGACAATTTTGAAGAATCATTGGCCCATGTTTTGAAACATGAGGGCGGCTATGTCGATCATCCAAAAGACCCCGGCGGTGCTACAAACCTCGGCTGTACTAAAAAGGTTTGGGAAGAGTGGGTAGGTCACGAGGTGACTAAAGATGACATCAAGGCATTAACGGTTGCTGATGTCGCTCCGCTTTATAAATCACGTTATTGGGACAAGGTAAAAGGCGATGAAATACCGAGAGGTGCAGATTTTGCTGTTTTCGATCTTGCTATTAACAGCGGTACTGGTCGTGCCGCCAAGTTTTTACAAAGCGTTGTCGGTGCTACTCCTGACGGTGCTATCGGGCCAGCAACCATGAAACTGGTAGCAGAAGCTGATCCGAAAGAATTGATCATTGCTATTTGTGAGAAGCGTTTAGCGTTTCTTCAGGCTCTCCCGACTTGGGATACTTTTGGCAAAGGTTGGGGCCGTCGAGTCAAAGAGACTGAAGAAACTGCGTTGAAGATGGCTCAATAATCATGCACCTCGTCTAGGAAGTGATCCTGTGCCAATTCTGAGGCTTCCTCATCAATCGTGAGCAGGACACTTTCCCAGATGATTTTAGCTAATTCCGTGTATTCTAACTCTCTGGCCTCGTCCCATTCCAAGGTATTGCCATCCCATTGGATAGCAGAAAGATACCATAAAGATTCTTCTTCTCGGTCAAAGACAATATACGCTTTGACATTCTCTATTATTTTATCCATCGGAACCAAATTTCTGAACAAATCCAGTTCTTCAATTTCGATCATCGTGTCTCCCATCACTTTTTCTCCTTACGAGTTATCATGATTCCAAGCAGTAAAGGCGATATGCAAATGACTGCTGTTCCAACATAAAACAACAAATCCATCATCACTCTTTCTCCTTTAATTGATCAAGAGCATAAGCGGTAATAAACTTTGCATGGCTCTCCCATGATTGACCATCAAGCGGTGTCAACATTGAGATAAAAGCCAACGATCCAGACAGTCTTAAAGATTCAGATCGAAACTTATCGCATTCAGTTCTGGCATGATCATAGTGCATTTGAAGGTCTGAGTTAGCTAATCTCAACTGCTTGATCTCTTGGATCACACGATGCCTGATCTTGTATTGTTCAGACAATATGTATCCATCGTACTCTTTGAGTTCTTTAATAGCATCCATCACTTTCCCCCCTTTAGTGCATTTTCAGCAATGTCGTATGCTTCCATGTCTGACCCAGTGACATGGCAGATTTTCTTCAACGCTTCCCGCAACCACTCAATCTTGTCGGCAGCTTCATGGTGTAGGTGTGGTAAATATGAAGCATGGTCACCTGCGTGTCTTAACTTTTCAACGATATCCATCACTCTTTCTCCGGTGCGTTTTGTGCGTCCTTCATGACAGAAAACCAATCCGCCTCCCCGTTTTCAACAAAGTTCCGGGTTGCCTTTGCGGCTTGTGCTGGTGTTACTTTTCCGTAATTGTCTACCAGACCATCCCAAAATAACCAGTCTTCACCATTTTCATCTTTCTCCGCTGCATCAGCGTACTCTTGAAACGGCGGGTAGAATAATTCATGAAGATTTCTATCCTGATACTCTGAACCACGAACAAATTGTTCCGCTCTGTCCGCAGCATCATCACCGTAGAAAATTGTACCATCGTCTGTTCTTGGGTTGGGCATCTCCTTGTTCAAAAGCCAACACCATCCACCAATACAGGCTACCGTGCCACAATCGTAATCGCTCACGGCTGAAACCGCTAAATTAAAGTTCATTTGGTTCGGCTTTGGTGGGTTATCACCAAAGTTGGTTCGTGGATCAGTATGGATGATGGCTTTTGTTTCCAGCATTTCTGCTACAGCCAACAGTGCTTCCTTCAAACCTTTTTCAGTGTCTAAATTAATATTCTTGCTCATGTTACGCTTTCTTTCCTATTGCTGTTTCAGGGGAGTTAGATACCATTTGTCCTAGGACGATATCTATCACTCTCCCCCCTTTAGTGCAGCACGGGCATCTGCAACAACTTCTTCAATCGTCAAAGTAAACCCCTCGTAATAAACCACAACTTGCGTCAACGCCTCCCGCAACCGCTTAATCTCATCTATAGCATCTGCTACATCTATTGATACGTCAGCTATTCTTTCGCCGCCCCAATGGCTCTTCAACCGTTCAACGATATCCATCACTCTTCCTCCAGTGCGTCTTGTGCAATTTTCTGTGCTTCCGAAATAGGCAAAGTACCAAAATCAGGGTCGCTTTCTATACTGGCAATCAAGCGCAGCACTTGCTTCAACCGATTGATCTCTTTTATCAACACGTCTATCATTTCTAACCCTAATTTTTTATCCCTCATCAATCTCTCAATTTCAGTGGCGGGTTGGGCAATGTAATCAAATGGCGGCTCATTGTGTTCCCGAAGTCTTTCAACGATATCCATCACTCTTTCTCCTTCAGTGCAGTGCGTATAGCTTTTACCGTTCCATAAGGAATTTGCTCTCCGCTCGTTTCAAGAACGTCTTCTAAAATTTTACGCAACCGCTCGATCTCGGCGTCTTGTTTTTCCAAATCGGCATAGGCTCCATTGCGACATTCTCTTTCAAATTCAACTTGCCCTCGCAGTTGCTCAATCGTATCGGCGGCATCACGCAAAGCAATTGCATCGCTATCAAACTTCACAAGACCAATCCGTTGCCGTAAGCGTTCAACGATATCCATCAGGTATCCCCTTCAATGTATCCGTTGTGGCCTTCCTCAAAAACAAACTATCGGCTCTTGACACAAACCCAACCGCATCAAGCAACGCTTCCCTCAACCTAACGATCTGGTCGGCTCCATCAAATGCGTTCTGACATTCTTCCTCGGCCCCGCATGGTGTTGATTCAAAATTACAGGTGCAGTTGTTCCGCAGTCGTTCAACGATATCCATCACTCTTTCTCCTTCAGTGCATATGCAATTTTGCACAAAATTCTGTGCATCCCCTCAATCTCGGTCTTATATAAATGATCGTGCATAGCCATCATGGCGTTTGAAAACCACACAACCATGTAACTCTCATCACGGAACACATCCCGTTCCATGTCTTTTGTCGTATCAATGAAAAACTTTGCCCATGCTTGAGCGTCAGGATTGTGGTGTATGGTCATATCATAATCCATCACTCTTTCTCCTTTGTGAACTCTGTCACTTTTACATGACTAACTTCAGCAAATAGCACATTCCTAAGAGCAGATTTCAAATCGTTGTTTTCTTCCCGCAACCGCTCAATCTCGTCGGCTGCCTCGGCACACCACTCACCTTCCTGACTCCAACTAATATTAACAGTTCGCAGTCGGTCTATGATGTCAGTCATAGCGTTAATTCCTTCAATAAACCCCGTTCCTCAGCAGTTATAGGTTGCATAAAAACAACAGTATTTTCTGGACGATATTTAAGATTACGAATTGTGAATTTTAGAGTTTCAATTTGTGCTTCTTGTTGCTTAATATATTGCATTGCCAAAGATAGCTGTTCATCTTTTTTTTCAATTTCTTGAAGAGCAGCAAGCAAAATATCTGGAAAATTTGGGTTATTTTTTAGTTTTTTAATTTTGTTAACAATTTTCATTTTATTTCCTCATTGAGTTTATCATTATTGCTAGTGCCACACCGATAATTAAGGCAACTATCGGTGTGAACACATTGATCGGGTCGATCACTTTCTTTTAACCAAATTGGCAACTTGCTCGTCGATCTGGCTGGTGAGTTCGTCAGTCAATTTCAACGATGTAATCTGCAATCGATGAGCCTCGACTGCATCTGTTGTTTTCGCATCCGAGAACTCGGCAGCGAATGCGGTATAAGCGGCAAGATCGATATAGGAATCCATGTGAGTTTTGTTCTGGGCAATCCTAGCCATTTTAACAGCCATCAGGATGATGCTGACATCATAGGCGGTGATTGTCTTATCTAATAGGGTCGAGGCTACTGTAGAGGCTCTGGAGAAGGATTGAGCGGCATTACCGTATTCATGGCCTCGGCTTTCGATAGTATCGATTGATGTCGAAAGAATTTGTTTTGCACTCGTCATTTTTATCTTCCTTTTTTTGATCAAGGGCAGATCGCCCCGGCGGTGGTTTTCCAAATAGTGTGACGTGGATGTCGGTTGTTGTTTCTTTTTTAATTCTGTTCATCTGGTGCTTTAACACCAATTCATTTTCGCTTCTTAGTGTCGGTGCTATTTCGTTGTTCATTGCTTTATAATCGTAAATCCAACTGCGAACAGTTGTCGGTGGTATTTTCAAAATTTCAGCAACACGGGCCGCTGACCGAATCTTCTGATATTCAGTCCAGACCATCTGCCGAAGGTGTTCTTGTCTTTTCGCCACGAAGGACCACTTCTCCTGATAGCTTCTTTTTCATTCTTGACCCTTTACCACAAGGCAACGGGTTCCGCGATAGCTTCTTTCCAACGTAACGAGCGGCTTGCCGTTTAGCCTTAGCGATGCGTCCAACATCTGCTTTGGTTTTGCTCCTGTGGCATTGTATGTGAGCGAGATCAAGGTTCTTACCTCGGTCATCTCCACCGAGGGCCATTGGAATAATGTGTTCAATCTCCCAATCTTGTCCAGCGTAGATTTTATCGCCACAGATATGGCAGATTCCTTTGCGATCATTGAATAACTCCGTTCTTTCTTTTTTACTGATTGATCGTCGTGTCACGACAAGAAATCCTTTTAACAGGTATGATATCGCTACGATGATCAACGTCAAAGACAAACCAAGCAAATGGAATAGCAGACGATTCATTGCGAGGGCCGTCCCATCCTTCACGGTGCATCATCGGGAGCCTCTCAATAAAAGCATAAACAATTTTGCAATGCCGCAAGATGTCCTGACGATTTGCTCCAGACAGATATGACAAAGGCATTAACCCAGCAAATACGCACCCAAGAGATAGTGAGTGCCTGATAAACTTGTTAGCCAATTTATATGGTGGGTTGGTCACGATCATATCTGCAAGAGGCATATACTCCATCAAGAAATCTCTGCCCGTTTCAATGCCTTTATCTGCACCTTCATGAGCGTTCAAATCTGTCGATATAACATTGCGACCAGTTGCTTTTATGCACCTAGTGATCGCACCTCTACCAGCACAGCACTCCCAAACAGTTTGAGGTATTTGATCCCCGTGATGCTTGAGGAATGCATTGATTGCATCAGGGTGAGTCTCATAAAGATCATCTCCCCTGTCAGCCATTGTGTGTTGTCTTTTCATAATTTCATTTCCGCTCGTTTGCTGGCTTCTGCCGAGTTCCATTCTTGAAACCTCATCCTGACCCATTCTAGTTTGACCTTCAGTAGATCAGCCTGTTTACGAAGTGCAACCATCTCTCGAACATACTCACGATATTCAAGCGATGCTTTAACTTCCATTTCTCTACGCCCAACAGGAACATCATTGCCTAACAAGGACATTCGATAGGCAACTGTGTGTGACTTGGTTTCTTCCATTAAAGAAGCAGCAGAGTGGGCCTCAACCCACTCCTTTGCGACTAAACGGTATTGTTCCGATAATGGTTTATCAGACATCAGAAATCACCTTTAAGCATGAAGCTATCAAGTTGAACCTCATATTGCTCAGTCAACGCATCTCGCCAAGCTAAGGGCCATGTAGACACTTCTTCAACAATAGACTTCTTATACTCTTTTAGTTGGTCTTTGGTCTGGGTTGCTCGGATAGCTGCTTCAACTTCAGACCAACGGTTTGGCTGATCTTTCTTCAACGAGTTAGATGATTTTGTCGATTGCGTCTGAGACTTTGGAAAGTTCCGATCAATAGAAGCCTCGGCGTCATCATCAACAGGCGGTAAACAAAACAGAGCCATCAATGAGTACCTGCAACCGTAAGTGATAGCCGATCCTGCACCTTGAGGGTCACGTTTGCTAAGTGGAACGTGTAGATGATTGACGATTGATAGACCCTCAATATGCCAAATCGTTGTCGTGATCTCTATGCAACCTTCAGGTGTTATTCTGCCCGGTGCTTGAGTAACAACTAGACCATTTGCCTGTAGAACGGGACGCAGAGTGTCAACAACAGCCTCTAGGCTTGCGTATCTGTTTCTGTGATGCGGATTGACGGAATCACGGACAACGCCTGTCAGTGAACTTTGTACGAGGTATAGAGCCTCAATGAGTTTGTTCTTGTCTGTCATTTTCTTCCTCTGTTGTTGATTCATGCAAAGTTTTTAACGCACTTATTAATTCTTTTACCAAAGCTGTTTCTGATAATTCTGAATTGTTCAGCTTATCGAATGCCACTGCGTTCATTAAGTCGTTCAACGCAATTTGTAAGTCTCTGTATGTGACCATTTTGAACCTTTCTTTTATTGACTAGAAAATACTACTTTACAAAAAATTGTTTGTAAACTAGAAAAAATCATCGCAACACAAAAAAGGAGATCGCGGTGAAATTCACAGATGCACTTCAGAACGTAATGAATATCCAGCAACGAACAATGTTTCCTCACCAAGCTAAAAAGACCTCAATAGAGGCGGCTTTATCGGTTCATCCCAAGCTGACTGAAAAGGCAATCGAAGTTCTCGAATATGCTTACGACATGGGATACCAAGGCTTCACAGACGTTGATCTAAGCCGACAGTTCGATTGCCAGACTAGCACATATCGAAGCATCCGCTCACGGCTAGAACAGCTTGGATTGATTGTGATGTCTGGTCATCAAGTGAAATACCCAGAACGAGGCAATAACTGCAACCATTCGCTATTTATCCATAAGGATTTTGTTCGATGAAAATAGAAGTCAAAACAGTTCGTGAACTTATGCAACACCTTGGCGGTCAAAGTGAGACTTCAAGAAAAATTGATGTAACACAGAACGCTATCTCTTACTGGTGCAAAACTGGTCGAATCAGTAGCAAATACTGGAAAGCATTGATCAAGGTCGGTGCAGATTTAGGCATTGAACTTACGCCTGAAGATTTGATGGAAATCATGTTGCGTGAGCATCGTAATCGTGGTGTTATCTGAAGGTTCCTCCCAGAACGAGTGCCGCTGGCTTTGCTATCACCAGCGGCACTTTGCATAAGGTGATCAATGAAATTTTGGGTTTACTATCCACCATCTGCGAATCGTTTATATCGACCGGTTCCAAATCGTGGATTTCTAAAATCAGCGGAATATCGGCAATATCTACTTGAAAACACTTGGTTAATAAAAACACAAAAAGACAAGGGGCAACCGATCAAGGGTGCTTACGAAATCCACTACTCAATACAAAGACCAGACAAAAGAAAAAGGGATATAGACAATCTTTTGAAACCCCTGAATGATCTCATTGTAGATGCAGGGTGCGTGGAAGATGATAGTTTATGTCAAAAAATGACCGCAGAATGGAACGGAACAGGTAATGCAATTACAGTCACAATCACCGAATTCACTAGCTTATCAGCTTCATCTCGAAGCTAAGGCGAGAAAAGCACGAATCCTTGCTGCTTCACAAAATATCAACCGACTTGAGAAGCCAACGCCACAGCCTATCGTTGTTGTTAACATAAAGACGCCAGAGGAGAAGCTAGAGCAACGCATCAGGGACATTCTGATGATTGCAACACTACCACCTTCCGACGATACAGAACAGGCGTTCTGGCGGTCTGCAAAGCCTTACATGGAAGGTTGCGTTGTTCCACCAGTTCCAAAGCGAATCATTGCCGAGTGCCTGTTAAAGCATCGAATCAAATACATTCATGTTGCCTCGGAGCGTCGATGGCCTGAACTCGTCACCTGTCGTCAAGAGATTTGCTATCGGCTGCGTGAGGAAACATTATTCAGCTTGCCTCAGATCGGAAAGCTGCTCGGCGGTCGAGATCATACGACTGTTCTATTTGCTGTAAGGCGGCATAAAGAGATTATGTTTGGTGGGCCAAAGCCTAATAAGAACAGAAAACATAGGCTTTTGTCATCTGAGGAAAAGGTATAGTGTAAATGATGAAGCCGCCCAGCTACCAACCGGACGGCTTCTTGTGACCACCGATGCAGGCGATGGTCGATAGGCAGTTCATATATACTGTCAGTCGATCCTTGCTTCAATATAGGATCGAACCATGTCCATACCTTATATGCCAATTTACTGGGGCGACTATCTAGGTGATACCCAGCACCTCACAGCCATCGAACATGGTGGCTATCTGCTATTAATTTCACACTATTGGAGAACAGGTTCAATCCCGAACGACGAGGTAAAATTATCTCGAATTTCGCGGATGACCATGAAGCAATGGAACAATCACGGGCCGACAATTATGGAGTTTTTCCCCGATGGAAAGAACAAACGAATTGATCGTGAGTTGTCCAAAGTAGGTTTGAAAAGTGAAAAGATGAGACTAGCCTCAGAGAAAAGATGGAACACCAACGAAGATGCTAAGTCATTGAAATCATTAGATGCAGACGATGCTTGTGCATTGCCTGAGCAATCCATAAGCAATGCTAACCAGAACCAGAACCATAACCATATAAAAGAAGAAGATAATAACTATAAGCGAACTGCACTCGCTACGCGATTGCCTGACGACTGGAATCCATCGAATGCTGATATTGAATTTGCAAATCAGACAGGTGTTGATTGGATCAAGAACGCTGAGATATTCAGAGACTACTGGGTTGCACAGCCGGGCGTTAAAGGTCGGAAAGCAAACTGGTCGGCAACGTGGAGAAACTGGGTTAGAAGGGCATCCGAGCAGAGGGTGACACGACCGCAGAGCAAAGAAACCGCAATCGAGATGGGTATTAGATTAATCAGGGAGATTCAAGATGAGCCGCACACAGGCAATACAATCGATCATCACGATTTTATTAGCTTACCCAGACAGTAAGGTGGATCGGGAGCCATTCATCAAGTTGGCAGCAGTTGGGTTAGAGGATTACTCTGGAGCCTCTTTGAATGCGATGTGCTGCCCAAAAAGAGGATTGATTGCGACATCGAAGTTTATGCCGTCGATTGCCGAGATGAGGCAGTTCTGCAAGACGTATGTAGACCCGATGTTGGTTGCACTTCCGCAAAAAATAGAACAGCCTGTCGAAATGACTGAGGAGCAAAGACAACGGATGCTAGATAAATTTCAAAAATTATCATATTCTCTTGGTTCAGCGAATGAAAGGAATGACAAATGAACAACGACAATCGCGGCTCTATCAGCAAAAACAAGCGTAAAGAGCAAGACAAGCATCCAGATTATCGCGGGTCGGCTACCATCGAAGGCAAGCAATATTGGATATCAGCTTGGATCAAGCAGAAGGATGGCGAATCATTCTTGTCGATGAACTATCAGTTGAAAGACGAACAGGCATCTAAGCCGAAACAAGCAAAATCAACGTCAAGCTATGATGACGATGATATGCCATTTTAAGGATCACACTGTGCCATTCATGAACTCAGGCCATCTCAATATCAACGAGAACAAGACGCAACCGAAATACCCAGATTATCGCGGCAGCGTGAATGTAGATGGTATCGCGTACTGGATCAGCGGATGGTGGAAGACAGGCAAGGATGGGAAGCCGTTCTTGTCGCTTTCATTGAGAGAGAAAGACGAACAGGTTGACGATGATGGAATTGTCTACCATCGCAGCGACGAATTTGATTTAGCTTGAAGGTAAGAGCGTGTTTTAGAAATTTTTAGATTTTTAGAAATTTATAAATTTTGGGTAAGAGCGACTTTTAGAAATTTTGGTATTTTTTGAAATTGCCCTACCAGCGAAGGCCTTCAGGAGGGTAAGAGCGTCTTTTAGAAATTGCGACATTTTGGCGTTTTGCCCGATTTGAAACGGTTTTTTTCCGCATTGCACCATTTGCTGCACCGCACTTATTGCACCGCACAAGCCATTTCACGTTAATTTTTGTGGATTTTTGCAATTCACGTCAAAAAATGTGAAATCGCATATAGCACAAAAAAATCGTGTGAAATACATTTCACGCAGAAAAATGTGAATTGTCCTATAACACTTCATTCAATGTGAATTGAACTAAATCACGTCAAAAAATGTAAAATAGATTTCACACAAAAAATATGTGCATTGCCCTATATCACGTTATTCAATGTGAATTAATCCAATTTACCTCAAACCCCGTGTGTTATCGTTCCACCCGGCCAGCTGGCCAGCCACCTTGCAAATTGTGAACGAATCCACGAATTGACACAAATGACCCAAAATGGGTTTACCATGGTTTTCTGAGGCACGAAACAATTTTTTTTTGTTTTTGCCGTGCTATTTATAATGTGTCGAAACAAACAACCAGGATGATTCACAATGTACAATCGGGATGAATTTTATTTATTGGTGGCTCAGTTCAAAAAAACAATCCCTACAGCTAACATTGACGCTATCGCGCAATCCGCTCTTGATAATGCCAGCTGCTCGTTTCTTGATGGTGAAGCATTCTACATTCTGGCAATCGAAAACATGATTGTATTACTTGACGCTCATTTAGACGCATGACACTCAAAATAGGACAAAACAAAATGACGAAAACACAACGCAACGAACTAAAGCAATTGATTGACCAGCGCACAAAATGGGACGCTGCTACGCTTAGAATCACGAAAACGGGTGGAATAACCGTAAAGCTTGACCCGGACAAATTGACCGGATTAACAAAAACAGAACGCAAGTTAAGAGTTTTTATCGGTCATTATCCTGAGATTCTGACTCATATTTAATCAAAACACTCAAAATAGGATAAAACAAAATGAAGAATCGCATTTTTTCAACAGACTCCCCGAAAGCAATCAAATCAATCAAATATGGTTGGTTGAATGCTATTCACTACCTTGCTCCGCATTCACTATCGGGAAAAGATTTGTGCTCGCACGCATCAATCGAATGCATAAAGCATTGCTTGGGCTGGCATTCTGGTCAAGCGGCAATGGTAAAGCATGACTTTGAATTGAATAATGTTAGACAATCGCGAATCGATAAAGCGCAACGATTCATGACCGATAGAAAAAATTATATGAATGATGTCATCATCTCAATTGCTAATGAGGCGAAAAAAGCAAAAAAGGAAAAAATGCAATTGTGCGTCCGGCTCAATGGATCATCCGATATTGCATGGGAAGGGATTGCCGTTGCGATTGATGCCAAGCTAGCATTGCGCTTGATGTATCAATTCAATCGGTTGTTTCGGATCGGCGTTTACAAAAATATCATGACTCTATTCGAAGAATTGCAATTTGTTGATTATACAAAAAACGCGAGTCGGTTATATCGAGCATTACCGAAAAACTATCACTTGACGCTATCACGTCATGAAAAAAACGAAAGTGAAGCAATCAAAGCATTGAATGATGGATTCAATGTTGCGGTCATTTTTGATCAATTGCCGACTCATTGGCATGGCTTCCCGGTCATTAATGGCGACCAGCATGATTTGATTCACCTCCACCCGCAAGGTGGTCATATTGTCGGATTAGTTCCAAAGGGGAATAAACTTAAAAAATCAAATAGCGGGTTCGTTGTCCGGGGTTATCAGGAATTCAGGAAGGTAGCATAATGGATACTTTATCGGGGTTTGTAATATTCGGACCGTTAATGATCGCTACCTTCGCAATGTCAATCATGTTTGCATATTGGGGGAATCAATGACAATCGAAAAACAGATAGCGGCTATCGAGCGTGAAATCTTTTGGAATGAACACGTTTCAAAAGAAACAAAAAACAAAACGCAACGAAACAGATGTATTGACCGAATAGAACGATTTCATGCGGAATTATGGCAATTAAAATGCGAGCGAGGCGAAGCGGATATTGACCGGGGTTCAATAGAGCATTCGCGCTGGTATGACACGTCGGGGGAATCGTCATGACCGATACACTCATTGCCGGCAATCAATCGCAAGGGGAATATATGTTAGTGATTCAACGCGGCACGCTATTACGATATCACGCCTGGCAATTCGGCTTAGCAGCTGCCCTACGATTCGCCGGGCAAGATAAACGAAAGGTGTTCCATTGGAGATACAATCTCAAGCGGGATGCGGTCGCACGCATGAATGCAATAGAGAAGGCTAGCGCATATCAGGCCGGAAGATTGAGAAAGGCTATGACATTCGATACGCAATTGATCTAACAGATAACAAAACGAATCGTATTCAGTCCCGCTTCATCGCGGGATTTTTTTTGTTTTGTGGCCTGAGGGATTGACTGAAACAGACGCAAAAAAGCATAGCTATTTAATCGCGTTGCAATAGGCCTAGAACGTCAATTGTTTGATCAAGGTAGGGTGGTAGCGGGTAGATTAGGCAATGGCGTTGAATGGCCTTCTAATCGTGAGCGGTTCATAGGGTAACACCGATATTGATATAGATTCAAATTTTCCGACATTGCCGGGAATCGAACGACTCATTAACCGATCGCATTTGCCATGACGTGCGCTGCAACATGACGTGCGCTGATTCATGTTGCATTGCACAATGGTCGTGGCTCGCGAAGTTGTGTTATGTTATAACATTGCGTGAGGTTTCACATGGTCAAAATGGTTTACCTATGGGAAACACATTTTGAAACGTGTTGACGGTAGGTAAACACACTTTGAAACGTGTTGACGGTAGGTAAACACGGGTCCTTCTGTGGAATTCCTAAGGGGGTAACGCGCGACCCCGAATCTTTTCTAGTGACAGAATATTCTGCTCTGATAAACTATTTGCGGAGAAACATTCATGCAAATCACCTTAAAGTCGAATTTTATTCAGTTTGCTCAACGAATTGGGGCGGCTAGAAAGCAGGTTCCTTTTGCGGTTGCCAACACTTTGACTGATGTAGCGTTCTTGGCTCGGCAGGAAATCGTCGAAAAAACCTATCCTCGTTCGTTTAACGTGAAGAACAAGCGGTTCGCTGGAGTTGTGTTCAGGGTGGACAAGGCAAACAAGCGAACATTGACTGCATCTATCTATGATCGGATTGCCCGTGCTGGTGGTAAAGGTTCGGCTTATCTTGCTCGGCATGAGTCTGGTGGAACCAAGACATCTCAGTCGAGTACCAATGTTGCGATCCCCGGTCGAAAGGTAAAACAGTTCATTCGAGGTGCAAGTGGTCAGGTTAAAAACTCGTATCGTCCAAGCACCTTACTCGGAAAGCCAAACTTCTGGAAAGGTCGTCTGAAGAAAACTGGCAACGAAGCAATCTTTGGTCGTGAGTTGAATGCCAAAACTGGAAAGGCTATGAGAGGCGTCAAGGGCGAGGTAAAGGTTTATTATATCTTAAAGCCTCAAGCGCATATCAAAAAAACTTTCCCATATTACGATGCAATCAAAAAAGTGGCTCATCTGAATTTGCAACGATCTTTCACAAAGAACTTAGCCAAAGCTATGGCAACGAGGAAATGATGTTAGAAGAAATGGAACGGGCAAAATACGAACGCATCTGGACTTTTGATGAGTATCGTCAATTCTCGCCGGGGCAGGAAGCTGCTGTCTCTGCTCATAAACTGTTTGCTCCTGATCGCACCAAGACATTGCTTGATCTCGGATGCGGCACTGGTCGAGGCGGTGAGGTGTTTGCCAATCTTGGATACGATGTTCAGCTAGTTGATTTTGTACCTACGGCTGTCGAGGTGAAGAACCTACCATTTATCGAATCTTGTCTGTGGTCGATGCCTGATGATCTTCATGCCGATCTAGGGTTTTGCTGTGATGTAATGGAACACATACCATCAAGCATGGTCGAGAAAACATTGGACGAAATCCATCGTGTGGTTGGCGAAAAGGTATTTTTCCAGATTGCACTACAGCCAGACTCATGCGGATTGCTCATTGGAGAGAAGTTGCACCTGACTTTACTCAGTGCTGATGGTTGGCTAGAGACTTTAACAAGGCGTTGGGATTCAATATTCCATACCTCTAATGGAATTTGGATTAAATTTGTGGGTAAAAAATGCACAATCTCACGGTAACAATCGACGAATTATGCAAGATTTGCGATGTTTCTAAGGGCAGAATTAGCCAGTTAATCACTGCTGGCGTGATCCCAAAGCAAGAACGCAACCGATATGAGGTTGTTCCTGTAGTAAACGCCTATGTTCGGTTCTTGAGAGAGAGAACAATCAAGGGTGATACATCGGATTCTGGAGACTATTCTAGCCACAGAACACGGTTGACCAAGGCAAAGGCCGATCTAGCCGAGATGGAACGGGAGCAACTTGCCAGTGATCTGATCCCTGCCAATGATGCACGACACGCATGGTCAGGCATGGTTGCAAATGCTAGAACGCGATTGATTGCTATCCCATCCAAAATTGCTCCATTGGTGGTTTCTGCTGAATCTATCAACGAAGCGCAGGACATTATCAAAAATGAAATCTACGAAGCACTTCAAGAACTCGCTGATACCGAAATCAGAACCATTAATCCTATCCGTGTATCCGACAGCGGAGAAGACGACGAGGAAGGTTCACAAGATATGGACGCCTCCACCGAACCTTACCGTCAGTGATTGGGCAGACAAAAACAGACGGCTAAGTCCTGAAGCATCTGCCGAAGCTGGGCAGTGGAATACCTCAAGAGCGGAATACCAACGTGGTATCATGGATGCCGTGTCTGATCCGAATATCTCTGAGGTTGTTATTATGTCGTCGGCCCAGATCGGGAAGACCGAGATTATTAATAACTTGATCGGGTATCATATTGATCAAGACCCTTCCCCGATCTTAGTCGTGCAACCATCACTATCTATGGCAGAGGCTTGGTCTAAGGATCGTTTATCGCCAATGCTAAGGGATACGCCATGCTTGCAGGGCAAGGTTGCCGATCCTCGAACTAGGGACTCAGGTAATACGACATTGCACAAGATATTCCCCGGCGGTCATGTCACAGTAACGGGTGCTAACTCGGCAGCAAGTCTTGCTTCTCGACCAATCAGGATTGTGCTTTGCGACGAGGTGGATCGGTATCCTGTGTCGGCTGGCTCCGAAGGTGATCCGATCTTGCTTGCCAAGAAAAGGTCTGTGACGTTTTGGAATCGAAAGATCGTCTTGGCATCGACGCCGACAATCAAGGATCAATCGCGGATTGAAAGCGCATATAACGATTCAGATCAGCGAGAATATTATGTTCCTTGCCAAGATTGTCAGCATTATCAGACATTGCGGTGGCAAAATGTAAATTTTGAGAAAGATAATCCAGATTCGGCTACCTATTCATGCGAGGAATGCGGCTCTCAGTGGGATGATTCCAAGCGGTTCAGGGCAATCCGACGAGGTGAATGGAGAGCAAACAAAGATTTTAATGGCAGCGCAGGGTTCAAAATCAATGCTCTTTACTCGTCGTGGATGATGCTTTCAGACGGAGTTAGAGATTTCTTAGATGCAAAACCGCAACCAGCAACGCTGAGAGTTTGGGTAAACACCTACCTTGGCGAGTCGTGGGAAGAGCAGGGCGTTCGGGTAGATGATCTTGATCTGGCAAATCGCCGAGAGGAGTACGGCGAATACCTGAATGACAAGATTGTGATCATAACGGCTGGTGTGGACGTTCAGGATGATCGGCTTGAGGTTGAGATTGTTGGATGGGGTAGGTCGGAAGAATCTTGGTCGCTAGATTACAAAACAATCTATGGCGACCCATCATCAAGCATTGTCTGGCAGGACTTGGACGCCTTGTTAAGCCAGAATTTCAAGAAAGAAAACGGCAAGGAATATCCTATCCGCTCAGTTTGCATTGACTCAGGCGGTCATCATACTCAATCCGTCTATAACTATGCGAGGGCCAGAGAAGGGCGTCGGTATTTTGCTATCAAGGGCATCGGTGGCGAAGGTAAGCCGTTGATCAGCCGACCTAGCACCAACAACATCGGAAAGATCAAGTTATTCCCTGTCGGAGTCGATACGGCTAAAGAAACGGTTTATTCCAGATTCAAAATTATGGAAGAAGGGCCGGGATACTGCCATTTTCCAGATCACTATGATGCAGAATATTTTCGACAGTTGACTGCCGAGCAACAAGTAAAGAAGTTCCACAAGGGTTTTATGCGTCGAGAATGGCAGAAAATGCGGCCTAGAAACGAGGCTTTAGATTGCCGAGTATATGCAATCGCGGCTTTGGCAATCCTCAATACAAACGTAGATCAACTTGCAAACCGATATGAAAAGCAAACATCTATTGTCGTTCCAGAAAATGAGGTAGAACAGACGGAGCAGAATAAGGTGATGCTACAGCGTCCTGTCCGGCGTTCGTCTAAACCAAACGGATTTGTCAATTCGTGGAGATAAAATGGCTAATTTATTTGATGCTTCACAATCTCCAATGGTTACACCGACCAATATCGTGGTCGGTGATTATCTGTTGTGGAGAAGGTCGCTCCCTGATTACTCGAATGCAACTTATACGGCGACCTATGTTGCCAAGATCGCTGGAAATTCAGCATCTGAAATTTTGATTGTTGGGACGGCTAATGATTCCGATTATTTGTTTACAGTAACAAGCACGACATCAAGTGCGTTCCTTGCTGGCAATTATTTCTGGCAACTCGAAATCTCTTCTGGTGCTAACAGGCTTGTCATTGAGCGTGGAAACTGGGTTATCAGTCCTGATCTAGATGTTGGATCGGCTGACCCACGTTCTCATGCTGACATCATGGTTACAAAGATTGAATCTTTGTTATCAGGTCGTGGTGATGCAGATGTTTCAAGCTATTCGATCAATGGGCGGTCAATCAATAAACTTTCAATCGCTGAATTGGTTGAATGGAGAGACTATTACAAAGCCGAACAGGTAAAAGAACGTCGAGAAGCACGGCGGTTATCTGGTCAATCAACTGGTTCAATGATTAAGGTGAGGTTCTGAAATGGGACTATTAGACATCTTCAGAACTAAAAAAGAAATTGCAGTTCGTCGGCAAGACAAACGATCTTATGCTGCGGCGGCGACTGGTCGGTTATTTGCTGATTTTGTCGCAAATACGCTAAGTGCTGATTCAGAAATTCGCCCAGCACTGCGTCCTGTTCGTGATCGTTGCCGTGATGTTGCGCGAAATAACGACTATGCTGCTCGCTATCTTCAGATGGTTACAACCAATGTTGTTGGCTCAACAGGTGTTCGCACTCAGGTTCGGGGTAGGAACGCTGACAAGTCATTAGACACAGTTGGCAATCTTATCATCGAACGCAATTTTGATAAGTGGGGAGCAAGAGGCATCTGCACGATGGATGGCAAGATGTCTTGGCTAGATTGCCAAAAGATGTTCATCAACAATATTGCCCGTGATGGTGAATGCTTGGTTCGGTTTGTTGAGACTAAAGAGAACCCCTACGGGTTTGCTTTGCAGTTCATCGAATCTGATTATCTCGACGAGCAATACAACATGAAGGCGACAGCCAATGCGAACGAGATTCGTATGGGTGTCGAGATCAACGAGTTTGGTCGTCCAGTTGCCTATTGGTTGTTGGAGAATCACCCCGGCAATACAATCTATGGCAAGACTGCAACCGTAAAGCGGATTCGCGTCCCTGCTGAAGAAATATTGCACCTATTCATTGCTGATCGGTCTGGTCAGACTCGCGGCTTTCCGTGGATGGCAACCGCTCTGACACGGCTCAAGATGCTTGACGGGTATGAGGAAGCTGAATTGGTTGCTGCCCGTACAGCGGCTTCTAAAATGGGTTTTTTCACGTCTCCTGATGGTGACGGGTATTCAGGCGTTGATATGGAGGATTATAACACTCCGATCATGGAAGCATCGCCGGGGACTTTCGAGCAACTTCCAAAAGGCATGAACTTTGTGCCGTTCGATCCACAGCATCCAGTTTCAGCATTTGCTGAATTTGAAAAGGCTGTTTTGCGTGGCATCGCCTCTGGCCTTGGTGTTTCGTATGTCTCACTGGCTAACAATCTTGAGGGTGTTTCTTATTCGTCGATCCGTCAGGGAACGATGGAAGATCGGGATCACTATCGAGTGCTTCAGCAATTTATGATCGAACACTTTATAGATCCGATTTACAAGAAGTGGCTGACGATGGCGATGGCAACAGGTGCGATCCCGTTGCCGATCACGAAGTTCGACAAGTTTGCCGATAATCTTGTTTATCGTGCAAGAGGCTGGAATTGGGTGGATCCGCAGAGGGAAATCAACGCTCATGTCATCGGTCTACAAAACGGCATCATCACGATGCAAGACATCGCGGCAAACTACGGTCGAGACGTTGAAGAAGTCTTTGAACAAATTCAAGCCGAAGGTGAACTTGCCACTCAGTATGGAATCAAAACAGCCTTCCAACCATTTGGTCAAAAACTTCCAGCAACCCCACTAGTGGACGGTGAAAATGGCTCAATACAAGGGGATTGAAATTGATCTAGTCCCTACTGATGCAATGGTCAGCGAGGCTGAACGTGCTTTAGCTTGGCGTAAGGAATTTGGTCGAGGCGGTACTGAGGTCGGTATTGCTAGAGCAAGAGATATTTCAAACAAGGTTGATCTGTCTCCAGACACCATTCGTCGCATGACATCTTTCTTTGCTCGGCATGAAGTCGATAAAAAGGCTGAAGGATTCCGACAGGGTGAAGATGGTTATCCGTCAAACGGTCGAATTGCATGGGCCTTATGGGGCGGCGATGCTGGTAAATCATGGGCCGAAGGAAAGGCAAAGCGTATGGACAAGATCGACGAGACTGGAAGAGCGGCTCCTGATGCTTTGAATTTAGGTGATTTTGTTCAATGGGATTCTTCTGGTGGGACAGCTAGAGGACAGATTGAACACATTATGCGTGAAGGCACATTAGGGATTCCTGATAGTGAATTTTCAATTAATGCCTCTGAGGACGATCCTGCTGCGTTGATTAGAATTTTCCGTGAAGGCGAAGAAGGCTATGAACCAACTGATACACTCGTCGGTCACAAGTTTTCTACTCTGACAAAGATTGCTGATCTGCGGTCTTATCATGATGATAAGCGACCTTATCCAAACGAACACGCTGCAAGATTAACCGATCCTGCACAGTACGATTCATTCCGTCGAAAAAATAATGATTTTGGCGATGGCATTGATGCGATATATGGGATCAAGAGTGGAAAATCTGAGTTGCAAGCAATTCGGTTCTCCAAAAACAAGTTTACGGTTGCTGAAGCAAAGAAGTGGTTGGCTGATAATGATTACAAGCCAATGATTTTTGAAGAAGCAACGAACGGAAGGAAAGATTCTATGGAACTCGAAAAGCGTCATATCATTGATGTTGCAGAAAGTGAGACTGCTTATGTCATCACCTTTGCAAAGGCAGATGCTGAACATGAAGATGAGCCAGCATCTCAGGAAGAACCAGAAATGGAACTTCCAATGATGAGCGATGTTCAGGAACCAATGACTGATTCCAACAATATGCAGAAATCATTCATCCCAACAAACGAAGTGCAACATCGTGCTTATGAGATGGGTGCAAATCCAGTTAACAAGGACGAGCGGAGAGTTCAGATTGCAATGTCATCTGAAAAGCCAGTTGCTCGTTCGTTTGGCATGGAAGTTTTGGATCACAATCCATCTTCCATTGATATTTCGTTTCTCAATTCAGGAAGAGCACCTTTGTTGCTTGACCATGATCCTGAGAAGCAAATCGGAATCATCGAAGAAGTACGAATCGATGGCTCGGCTCGCGTGATGCGAGCGACAGTCCGCTTTGGAAAAGGCGGTCTTGCCACCGAGGTATTCAACGATGTGGTTGACGGTATCAGGCAGAACATTTCTGTCGGCTACCAAGTTAACAAAATGGTTCGTGAAGATGGGGGAGACGGGACGGTCTTTCGCGTTAACAAATGGACTCCAATCGAAGCCTCTATTGTATCACTGCCAGCAGACTCGTCTGTTGGTGTTGGTCGGTCTATTGAAATTATCTCAACCCCTATTCAGGAGATTAAAATGAGTGAAGTTAATCATGACGAAATGCGTTCCGCAATCGTTAAGCAGAATGCAGAAATCATTGAGACAGGTGCTCGTCTCAACAAGCGTGACATTGCTGAAAAGGCAATCGCCCGTGGTCTGTCGCTTGAGCAGTTCCGTGGTGAATTGATCGAATCTTTCGGCAGCACAGCACTTGGCAATGGCTCGCATGAAGTCGGAATGAACAAGCGTGAGCGTTCTTCTTATTCGCTTATGCGAGCAATCAGTGCATCTGCTCGTCAGGACTGGTCTGAGGCTGGTTTCGAGCGTGAACTGTCCGACGAAATCGGCAAGCGTCTTGGTCGTACTGCTCGCGGCTTCTACGTTCCATCTGATATGTCTTGGTCAAAGCGTGATGTCATTTCTGGCACAGGCACAGGCACATCGAAGGGCGGCTACATGATCGGTACTGATCAGCGTGGCGATCTTTTCATCGATGCTCTCCGTGACACCATTGTCACTGCTGGCCTCGGTGCAACGATGCTGACTGGCCTTCAGGGCAATGTTGCGATTCCAAAACTTGCCACCAAGACGACTGTTGCGTTTGTTGCTGAAACATCTGCTCCAACTGAAGGTGCTCCTGTTTTCGGTCAGCTTACGATGTCGCCTAAGACTGTCGCTGGTTATGTTGATATTTCACGCCGGATGATCATCCAGTCTGACCCATCGGTCGAAATGGTACTCCGTAATGACATCATCAACCAGATCGCAGCTAAGATCGATGACGTTGCTATCGAAGGTGGTGGTGCAAACGAACCAACTGGCATCCTCGGCACAAGCGGCATCGGTGCAGTTGCAATCGGCACAAACGGTGGTGCTCCTACTTGGGCGATGGTTAACAATCTTCAGCGTGCTGTTGATATTGCCAACG
>Ga0222712_10001049_pt1 | contig 35490 bp, 45 predicted proteins | sample C33_657DmetaG_FD_165043 | JGI IMG/M metagenome (GOLD analysis project Ga0222712, IMG submission 165043) | Estuarine water microbial communities from San Francisco Bay, California, United States - C33_657D | ecosystem: Environmental > Aquatic > Marine > Unclassified | place: USA: California...
CTATGTATGGTGTTCTTGGTCTTCCTGCCTTTCGGTTTTACGATATTGATAATGCAGAGGCAGTTACGATTACGGGTCAAACTGTTATTAAGAAAACGGCAGAGATGGCAAACATCAAATATTGGAAAGAACTCGGAACAAAAGAAGATTACAATGTCTACATAGATACCGATTCAATCTATATGTTGGCAGAACCTTTGGTAAAACACAGATACCCTGAATATAAAGAATTCGATGAGAAGAGAATGGCAGAAGAGGTTAATACAATTGCCGAAGAAACTCAAACATTCCTAAACAATTTCTATAACTTATTATCAGAAAGATTCTTTTGTATTCCAAAAGATAAACACAGATTTGAAATTAAGAAAGAATACATTTCCAAAGCAGGATTTTGGGTAGCAAAGAAACGATATGCACAATGGATGGTATTAAAAAATGGTATCAAATGTGATAAGTTGGACGTAAAAGGATTGGATGTAGTTCGTTCATCATTCCCCAAAGCATTTCAGAAGTTTATGTCCACAATGTTAAAGGATATTTTAATGGGTAAAGATAATGCTTATATAGATGAAACCCTACTAACATTTAAGAAAAGTTTACCAACATTACCTGTAAACAACATTGCCAAAGGTGGAGCAATTAAAGAGTTAAGTAAGTATGATAATGGAACTTGGAGAAAGGATAGTGGATTAGCAATTGCTAACTTTGAGAAAGGAACTCCGGCACACGTTAAAGCAGGTATTGCATACAATAGATTATTAAAGTTCTTTGATTGTCCGTTTAAGCATGAACCAATCAGAGATGGTGATAAAGTTAAGTGGGTTTATTTAAGACAAAACCCATTAGGATTAGATACAGTTGCATTCAAAGATTATAATGACCCAAAAGAGATTATGGACTTTGTGGAACAGTATATCGATAGAGATATGATTTTCAAAGCAGAGTTAGAGAACAAATTAGATGACTTCTATAATGCACTTAAATGGCAAAAAGCATCGGCATCAGCGCAAACTGCAAAAAAGTTCTTTGATTTCTAAAAAATTTTTCGTATATTTGTAAACAACTAAATAAAATAAAAATGGCAGAAGAACAAAAAAATGATGAGGTGTTAGAATCAACACCAAAAGTAATTGAAGATGTAGAATGGTGTTTTCAATTTTTCAATAACGAACCAGAAGTATTTGCATTCTCTAATGAAGGAGAACCAGCTGGTAATTTGAGTATTGATTTAAAACCATTTGAAGGAGAAGGTTTATCATTTAACCATAACGGAATGGTATTTAGAATTTTTCCAAGACCAATTTCAGAAGAAAGTAAAAAAGTAAGAGCAGAAGAAAATGAAAGTAAAAATTAAATTACTACATGAAAATGCAGTTAAACCAAAGTATGCAAAAGAGAGTGATGCTGGTTTAGATTTGGTGGCAACATCAATTTTAAGTCAAACTCCAACTCAAATTACTTATGGTTTGGGTATTGCAATGGAAATACCAGAAGGTATGGTGGGATTGGTATTCCCACGTTCATCTATTCGTAATTATGATTTATCACTAACTAACGCAGTTGGTGTAATCGATGCAGGTTATAGAGGAGAGTTGCAGGCAACATTTTATAAACTAAATGGTATAGCATCAAAAGTTTATGAAGTAGGGGATAGAGTAGTTCAGATTGTTATAATCCCCCATCCAGTAGTTCAATTGAATGTGGTAGATGAATTGAGTGATAGTGCAAGAGGTGAAGGTGGATTTGGTTCAACAGGTAAATAAAAAAATATGAGTTTTTTTCAAAACGAAAATAGTAAAAGAGAACATAGTTTATGGGTGGAGAAATACCGCCCACAAACACTTTCCGAATATGTAGGAAATGAAACCGTAAAGGAAACTATTCAACAGTATTTGGATAATAATGATATTCCACATTTGTTATTACATGGTAAAGCAGGTACTGGTAAAACCACACTTGCAAAACTAATTGTAAATACTATTAAATGTGATAGTATGATTATCAACGCATCGGATGAGAACAATGTGGATACTGTCAGAACAAAGGTTAAAAACTTTGCTTCTTCTATGGGGTTTGCGGGATTCAAAGTTATTATATTAGATGAGTTTGATTATATGACTCCAAACGCACAAGCAATCTTGCGTAACTTAATGGAGACATTCTCCAAACATTGTAGATTTATCCTAACGTGTAATTATCACGAAAAGATTATTGACCCAATCAAAAGTAGATGTCAAACATTTGCAATCACCCCTCCTACAAAGAAAGATGTTGCAATTCAGGTTACTAGGATTTTAGATGCTGAAAAGATTAAATACGATGTGAAAAATGTTGCTGATATTATCAGTTCATATTACCCAGATATTCGTAGAATCTTAAATACTTGTCAATTACAATCTGCAAAAGGAGAGTTGAAAGTAGACCATCAAATTATGGTGGAATCGGATTTCAAAACAAAGTTGGTAGATTTGTTAAAAGCAAATGATGACAAAAGAAATATGTTTATGAATATCAGACAAGCAGTTGCTGATAATAAACTAAACGATTACTCCGAAATGTATTCTATGTTATATGATAAGGTAGAGGTATATGCAGCAGGTAATACGGCAAATGTAATTCTAACAATAGCAGAAGGTTTATCAAAAGATGCATTGGTAGTAGATAAAGAGATTGTTTTTATGAGTACAATTATTCAAATATTAAACATTATAAAGTAATGGAACAAGGATTACCATTAGGGATGAACCTAAACGATGCAAGAAATATGGATTGTGAATGTGGCAACAACACATTTATGCCAGGTTTCAGATTTAAGAAGATGAGTAAGTTGATTACAGGTCAAGCACAAGATGCTATTATTCCAATTGAAGTGTATTTGTGTACACAATGTGGAAAAGCATTGCAAGAGTTGTTACCAACAGAGTTAAGAGATAAACCATCAACATTAGTTCAATAATGGCAAAGAAACTATTTGACCACATCAACGCAATTACATCGGAACAAGACCCGAAGTATTTTGACAAACTCACAGAAGAAGACATTAAGACATGGAGTAACTTTATGATTAATCGTTTTCTTTCTATGAAACCTGAATGGGTTGAATTGATTGCAACCATATTACCTTTAACACAGACTCTACAACCAAAGGAAATGTATAATCTTTATATCAATATTATACCCAAAGGTAAGTATTATCTTAAATACATCAAAGGAAAAGGAGAAGAAAAATATGAATCCTTTTTAGTTGATTTGATTAAGAAAGAATACGATTGTTCTGAAAGACAAGCAATGGATTATATTGAAGTTTTATACGGAACTCGTGAGGGTAGAGAGAACATCAAATTCATTTGTGAAAAGTATGCAATTGATAAAAAGTTGATAACAAAACTTAAATTAAAAATCTAATATATTTGGAAAAACGGAATAATTTTTGTATATTTGTATATAAATAATACACTATGGCAAGAGTTTCGTTTTCCCAATATAGTATGTGGTCTTCATGTCCACAACAATATAAATTGGCTTACATAGATGATTTAAGAGAATCATCATCCAATATACACTCCGTATTTGGTTCAGCAATGCACGAAACTCTACAAGAGTATTTAAGTAGATGTTTGCGTATTTCAAAATCACAAGCTGATAAAAATATGAATACAAAAGAATTCCTCAAAGAAAAGATGAGAGAGTTCTTTTTAAAAGAATCAAACGATGGGCAGAATCCAATCTGTTCCAAAGAGGAACTAGTTGAGTTTTTAGAAGATGGATATGCTATATTAGATTATTTCCAAAAATCTAAAAATTTCAACAACTTCTTTTCCTTAAAAGATGATGAGTTGATTGCTATTGAGCAACCAATCAATACTAAAATTTCAGAGCATGTAAACTTTTTAGGATTCATTGACTTCATCGTTAAAAACAAAAAGACAGGTAGGTATCGTATTACTGATTTTAAAACATCTACAAAAGGATGGAGTAAATATCAGAAATCAGACCCTGTTAAAAACTCACAAATTTTATTGTATAAGAAATTCTACGCAGAACTGTTAGGAATATCACAAGATATAATAGATGTTGAATTCATTATATTAAAACGCAAGTTGTATGAGAATACAGACTTTGTAGTTCCTCGTATTTCAAAACACGTTCCAGCATCCGGCAAACCATCGGTAAACAAAGCATGGAAAGGGTTTAGTGATTTCGTTGAATCTGTATTTGATAAAGATGGTAATTACAGAACCGATGTAGATTATCCTAAAAATCCAACAAAGTTATGTGATTGGTGTGAGTTCAAACAAAGAGGTATTTGTAACGGAAAATAATTTTTCGTATATATATGTATATACATAAATACGATTAAATATGGCAAACCTTAAACTCACTACTGTAAAGGTAATCCAAAAGTTGTATGATGAAGATTTTAAGATAGCTGCTATTAGAGGTGGTATAAACTTTCAAAAACTAGTCAATCGCTCTTTGGACCTTTACACAAAAGATGAACAATTTAGAAAACAATTAAACGAATACACTACATCTTTACAAATTAGTGGTTCACAATTTTAAAACAAGTTATGGCAAAAAAGAAAATCCTATTACTCTCCGATGACCTTCGAATGACAAGTGGTATTGCTAATGTTTCTAAACAATTGGTGTTAGGAACGGTGGATAAATACGATTGGGTTCAGTTAGGAGCAGCAATTCAACATCCTGATGCAGGTAAAGTATTTGACTTAAATGATAATGTCAGAGAAATAACAAAAGTAGCAGATGCTTCTGTTAAAATATACCCATCGGATGGATATGGTAATGCTGATATTATCCGTCAGTTGTTGATGATTGAAAAACCTGATGCAATCTTACACTTTACAGACCCGAGATACTGGATTTGGTTATATGAGATTGAGCATGAAATTCGTCAATCAGTTCCTTTATTCTTTTATCACATTTGGGATGATTTGCCAGACCCAAAATACAATAGAGATTACTACGAAAGTTGTGATTGGATTGGAACTATTTCAAAACAAACCTACGGTATTACTAAAAGAGTTTGGGGTTGGGATAAGGAGAAGCATTGGACTAAACCGGAAGATTGGCAAGTAAGTTATGTACCACATGGTATCAATTCTGAATTGTATAAACCGGTAGATGTTCCGGCAGACTTTAAAAAATCTGTATTAGGAGATAAAGAATACGATTTCATTTTATATTGGAATAACAGAAACATTCGTAGAAAACAACCTATGGATGCGATGTTAGCATTTGAAGAGTTCCGTAAAGCACTTGCACCAGAACATCAGGATAAAGTTTGTATGATATTACACACCGAACCAGTTATGGAGCATGGTACAGATTTACCCACATTTGCAGAACATTGTATGCCAGATGCGGATGTTATTTTTTTACCTAACAAATATACGGAAGACCAATTAAACTATCTTTACAATTTGGCAGATGTAACAATCAATGTGGCATCAAACGAAGGATTTGGATTAGCAACTGCTGAATCTGTAATGGCAGGAACTCCAATTATCGTAAATGTAACAGGTGGATTACAAGACCAATGTGGATTTAGAGAAAGAGGAACGGGTAAATTACTAACCGCAGAAGATTATGTGGAGATTGGTTCATTACACGATAGACATAGAAAAGCAGGTGTAGTTTGGGGAGATTGGGTTAAACCTATTTGGCCAGTTCGTTCAACAACAGGTTCAGTTCCAACACCATACATTTTTGATGATAGAGTTGATTTCCAAGATATTGCACCTTTAATTATGGACTTTTACAAAATGGGAAGAGAAGAAAGAAAAGCAGTAGGATTGAAAGGTAGAAACCACTTTTTAGGAGAAGGTAAATTAAGTTTAGAAGCAATGTGTAACTCATTATCAGATGGTATGGAAGGAGCATTTGCAAATTGGAAACCAAAAGAAAAATTTAAAGTTATAGAATTATAATATGAAACCAACATTAGTATTTCAAGGTCCAGTAGCAACACGTTCGGGTTATGGAGACCATGCGAGAGATTTATTACATTCTCTATATAAATTAGATAAGTTTGATATTAAAATTGTTAGTCTTCGTTGGGGTCAAACCCCAATGGATGCTCTCAATTATGATAATGAATTTCATAAATGGATAATTGAAAACATCATTCCATCCGTTCAACAAAAACCTGATATTTTTATTCAAGTAACAGTTCCCAACGAATTCCAACCAGTAGGATTCTACAACATTGGTATTACTGCGGCAATTGAAACAACACATTCACCTATTGAATGGGTACATGGTTGTAATAGAATGGACTTAATTATTGTTCCATCTGAACATTCTAAAAAGAGTTTAGTTGATTCAGTTTATAATGAACAAGATAAAGCAAGTGGTCAATTGATTGCTCAGCACAAAGTTCAAAAACCAGTTGAAATTTTGTTTGAAGGATTTAATGAAAATTTTGGAACAGAACATATCCAAGAAGTTACTCAATTAGATAAAATTAAAGAAGATTTTGCATTCTTATTCGTAGGACATTGGTTGAGAGGAGATTTAGGTGAGGATAGAAAAAACATTGGAATGATGATTAAAACATTCGCAATGGCATTCAAAAACGAAAAGGTTAAACCTGCATTGATTTTAAAAACATCATCAGCTGGATTTAGTGTATTGGATAGAGAAAATACTATTAAGAAAATCAAACAGGCATTGGGTAAAGATTACGGTTCAGTTCCTGTATATTTGATTCACGGAGATTTAACCGAAGCGGAAATGAATGGATTGTACGAACATCCAAAAGTAAAAGCAATGTTAAACTTTACAAAAGGTGAAGGATTTGGTAGACCATTATTAGAATTCAGTTTAGCAGGTAAACCAATTTTAGTTTCTAATTGGAGTGGACATTTGGATTTCTTAAAAGAAGGTGCAGTTTTATTAGATGGAGAGTTAAAAAATGTACATCCATCGGCAGCAGACCAATTCTTATTAAAAGAAGCAAAATGGTTTAGTGTAAACATATCAGAAGCATTGACTAAAATGAAAGATGTTTATAAGAATTATAGTAAGTATTTACCTGGTTCAACTAAATTGGCAAAAAATAACAGACAGAATTTCAGTTTACAAAAAATGACCGAAGGATTTGATGGTATTTTAAATCAATATGGTATTTATAATAAAGTACAACCAAAGTTTCAAACTTTACAATTACCTAAATTAAAATCATTAAATAAATAATCATATGGCAGTTAGGAACTTTAATACGGCGTATCTAAATGAAGTTATGGATTCCCATAGAGTTCCTGCTGTCACTATGGTAAAAGGTAAATTTTATTCTTTACTAAATTATGTAACGGTTGGTGGTAATAAGCAAGTTACTTCTAAATCGGATTCTGCTTTAATATTTACATTATTTGTATCTAAATCAAAAGATATAGTTCATTGTATAAAAGTATCAAATGTTAGTCCATCTATAATAAAAAGATTTTTTAAAAGATTAGTAAATTTAGATACGAGAGAAATTGAATTATCAGGAACTGCAAGAAGAACATATCAAACAGTAGTATCTAAATTTCCAGGTATTCAGGATGGAGCATATAGAACTTATAGATTAAGTAATATAAAAAATGTTCACGAATTGGATATGAATGTTAAATTTATAACATCTTCAAGAGATAAGGTAATTCGTATTAATCCTAGATTCCAAACACAAAATAAATAATTATGACATCAAAAGAATTTATCCTTTGGTTAAAAGGATTTTCAGAAGGAGTACATGAATATAATATTACTCCAAAACAATGGGATATTGTAAAAGATAAATTAGCAGAGGTTAAAGATGAACCAACTGAATCTTTTCCGATATATCCAAAACAACCTAATACTGTACCAATACAAACATTACCATTTATACAACCATACGACCCATATAACCCATATAAGATAACTTGTGAAACAAATGGTACAACTGGTACAACATTGACGGTTGCAACTGGTAGTAGTGGAACTATTGTATATAATCCATCAACATCAACCACATATGGTTATCCGAGTGGTTCTGCGTGGAATTACACAAACAATACATATGTACCATCAGCAGATATGTGGTCAGAACATCAATCAAGAATGGCACACTATAAACCATATAATCCACCATATACAACAGGTGGAGAAGATGAAATTGTAAAACATCACAATGAAGACTAAAAAATGAAATTAAGTTACGCAATAACTGCTTGTAATGAGCACGAAGAGATAATTAGATTAGTTACTCAATTATTAAATTACAAAGAAGAGAACTCTGAAATAGTGGTATTATTGGATACCCCAAAATCCTCACCAGAAATGATTGAGTATTTAGAGTTACAAGCAAATGCTGACAAAATTACGGTAATTGAATCGGAGTTTAGTGGTGATTTTGCACAATGGAAAAACTTTCTAAATTCAAATTGTAAAGGAGAATGGATATTTCAGTTAGATGCTGATGAGTATTTAGAACCAGATTTGATTGTAAATTTAGAAGAACTATTAGGTGCAAACGAAGATAAAGACCTGGTTGTAGTTCCTCGTATAAATACAGTTGAAGGTTTAACTCCACAACACATTCAAAAATGGGGTTGGAATGTAAATGAAAAAGGTTGGGTTAATTTTCCAGATGTTCAGACTCGTATTTACAAAAACAAAGATACAATTGGTTGGCAAGGTAAGGTTCATGAAAGGATTGTAGGATTTGATTCTTACACTGCATTTCCTTTGGATGAGGTATATTGTATCAAACACCCAAAAACAATCGAAAGACAAGAAAGACAGAACGATTACTACGATACTTTGATGTAATGGTTAGAGTTTATTATCACATATACGCGGTAGAAGGTGTTGATGAAATTATAGATGAGCAATTAAGTTTAATTGAAAAAAACTTTAACTTTCCATTTGTATTAAATGTTGGCATCTCTATTGCAAATGATAATTATTCGACAAGTAATATAATAGATAAATTCTATACTTTTAACAAACCGAATTATCGTATCAGAGATATTAGAGTTAAAGGACACGAATTCACTACATTAGAACTTATAGAAAAAGATAAAGAAAAATTTGGAGATTCGGATTTTATTTTGTATCTTCATACCAAAGGTGCATCCAAAAGAGGAAGTGGGGAATATAGTAATATAGAAAGTTGGAGACATCTTATGAATTACTTTAATGTAGAAAGATGTGAAGATGTATTCAAAATCTTAAACAAATCGGATTATAATACATACGGTGTTTTATTTGGTAAAGCAGGTCCTTGGATGATATATTCTGGTAATTTTTGGTGGATGAAAGCATCTTACGCAAAAACTATAAATTTAGATGGAGTAAAACGAAGTAGTAGGTTTGCATCAGAACATTCATTTTTACAAATGGGTGAGGGGTGGCAACCATATTCACCATATAATAGAGAAGGGGAAAACCATTATCTAATTAATTTTAACGAAGTAGGTTATAAATAATGAAAATAACATTCATATACGATTACAAAGATGGTGAGACATGGTCTACACCAATGGCACTCTTAAACGAATTCAAAGAAAGAGGATGGGAAACCGAAATAGTTCCAATTACGGCAAATGATGATTCTGCATTACAATTATGGATTCAACAAGATATTCCAACGGATATTGTGTTGTTTATGGATTGGGGTAGAATTGATTCAAAATGGTTGGATAAATCATTAAAACCTAACACATTTTGGATACAAGAAAGTGGAGATGACCCACAGAACTTTGAAAGAAACTCTCCCAAAGCAGATAGATTTCATTTTACAATTACACCTGATAAACAATGTGCAGAAGCATATAAAAAGAAGGGTATAAATGCTGAATGGATAAATCACTTTGCAGATACGGCAGTTCAATTCCCTATGAATTTAGAACCAAAACACGTTGCAGTTACCAGTAGAGGAATTGGTAATTCGGCATTTTTAGATTACATCACAAGATGGGCAGAAGGAGCAATTGGTAATCGTAATGGATTAAATGCAAAAGAACATACGGAGTTTTTGAATACCGGTTTAATGGTTATTCAGAATAGTAGATGGAAAGAAATCACTCGTAGAATATTCGAAGGAATGGCATGTGGTAAAATGGTTTTAACCGATAGATTGCCAGAAGAAACAGGTCTTTCTGAAATGTTTATAGATGGAGAAGATATTGTGTATTACGATGAGATGTTTGATTGTATAGAGAAGATGAACTACTACAATGAAAACGAAGATGAGAGAGAAAGAATAGCACATAATGGAATGATAAAAGTATTACACAATTACACACAAATTCAAGTAGTAGATAAACTAATAGAAGAATTTAAAAAGCACAAATAATGACATTTTCAGAATTTTACGAAGCTTCGGATTTCAAAAGTGATAAGGGTACAACGCATGATTATATCAATGGTTGGTATTCGGATGAATTTACATCTAAACGAAATGATAAATTAAAAATATTAGAAATAGGAGTACATAGAGGACCTTCTATGAAACTATTACGTGATTGGTTTATTAATTCCGAAATAACAGGCATAGACCCATTTGGAGATGGATTACCCGAAGGTATTGCAGATGATATTAGAAAAATGGGAGATATAACTATTATCCAAGATGACGCATATACAGAAAAAGTATTAAATATGTTTGAAGATAATTCAATTGATTATTTAATAGATGATGGACCGCATACATTGGATTCTCAATTATTTGCGATAGAGTATTGGTTTCCAAAAGTAAAAAAAGGTGGTACTATGATTATCGAAGATATACAAAAATTTGATAGAGATAAAGAAAAAATAGATGAGTTGTGTTTGCAATTGGGATTAAATTATGAAACAATTGATTTGAGAAACAATAAGGATAGATATGATGATGTTCTTTTAATATTTAGAAAATAAAATATGAAATATAGCATAGTAATTCCAACACTTTGGAAATCAGACAGAACTAAAAAACTACTTTCAGATTTAAATGAGTGCGAGTATGTTGATGAGATTATTGTAATAAATAATCAATTGACGGATGTATTGGATGGGAAAGTAGAAAAAGTTAGACATGTTTCATTTGGTAAAAACATTTATGTAAATCCAGCTTGGAATTGGGGAATACATAATGCTAAAAACAATCACATTGCATTACTAAACGATGATATAAACTTTAATCCAAACATATTTGAATTAATAACCGAAGATGTATTAAATCAATTTGGTATTATTGGTATGGGTGAGGGTAATTATAAATCCTTAAACATAGAAGGTGACCCTATATTAGAAGTTTGGCAACCAGGTGTAAACGATTGGGGTTGGGGTTGTTTTATTATGTTGAATAAAAAAGATTGGATTGATATTCCAGATAATATAAAAATATGGTATGGGGATAATATCATAAAAGATGTAAATCCTGCACCAAAAGCAGTATTACGAAATTTTAGAGTTGATACTGAAATGAGTACAACATCGGATGAACCTATTTGGGACGAGATAAAGAAAGAAGATTACAATAACTTTATAAACTATTTAAGAAATGCAAAAACTACCAATTAGTATAGGGATATTAGCTTGGAATAGTGGACAGGTATTGGTAGATACTTTAACTACATACCACAATAACGGATTGTTTGATATAGTAAACGATGCTACTATTTTATTTCAGGAAGCATCTATGCAAGATTATGAAATTGCAAAACATTTTGGATTAGATTGTATAGGGTTGCAAAAAAACATTGGTATCGGTAAAGCATTCATCAAACTAACCGAAAATGCACAAACTGAAAATGTAATGGTGTTGGAGCATGATTGGAATCTAATAGAAGATAAAGCAACCACATACCAAAGATTAGAATCTGGTTTAGAAATGCTAGATGGTAGTGTAAATGTAGTTAGATACAGACATAGAAAGTATCCAGGTATTCCACATTTTTCATTCAAATATATTGGTAAAGAACTTACTTACTATGATGATGAAATTGGATGTCAATCTCCACACTTATTAGATTCAGTACATTGGTGTGACCCTAAAAAAGAATTTCCTCAGCATATCGGTCAATTTGGTGAATACTTTTTAACATCATCTCGTTATGGTAATTGGACAAACAACCCTTGCTTATACAAAAAACAATTTTATTTAGATACTGTATCACAATTTGCAGGAGATGGTATTGCATTAGAAGGTAATATATCTAAATGGTGGGCACAACAAAACTATGGTGTGGCACATGGGGAGGGTTTATTTATGCATAACGATTGGGGTAAATACGGAAGAAGATAATGAAAGATTTGGTTATATCGGCAATTGCAAACTATTTGCCAGAAAAGATTAAAATATATGTTGAATCACTAAACGATTGTGGATACAATGGTGATAAAGTGATGATATGTTATAATATACCAAAAGAAACAATTGATTATTTAACAGATAAAGGTTGGGAATGCTATGGTGCTGAATTGCAAGGCCATCCTCATATGAGAAGATTGATTGATATGTGGTGGTTCTTACAAAACGATGAAAGAGAGTGGAATCATATAATTACAACAGATGTAAGAGATATTGTATGGCAAACAAACCCGTCCGATTGGTTAAAACTAACTAATAAAAACAAAATCATTTGTGCATCCGAATGTGTTACATATGAGAACGAACCGTGGGGTCATAAAAACATACACGAAGGATACGGACCTATGTTTTGGGATTGGGTTAAACAAAACACAATTGGTAATGTAGGTGTGATTGCTGGAAAACACAAATTAGTAAAAGATTTATTGATGTTGAATTGGTTAGTATCACAATCGGGAGATGTTAGACATTTTACAGACCAAAGTTCTTTTAATTTTGTAATACACAATGAACTTATAAAAGATAAAATTGATATAAACGTTGATTTTGCATTGCAAGTTGGAACTACAAAAATTGATTTTAAAATAGAAAATGATTTAGTTATGAATGGAGATGTGCCATTTGTGTTAGTACATCAATACGATAGAAATCCAGAACTAAATACTTTAATAACAAACAAATACAAATGAAAAAAATAGTTATTACAACATTTATAATGCCAAATGAAATAGATGATTTGGAAAGATTGTTAGCAGACTTAAACAAAGCATCTAAACATATAGATGGTAATAATTATGAGTTATACTTAGCACTTTCAGTTGATGATTATTTGGTTAATTGGGAAGAATCTAAATTGGATAAAGAGTTTTTCATCAACAGATTCAATGCACTAAAACCTTTGACAGAGTGGGCAGGCAAAACAACATTTAATGTTAGAGATGATATTATGGGTTGTACTTCTTTAAGAAGAGTTGCTCATAACGAATGTAAAGATGCTACTCACTTTATTTGGTTGGATACTGATATTGTATTTGATGAAAAGTTATTGTTTTATATAGATGAAAGTGTGGATGCACTAGAAAATTCTCAAATTACAATAGGAAAAACTATTTCAAAATATGTTATTAGTCCAGAATGTGTTAAAATATGGGATTCAACTTGGGATTGTTTAGTGAATGAAAATTTCTTAAATAAAGAAGAAGGTTATTGTAGAACAAATAATCCATATATAGATGCGGGTGAATATGGTGATGTTAGTTTGGAAATAGTAACTAATAATGTACCTGGACAACCAAGAATGAAGTTTGGTGGTGGTTGGTTTAATTGTTTATCAAAAGCATTATTAGATAGAGTTCCTTTACCAGAATCTATGGGTCACTATGGTCCAGATGATACTTATGTAATGTGGGCAAGTGAAAAGGTAATTCAAAAAGGAGAAGAGTTGTATCAGTTTAAATTAAAAAATCAGGTAGTTTGTGAAAACTATATTTATAGAGATAGAACTCACTATGATAAGTTGATAAAACGAATTGATAGAAAAGACGAGTTTAGAAATCAAGCAAACACATCATTTGCAAACGAAATAAATAAATTACAATAGTGGAAGAATTAAAAAAACAATTACAAGAAAAAGGATATACATTTTTTAAGATGCAAGATTATCCAGAATTTAAAGATGAATATGAATATTATAAAAAATACATATGTAGTTCTGAAAATAATTTATTAAAATATATAAACTCTGTTAGATTTGATAGTGAATCTTTAAAACTAAATATTAATTGTGAATCATTTGAAGAGGCAGAAGAAAGGGTAAATCAAGAACGTTTAAAAATTACAAAATACGATAAGTCGCATAGTCAATATTGGTTTTATGGAGAACCTATTGTTATAACAAATTCATTTAGACCACTCATAAACAAAATTGTTAATATTTTTTATAATGAAAACTCAGAAGAATATAAACACATTCTATCAATAACATACTATAAACCCGAATGTTTTTTAAAAGCTCACAGAGATGGACAAACCGGGACTAGATTATGTGCAGTTTTAATTTATTTAAATGATGAAGAATATAAACCTGAATGGGGTGGTAACATTGTTTTTGAAGGAACAGAATCGGTTAATCCAACATATGGAAATGTTGCTATATTAGATTTTAAAGAAGGTAATTGTTTACATGAAGTTAAAAAAGTAATAGATGGATATGGTAGATATGCTATTTTAGATTTTATAAGTTCAGAAGATGTAGGAAATACACCTAACCATTATTAGTTTAATTAAATTTTTTATATTTATATCCGTATATACAATCAATTATAATATGAAATTTGAAGTAACCAACCCCAAAGCTTGGAAAGCAGTAAATGAAAAAACTATGCCAATGTCTGATAAGATTAAGGTATATGAAAAATTAGGTGGTGCATATCGTTTAGGAGAGAATGGTGGAGAGCAAGTGTTTAACAAAATGACAGAATTGTTGAAACACAAAATGAATGAAGATGATGATAATTCTTCACCGGAAGAAACATTAGCAGGATTGAAAGATATGGCAATGGGTAATTTGGAAAGAATTGCCGATTATGCTAATATGATTGAAACCAGAATGAAAGAAGGACAGGAATTGGATTCTTGGATGTATTCTCAACTAACAGTTGCATTGGAAAATCTAAACTCGGTGCATGATGCAATGGATGGTGATGATGGTGAAAGAGAACCAATGTTAAAAGAAGGGGTATCATCAAAAGAAATGGATACTATTAAATCCGCAGTAGAAGCAGCATCATCATTTATGAATGTAGGAGCACAATTAAAGAGTGCAGGTTTACGATATACATTTGCAACAGAACCGTTGGCAATTTACATAGTTCAACCTACGGCAAATAATAAAGTGGCAATTATTAACAAAAGATATGCAAGTAATCCAGATTTCGTAGTTGGTGATATTGCAGTTGGTGTAATGGACTAATTATGGAAAATATATATTCAGTATTAATTACGGCAATAACAGTATTAGGTGGAACGGGTGCATGGAGATTCTATGAAAAGAGAGCAATAGCAAGAGAAAAAGATGAGGATTTCATCAGACACGATTGCAAAGATAGAATTTCTAAATTGGAAGCATTATTATCCGAATCATCAAAAGAAAAAGATTCTTTAAGAGATATGGTATTGGCACTTACAAAAGAAGTTGCTGCACTATCTGTTAAAGTAGAATACCTTACAAAAGAAAACGATAAATTATCCAAAGGTAAAAAAACATTAAATGGCTAAGATTCTACAAGAATGTATTATTGTATCCAAAGAGGTTGATGATAAGTTCATTCTAGCAAAGAATAGAGATAGAGCTTATGCACCAACTCTTGAAATTGTACATACTATAATGGATGGGATTGAAGTTGCTTATCTACACGATACAACAACCGATTGGAGTGAAGGTATGAATGAAAATGGTATAGGTGTTGTGAACTCTGCTCTATTGGTAGGACACGATGAGGCAGAACATAAGATTGTAAAGAAGGGTGGTAAACCTGGACCTGATGGTGATAAAATGAGAAATATCATCAAACAACCTACATTAAAAGATGCTATAAAAGCAGCAGTAACATATAAAGGAAAGAGTGGTTTATCGTTAAAAGGTCACACATTCGTATCATCTGCAAAACAAATGGTTAGTATTGAAACCACATCAAAACATAAACCAGATATTCAAATACAAAATACAGAATCACCGGTAGTTCGTACAAATCACGGACATATGTTTACAGATGCTGGATACACACATGGTGAGAAATATCTTTCATCACAAATGAGAAAAATATCAGCAGAGAAATCGGTTGATAAAGTGGACGATTGGAAAGAAATTGCACATGCTATGAGAAAAGAGTTTTTTCCAAAAAGACCACAGATGAATATGAAAAGAGATACAAATCAAATGTCTACATCATCACAAACGGTTATGAATCTTACGGATAAGATATTGCAAATTACATATTTTAAAGATAAGGTTAAGGAGTTTAAGGGGATTAATAGTAATTTACCAGAAGGGTATATTCCTAAAATTAAAATAGAAGTAATAGAAGCATAATGTTTTCAAAATCTGCAACATCTGGTATTTGGAACGGTAAAAAAGTGGAGTTCGGTAAGGTTTATGGAAACCCTATGGCAACTGCATTTGGGCAAGTTAAAGAGGATATGGGAAAAAAGTTACGAGTATTTGATTTCGATGATACATTAGTTCAGACTAAATCACATATATACATCACACATAAAGACGGTAAAAAATCCAAATTAACTCCTGGTGAGTATGCAGTATATGAACCAAAAAGTGGTGATAAGTTTGATTTTTCTGATTTTGAAAAAGTAAAACAACCACAAGAAATTAAAGGTGTTACCGATTTGTTAAGAAAAATTGCAAAAGCAGAGGGAGAACGAAAGATTGTAATATTAACTGCGAGGGGTGCATATAGACCAGTTAAGGATTATTTACAAGATATTGGGTTAAGCGATATATATGTTGTTGCATTGAATAGTGCTGACCCACAAGATAAAGCAGATTGGATAGAGCAAAAGATTAAGGAGGGATATAACGATGTATTCTTCATTGATGACTCTCATAAGAATGTACAAGCAGTTCAAAAATTGGAAAAGAAATACCCTGATATTAAATTGCAAGTTAGACATGTCCAACACAATGTACCTGCACCACCAAAAGAAACAAACGAATTAAAATTAAAATCATTATTACCTAATAAGTTATGATATACCTTTTTACAGGTCAACCAGGAAGTGGTAAAACTACTCTGGCAAAGAAGTTACAATTTTGGTTACAAACCGATAAGAAAAATTGGAGAAAAGATGTATTCCACATCGATGGTGACCAATTGAGAGAACTATTCCCTAATACAGATTATTCCAAAGAAGGTAGAGAGAAAAACATTCAAAAGGCATTTGATATTGCAAAATATTTGGATAGTTGTGGTAGTGATGTGGTAATATCAATGGTATCCCCATATAGAGAACTAAGAGAACAACTTAAATCGGAATGCAAAGTAAGAGAAATTTACTGCCATACCAAAAAAATGAGAGGTAGAGAAAAGTTTTTTGCATTAGATTATGAAACTCCTATTGAATTTTATGTAGATTTGGATACATCTAAACAACCTGATGAAACTTTTAGTAATTTATTGAAGTTTTTAATTTAATTTGATATACTTATATATGTATCAACATAGATAATAGTATGGAAGAAGATGAAGAAGTTACTGGCTTTTTTCCCAATTTGGAAAATAGCAGAAGTGTTAAAAGGGGATTAGGAGCTCAACCTCTTTTAGAATCACAAATCAGAGCAGCACAATCAAAATCCGCATCGGCATTTGAAGCAGCAAGAACATTAGGTGTTTCATATAACACATACAAAAAGTATGCAAAGTTATATGGGGTGTTTGATGATTTAAAAAATCCGTATGGTATTGGTATTCAGAAAGCAAAAGCAATTAAGAATAAGAAGTATCACATAGATGATTTAATTGCAGGAAAGCATATCAAATACCCATTACACAAATTTAAGAATAAACTATTTGATAGCGGATATGTTCCGAAAGTATGTGGTAGTTGTGGATTTAGTGAAGAGAGAATAACCGATGGTAAAATGCCATTACTAATAGATTTTCTAGATGGAAATTTAAATAACAGAAAATTAGAAAATATCAGACCATTATGTTATAATTGTTTCTTCTTATTGGTAGGAGAAAGAAATGTAAAGAATTGGTATGATGAAAATGGTATGCCAGATGAAGAAGATATACAGGAGTAAAGTTCCATTTAGAATTAGTTTTGGAGGTGGAGGAACTGATATGAGTTCTTATACCAAAAACCATACGGGTGCGGTAATCAATACTACAATCCGTTTATTCACTCATACATCATTAGTATTGAGAGATGATATGAAGGTATCGTTTGAATGGATAAACAAATCTGAAAAAGAAGAGCATGATTTTAGTAGTGAATTGGATTGTTCTTATGGACTAAAACTATTCAAAGCAACTCATAATCACATATTCAAACGATTCAAATTACCACCTATCGGATATGATATAGTATCACATCAAGATGCACCTACGGGTAGTGGGTTGGGAACATCATCTACTTTGATTGTATCGTTGATTGGAGTATATCAGGAGTTATTCAACTTACCTTTGGGTGAGTATGATATTGCAGAGATGGCAGTTCAGATTGAAAGAATTGAATTAGGAGAAAATGGTGGCAAACAAGACCAATATGCAGCTGCGTTTGGTGGGTTTAACTATATGGAATTTAAGGGTGATGAAGTTATTGTAAATCCACTACGAATAAAGGATAAGGTGCAAGATGAATTGGAAAACAATATCTTATTATATTACACATCATTTACTCGCAAAAGTTCAGACGTTTTAGAAGAACAAATAAAGAACATAGAAGATGAAAACAAAACATCACTATTATCACTACATGGTTTGGTAGAACAGGCAAAACTAATAAAGGATTGTTTGATTAGAGGTAAGATAGAAGAGTTGGGAGAGATATTAGATTATGGGTTCAAACAAAAAACTTCATTAGCAAAAGGAATAACAACACCTGAAATTCAAACCCTATATGATACTGCAATAAAAGCAGGGGCAACTGGTGGTAAGATAAGTGGTGCAGGGGGTGGTGGATTTATATTCTTCTATTGTCCTAACAATACTAAGTATAATGTGATAAGAGAATTGAATAAATTAAGTATGGGATACCCACAAACATTTACTTGGAATAAATTTGGATTGAGGACTTGGAGTATATAAAATTATTTAATCAAAATTTAATATGAAAGAAGAAAAAAAAATAGTAGAACGAATATTTAAGAGTGATGAGTGCACTTCCATTTGGAAATACGATTTAGAAAAATCATCCTCTAATCCAATATCAGTAGAACACAAATGGAATCCATCTTATTTAAAAGAAATAGAGATAAGACAAAAAAGAGGTAGATAATTTGGTATTATCAAAAATGTTTCGTATATTTGCATAAATAAAATAAAATTTATGGCTAAAAAACAAAATTCATCAAATCTAGTTACCCAATTATTTGTATTAAAGCAGTAAACCCAATGGGGGTGCATGAAAATGTACCCCCTTTTTTATTTTAACAATTAAACAATTTTTTAACAAAAACAAAACAAGTATGAAAAAAGTGATTTTATCGCTTCTCCTTTCAATAACTGCTTTTGTAGGATTTGGACAGATTACCACTTCCTCAATTTCAGGTGTTGTAAAGAATGAGAAAAACGAAGTGTTGGTTGGAGCAACAATCCAAGCAGTACACACTCCAACTGGTACTAAGTATTCTACATCTACCAATAAATCAGGTGGATATGTACTACCCGGTGTTAGAGTAGGAGGACCTTACACAATTCAGGCAACATTTGTTGGTACGAAGAAAGAGGAGGTTGCAGATGTTAATACACAGTTAGGTATTACATCAAATGTGAATTTTTTATTAGTTGATGACAACAGAACTCTAAAAGAGGTTGTTGTGGTTTCTACTCGAAACAATATTATATCGAGAGAAAAGACAGGTGCATCACAACAATTTTCTCGTAGAGAGTTACAAACTATTCCAATTACAGGAGCTAGAACTATCGATGGTATTACAAAATACAATCCATTCGGTAATGGTAATTCATTTGGAGCACAAGATTCTCGTTTGAACAACTTCACTATTGATGGTTCTCAATTTAATAACAACTTCGGTTTAGGCTCATCTGCACAAGCGGGTGGTAGAACTGGTGCAAGTGCTATTTCATTGGATGCGATTGACCAATTGCAAGTGAATATTGCACCTTTTGATATTCGTCAGAGTGGGTTTACTGGCGCAGGTATCAATGCAGTAACACGAAGTGGTACAAATGAAGTAGAAGGTTCTGCATACCAAACACAACGAAATAATAGTTCAACTTATATTGGTGATAACGCAAATGGAACAAAAGTTACTCCATCTAAATTTGATGAGAAAGTACAAGGTTTCCGTATAGGTGCACCAATCATTAAGAACAAATTGTTCATTTTTACTAACTATGAAGGTATTGAAAGAACTGAACCGGGTACAACTTGGACATCAACAGGTTCTCCATTGGCAGGTTCACAAGTTAGTAGACCAACTTTCCAACAATTGACCGACCTTTCTAAATTTATGAGAGATAAGTTCAATTACGAAACAGGTCCGTTTGAAGGGTATTCTAATACAAACGTATCTAATAAATTCTTAGTTCGTTTGGATTGGAACATCAATGATAATAACAAATTAACTGCTCGTTATGTTTACCACGATTCAGAAGCAGAAATTGGTATTTCTAATTCTCAATCAGCGGGTTTTGGTAATAGAACTGGAAACATTAACGCAATGAGTTTCCAAAATAGTGGATATACTATTCAGGATAACACTCGTTCGGCAGTATTGGAGTTGAACTCTAAAATATCAAATACATTACACAATAACTTAATTGTATCATACGATAAGCAAATTGAGAACAGAGGTTATATGTCTCAAATGTTCCCAACAATTGATATATTACAAGGTTCTACTACATTAACATCGGTAGGATTTGACCCATTCACTCCGGGTAATAAATTGGATTATGCATCATTCAATGTTACAAACAACGTAACAAAGTATTTGAATAAGCACACATTGGTTGGTGGTTTTAACTTTCAAAGTTTCCAATCTAATAACTTATTCTTCCCTGCATCCAATGGTGTTTACATCTTCAATAGTTTAGCAGATTTCTACACCGCAGCTAATCAATCATTGGCAAATGGTGGAGCACCATCTACATTTGCACCTGCTCGTTTCCAATTCCGTTATTCGGCATTACCAGGAGCAATCGAACCAATGCAAACTTTAAGGTCAAATAGATTGGATTTATACTTACAAGATGAGTATGATGCAACACAAAATTTAAAATTAACATTTGGTGTTAGAGCAAATATTATTGGGTTTGATAATACTGCATTAGAAAACTCAGCAGTTACTGCAATGACATTTGCAAATGGTGAGAAATTGAATACAGGTGTAATGCCAGAAACACAAGTTCTTTTTGAACCTCGTGTTGGTTTCAATTATAACTTAAAGGGTGAAAGTAAAACACAATTTAGAGGTGGTACTGGTGTATTCACAGGTAGACCTCCGTATGTATTTTTATCTAACCAAATTGGTAACAATGGTGTGTTGACAGGATTTATTGATGTAAGTGGTGCAGCAGCAGCTAAATATGGTTTTACCGCTGACCCTAACAAATACTTCATTCCATCAACTCCAACTTTACCATCTACATTTGATTTAGCATTAACAGACCCTAACTACAAATTCCCACAAGTTTGGAAAACGAATTTGGCAGTAGACCAAAAGTTACCATTCTTCGGATTGATAGCAAGTGCTGAATACCTTTACAATCAAACACTTAACGCAGTTCATTACTACGAAGCTAACCTAAGAAATCCTGTTGGAACTTTGGGTGGTGTAGATAATAGAGCTCGTTTCGGTGGAAGTGATGCAACTGTAAGAGTAAATAACAATGTGAGTAGAGCAGTAGTTCTTACAAATAGAAATGGTGCATTCCACGAATCATTAACATTGAAATTAGAAAAGCCAGTTCAAAAAGGTTTCTGGGGTTCAATTGCATGGACAACTGCTAACTCAAAAGATTTTATGAGTGCAGGTTCAATTGCTAGTGGTTCTTGGCAATCAGCATTATCAGTTAATGGTAATAACGATTTAGGATTATCATTCGCAGATGCTTTTGTTAGAAATAGATTTGTAGGTTTATTAGGATATAGAATTGAATACGGTGATAAATTCGGTGGAGCAACTACATTTACATTAGGTTATGTAGGACAAGAATCTAACCCATATTCGTATATCGTAGCAGGTGACCTTAATGGTGATAGAGTAAACAACAACGATTTAATTTTTGTTCCAAACAAAGGTTCAGATATTAGATTTGCACCATTGACAGTTGGAACAAGAGTTTATACAGAAGCAGAACAACAAGCTGCATTTGATAAATTCATTGACCAAGACCCGTATTTATCAACTCGCAGAGGTCAATATACTGAAAGAAACGGTGGATTGTTACCATACTTACACAGATTTGATTTATCAGTAGCACAAGATGTATTTATTAAGATTGGTGGAAAGAGAAATGCATTCCAAATCAGAGCAGATATTCTTAACTTTGGTAACTTAGTTGATAATACATTCGGTGTTTCTCAAAGAGCAACTGCACCTCAATTGTTGAACTTTGTAAGCAGAGATGCAGTAACAAATGTTCCATCGTATAGATTTGCAACTCAAAGATTGACAGATGGTTCTACAATTTTAGCAAGAGATACTCACCAGTACAATTCATCAGTATTTGATGTATGGAGTGCTCAATTAGGTATCCGTTACATTTTTGGTAGATAGTAAACAAATATCTAAACTTAAATGGGAAAGCGAAAGTTTTCCCATTTTTGTTTGGAAAAATGAAAAAAATGTAGTATATTTGTGGAAACAAAAATAAATAAGTTATATGGCAAAAATAATTAAGTTTGACACACAGGTCAGAAGTGGATTGAAGGAGGGTGTAGACAAGTTGGCAAATGCCGTAAAAGTTACACTTGGTCCAAAAGGTAGAAATGTAATTCTACAAAAACAGTTTGGTGTTCCTCATATTACAAAGGATGGTGTTTCGGTTGCGAAAGAAATTGAGTTAGAAGACCCAATTGAAAACATAGGAGCACAATTAGTAAAAGAGGTGGCACAGAAAACCGCAGACCAAGCGGGAGATGGTACTACAACTGCGACAGTTCTTGCACAAGAGATTTTCTCATTGGGTGTGAAGAATGTTACGGCAGGAGCAAATCCAATGGATTTAAAGAGAGGTATTGAGGATGCAGTTCGTATCGTTGTAGATGAGTTGGAAAAAATATCAAAACCAGTTGCAACATCTACTGAAATTGAGCAAGTAGCAACAGTATCTGCAAACAACGATGCATCCATTGGTTCTATGATTGCAACTGCAATGGAGAAAGTAGGTAAAGATGGTATTATTACGGTAGAGGAAGCAAAGGGAATTGAAACGGAAGTAAAAACCGTAGAAGGTATGCAAATCGACAAGGGATTCTTATCTCCTTATTTTGTAACTAATCAGGAATCTATGGAAGCAGAGTTAGAAAATCCGTATATTTTAATCTATGATAAACGCATTTCAACATTAAAAGAAATCTTACCTATTTTAGAATCAACTGCACAGACAAACAAACCTTTACTGATTATCGCAGAAGATGTGGATGGTGAAGCATTGGGGGCATTGGTTGTAAATAAGATGAGAGGTTCTCTTAAAATTGCAGCAGTTAAAGCACCTGCATTCGGAGATAGAAGAAAAGAGATTTTAGAAGATATTGCAGTATTGACAGGAGGGACGGTAATTAGTGAAGAAGTTGGTTTAACATTGGATAAAGCAACTGTTAAAGATTTAGGAACTGCTGAGAAGATTACAATTGATAAGGATACAACAACATTCATCAACGGTGGCGGAAATGCGGAAAACATTAAAGCAAGAATTGATTTGATTAAAAACCAAATTGAGAAATCTACATCGGATTATGATAAAGAGAAGTTGCAAGAAAGATTATCTAAATTATCAGGTGGTGTTGCAATTATCTATATCGGAGCAACTACGGAAGTAGAGATGAAAGAGAAGAAAGATAGAGTAGATGATGCACTACACGCAACCAGAGCAGCGGTAGCAGAGGGTATCGTACCAGGTGGTGGAACTGCTTTAATTAGAGCACAATTGGCATTAGATAATGTAAGAGTTGAAAGGTCTGATGATTATCACACCGGTATTCTAATAGTTAGAAAAGCAATTGAAGCACCTTTAAGAACTATTGTTCAAAATGGTGGTGGTTCAGCGGAAGTTGTAATCAACGAAGTTGCAGGTGGTAAAGGTAATATGGGTTACAATGCAAGAACTGAAAAGTTTGAGGATTTGGTAGTAGCAGGTATTATTGACCCAACCAAAGTGACTCGTTTAGCACTACAAAATGCAGCATCAATTGCATCATTATTACTAACTACCGAATGTGTGGTAGCAATCAACAAAGAGGATGAAAAACCTCAATCACCACAAGGTGGATTTGGAATGTAAAATTTAAATAAACAATAAAAACAAAAAGTTATGGCAAAGTATTACGCAGTTACAGTAGCAGTAGAAGTTGAAGATGCAAAAGGCAAAATCAAAAAACAAAGAGAGCAGTATTTGGTAGATGCACTATCCGTTACGGAAGCAGAAGCTAAGTTAGTTCAGAAGTTTGTAGACGAGGCAGTTCAATTGGAGTACGAAGTAGTTAAAGTTTCAGATACAAAGATTTTAGAAGTATTCTAATATGGAAACCGAACTTAAAGAAGAAAAAGTATTAGTTCTTAAAAGAGTTCCACCAGGGGATAGATGGGTATTTGCCGATGGTTCATCCAAAAGCGTTTATCCATCTCTTACCGATGGGTTGGAAGCTTGGTTTCAAGTTAATGGAGATACTAATTTCTATATTGAAGCAAGAAAAGGAACAGTAGAAATTGTTAGAGAAGAAGAAGTTGATGTTCCAGTAAAACGGTTCTCACTATATGGGGAAGACTAAAACATTAGTAATAGTAAGTGGTTATTTCAATCCGGTTCATAAAGGACATATTGATTATTTAAGACGAAGCAAAGAGCTTGGAGACGAGCTCTTTGTTATTGTCAATAATGATTATCAAAGAGCATTAAAAGGTTCTACTGAATTTATGAAACAAGAGGAGAGGTATGAAATTGTATCAAATCTAAAACAAGTAGATTGGGCAATTATTGCAATAGATAAAAATAGAGAGGTTGCAAAAACAGTTCAATTAATCTACGAAACTCACAAAGATAGTTATGATAAATTTATATTTGCCAATGGTGGAGACCAACTAACACATTCTATTTCAGAAAAATCTATGTGTGATAAGTTGGGTATCGAAATGATATTTGGTATGGGAGATAAAATACAATCTTCTTCGTGGTTATTAAAATAACTTTAATAAAATTTTTATATATTTATATTTAATTAAAATCGTTCACTAAACAAAAAAACAATGGGATTATTCGCATTTATTAAAAGTCTTTTCTCAAAAGCAGAACAGATTCAAAACGCAGCTGAAACTTTTGTAAATCAAGTAGAAGAAATTGCACCAGAAACAAAGAAAGTAACTCAAAAGGTAAAATCAGGAATTTCAAAAGCAAAGAAAGCTACAAAAAAAGCAGAAGAAGTAGTTGCTGAAAATGAAGTTGCAATCAATGTTGCAGAGACAGTAGTTAAAACTGCAAAAGCAAAGAGAGCAGCTAAAAAGTAGTAGAGTATCAATCGGTTATGTTATAATTTTTACTTATAAATTGTAACAAAATGGCAAAAGCAAAAAGTTCTGTTGGTAATAGCAACAAAAAGGTAACATTCGGAAAAAGAGGAAAAGGTAAAGCTAAAAAGGCATTTTCTAAATACGAAGAAAAACCAAAAAAATATAGAGGACAAGGAAGATAATGATAAGATTAAAATCACTACTTAAAGAGGAAGAGGTTGTAAAAAACAAAGATACTGGTAATGTTTATGTGGTTCAGAAGATGAATCCTAATAAACACGTTAAACCTACACCTGCTGAAATTGAAAAAGCAAAATCAAAGAACGGTGGGCAGTTACCAAAATCAGAACCTCAATCTCCACAGAAACCACAGAATACTGCACCTACCAAACCAGGTCAGAAATTGGGTGGTAGTGATTTTGCATCATCGGCAGAAACTCCAAATGGTAGTGGGATGCCAAAGTTGAAAGACTTGATGCCAAATGCAGATTTCTCTAACAAACCACTTTCGCAAGTAACTCCAATTGAAAGACAACAAATATCTACTATTGTAGATAAATTGGCGGAATTGGGTAAGCAAGCAAAGGAAAAAGGAGAGCAAGCACCTAACTTTAATCTATGTCAAGTATCGATTCCTGGTACCAACTTATATTGTGATGGTAACAAAGGAATTGAAAGAGGTGATATGCCTCAATTCAAAGGAACACCACAACCTGGTTCACCTGCCGATAAACTTCCAAAGGATGAAAACGGAGAAGCAGATACCGAAGAATTCTTCAAACAAATGTTGAATAAGCAGGGTATTAAAGTATCAGAACCTACGGCAGTTCCACCAGATAGATTAAAAGCAACTCAATCGGAGTTAGTTGGTGTTAAAGTTGCAGGTATGAGTAAAGTGTTAGAAGACCCTAATCACCCTGCATATTCAAAAATTACTGCACCTATATATGTTTCAAACGATGGATATGTATTAGATGGACACCATAGATGGGCAGCAGTTGTTGCACACAATGCGGCACATCCTGATAAGCAAATTCCAATGAATGTTAGAGTTATCGATGAACCAATTGAACCATTGGTAAAACGTTCAAACGCATTTGCAGAAAAGATGGGTATTAGAGCTAAAAAAGCAGATACGGGAGCAAAAGGAGGACCATCACCAATAGCATAACAAAAGTGGGTATTATTAAAGGAAAATCATCTGGTAAAAACATTCAAACAATCCAGTTACCCGGTGGTGGACAATTGTTTGGTACTATACACAGAAATACTAAAATGGTTGATGATATAATTGACCATATAAAAACCACAATACCACAAGAAAAGTGGAAAGATGTTGTATTTGTAGGAGAGGGTGGAGCAAGTGGTAAAAATGGAGAGATAGTATTTCACGATGAGATGAAATATGCAGCACCAAAGTTTAAAGAATTAGGTGCAGGTATTGATACTTGGGATGGAGATGAATTGGATGTACACAATGACCAATCCAAATTGTATAAAAAACAAATGGAAAAAACTGGTCTAAATCATTCGCAAGTTAAAGCGGGTAATTGGGCAAGTATGATTGGACAAGGTGAGGGTACTGATACTATGAGTCCAAAAGATTATTTGGATAACGAAGGTAAACAATTCTTACAGAATGCTGCAAAAGAAGCAGGACTTCCACAAATAGCAAGTTTTGATAATCCAACAGGTACAACACCAACCGAAGATAATTGGAAAGGTAGTGGGGATAAAGGTACATTGTATAGATTATCTTTCCCGGAGGATAACAATGATAAAAAAACTAAAATAAACGATATTCAGGTAGCATTTAATAATATCAGAGATGAGAATATTTTAGATAAATCAAAAGAATTACAAAAGAAAGGTAAGATACCTGTTGTGGTAGCAGGTGAAGACCATATTAAACTTGTTAAAGATATAATAGGTAAAACTTCAAATTTATCAGAACTTTCTTTAAGGGGTATTCTTAAATCAATAGGTAAACTATAAAAATATGTATCCAGTTAGAGGGTATTACAAACCAGAAGCATCTTTTTATACCATAAACGAATGGGAAGGGATAGCTAATGAGTTTTTAAATCTTGAAAAACAAGGATACGATACCAGAGGTGGTGTTATTGATAATAACGCAACTTTGGTAGGTTTAATCAACAAATATTTTGGCTATCAACTTTATGTTGAAACCGAATTATACGATGATTTGACAAAAAAGAATGTATTAGATTTCATTGAAGATTTTGTGAACCACAGAGTATGGGGATTGAAAACTGAATTTGAAAAATACATTGTAAATATAGATAATGATAAATTTGCATTTTTTTATTCAAGAAGTGCAATTGAACCATATATATTATTGAGTGAACAGTTTACAAAGGATACTTATGGTAGTACGGATGTAATAGTTGAAACTATGCATTGGGCATCACCACAAGGATTAAAAAATATAGAAGATGGAATTTCAGAAGGATTCCAATTCGCAATATCTACATTTACTACACAGGCGAGAGAGTTTTTCAGACCTGAAAGTAATGTGTTGGTTAAATTAAAAGGTAAGTTAGTAGCAGCTTTTCAATCAGATGCAAAGACTTTGGTTACAGACAAGGGAAATAGGGCAGCAAACCTATTTCGTTTCTCCTATCCTGACAATGAAAACAATTTATGTCGTAATTGGGAGAAATGTAAAAAAGATAAAACATATCTTTGGAACGAAATTGTTATTAAACCAATATCTATTGTAGATTATAAGATTGTAAAGAAATACTAAACTTACATATAATGCTACTAAAAAGAGGAGACAACAATGCCGAAGTAAAGCAATTACAGGCAAAGTTAGGACTAGAACCAGTTGGTAATTTCGGTCCAAAAACAGAAGATGCAGTTAAAGCATTCCAAGCAAAAAATGGTTTAACCGCAGATGGTAAAGTAGGTCCAACAACTTGGGCAAAGATAATGGGAGCACCCGTTGCTTCAACACCTACACCGGCACCCGTAGCAGCACCTGCTGCACCAATCGCAAATTCGGGTAATCTAAAACTTTCAAATCTTAAAGGACATATTCCAGATGCAGTAATTGCAATGATTCCTGATACTGCTGCAAAGTTCGGTATCAACACACCATTAAGATTAGCACATTTCTTAGCACAATGTGGACACGAAAGTGGTGGATTCAGAGCAACACAAGAAAATCTAAACTATTCTGCAAAAGGTTTAATGGGTATATTCAGAAAGTATTTCCCAACAGAAGCATTAGCAAATGCGTATGCAAGACAACCTGCTAAAATTGCTGCAAAGGTGTATGGTAATAGAATGGGTAATGGTAATGAGGCAAGTGGAGAAGGCTACAAATTCAGAGGTCGGGGGTATATCCAATTGACAGGTAAGGAAAACTATACTGCATTTGGTAAATCTATCGGTGAAGATATGGTTGCAAATCCAGATAAAGTTGCAGGTCCTTATGCATTATTATCAGCAGCATGGTTTTTCTCTAAAAACGGATTACACAGAATGGCAGATGAAGGAGCAAGTGATGCAGTTGTAACAAAGATTACTAAAAGAGTAAATGGTGGTACAATTGGATTACCTGACAGAATAAAACATTTTAAAGAATATTACAAATTGTTAGTATAATTTAATAAAGGGAGAAAATAAAAATTCTCCCTTTTCTTTTTTATTATATATTTATAAATGATTAAAATCAGAATATGACTAACAAATTGAATGTAAGTGATTTAGTTACAAAGGGATTGATATATCTAGTATCCTTTTGGATTTGTGTTGCTCTTATAACACAGAGTTATTTCGTTTATTTACATTTTAATGATAGCGAAACTGCTAAAAACCTATCGACTAAATTTGATGAAAAGTTTAATGGGTATTACAAAAATACACCAGGTAACATTTTTTATAATGGTGAAGAACCGTTATACTATATGGAAGAAAACGAATTGTGGGTTGATGGTGTAACAAATCAGGTTAAAATTGGTAAGTTAGCAGGTAATAGAAATTTAGAATTTGGAGTTAGAAATATATTAGAAGAATACATCCAAGAAGCAGGATATGCTCTTTCTGATAATGCAGGTAAAAAAATAAAAGTAGAAATCGTTTATTTAGACGTATTAACTACTAAAACAAACATTTCGGTATTTCACAGAGATAATGCCGAGGTAGTTATCCGATTAAAGGGAATTCTTTATAAGGATGGCAAAAAAGTCAAAGAGGTTATGGTTGAAGAATCTTCATCAGAAATCTCGATGTCTACCCTAATAGTAGATGGTGGCGGTAAGTTCAACCAAACTTCTTTAAGTAATGCACTTAAAAAAGGTTGCGAACAAATCATCACTAAACTATTAGGCTAAAATGAAAAAACTTTTAATGACCCTATTACTATTAGTAGTAGGATTATCTTCTTACGGACAATTGACAATCAGTCAATCCCTAATCCCACCATCTAACATCAAAGTTGGTGATACTATCACAGTTAGATATACTTTAACAAAAGGACAAGTAATCAAAAACCCACGTTATCTTTGGTTTAGATACCAATTTAACAATAAGGCATTGACCTATGTATCAACTGCATTCAATCAAGGTGCATCTGCACAAACATTCTACACAGGTTGGAATAACTACAAATTTACTCCAAACGGTGGTGCAAGTGATAATGATTTGAATGTTCAATATGGTTTAACACCTTGGGCATATAACGCAAATGCAGATTGGAATGTTGGACAATTAACAGTTCAAAGAGCAGACGCATCTATTAGTGGTATAATTGCTACTCAAAAATATATCCTAAAAGACCAAAATGCATACAACAATATATTCAAAATAGATTTGGCAACTGGTACTGATACGACCGGTGCAAATGTTGGAACTATATATGGTGGTGGATTTTCTTCTATCACAAATGTAACTGGTAATACATCTCAATTCAAAGTAAAAGTTTTATTCCCACAAGGATATAACATTACCGACCATAGTGTTCAGTTGATGAGATTAAAATCGGATAATAGTGGAGATATTGATTGGTCACAACAACCTATTGCACAATTACCATTGGATGCAAGTGGTGAAGCATTATTCACAACACAGGTAAAAGTTGGTGATGAGGTTGGTGTATTTGTAGGAGCAACATTCCAAAAAGCATGGATGAATAATATCGTAACTGTATCGGATGCATACAAAGCATTTTTAGGACACTCACAAACTGATATTGGCGGAACTCCAAACTTCTTTACTTTACCTGTATTGGAAAGAAGAGTTGGTAAAGTTAGTTTAGGTAATAGTGCATTTGGAGAAGCAGATTCATACGCATTATTTGCGCATGTAATGGGACAAAATGTATCAACAACTGCATCTATTCCAACAAACACATCAACATCAGTAAGATGGTATAGTGGTTTATTGAATCAGAGTTGGTTAGATGGTGTTGTTAAAAACAAAGTGGTAATCACACAACCTATACAAGAAGCATATGCAGTATTTGCTTGGGGTGGTGACTTGAACTGGTCACATTCATCAGACCCGGCACAAATTGCAAGTAGAATTAGTAGTAACCAATTCACTAATTCAGTTGGGGTTGCAAATAGAACAATTGCACCTTTAACATATCAAAACAAAACAATAGAAAACGCAACATTAAGTGTAGTTTCTAGAATTGAAAATGGTAAAGTTGTATTAACTACAAACTTGACAAAAGAAGGATTAGCAGGTTTGCAAGTGGTGATGAATTATGATAATACTAAATTAACATTGGATAATGTAATATTTGATGCAGGTTCTACAATCACTAACTTTTCAACAAAAGAAGATGGTAGATTGACATTTGGTTCTATGGACCAATTGAAAACTTCAAGAATTAAAACAGGAACTCCATATAGATTGATATTCACACCAAAAGAAACTTTAACAAATACGGCGGGTTTATTCTTTTTTGTATTATCAGATGCAGTAGACGCCAAAGGTAACAAAGTGAATTTAATAGTTGAATAATATGAAACATTTATTAGTTACATTATTCTTATTTATATCATTTTTAGGGTTCGGACAGAGTGTATCTGCTCCGGACTCTAAATCGTTTATACCATCCACAAACGGACAAGATGCAAGTGGGTTTAGTTTAAGTGGTTTTGGTTCTACTGAAACACTATTAGCATCAATCAGTTTAATTAATCCACCAACTGGTACTACATTTAATCTAACTACTACAACGGGTCTAACCGCAGCAAGTGGTTTTACATTAGCAGGTAATAAGACTCGTTTGGTGGTAACGGGAACAATGTCTAATATCAATATGGCATTATCATCCTTAAAAATAAATACGGGTTCAATAATTGGGAATGTTCAATTATCAGTAGCAGCAACCGTAAATCCAGTAGGGTTCTTTTACAACGGAGTAAATGGACACTTTTATAGACCTGTAACCGCAACTAATGAAAGAACTACTTATACAAATGCAAGAGCTAGGTCATTATTAACAACATTCAAAGGACAAACCGGATATTTGGTAACTATAACATCAGCTTCCGAAGATGCTTTTATATTCGCAAATGTTCCTGCAACTAATGTTTGGTTTGCAGCAACAGATGAAGTAGTAGATGGTAGATGGGTAATAGATGCAGGACCTGAAAGAGGAACTGTAATGAAAACTCAAAACGGACAACTTAATGGAAACATTCCCGGTGTATATAACAACTGGGCACCTGGTGAACCAAATGGTGCTAATGGTAGTGAAAACTATGCGGTAGCAAAATGGAATGGTGCAGCAAATTGGAATGATTTATCAAACAATTGGAACAATCCTTATGTAATTGAATACGGAACTTGGACTAATCCTGATGATGCAACATTTACTGAATTTTATACTAATTCAGTAACACATACAAATGGAGAAGTTTTAACCGCAAGATTTAATATTGATTTTGGTAGTAATGTTGATGAAACTAAATTTTCAGTAAAAGCAAACACATTTGTAAATAACCTATGGGGTACAACAACCAACACATCAAGACAATTAAGTGGTTTAGGTAAAGTAGATATTACCAATGATTTAGATACTGCAAGAATTAGTGATGGAATCAGAGCAACTATCACACCAGGTCAAGTAGAATGGTCACTTATAAATCCATACGAATCATCACGAAATGGACATAGATTACAAATCGATGAAAGGGAATTTTTTGGATTAGGTATAAACTTAAATCAGATAAAATCAATACAATTATTTGATATATACGATGGACCTATTCAACCTTTGGATTTTAATGGATGGTGGAAACAATGGTTGGTGCCAGGAAATATTAATTTAGCTAGTAAAGTAGCTACAAGTTCGTTTCAAAGTAATATAAGATTACAAGATGGATGGTATGCATTTAGAGCAGAATATTCGTTTGCACCAAATAGGATGTTTAAACAACATGGTATTGATTTATCATACACCAATCAAACCGAACTAAACACTTTATATAATAGCATTGTAACGGTATCGGATGTATTTATTGCATTTAAAGAATTATCAAATAGTGGATTATTAGGAAACGAAACCGGTAATGAATTCACATCTGGTATTCAATATATGAATGCGGATGTAGATGGTAATGGTGTATTCAACGAAGAAGATACTTACAAATTATTACAACATTTAACAGGAGTTACACCACTTACACAGTATTCTGCATTAACATATTTGATGAAACTTTATAGTAAAACGGAATATGATGCTATTACTAAATCTAATTGGAATACTCAATTTAACTCAACAAGAAGTTTATATCCGTTTAGTTTGAATACTGGAACATTAAACAATACTTACAATATAAATGTAACTTGGGTAGGTGATGTAAATTTATCACATTCTGCACAACAAACTACACCTGCACCTATGAGTGTTGGAAGTATGAATAGGGTAATTGCAAATCAAATAAATGCAAGTATTATGGGGGAAAATGTGGGTGGAAAAGTGGTAATAACGATAACATTAGACCCATTGCAACAACAAGTAGTAGGAACACAATTTCAGTTAAACTATGATAATACTGCATTAGAATTTCAAAAAGTAGATTTTACAACAAAAGGTAATCCTACGAATTTTGGAACTAATAAAGGGACTTATGTAAATTTGGGTTCATTAATAACAGATGGTTCAACTACATTAGATAAAACAACGGAGTACAAAATTACATTTGTACCAAAAATTGGTATTGAAGGTATTTTAGGTTTAACATCTGTTTCAAATACAGATGCAGTAAGTAAAGATGGTACACAATTAAAAGTAAAACTAAACTAATGAAAAAGATATTATTTATTTCTTTTATTTTATTAGGATGTTCTACGCCAGATATACCAACACCTGTAAATCCAATTGAAAAGATATTTACTGTAACTGAAAGTTCTGTAACTAACGGTCAATCTATATATTTTGATTTACCATCAAAAGGAACATATACACTAACTTTAATAGATAAAGAAAGTGGGCAAGTAGTTAGTAGAGAAAAGTTTATTGGACAAAATGGAGAAAATGTAAAGAAGATTTATACGAAATCGTTACAAAGTAGATATTTATATTTGTTATTGGAAGATGTTACTAAAAAAGAATTAGGAAAAACAACTATCATAACACAATGAAAAAAATAATTTTAGGATTAGGAATAATCGCAACCTTAGTAAGTTGCCAAAATGAATTAGAAATTGTACCAACAGTACAAGTTTCAGAAGAACTTAAAATATCCGATAAAGTGGGTATTAAATTACAGACACCATTTGTAACAAACGAAGTTGCAATGAATGTAAAAATAGATGCAGCACAAACTGTAACTGTTAGAATTTTTGATATTGCAAACAGAGTAGTATCAAAAGAAGTGATGGATGTTAAAGCGGGAGATAATGTATTAAAAGTATATACAACTGCATTACCATCATCGGCATATAGAATAGCATTATTTGACAATAATAATAAACAACTAGGGGTTACTGATTTTAATAAATTATAAACTAAAAAACAAAAATGGCAGAAGAAGCAGAAAACTCAGGAGGAGGTTCATTAAAAAGTATTTTAATTGGACTTGCTAGCACAATCGCATTGGGAGTTGGTGGTTATGTAACCAAACAACTAACAGGTGAAGGAGATGAACCAGCGGCAGCAGTATCAGCACCCGCACCGGTAATCAACATTACAAATACAAACCAACAATCACAGAGAGCAAGTAGTGGTGGTGGAACAAAGGTAATTGAAAGAGTGGTTGAAAGACCAGCAGCTCAAACACAACAAGCACCTGCACCTAAACCAAAGAAAAAAGAAGGTGATGAGTTTAAGGAAGAAAAACCACAATGGTAATTTAATATGGCAGAGAATAGTGAAGCAACTGGATTTAAGGACCTATTAAACCAAATGATGAGCCGTAGGTGGTATATTACTGCTATGGTTTTAGGTGGGTTTATGTTAATTATAGGTGGTATATTTGCTGCAATTGTATCTAATACACAAGTAGCAGGAGCTTGGAAAGAATTACTAATGTTATTGTTAGGTGCTTTCATTGGTTCTTATGGTAAGATTATAGATTATTGGTTCTCTGATACCGATAAAGATAAGATGTTAGTTCAGAAGATGGATGAGGAAGATGGTGTATCATTAAGTAATACATCGGATATGCCACCACCAACACCTATGAACCCTAACGGAGCAACACCGGTAGTATTCCCACCCACAACAACC